>Ga0207952_1000420_pt1 | contig 35651 bp, 32 predicted proteins | sample SubbioR12Aug_8Ca_FD_184831 | JGI IMG/M metagenome (GOLD analysis project Ga0207952, IMG submission 184831) | Serpentinite rock and fluid subsurface biosphere microbial communities from McLaughlin Reserve, California, USA - CR12Aug_8Ca (SPAdes) | ecosystem: Environmental > Terrestrial > Deep... | reverse complement strand
AGAAATGCCATCGTCTTTGGAAAAACTGTGAGCGACAATTGAATACCAGCTTGCAATTCGTTAATTTGGCATTCCTCGCTTTGCTCTTGCGGCGAAATTGATCAAAAAGATCTCGAACAGGTTCTTAGGCCCTTCAAGCCCTTGCTTCAAAAATATAAAATTTAGTTTGTTGACTTTTAAAACCGGTTTAAATAGAATTAATTTAAATTCAAACCGGTTTGAATAAGTTTTATAAATTAAAACCAAAAAAATTAACCATAACACCCAAAATCAAGAATAAAAATGAAGGACGACACCGTGCAAACAAGCGATGCCTTGCAACATCAATTTCCGCTGGAAGGCTGGGGGATTACTGAAAATCAACTCGATGACGGGCATCACCTGCTTAGTGAAACCCTGTTCGCCCTGGGAAATGGCTACATAGGCTTGCGCGGTACGGCAGAAGAGGGTAGTCAGAGAACTGCGGCTGGATCATTGAACGGCAGTTACCTCAACGGCTTTTATGAGTCCGAAGCCATACAGTATCCAGAAAACGCTTATGGTCTGGCACGCACCAATCAATTCATGCTGAATGTACCCAACGCCAAATGCCTGACATTGATGCTGGAAGATGAGACTTTCGATTTGCAGCAAGGCAGGGTAGACAGCTACCAGCGTCAACTGGATTTTCGTACCGGCTTGCTGACGCGCACCCTGCAATGGACATCTGCCCAGGGCCGTAGCATACGTCTGCACAGCCAGCGCCTGGTCAGTTTTGATAATAAGCATGTGTATGCGATGTCATATGAAGTCACGCCGCTGAATTTTTCTGGCGAGATCAAACTGCTTTCTGCCATTGATGCAGCGGTTAAAAATATAGCGGCTGGCGACGACCCGCGTGTAGGCTCGGCTATCAGCGGCCCGGTGCTGCACAAACTCGAAGTGATGCAGGAAGATGATTTCTCCGCCTTCCTGCACCGCACCCACAATAGCGGCCTGAGCCTGGCAACTGCCATGCAAAATCATTTGCAAACAGAGTGTGCCTACACCAGCAGCTTGCAGCAGGGCGATGACAAACTGGAGCAGCAATTCACTATCCAGGCAGTACAAGACCAAGCGATAAAGCTGGACAAGTTTTGCAGCTATTTTTCATCCCGCGATTATCCTGCCGCTTCTTTGCTTTCGCTAAGCCAGCAGACACTGAGCAAGGTGTGCGACCTGGGCTTTACACAACTGGCAGCGAGCCAGCAAGCTTATCTGGATGACTTCTGGGCGCAGGCCGATGTGCATATCAGCGGTGATGCTGCCTTGCAACAGGGCATACGTTTCAATATGTTCCATCTGCTGCAGTCAGTAGGGCGTGACGGCAAGACCAATATCGCGGCCAAGGGCCTGACAGGCGAAGGCTATGAGGGACATTATTTCTGGGATACAGAAATTTATATCTTCCCCTTTTTCCTCTACAACAAGCCGGAGATCGCCAGAAAGCTGCTCGAATACCGCTATCAATACCTGCCGCAAGCCAGGGAGCGTGCGCGGCAAATGTCGCATGCCAGCGGTGCACTCTACCCATGGCGCACCATAGATGGTGAAGAATGTTCAGCCTACTTCCCTGCAGGTACGGCGCAATACCATATCAATGCTGACATTGCCTATTCGATCAAGCTGTATATGGAAGCAACGGCAGACATGGATTTCTTGCTGACACAAGGAGCAGAAATCGTACTTGAAACTGCACGCCTGTGGATGGGGCTGGGCCATTACACACGCCTGCCTGGTCACAACGAAGAATCGTTTTGCATCAATGAAGTGACCGGCCCTGATGAGTACACGGCGCAAGTCAACAACAACTATTACACCAACGCGATGGCGCAAATGCATTTGCGTTTTGCTGCTGATATCGTCAATCAATTGCGTGTTGAACATAAAGAAAAATTTGCTGAACTTACTGCAAAAATCCATCTGCAAGCGGATGAAGCAAATGCATGGCACCGTGCCGCCAATCTGATGGCTTTACCCTACAACAAAGAGCGAGGCATCCATGAGCAGGATGATAGTTTCATCTACAAAAAGGTCTGGGACTTTGCCAATACACCCAAAGAAAATTATCCCCTGCTGCTGAATTACCATCCGCTGGTTATCTATCGCCATCAGGTTTGCAAACAGGCGGATGTAGTGCTGGCCTTGCTCTTGCTCAGTGACCAGTTCAGCCTTGATGACAAGCGTCGTGACTTTGATTTTTATGAAAAAGTCACGACCCATGATTCATCCCTGTCCACCTGTATCTTCAGCATCATCGCTGCAGAGGTCGGTTATCAGGACAAGGCTTATGATTACTTCATGCAAACCGCCAGGCTGGACCTCGACAATACCCACGGCAATACCCATTACGGTGTGCACACAGCCGCCATGGGCGGCACCTGGCTGGGCATCGCATATGGTTTTGCAGGCATGCGCGTCAACCAGGGCCAACTGAGTTTTGCGCCGGTCTTGCCTAAGCAATGGCAAGACTACCAGTTCCGCGTACATTTCCACGGACAATTATTGGAAATCACAGTGAGCCAAACCCATGTCGAATATCGTCTCATGCGCGGCACTTCATTGCACTTCCAGCATAGAGGGCAGAGCCTGCAAGTGACTGAGCAGCAAGCGATATGCAAAGTATCTTTGCAGGCACAGGAGCTGAGCCATGCGTAAATACGATTATCGCGCTGTGATTTTTGATCTGGATGGCGTGCTGACGGACACTGCACACTACCATTATCTGGCCTGGAAAAAACTGGCTGAAAGTGTAGGTGCAAGTTTTGATGAAGCCTTTAATGAGCAGCTAAAAGGTGTCGATAGAATGGGGTCACTGAACCTGATTCTCGCAGCATCCGGCAAAGACTTTAGCGATGCAGATAAACTGATGCTGGCAGATCAAAAAAACCTGCATTATCAAAGCCTGATCGCCCAACTGAGCCCAACTGATTTATTGCCGGGTGCAGCAGAGTCTTTGCAACAGATACGTGCAGCCGGTTTAAAAACAGCTTTGGCATCAGTCAGTAAAAATGCCCAGGCGGTAATTGAGAGACTGGGTATCGCAGGTCAGTTTGATGTCGTCGTTGATGCTACAAAAATAAAGAACAGCAAACCTGACCCTGAAATTTTCCTGACTGCAGCAGCAGGGCTGGGTTTGACTTCAGATGTATGCTTTGGTGTGGAAGATTCTATAGCAGGCATACGCGCCATCAAGTCTGCGAATATGTTTGCACTGGGCATAGGCAGCCCGGGAGTATTGACGGAAGCCGACGTTGTTATCGCAGGTTTGCATCAATTCAGTTTGCAGGATTATTTGAAGTAAAAAGCAGTGAAGTAGTAAAAAGTAAAATAAAAAAATAAGCAGTAAAAATAAAAAAGGCAGGAGACAACATGACCCAGCAACACCCGCAGCCAGCCAGCAGGCGGCGCATTATTTTTGCGCTCTTCCTGCTGTATTTTGTATTCGCCATCCTGCTCAACAGCGTGGGCACGGTGATACTGCAAGTCATCAAGACTTATGGCGTCAGCAAATCTGCTGCCAGCGTGCTGGAGGCGTTCAAGGATATCCCCATCAGCATAGTCTCGTTTTGCGTGGCGTCTTTCCTGCCGCACCTGGGCTATAAATATGCGATGCTGACTGGCATGGCGATAGTGACAGCCAGCACGGCAGTCATGCCCTTGTTGCCCGGTTTTTTGATGACCAAGCTGCTGTTCCTCAGCGTGGGTGTTGCTTTCGCTCTCATCAAGGTATCTGTCTATGCAACCATAGGTTTGATCAGCACTGACCGCAAGCAGCATGCAAGTTTAATGAATACACTGGAAGGCTTCTTCATGGTAGGCGTGCTCAGTGGTTACTGGATATTTGGTTATTTCATCGATGCCAATGACCCAGCCTCACCCGTCTGGCTGCACGTCTACTGGTTGCTGGCAGCCTTGTGTGCCTTGACTTTCCTGCTGGTGGCGACCACCAGCTTTACCGAATTTGAAGCAAAGCTGACAGTCAGTCACAACAGCCTGCTTACCGATTTTGCCGATATGCTTAAACTGATGGCGCGTCCCCTCGTCTGTGTTTATATAATCTCGGCGTTTTTATACGTACTGCTGGAGCAGGGCATAGGCACCTGGTTGCCGACCTTTAATAATGAAATCCTCAAGATGCCTGTGGACATGAGTGTGCAAGCCACCAGTATCTTCGCGGCCTGTCTGGCGATAGGCAGGCTGGGGGCAGGTGCTGTCATGCGCAAGCTTAACTGGTATCTGGTGTTGAACATCTGCCTGATCAGCATGGCTGCGCTGGTCTTGCTAACGCTGCCATTGACCCATAACATCATCGCCAATCCTGACCTGCGTTGGAGCAATGCGCCGCTGGCGGCCTTCATCTTCCCTTTGATAGGCCTGTTCATGGCGCCGATTTATCCTGGCATTAATTCTGTCATGCTGAGCTCTTTACCGACCAACCAGCACGCCGCCATGACGGGTTTGCTGGTCTTGTTTTCTGCTTTGGGTGGCACCAGCGGTTCCATGATCACTGGTTATGTGTTTGGTGCGATGAATGGGCAAACGGCGTTTTACCTGTCCTTGCTGCCCTTGAGTGTCATCTTGTTGACGCTGTTTTTCTTCAAGCGTGCGATTGAGCGGCTGGACTGATATGCTCATGGATGAACTTAGCCACTCTGCACAAGTATATAATCCCAGCTTAATTTCACCTTGATTCCATCTTTCTCATTTGCCCTATGTCGATTACTTTAAAGGAGCTTGCCGCCAGCCTGGGCATGTCCAAGACCACGGTCAGTCGTGCCTTGAACGGCTACCCTGAAGTCGGTGAGCAGACGCGCAAAAAAGTATTGGCAGCAGCAAAGCAGCATGGTTACGAAGCCAACCCTATGGCGCGCAGCCTGGCCGTGGGCCGCACCAATGTGTTTGGCCTGATCTACCCCTTGCTGCCATCTGACCTGGGTGACCCCATGTTCCTTGGCGTCGTCGGCGGCATGGCCGAGGCACTGGAAGCGCGCAAGATGAACCTGATGATCGCACCTGTCTCACCCGGCAATGAATTACCTTCGTATGAGCAAATGGTCAAAGGTCGCCGTGTCGATGGTCTCATCGTCAGCCGCACCATGGTGCAAGATCCTCGCATCGCTTATTTGTCCAGGCAAGGTTTCCCCTTCATAGCCCACGGCCGCACCCAGACTGACAAACCCTATGCCTGGTTTGACTATGACAACGCAAACGGCATACGCTTGGCTGTGCAACATTTGCTGGAACTTGGCCATCAGCGCATCAGCCTCATCAGCGCCCCGCTGGAACTGAACTTCGCCAGACAAAGGCGAACCAGCTTTGTCGAAGCCATGAGCAGTGCTGGTCTCGACATTGATACCCGTTATTTAATACAGGATGCCCTCGACAGGCGCAGCGGTTACCTGGCAGTGCAGCAGCTATTGAACTGTACACCCAGACCCAGCGCCATCATCGTCGATAACCATTTGTCCGGTGTCGGTGCCATGCGCGCCCTGATGGACGCAGGCATCGCCATAGGCAAGGATATTTCAGTCATCGTCTGGGGCAATATGGAAGACACCCTGGTTGGCGACCAGGTCACCACCATAGACCAGCCTGACCCGCGGGCGGCTGGCACCAAGATGAGTGAAATGCTGCTGGCGCTGATGAACGGCACCCCCGCAGCAGACTTGCAGGTGCTTTGGCAACCGGTGCTGATCGCAGGATCAACCACCGGCCAATGTGAAGATCATTACTGATCCTTCAAATACTCCAGCAAATCCAGCCTTTGCTCTTTAGTCAGCATGGGCAAGTCACCCGGTCCTTTGGCTGGCCTGGTGCCATATTCATGACCAAAGTTGCGGTTGCCATTGAGCCTGGTATCAAAGGTAAAACCATCATAGCCCGTACTCTTCATGCCAACCTTTTCTGCATCAAATTCGCGTGAACCCACGAGGAATTTTTCAGGGCGGCATTCTGCATTTTTTTGATCGGCGTGACAGGTCGCGGGCAGCAGCAAATCATACAGGGTAGGCACAGAGCCATTATGCAAATAAGGCCCGGTCGCCCAGATACCATTCAATGAGCGCCCCATGTATGCATGTAGAAGCGAGTATGGGTTCATCGTGGTTTTCGGGATGTAATTTCCATGCTTGTTTGAATCCTTGCAACAATGTATTCAAGCAGCCCAGATTGTTTCTGTTCACAGGCATATGGCAAGAACTGCCAGCAAGTAGCCAGGCGCATTGTTGCCATCATTGCTTTGCTTGAATACTGCTTGACTCCGTAGTGACTACGGGGTTTTAAATGGGTGCTGTATTCATCCTTAACACTGAAAGGCAGGCAATCATGACTGATATGACAATTGAAGGTACGATTAAAGGCGCACAAGCTGGCGGTTTGGATATCGCCAATGTGTTGTTGCATTCCAGTACTTTGCTGGACTACCAGCACCCATCCATACAAGCATTGATTGCCGGGCGTGGATGGCGTAGTCTGGATGAATTTGACCGCATAGGTGCGGCTTATAATTTTGTGCGCGATGAGGTAGCCTTTGGCTATAACACGTCAGATGATCTGCCTGCCTCTCAAGTGCTGGCGGACGGTATAGGGCAGTGCAATACCAAGGGTACTTTACTGATGGCATTGTTGCGTGCACTGGACGTACCTTGCCGTTTCCACGGTTTTACCATAGACAAGGCTTTGCAAAAGGGCGCTATCACTGGCTTCGCTTATATCCTCGCACCTCGCAGCATCATCCATAGCTGGGTTGAGGTCTGGTTTGGCGGGCGCTGGCTTAATCTGGAAGGTTTTATCCTCGATAAAAAATACCTGTGCCAATTACAGCAAAGATTTTCAAGTCAACAGGGGGCGTTTTGTGGCTATGGTGCCGCAACGCCGGATTTACAAAACCCGCAAATTGACTGGAAGGGAAGTGACACCTATATACAAAAAGAGGGCATCAACGCTGACTTTGGCGTATTCGAGACACCTGATGCTTTCTATATGAAACATGGCGCAAACTTGTCCGGGATTAAACGATGGATGTTTTTACGTTTTATCAGACAATGGATGAATCAAAATGTGACGAATATCCGTGGATAGGAGAAAGCAGTTCAGCATACATGCTGCCCAGATCAACTCAAGTGCAAGCTTGTTGGAATTGATAATGATACTCATTTGTGTTAAATTTTGGTCTTCTTATCACTTTTAGGTGCCACAAGTGAAAAATCTGAAATCGGTGATTGCTGTATCCCTTGCCTTGTTGTCCTGCTCTACAGCTGCCTGGTCTGAAGAAGTTGTTGTCTACTCGGCCCGCAACGAACAATTGATCAAACCCCTGTTTGACGCTTACACCAAGCAAACAGGCGTCAATGTCAAGTTCGTCACCGACAAGGAAGGCCCCTTGATGGAGCGGCTCAAAGCTGAGGGTGCAAATACTTCTGCCGACGTTTTCATTACTGTGGATGCTGGTAATTTGTGGCAGGCAGCCAATCAGGGTTTATTGCAAGCAGTTAATTCCCCAGTATTGAATGCCAACATTCCTGCTCATTTACGTGATCCTAAAAATATGTGGGTAGGTTTGTCGGTACGTGCCCGTACGATTTTCTACAACACACAAAAAGTCAAACCAGAAGAACTCTCAAGCTATGAAGATCTGGCTGACGCAAAATGGAAGGGTCGCCTGTGTCTGCGTACTTCCAAGAAGGTGTACAACCAGTCCCTGACCGCAATGATGATAGAAGAACATGGCGAGCCCAGGACAGAACAAATTATCAAGGGCTGGGTAGGCAATCTGGCAACAGATGTTTTCCCGGACGATACCAAGATGCTCGAAGCCGTGGGCGCAGGTCAATGTGATGTTGGTATTGCCAACACTTATTACTATGGCCGTTTGATGGACAAAAATCCCAAATTGCCGGTTGCCGTGTATTGGGCCAACCAAAAGACCAAGGGCGTCCACGTCAATGTGTCGGGTGCGGGCATCACCCGTCATGCAAAAAATCCGGCAGGCGCACAGAAATTGATAGAATGGCTGTCTTCGGATAAAGCACAAAATCTGTTTACCGATCTGGACATGGAGTACCCTGCCAATCCAGCGATCAAACCGCATGCAAAACTGCTGGCCTGGGGAACATTCAAGCAAAACTTGATCAATGTCACCAAAGCTGGCGAATTGCAGGCAAATGCAGTCAAGCTGATGGACCGGGCAGGTTATAAGTAAAGCTGTTCATTGACAGTCGACGCTTGCTCTTGAAAGAGGGCAGGCTTACAAAAAAGCGAGCAATCCAGTGCTCGCTTTTTCCATTTTTTGAATTGTCGTTTTTAAGTATATTTTGATACCTATATACCAATACTGCTTGGCTGCAAAAAGGTGGTTGACAGGGTGGCGTTTGGCCGCCGGTCTGGTTTCTATGCTTACCTTGATACCCCTGGTCGTGGTGTTGGCTTCGTTTTTGACGCCGCAGCCAGAAATTTGGAAGCATCTGGCTCAGTATGTATTGCCAGACTTGTTCTTGAACACGCTCTGGCTGCTACTGGGCGTGGCGGTGGGTACTGGTTTGCTGGGCGTCAGCCTGGCATGGCTGACAGCCGTGTGCGAGTTTCCAGGGCGACGGTTCTTCGCGTGGGCACTGGTATTGCCATTGGCCATCCCGGCCTATGTGACAGCCTTCGTCAGCATAGGTTTGCTGGACTTTACCGGGCCGTTGCAGACCTTGTTGCGCGACTGGTTTGGCAGCAGTGCCTGGTTCCCACGCATACGATCTACTGGTGGCGTCATACTGGTGATGTCCATGGCACTGTTCCCCTATGTCTATTTACTGGCGCGTAATGCTTTTTTGACGCAGGGCAAACGTTCGCTCGAAGTCGGCCAGTCGCTGGGCCTGTCGCGTTGGCAAGGCTTCTACAAAATCGCTTTACCCATGGCGCGCCCGTGGATAGCGGGTGGCATCTTGTTGGCCCTGATGGAAGCAATGGCAGATTTTGGCACAGTGTCAGTCTTCAATTATGATGCCTTCACCACCGCAATCTACAAAGCCTGGTTTGGTTTGTTTTCCCTGTCGGCAGCTTCTCAGCTAGCTTCGATTCTGGTGCTACTGGTATTGATGCTGGCGCTGGGCGAGCATTTTTTGCGCGGTGATAAGCGCTATAACGTTATTGGCAAATCCAATCAATCCAAAATTCATCTGGGCCGACGTTCGCGCTGGCTGGCTTGTTGTTATGCCAGTGCCGTGCTGGCAGTCGCATTTGTGATACCAGTGGCGCAGTTATTGGTGTGGAGTGTGCAGGTATTTGCAACTGATTTCGATGCCCGTTACCCTGCATTTGTCTGGCATTCGATTTTATTGTCCGGCATGGCGGCTATTTTGGTCGTGGCTGCAGCACTGGTACTGGCTTATGCATTGCGTCTGTACAAAGACTGGCCGACTTTGTTCTTTGCGCGCCTGTCTACCCTGGGTTATGCCATCCCCGGCACCGTGCTGGCGGTCGGCATTTTTATTCCGGTGGCCTGGCTGGATAATCAGATGCTGGCATTTCTCAAGCCCTGGCTGGATATCAAGGACAGCAGCATCCTGCGTGGGACGCTGGTCGTGATGTTGTTGGCGTATGTCGCACGCTTTCTGGCACCTGGCTTTAACGCCATAGACAGCGCAATGCAGCGCATTACCCGCAACCAGGAAGACGCAGCGCGCAGCATGGGCGTGACTGGCCCGGCGTTATTCCGGCAAGTGTATTTCCCCTTGCTGCGTGGAGGTATCGTCAGTGCAGGCTTGCTGGTATTTGTCGATGTCATGAAAGAGATGCCGATCACCTTAATGACCCGGCCATTTGGCTGGGATACCTTGTCCGTACGCATTTTTGAAATGACCTCAGAAGGACAATGGGATCGCGCCGCCTTGCCCGCCATGGCTCTGGTGCTGGCCGGTTTGATACCAGTGATCCTGTTGACTCGCCAATCAGAACACTAAAGCAAAAATATGAGTGCATCAGCTACACCAGAAAAGCGCGCCAATCCGGTACTGACATTGAGTGAAATTGCCCATGCCTATCAAGACAGGAACACCTTCTCAGGACTGGGATTCTCTCTGGAGAAAGGGCAGATAGCATGCTTGTTGGGGCCATCAGGATGTGGCAAGACGACGGTCTTGCGATGTATCGCAGGTTTTGAATCCATAGGCCAGGGCAGCATACATGTGAATGGCCAGCTGGTCAGTACCGCACAATTTTCCTTGCCTGCGCATCAGCGCCATATTGGCATGGTGTTCCAGGATTATGCCCTGTTCCCCCATCTTGATGTGCAGAGCAATATCGCATTTGGCCTGCATGCCATGGGCAAGGCAGAGCGTGGCTTGCGCGTGGCAGAGTTGCTTGACATCGTAGGTCTGAATGAAGTCCGCTATGCTTATCCGCATGCGCTGTCTGGTGGCCAGCAGCAACGCGTTGCCCTGGCACGTGCACTGGCTCCCAAGCCAGACTTGCTATTGCTGGATGAGCCATTTTCAAATCTTGATACAGAATTGCGTGAACGCCTGGGCCTGGAAGTCAGAGCCATACTGAAACAACAAAACACCACAGCCATCCTGGTTACGCATGACCAGAATGAAGCATTTGCCATTGCAGATGAAATCGGCGTCTTGCATCAGGGCCAGATGCAGCAATGGGATACACCTTACAATTTATATCATCAACCGACCAACCGCTTCGTCGCCGACTTCATTGGTGAAGGCGTCTTCATCTCCGGCACCGTACTTGCACCCGATAAAATAGAAATCGAACTGGGCATCGTACCCGCCAGAATGCCAGAAGACTGCTGCCTGGGCTGCATGGTAGATGTGCTCGTCAGGCCCGACGACATCATTCACGATGACCTCAGCCCCGTGCTTGCAACCGTGGTGTCCAAGGCATTCCGGGGAGCAGAATTTTTGTACACACTGGAATTAAGCAGTGGCAGCCGCGTACTGTCCCTGGTGCCCAGTCACCATAACCATGCGCTGGGTGAGCAGATAGGGATACGACTGGAAATCGACCATGTGATCGCGTTTCATACCCGTGGCGATGGCAACTGAGCAGGAGCGCAAAGGGATGCCGTAGCGTCAATCAGTTCCGCCAGCTTGTGGATGACCAGAGTATAGGGTAGGCGTTCCTGCTCCAGTCTTTAACCAGGTCTGATGCGCTGGCGGTACAGTTTGGGTTATTTTGATTCAATCATGATCAACGCTGGGATTTCTTTGACTTCATAAAATCTTTTTGTATTGGAATGAGTATGAAACTTAACTTCATCTTGGTCGGTTTGACGATTGGATTTTCAGCGGTTACCCATGCTCAGATGCAAAGCGCCGCCAACAAAAATCAAGCGACGGCGGTTGCTGCAAACACTCCTGTCAAAACAAGCTCAATGACCATATCACTGACTGCAAAAGGAGCTTATACACTTGGCTCAGACCAGGATAAGAGCTCAAAAAAATCGGGAGTATTGGTTGGCGCTGGTCAGGTAGCTACATTGAATAAAGAATTGCTGGAAGTGAAGAGTGGCGCAAGTGATGTTGCGATCACCATCAAAGCGGAGCGCGCTACCAAGTTCCAATACCTTGTTAGTGTCATGTCCACAGTGGCTTTGCAAACTACCAGGAAATTTATACTGGCGACAGAAACGAGTCAATGTACGGTGCAAGTGCCGTTAGATGGCTTACCCAAGAATGCTGCATATATCACTGTCCAGATTTCTGCGGGTGGCGACTATGCCTTGCAACTGAATGACAAAGATGGAAAATCCAAAGGATCGATTGTAGCCTACAAACACGACAAGATCGCGAACCTGACTGACGCCTTGGTCCAAGCCAGAAATACGAATGCAGCTAGTTACGCTCTCATCAACGCCGACAAAGACGCACCCATCCAAGCTTACGTTGATTTAGTCAATATGCTGAACTCAGCGTCTATTGATAGATACATGATTGTTGCCCAGAGTGGCAGCGGGCCGACACAAAATGCGCTTGAAAAAAATCAACCCAAAACACAGCAACTTCGCATAGACGAGCTGGGCGAGCAGCAGAAGCAATTGCTGGAGCAGTTGAAGAAGACGAAATAGTCCTTAACAGGAATTTTTATGTCGATTAAACATCCGTACAAACTTATCCCTTCATCTCACAAAATTAATCCGCATCGAACGTCAAAATAAAAAAGCCACCCAATAAATTGGATGGCTTTTTGTATTTTGGTGGAGTCGGCGGGAATTGGCCATCTTAGCTAGACATGGTGCTTACATGCTCCATGCCGCTCATGCCCTGCCGAATGTGGCTCGAATTTTCCCACTCGCCCGCGTCCCACGGATTCAATTCACATAGATCGTCAAAATACAAAAGCCACCCAATAAATTGGGTGGCTTTTGTATTTTGGTGGAGTCGGCGGGAATCGGCCATCCTGGCCAGCCATGGCGCTTGCAAGCGCCATGTCGCTCGTGGGCTCGCCGCATGCGGCTCGCCCCCCCACTCGCCCCGCGTCCCGCAGGTTCAATTCCTGCAGATCGTCAAAATACAAAAGCCACCCGATGATGCCGGGTGGCTTTTCTATTTTGGTGGAGTCGGCGGGAATCGAACCCGCGTCCAGAAGCACTCTACAGACAGTTCTACATACTTAGTGCTGCCATTTGATTTAATCCTGACGACGCGGACGCACACGCTGCGGCAGGACGAGTTACCTATTATTTAATCGAGAGTCAAGTAACCCGGCTCAAGACGATTCCATATGAATGTCCTTACTGCTGTTGCCAGCCCACCCTATGGACGAAGTGGTGTAAGGTTAGCCGGTATTAAGCGGCTAATGCGTACGAGTTATCGTTTGCAGTTATATAGTTCAGATTGTATTTACGAGGTAGTCTGGCCTCGGTATGCCCTGCGCTGCTTTGCAACCCCTGTCGAAACCTGGTCGACCCCTAAGCATTGCTAGTATATCCCATATGTGGCCCCTTACGGAAGATTCAAGAGCCTGCTACTTGTAAATGTTTGGCGCGTACCAGTTCCAGCAGTTCCAGCGGGCTGTCGATGATGGCGTCGGCTTTCCAGTGTTTGGGCTCGGTCGCACCACAATAACCCCAGGCGGCAGCGACGCTGGTCATGCCTGCGGCTTCAGCGGCTTGTATGTCGCGCAAGTCGTCGCCTACGTACCAGCAGTTTTCTGAACGTATGCCCAGTTGCCTTGCAGCTTCCAGCAAAGGGGCAGGGTGGGGTTTGGAATGCGGGGTGGTGTCGCCGGAGATGACGCAGCGTGCTTCCTGCAAATCCAGCAGGGGGATTAGCGGGCGGGTAAAGCGCATGGCTTTGTTGGTGACTATGCCCCAGGATACGCCCATCACATCCAGGCCGCGCAGCAGGTCAGGCACTTGCTTGAACAATTTGCTGTGGACGGCGATGGCAGATTCATACTGATTTAAAAATTCAACGCGCATGGCTTCGTAGTCTGGGTGTTCAGGCTTGATGCCAAAACCAGCGCCCAGTAAACCACGTGCACCGGCTGATGCATGGGGGCGCAAGCTTTGGTAATGAACGGGGGCCAGTTGTCGGTTTGCTCGCATGACATTGACGGCAGCTGCGAGATCCGGGGCAGTGTCGGCCAGCGTACCGTCGAGGTCAAACAGGATTGCTTGTGGAGTTTGCATAATAAAAATCAGAAGCACGCCTTCATGATGCATGAAGGCGATTTGTTAGTTTCACAGAGGGCGTGTACAGGCGACCATGTAATTGACGCTGGTATCGGCATTGAGTGAATAGATTTGGGTGAGGGGGTTGTAACTCAAGCCCTTCATGGCATGCAATTCCAAGCCTGCATTGCGTATGTCTTGCGACAGTTCTGCGGGTGTTATGAACTTGGCATAGTCATGCGTGCCCTTGGGCAGCATTTGCAGCAGGTATTCTGCGCCGATGACGGCAAACAGGTAAGCCTTGGCGTTGCGGTTCAGCGTTGAAAAAAATACATGGCCACCAGGCTTGACCATTTTTGCGCAGGCTTTGATGATGGATGCGGGGTCAGGTACGTGTTCCAGCATTTCCATGCAGGTGACGATATCAAACTGGCCTGCCTCAGCCTCTGCCATGTCTTCGGCGGCAATTTTTTTATAACGCACGCTTACACCAGACTCAAGGCCATGCAGGTCGGCGACTTTGAGCGCCTTGTCAGAGAGGTCTATGCCGGTGACGGTCGCACCTTTTTTTGCCATGGACTCAGCCAGGATGCCGCCGCCGCAACCAACGTCTATGACTTGTTTGCCCGCTAGCGGTGCGCGCTGGTTAATCCATTCCAGGCGCAGGGGGTTGATCTCATGCAGGGGTTTGAATTCGGAGGTGGGGTCCCACCAGCGATGGGCAAGTTCACTAAATTTCTGGATTTCTGCGGGATCAGCGTTCAAGGTCGACATGATGTTGTTTGAAGTGCCGGGTCAGGGCATGAGCTGCGAAACCGCTATTGTAGGCGATTAAGGCTGATATCGCATTGGCGAAAAACAAACATGGAGTGGAAATGATTTTGAAGCGAGGATTAAATGAATGAGCGCAAGCACAAATAAAAAACCCCGCCGTAGCGGGGTTTTCTGAAGCCAGGCTTCAATTACTTCGTGTTGCGTGTACCAACAACTTCGATTTCAACGCGACGGTTTTTAGCGCGACCTTCAGCTGTTTTGTTGTCAGCTACTGGTTGTTTTTCGCCTTTGCCTTCGGTGTAAACACGGTTAGCTTCAATACCTTTGCTTACCAAGTAAGCTTTGACTGCTTCAGCACGACGGATAGACAATTTTTGGTTGTATTCGTCAGAGCCTACAGAGTCAGTGTGACCAACAGCGATCACAACTTCCAGATTGATGGATTTCAATTTGGATGCCATGTCATCGAGTTTGACTTTAGCTTCTGGTTTCAGAACAGCTTTGTCAAAATCAAAGAATGCATCAGCTGCGAACGTTACTTTTTCGGAAGTAGGTGCAGGTGGTACAACTGGTGCTTTTGGTGCTACTGGTACGATTGCTGGTTTTTGTTGTTCAATTACTGCTGGTGCTGGTTGTACCAATGGTGCATCGCAACCTGGAACTGCGTCAGCAGGAGTCCAGTAGCCTGTACGCCAGCACAGACCAAATGGGTCACGTGCAATTACACCGCGACCATCTTGTACATAGGCGCTGTGTGGCTTGTTAGCCATGATATCGGTGATTTGTTGTGCGGAAGCAGAAAAGGATGCTACTGCGGACGCTGCGATAACGAGCTTAACTAAATTTTTCATATTTCTCCTCTCGGGTGAGATTATTACCGCAGATGAACTGCGCGAAATTACTGCATAAAACCAGATATTAACACGGCGATGATGACATTACTATTTCGTCAAACACCATCAAGGCCATTTATCAACATTCGTTCTATTTTGCCATAATTAGCAAGTTTAAGACGAAAATTGTTAAATCGACAAAGTTACAGTTAGTTAAATATGTCGCATTTTGGCAACGAAATATGCACTTTGGCAAGTTAATACCAGTTTCAAGGAGGGAAATGTTTATTCCTCGCCCTTCCGATGCGCTCTTGTTTCTCTGTGGGAATATTCTAAATCTTATTTGGCCAGGCCACGGCCTTCGATGACGATGCGGCGGTTGGGGGCCAAGCATTCTGACAGTTTTGCCTTAGCCAGTTTGTCATCGCAAGCCTTGATTTGCTGGGTTTTGCCCATGCCCATGGTATCCATGGGGGCGTTGAGACCCTTGCTGCCGAGGTAGGCGACGACAGCATCTGCATTCTTTTCAGATAATTTCTGGGTTTGCGCATGGCTACCGACCAGGTCTGTGTGGCCACTGACGACGATCAGATCAACTTTGGCGCAGGTGGCCAGTTTGGGTATGACTTCATTGTCGATACGCTCTTTACCCTTGCTGTTCAGTACAGATAATTGCACGGATTTCTTGTGTTCAAAAATTTCATCGCTTTGCAGTGTGAGGGCAAAGTCGCAGCGCTTGGGCGGCGCTGGCGGGGTAGGCGCTACTACCTGAGCTGGGGGTGACATTGGCGCAGGGGCCGGCGCTTCTGCGCTTTGTGCAGACGAGGCGGGCGCGCTGGCCTGAGCGAGAACGATAGTGGCAGGCAGGGCGAATGCTGCGAGCACGCAAATTTTCTTCAACATGGTTGTCTCCGTGGGGTTGTTAATTATTCTATGGGGTATTTTTTATTATGCTTTTGATTAAATCATAAAAATTTGCCAGCAGGCTGTCATTTAAGCGACAGTGTTGCAGTCTACCCCGTCTGTATTTGCGCCTTGTTCAGCCACTAATTGCCGAGTTTGGCTGACTTAATTGCTATAAATGGAATTCAGCATAGCAGGCATGTTAGAATCAAGAGTTAAACGTCAGTCTTTAATAGTCTTGATAAGATGTCATTAAGGACGACAGTAAAGACGTTATTAATTAACCAAGCTCTAATTCGCCGGCCGCCAATGGATCAATTCGCAAAAGAAACACTCCCGATTTCCCTTGAAGAAGAAATGCGCAAAAGCTATCTCGATTACGCGATGAGCGTTATCGTAGGTCGCGCTTTGCCGGATGTGCGTGATGGCTTAAAGCCTGTGCATCGTCGCGTATTGTTCGCGATGCACGAAATGAACAATGTCTATAACCGCCCCTTCGTCAAATGTGCGCGTGTGGTGGGTGAAGTCATGGGTAAGTATCATCCCCATGGCGATGCCTCCATTTACGACACGCTGGTGCGTATGGCGCAGGATTTTTCCCTGCGTTATACCCTGGTCGATGGCCAGGGTAACTTCGGTTCCATCGACGGCGACAATGCTGCGGCGATGCGTTACACCGAGTGCCGCCTGGACAAGATCGCCAATGAAATTCTGGCGGATATCGAAAAAGAAACAGTCGATTTCGTTCCCAACTATGACGGCAAAGAAAGAGAACCTTCAGTTCTGCCTACGCGTATTCCGAATCTGCTGATCAACGGCGCATCCGGTATTGCGGTGGGTATGGCGACGAATATCCCGCCACATAATATTACCGAGATCATCAACGGTGCCCTGCATGTCTTGCGCAATAGCGATTGCACGATCGATGAACTGATCGAGATCATCCCCGCGCCAGATTTTCCTACTGGCGGCATTATCTATGGTGTGTCTGGTGTGCGCGATGGTTATCGCACTGGCCGTGGCCGCGTGGTCATGCGCGCCAAAACCCACTTTGAAGAGTTTGGCAAAGAAAACCGCACGGCACTGATCGTTGATGAGCTGCCTTATCAGGTCAATAAAAAATCCCTGCTGGAACGTATCGCTGAACTGGTACGTGACAAAAAGCTCGATGGTATTTCTGATATCCGCGATGAATCCGATAAATCGGGCATGCGCGTGGTGATCGAGCTCAAGCGTGGTGAAGTGCCTGACGTAGTACTGAATAATCTGTACAAGCAAACGCAGTTGCAAGACACCTTCGGCATGAACATGGTGGCACTGGTGAATGGCCAGCCCAAATTGCTGAACCTGAAGGAAATGCTGTCCTGCTTCTTGTCGCACCGTCGTGAAGTGGTGACACGCCGCACCCTGTTTGAACTGCGTAAAGCGCGTGAACGTGGCCATGTGCTGGAAGGTCTGGCTGTTGCACTGGCAAATATTGATGACTTTATCGCCATAATCCGCGCTGCGCCTACGCCACCGATCGCGAAACAGGAATTGATGACCCGTGCCTGGGATAGCTCCATGGTACGTGAAATGTTGACGCGTACTGCGGCAGACAATTTAGCTGGTATTGATGCTTTCCGCCCTGAGAATTTGCCTAAGCATTACGGCATACAGCCTGATGGTCTGTATAAATTGTCTGACGACCAGGCGCAGGAAATCCTGCAAATGCGTTTGCAACGCCTGACTGGTCTGGAACAAGACAAGATCGTCAATGAATACAAAGACGTCATGGCCGAGATCGCCGATTTGCTGGACATCTTGTCCAAGCCAGAACGCGTCACCGTCATCATCACTGATGAGCTGACCCTGGCCCGCAATGAATACGGCGAAGGCAACAAAGACGTACGCCGCTCAGAAATCACCCATAACGCTACTGACCTGGGCACAGAAGACCTGATCACGCCGCAAGACATGGTCGTGACCCTGTCCCACACCGGTTACATGAAGTCGCAACCCTTGTCTGAATACCGCGCGCAAAAACGCGGTGGCCGTGGCAAGCAGGCGACAGCGACCAAGGATGATGACTGGATCGAACAGCTGTTCGTGGCCAATACCCATGATTACATCCTGTGCTTCAGTAACCGTGGCCGCATGTACTGGCTGAAGGTATGGGAAGTGCCACAAGGCTCGCGCACTTCACGCGGCAAGCCGATTGTGAACATGTTCCCATTGCAGGACGGTGAAAAAATCACGGTCATCCTGCCTTTGTCTGGCGATAACCGCACTTTCCCTGAAGACCATTATGTCTTCATGTCCACCAGCCTGGGCACAGTCAAGAAAACACCTTTGACTGACTTCAGTAACCCACGTAAAGCCGGCATTATTGCGGTCGATCTGGATGAAGGCGATTTCCTCATCGGCGCTGCGCTGACTGACGGCAAGCACGATGTCATGCTGTTCTCTGATTCTGGCAAGGCAGTGCGCTTTGATGAAAACGATGTACGTCCTATGGGCCGTACCGCCCGTGGCGTGCGTGGTATGAACCTGGATGAAGGTCAGCAGGTCATTGCCTTGCTGGTAGCTGAGAATGAACAGCAATCTGTGTTGACTGCGACCGAAAACGGGTACGGCAAGCGTACACCTATCACTGAATACACCCGTCATGGCCGTGGTACCAAGGGCATGATCGCTATCCAGACTTCCGAGCGTAACGGCAAGGTTGTGGCGGCTACTCTGGTTGAAACAACGGATGAAATCATGTTGATCACTACCGGTGGCATCCTGATCCGTACCCGCGTTTCCGAAATTCGTGAAATGGGTCGTGCAACCCAGGGTGTGACCTTGATTGCTGTGGAAGATGGCACCAAGCTGTCTGGCCTGCAACGTATTGTTGAAACAGATGCGGATGTAGATACAGGCGATAACGGTGCTGGCGAAGCGGAAGGCAGCGCACCAGAAGCCGACGCAGCGGAGTAAAACATCATGACGACGATCTACAATTTCTCTGCAGGCCCGGCAGTATTGCCGAAAGAGGTATTGCAGCAAGCCGCTGCCGAAATGCTGGACTGGCATGGCAGTGGCATGTCCGTCATGGAAATGAGCCACCGCGGTCCAGAATTCATGTCCATCATCGCTGCTGCGCAAAGCGATTTGCGCGAGTTGCTGGCGGTGCCTGATAATTACAAAATCCTGTTCCTGCAAGGCGGCGGCCTGGGCGAAAACGCCATCGTCCCCATGAATCTCATGGGACGCAAGCCGCAGCCTGCGACGGCAGATTTTGTGCACACTGGTTCCTGGACAGGCAAGTCCATCAAGGAAGCAAAAAAATACGGCAATGTGAATATAGCTGCTTCTGGTGAAGCCAGCGGCTACACCACTGTGCCGCCACGCGATAGCTGGAAATTGACACCAGGTGCCGCTTATGTACATCTGTGTACCAATGAAACCATCGATGGTGTTGAGTATCAGTTTGCCCCTGATGTAGCGGCAGAAACTGGTGGAGCGCCCATTGTTGCCGACATGTCTTCACACATTCTGTCGCGCGTGATTGATGTCTCCAAATATGGCGTCATCTTTGGCGGTGCGCAAAAGAATATCGGTCCGGCAGGTCTGACCATCGTCATCGTGCGTGAAGATTTGCTCGGTCATGCCTTGCCGATCTGCCCGTCAGCGTTTGACTGGAAAATCGTTGCCGACAATGATTCCATGTACAACACCCCGCCGACCTATGCGATTTATATCGCGGGCCTGGTGTTCCAGTGGCTCAAGCAGCAGGGCGGTGTGGCAGCGATGGAGCAAAAGAATATTGCCAAATCCAGCCTGTTGTATGACTACCTGGATTCCACAGACTTTTATGAAAACCGGGTAGAAAAAGGCAGCCGTTCGCGTATGAATGTGCCTTTCTACCTGAAAGATGAAAATCTGAATGCGGCATTCCTGGCAGAAGCCAAGGCGAATGGCCTGTTGCAATTGAAGGGTCATAAATCAGTAGGCGGCATGCGTGCCTCGATTTATAACGCCATGCCTATAGAAGGCGTACAGGCTTTGGTCAGCTACATGCAAGAGTTTGCCCGCAAACATACGTAAATACTTGAGCTAGTGGCTTGAGCACATGGCGTCTGTTTTGTTTACACTATAGACAGACGCCGCTAATTATTTTCATCATCAGCCCTTTCTGAGCATGGTACTCACCATCACCTGGAAACCGTGGCGCTGATGAACCAGGTCAAAAGCCTGGCGAAAAAAGCATATCCGGCATTGCAGTCATGCGCTACAGTATTGCTGCCTGCCCACACCCTATCAAACACGGTTTTTAGGTCATTATGAGCGACAATAAATTACTCCCCCTGCGCATCAAGATTGATGCCATCGATGCACAAATTCTGGATTTGTTGAACCAGCGCGCCCGCGTGGCGGAAGAAGTTGGCCATGTCAAGGCAGAAACCAATGCGCCAGTGTTTCGCCCTGAGCGCGAAGCGCAAGTCTTGCGCGGCGTGGCTGAGCGCAATCCTGGTCCCTTGCTGAGCGATGACATACAACTGATCTTTCGCGAAATCATGTCGGCCTGCCGTGCACTGGAGCGCCGCGTGGTCGTGGCTTTCCTTGGCCCGGTCGGCACTTTCAGTGAACAGGCCGTCTACAAGCAGTTTGGTCATGCTATTCAGCCTTTGCCTTGCGTATCTATCGATGAAGTTTTTCGTGCTACCGAAGCAGGCACGGCAGATTTTGGTGTCGTGCCTATCGAGAATTCCTCTGAGGGCGCGATCAATCGTACCCTGGACCTGCTCTTGCAAACCAGCCTGGCCATCAGTGGTGAGCTGGCGATACCTGTACAGCATAGCCTGATGAGCAAGTCTGGCAATATGGAGGGCGTCAGCCGTATCTGCGCCCACTCTCAGGCATTGGCACAATGCCAGGCCTGGCTGAACCAGCATTTTCCCCATGTGGAAAGACATGCCGTGGCATCGAATGCTGAGGCAGCGCGCATGGCCAGTGGTGACTATACCGTGGCGGCGATCGCCAGCGAAATTGCCGGTCATCAGTACAACCTGGGCATCGTTTCTGCACATATCCAGGATGATCCGCATAACCGCACCCGTTTTGCCGTCATTGGCCGCCTGCGTACTACGCCTAGCGGCAAGGACCAGACTTCCATCGTGCTGGCAACGCCCAACAAGGCAGGTGCTGTCTATAACCTGCTGGCACCGCTGGAAAAACATGGTGTTTCCATGACCCGTTTTGAGTCACGTCCTGCACGCACCGGCAATTGGGAATATTATTTCTATGTAGACGTAGAAGGGCACGTCATGGATGCCAAGGTAGAAGCTGCCATGGCCGAGCTCAATGACAAGGCTGCCTTCTTCAAGGTGCTGGGTTCTTACCCTTGTACAGTGTGAGTGCCTGATGCAAAAAGCTTTTCAACGCATAGCGATTTTTGGCGTAGGTTTGATCGGTGGTTCATTTGCCCTGGCTTTGAAAAAAGCGGGCGCAGTTGAACAGATAGTCGGAGTAGGACGCAGCCAGGCTTCGCTGGAAAAAGCGCAGCAACTGGGCATCATCGATGAAATAGCCTCGAATGCCGAACAGGCCTTGCGTAATTGTGATCTGGTCCTGATAGCCGCCCCGGTAGCGCAAACGGGCGCGATATTGACAGCAATTTATCCGCATCTGCAGCCGGGTACAATAGTCACGGATGCTGGCAGTACCAAGGCCGATGTGGTCGCGGCAGCACGCGCCAGCCTGGGGGAAAAGATCGCACAATTTGTACCAGCGCATCCAATAGCCGGGCGTGAGTTGAATGGGCCTGAGGCAGCACTGGTGGATTTGTATGTCGGCAAAAAAGCCGTCATCACCCGCCTGCCAGAAAATAGCGATGCGGATGTAGCCAGGGTAGCCTGGGCATGGCAGCAATGCGGTGCCATCATCCATCATCTGGAACCTGCTGCGCATGACGCAGTTTTTGCCGCAGTCAGCCATTTGCCGCATCTGCTGGCGTATGCCCTGGTCGATGATATCGCCCGCAAACCACATGCTGATACCTTGTTTCAGTATGCAGCCAGTGGCTTTCGCGACTTTACCCGTATTGCTGGTTCATCACCAGAAATGTGGCGCGACATCAGCCTGGCGAACCGTGCTGCGATGTTGCAGGAACTGGATTCGTATACTGCCCGCCTGTCCGTCTTGCGCCAGCATCTGGTGGATGCCGACAGTGAGGGCATAGAAGGTATTTACGCTAATGCCCAGCGTGCGCGCCATAACTGGATCAGCGCCATTGAGGCAGCCGAGAAACAGCAGCGTGAAGGTGGGGATTGATAGGGCTTCGCTCTTCTCTACATCGACAAACTCAACATTGAATAAGACCATGACACAAGCAAGCAAACATTATCCGCATTACCTTGATCTGCAACCTGTCATGCAGGTGCAGGGCACAGTCAAATTACCGGGCTCCAAAAGTATTTCCAATCGCACCCTTTTACTGGCGGCGCTGGCAGAAGGCAAGACCCAGATCATGGATTTGCTGGCATCTGATGACACCCTGGTCATGCTGAACGCCCTGACGCAACTGGGCGTGCACTGGGAACAGGATGGCGATAGCCAGAATTACACGGTAGAAGGTGTAAAAGGTCATTTCCCCAAACACCAGGCTGATTTGTTCATGGGCAATGCCGGTACAGCGATACGCCCGCTGGTGGGTGCATTGGCCGTGCTGGGTGGTGACTACACCATTCACGGCGTGCACCGCATGCATGAGCGTCCTATCGGTGACCTGGTTGACGCTCTGAATGAGGCTGGAGCGCAGATAGAATATACCGGCAACCCCGGTTACCCGCCCTTGCATATACGCCGTGGCCATATCCATGCCCAGCGTTTGCAAGTGAAGGGTAATGTCTCCAGCCAGTTTCTGACTGCCTTGCTGATGGCCGCACCTTTGATGGCACGTGAACATGATGTGACGATAGAAGTGGTAGGCGAGCTGATTTCCAAGCCGTACATAGAAATCACCCTGAATCTCATGCAAAAGTTTGGCGTGACAGTAGAGCGCGATGGCTGGCAGGCATTCACCGTCACAAAAGGCCAGCATTATGTGTCGCCCGGCGTCATCCACGTCGAAGGCGATGCTTCTTCTGCATCCTATTTCCTGGCAGCAGGTGCCATAGCTGGCGGACCCATTCGCGTAGAAGGCGTAGGCAAGTCCAGCATACAGGGCGATGTACGTTTTGCCGAGGCGCTGGAGAAAATGGGCGCAACCATTACCCGTGGCGATAACTGGATAGAAGCCACGTCGAATGGTGTCTTGCAAGCCATAGACATGGACTTCAATCATATCCCCGACGCTGCCATGACAATTGCGGTAGCGGCACTATATGCCAATGGCACCACGACCCTGCGCAATATCGCCAGCTGGCGCGTCAAGGAAACCGACCGCCTGTCTGCCATGGCGACAGAATTGCGCAAACTTGGGGCAATAGTAGAAGAAGGTGCAGATTATATGACGGTGACGCCACCCGAACATATCTTGCCAGCGACCATCGATACCTATGACGATCATCGCATGGCCATGTGCTTCTCTTTGGCCAGCCTCGATGGTCGTGCCCGCAGAGGTGCTACTATGCGCATCAATGACCCAAAATGCGTGGCCAAGACTTTCCCTGATTATTTTGAAGTCTTTGCCAAGATTAATCACAAAGATTTGTTTTAAAGGTTTTTATTGTTTCTATGACTACACGTAGTCCTGTTATCACGATAGACGGCCCTACCGCATCCGGTAAGGGCACGGTGGCACACAGGGTGGCCAAACATCTGGGTTTTCATTACCTGGATTCTGGCGCCCTGTACCGCCTGACTGCCCTGATGGCTACCCGCCATGGCATTGCTCTGGAAGATGAAACTGCCATTGCCAGCATGGCAAGAACCCTGCCTTGCCGCTTTGTCCACGGCCATGTTTTTCTTGAAGATGCCGATGTCACTGATGCCGTAAGGGCAGAAGAAGTCGGCGTAGCTGCTTCCCGTATTGCTGTTTTGCCAGCAGTGCGCCAGGCGCTGGTTGATTTGCAGGTGGCTTTTCGCTACACGCCCGGCCTGGTGGCTGACGGGCGCGATATGGGGACTGTGATCTTTCCCGATGCCAGCTTAAAAGTTTTCTTAACAGCAAGTGCTGAGGCGCGCGCAAGCCGTCGATATAAGCAATTGATTGAAAAGGGAATTTCTGCTAATATGGAAAACTTGGTAAAAGATTTGATGGAACGTGATGCGAGAGATAGTGCCCGCACCACAGCGCCGCTCAAGCCCGCGCCAGACGCGATCATCCTGGATACATCTGAATTAACTGCTGAAGAAGCAGTCAATAAAGTCCTGGTCTGGTATGCGCAAACACAGACAAACAACGCCGTATAGGTAGCTTAGGTAATAAGTAGCTGGTGAAGTCTGCATGTGTCGTTTCAAGTGCCTTTATTGACGCAAGGTTAATAAGGGGATGTTCAACCTAACCCGGTAAACAGTGCCTTTGTGCTATTCCGGCTAACTTGTAAATACTATGTCTACTGTTTTTATGTCCCAAGATTTCGCAACCGGTGCAGATAGCTTCGCAGCTTTGTTCGAAGAATCCCTGTCACGTCAGGATATGCGTTCCGGTGAAGTGATTTCTGCTGAAGTCGTCCGTATCGACCACAACTTCGTGATCGTTAACGCTGGCTTGAAGTCTGAAGCCTTTATCCCTGTTGAAGAATTCAAAAACGACCAGGGCGAACTGGAAGTTAATATCGGCGATTTCGTTTCCGTAGCGATTGATTCGCTGGAAAACGGTTTCGGCGACACAATTTTGTCCCGTGACAAAGCAAAACGTCTGGCCTCCTGGCTCGCGCTGGAAAAAGCGCTGGAGTCTGGCGAGATCGTTACTGGTACAGTAAATGGCAAAGTCAAAGGTGGTTTGACTGTTCTGACGAACGGCATCCGCGCTTTCTTGCCAGGTTCTTTGGTTGATACACGCCCAGTTAAGGATACAACTCCTTACGAAGGCAAAACCATGGAATTCAAAGTTATCAAGCTCGACCGCAAACGTAACAACGTTGTCCTGTCCCGCCGCGCTGTTGTTGAAGCGTCCATGGGCGAAGAGCGTCAAAAACTGATGGAAACCCTGAAAGAAGGCACAGTGGTTACTGGTATTGTTAAAAATATCACTGACTACGGCGCGTTCGTTGATCTGGGCGGCATCGATGGCTTGTTGCATATCACTGATCTGGCATGGCGTCGTGTACGTCACCCTTCCGAGGTGTTGACAGTTGGTCAGGAAATCACTGCAAAAGTATTGAAATTCGACCAAGAGAAAAACCGTGTTTCCCTGGGCGTAAAACAACTGGGCGACGACCCATGGACAGGTTTGTCCCGTCGTTACCCAGCGAACACACGTCTGTTCGGTAAAGTAACGAACCTGACCGACTACGGCGCGTTCGTTGAAGTCGAGCAAGGTATCGAAGGTCTGGTTCACGTTTCCGAAATGGACTGGACTAACAAAAACGTTGCACCAAACAAAGTTGTTCAATTGGGCGACGAAGTTGAAGTCATGGTTCTGGAAATCGACGAAGAACGTCGTCGTATCAGCCTGGGCATGAAACAGTGCAAAGCCAATCCTTGGGATGATTTCGCGATCAACCACAAGAAAGGTGACAAAGTTCGCGGCGCGATCAAGTCCATCACTGATTTCGGCGTGTTTATCGGTTTGTCTGGCAATATCGACGGTCTGGTACATTTGTCTGATCTGTCCTGGAATGAAACAGGCGAAGAAGCAGTACGCCGCTTCAAGAAAGGTGACGAACTGGAAGCCATCGTTCTGGCTATCGATGTTGAGCGTGAGCGCGTTTCTCTGGGCGTTAAACAGCTGGAAGGTGACCCATTCAACAACTACTGCGCAATGAATGACAAAGGTGCAGTTGTCGTTGGTACAGTTAAATCTGTTGAAGCCAAAGGCGCAGTAATCCAGTTGGCAGACGACGTTGAAGGCTACCTGCGTGCATCCGAAATCTCCCGCGACCGCGTGGAAGATGCTGGTACACACCTGAAAGTCGGCGACAGTGTTGAAGCCCTGGTATTGAACATCGACCGCAAAGCTCGTGGTATCCAATTGTCTATCAAAGCTAAAGATAGCGTTGAAACACAAGAAGCTATGCAAAAAATGTCCGTTACTGATTCCAACGCAGCATCCGGCACAACCAGCCTGGGCGCTTTGTTGAAAGCCAAGCTCGACAATAAAAACTAAGCTTACGTCATAAGATTTATTACTATGACTAAGTCGGAGCTGATAGCTCGTCTGGCAGAGCGATATCCGCAACTGGTAGCTAAAGATGTGGATATTGCTGTTAAAACCATACTGGATGCAATGTCGGATGCCCTGGCAACCGGGCAGCGCATAGAAATCCGTGGTTTTGGCAGCTTTGCACTGAACAGTCGTCCACCACGGATAGGTCGTAATCCCAAGTCCGGTGACAAGGTGATGGTCCCTGAAAAACGGGTGCCGCACTTTAAACCAGGCAAGGAATTGCGCGAACGTGTTGATGCCATGGTGGGGCAACCGATACACGATGACTAAGTCAGGCTGACTGGTCAAAGTTCGGGCTTCGACAGCGATGTAAAAATAAAAACGGCATATCGGTTTTCCGATATGCCGTTTTTTTTCAGTACAATGCTCTTTTCGGGATAAATTGCTTTATTGACGATTTTTCCGCTTATCCATCAAGGACGCATACATGAAATATATTTCAAGATTTTTTGCCATCGTGCTGTTTATCTTGTTCTTTGGCTTTGCCTTGAAAAACGATCAGATAGTCACCTTGCAATATTTTTGGGGCTATCAACAGTCGGCGCCGCTGGTCATCATGCTGCTGGCTTTTTTTGCTGGTGGTGCTACGCTGGGCGCACTGGCCATGTTGCCTATGGTGTTCCGTCACAGGCGTGACTTGCACAAGCATAAAAAGACGCTGGCAGAAATTGAAAAAGAACGTGAAGCCGCGCAAAGGGCCAGCACACAAGCCCCTCAGCCTGATAGCATTCGCAATACCTGATAACACAATAAGAAAAAGCGCACATGGAATTTGAAATCTGGTGGTTACTTGGTATCCCCTTATTCTTTACCCTGGGCTGGGCTGCTGCGCGTATCGATATACGCCAGTTGATCTCGGAATCCCGTAGCCTGCCTCGTGGCTATTTCAAGGGTCTGAATTTCCTGCTCAATGACGAGCCGGACAAGGCGATTGATGCCTTCATCGATATCGTCAGGCTCGACCCTGAAGCTGTAGACCTGCATTTCGCCCTTGGTAACCTGTTCCGCCGCCGTGGTGAGACTGAGCGCGCCATTCGCGTCCATCAAAACCTGCTAGCCAGGCCAGACTTACCTACAGAGCAAAAAACCCAGGCCATGTATGAACTGGGCCAGGATTACCTGAAAGCTGGTTTGCTCGACCGTGCCGAAGAAACCTATAACCTGCTCGTCAACAGTCCGTTTGAAGCCCAGGCCAGACGCGCCTTGCTGGAAATTTACCAGCGTGAAAAAGAGTGGGCGCGCGCTATCGAAGCAGCCAATGCCTTGCAGGAATGCGGTGCCGGTGGCCGTCAAAAAGAAATCGCCCAGTTTTACTGTGAAATTGCCCAGGATGAACTGGTGCATACCAATACTGACGCGGCCCTGGCCAATCTGGAAAAAGCCCTGGCAGCAGACCGCAACAATGTACGCGCCATCATCCTTATGGGTGATGTGTATATGGCCAATGGCGACACCGAAATCGCTCTCGCAACCTGGCGCAGGGTAGAACAGCAAAGCGTGCCGCATGTGGCCCTGGTGGCGCAACGCCTCATGGATGCTTATCGCAAGCTCGATAAAACGCAGGAAGGTTTGAACCTCTTGAAGAATTTTCTGGCTGAAGCGCCATCAATAGATTTGCTGGAAGTCGCCTTCAAGGTCACTTTGGAGCTGGAAGGTGTGGAAGCCGTTAATAGCCTGGTTAGCGAAGAATTGCGCCGCACGCCAACCCTGCTGGGCCTGGATAAATTGCTGGATGGCCGCATCATGGTAGTGCCGCCCGAAGTCAGGCCGGAACTGGCTATCATCAAGAACCTGGTACATGGCTACGCACAAAAACTTGCGCGCTATCAATGCTCCAATTGCGGCTTCAAGGCCAGGCAGTTTTACTGGCATTGCCCTGGTTGCAGCAAATGGGAAACTTACCCGCCGCGCCGTACAGAAGAACTCAACGTAATGAATTAACGATCCCTGTTCCCTGTTCCAATAAGGGCAGGGCATGCACTGAATACTCTTTGCGCTTTAAAAATCTTGAATAAGGTCTGTGATCTGAGACTCTATGTGGATGACTGGATATCTGGATGCACAGAGTGACTTATTTTTATATGGTGATCAAAAAATGAAAATCACAATTATTGGTACAGGTTATGTCGGTCTGGTTACAGGTGCCTGCCTTGCTGAATTGGGGAATGACGTGTTTTGCCTGGACGTTGACCAGCGTAAGATTGATATCCTCAATAATGGCGGCATCCCCATCCATGAGCCGGGCCTGGAAGAAATTGTCGCGCGCAATCGCGCCGCTGGCCGCATACAGTTCTCTACCGATGTTGAAGCCAGCGTCAAGCATGGTGATGTGCAGTTCATCGCGGTCGGCACGCCACCGGATGAAGATGGCTCTGCTGACTTGCAATATGTCGTGGCAGCAGCCAAGAATATCGGCAAGTACATGACGAACTTCAAGGTTGTCGTTGATAAATCTACTGTGCCTGTTGGTACGGCTGACCGCGTCAGCGCGGCTATTTCTGCCGAGTTGGCAGCACGTTCGTTGACGGCAGAATTCTCGGTGGTATCCAATCCAGAATTTTTGAAAGAAGGCGCAGCGGTTGAAGACTTTATGCGTCCTGACCGCATCGTCATCGGTTGCGACCAGACACCGCAAGGTGAAAAAGCCCGCAGCCAAATGAAGAAGCTGTATGCGCCTTTCAATCGCAACCATGAACGCACTTACTGGATGGATGTGCGCTCGGCAGAGTTCACCAAGTATGCGGCGAATGCCATGCTGGCGACCCGCATCTCTTTCATGAACGAGCTAGCCAATCTGGCGGACCATGTTGGTGCTGATATTGAGGCTGTGCGTCATGGCATAGGTTCTGATCCGCGCATAGGTCACAGTTTCTTGTATGCCGGGTGCGGCTATGGCGGTTCCTGCTTCCCCAAAGATGTGCAGGCGTTGGAGCGTACAGCACAAGACTATGGTTTGAATCTGTTGATCCTGCAGGCCGTGGAAGCCGTCAATGCACGTCAAAAGCAGGTACTCGGCAGGAAGATGCAACAACGCTTTGGTGAAAACCTCAGTGGCCGCCATTTCGCCATCTGGGGTTTGGCATTCAAACCGAATACCGATGATATGCGTGCTGCTTCATCCCGCGTCCTGCTGGGCGAATTATTGCGCGCCGGTGCGACTGTGGCAGTGTATGACCCCGTCTCCATGCAAGAAGCCAAGCGAGTTCTGGAGCTGGATTTCTATGATGCGCCGGAATTGCTGGCCTCAATACGTTATGCATCTAACCCCATGGACGCGCTGGTGGATGCTGATGCACTGGCGATTGTCACCGAGTGGAAGGCCTTCCGCAGCCCGGACTTTGATGAAGTCAAGGCACGCCTGAAACAGCCTGTGGTGTTTGATGGTCGTAACCTGTTTGAGCCTACAGTCATGACCGAGCTGGGCATTGAATACCACGGCATAGGCCGCTCCGTATTGACAAGTAAATGACGAACAAATAATGCAGAACATGAATGCAAAGATGAAGCGTATTCTGGTCGCTGGTGATGTCATGCTGGACAGATACTGGTTTGGCGAAGTTAACCGTATTTCACCCGAAGCACCTGTACCCATTGTGCGCGTGGAAAAAAGTGAAGAGCGACTTGGTGGTGCCGCCAATGTGGCCCGCAATGCCGTCGCCCTCGGAGTGCAGGCTGCCTTGATGGGTGTCATCGGTGACGATGATGCAGGCAATAGCATGGAGCGTTTGCTGAAGACTTCAGGCATAGAAGCTTACCTCAGTCGCGACCAGCAAATTTCCACCATCATCAAGCTGCGCGTCATTGGCAGGCAGCAGCAATTGTTGCGTATCGATTTTGAAGAACGCCCGACTGAGCATGTCTTGCGTGACAAACTCAATCGCTTCAATTCTTTGCTGACTGGTTATGACGTGGTTGTCTTGTCCGACTATGCCAAGGGCAGCCTGGTGAATGTCAGCGCGATGATTGCTGCAGCAAAGGCCGCAGGCAAGATCGTCCTGGTCGATCCCAAAGGCAGTGACTTCAAACGCTATGCCGGTGCCAGCCTGCTGACACCGAACAAGTCTGAGTTAAAGCAAATCATCGGCGATTGGCCAAATGAAGACGAGCTGACAGCCAGGGCCCAGCAATTGCGCGCAGATTTGAACATCGATGGCTTGCTGCTGACCCGTTCGGAAGAAGGCATGACATTGTTCACTGCCGATTGCGTGACCCATGTACCAGCGATGGCGCGTGAAGTATTTGATGTCTCTGGTGCTGGTGATACCGTCATCGCCACCATGGCTGTCATGCTGGCGCAGGGCAAGTCCATGCAAGAGGCGGTAGTGATTGCCAACCGTGCTGGTGGCATCGTCGTAGGCAAGCTGGGTACGGCGACGGTGACGCGGGAAGAGTTGTTTCCTGAGGCTGCACAATAAGCCTGATTTGCTGACTCGCATGCCGGGTCCATGATACGGATGAGGCGTACATTCAAGCATGTAAGCTAAGGGCATTACTATGTCTGCCTTGAGTATTAAACGTCTCATCCTTGCAGCAAGCCTTGCTTTGCTGATCGCGCCATCTTGCCATGCATCGTCCCCGGAAGATAAGCCTGCCGGGACGATTCAGGACGCTGCTTCTGCGCAGATTGAGAACGCTTTTTCTCCAGATGCCAAGGCAGAAGAATTGGTACTCAAGCTCATCAATACATCTACCTCCAGCATCAGATTGGCGGCTTACTCATTCAGTTCGCCAAACGTGGTGAAGGCACTGCTTGATGCAAAAAAACGTGGCCTCAATATCATGGTGCTGGTCGATTATCGCCGCAACCAGAAAAAACCTAATTGGACAGCCTTGAACCGCCTCGTTGCCGCAGGCATTGCTACGCGTACCATTTCTATCTATGCGATTCATCATGATAAATACATCATCGCGGATGAACAGACTGTGCAGAACGGCAGCTTCAATTACGCCCGTGATGCGGCGGAAGATAACAGCGAAAATGTCATCGTGTTCTGGCGTAACCCGGAGTTGGCGAAGTCATTTCTTCGCCACTGGGAAAGCCGCTGGTCTGCTGGCGTGGATTACAAAACCATGCCGGTAACGAAGTAGCCGACAAGAATTCCTGACATGCTTCAGGCAATCGCCCCAAAGCGAAAGCTCGATGCCACCACGCCGCCAAAGATGTTTTCTTCATGATAAACACAACTGGCAACTTCATCCTCTGCAGCACCGACGGCCACCATCAGCGGCAATAAATGCTCTTCCCTGGGATGGGCAACTCGCGCAGCCGGTGCTTCTTCCCAGTTGATCAGGCGGGCGACTCTTTCGGTCGTGCTGCTGGCGATCAGGCTGTCCTGCAGCCAGTCATCAAAACTTGATGAAGGTTCCTTGGCAAGCGGGCCAAAGCGGCGCAGGTTATGGTAACTGAGGCCGCTGCCTATGATGAGCACTCCTTCGGCCCGTAAAGGCGCGAGGGCGCGTCCCAAAGCCAGATGTTCTGCCGGGTCTAGCCCTGCCCGCAATGACAATTGCACGACGGGCATGTCAGCATCAGGATACATCACTGCCAGAGGCGCAAATGCACCATGGTCAAAGCCGCGCTGCGCATCAGCCAGCGCTGGCAAACCGGCATTCCTGATCAATTCGATTACCCGTTCTGCCAGTTCAGGTGAACCTGGGGCGGAATAGTGCACATGATAGGTATGTTCTGGAAAACCACCATAGTCATACAGCATGCCAGGCGCGGGATTGCTCATGACGCGGAAAGCTTGGTCTTCCCAGTGCGCTGAGATCATCAGGATGGCCTTGGGCTTATGCGGCAACTGTCTTGGTATGTCGATCAGCGATTCTTCCAGCACATGCATGGCTTTGCGCATGTCTTCCATATACGGCCAGGGGCCACCGCCATGAGAGATGAAATAGGTAGGCAGATTCATATGAGTATCCTTGATAGGCTGAGCAGCACAGAGGCTCATTTCTTGATGATGGAGCCTGATGTAATCCATCATAATGTTTCCCAATGCGGAAATCGATGGTGGTAAAGTAATTGTATTGTTTCCAAAAATGGAAACATTGAATAAAAGGCAGATCATGGACGAACTTGATATCAACGGCATCAGGGTGTTTCGTGAAATCGTTGAGTCTGGCAGTTTTACCGCTGCGGCTGATCGCCTGGGCATGGCCGCACCCATGGTCAGCAAACATATCGCCAGGCTGGAGCGCAAACTCGGGGCGCGGCTGTTGAACCGCAGCAGCCGCAGCATGAGCCTGACGGAGGCGGGCAAGGACTTTTTTGCACAGGGCAGGCAGGCGCTGGATATTCTTGATGCGGCCGTTGCTTCGGTCGCGCAAGCCAGTGGGCCACCGCGTGGTGAATTGAAAATCAGCGCCCCCGTCTGGTGTGCCAACCCCAGCTTTGCCAGATTGCTGGCAGATTTTCGGCAAGACTATCCCGAAGTCAGGCTGGACCTGCATCTGGATAATCATATGGTTGATCTGGTGGCGGATGGTTTTGACCTGGCCTTGCGGGCTACCGATGAGCCTTCATCAGCCCTGATCGCCAGGCGTTTGTGCCAGGTGAAATTTCATTTGGTGGCGACTTCAACGTTTGTGAAAGAACTGGATGCTGGCAAAAAGGACGAACCCGCCACCATGGCGATGATTTTGCCCAATTACGTGCAACTCGAACGTTTCCACTTGCCGGTGCAAACAGAGTCAGCACCACTAAAGCTGGATGCCATCATGAAGTGCGGAGATACAACGCTGAGTTATCACTGCGTACTGGCGGGCATGGGTGCTGCATTTCTACCGGAGTGGCTGGTGGGCGATGATCTGGCTTCAGGCCGTTTACAGCTTGTGGCCGGTAATGAGCCGGGTTTTACCGGCAATCTGTATGCCGTCTACGCCAGCCGTCGCCAGATGCCACCCAAGTTGCGTTGTTTTATCGATTTTTTGATAGGCAGGCTGGGTAATTGATCATGTTGACACTAAATTATGAAATACTTGTCAACGGAATTAATTCAATTCCGTTGATAGATGCATAGTTGGTTATAAAAACCAGACTATGCTATTTAAAATTCGCTTAAAAATGTTCAATTATTGAGGGAGTATTCGCATGTTGAAAAAAATAATATTTGGTCTGATGGCTTTGTTGGCTGCGACTGGTTTTGCATTTGCTGATGTTGATGTCAATAAGGGTGATCAGGCTGCGCTGGACGGTATCAAGGGTATAGGCCCGGCAAAATCCAAGGCCATCATAGAAGAGCGCACCAAGAATGGTGCCTTCAAGGATTGGGCCGATTTTGAAAGCCGCGTCAAAGGCATAGGCGAAAAGAGTTCTGCCAAATTGTCTGCTGCTGGTTTGACGGTCAATGGCCAGGCCAAACCTGGTGCCGCAGCAAAACCGGCAGCCAGTGCAGCCAGTGCAGCGAAAGCTGAAAAAGCAGAGAAAGCAGAGAAAGCAGAGAAAGCAGCACCAGCCGCCCCTGCTGCGCCAGCGGCATCGGCTGCATCAAAAGCTTCCGCCGCATCTGCTGCCTCGGCCGCATCTGCTGCCTCGGCCGCGTCCGCAGCCTCCAAGGCTTCAGCAGCGTCTGCCGCCTCTGCAGCATCCAAGGCCAGTGCCAAGTAAGTAAAATCTACAAGATGATCTGCTGACTTTTTGATTACTTAGTTGCTAATTTAGTTGTTTAAGGTAGCAGATGCAAAACCCCAGGGGTGACCCTGGGGTTTTTTATTAGCTTATTCAAATTCTGTATAAACCTGTGTGAGATATCAAATATCATGGTGCAGCCCTTGATTTGTCTGGGTTTACCAGGGAGAGAGGGTATTTTTGCATCATCAAAGCGCCCTTCTGCGCCCAGGCAGGAAGCTTATGCGGCAAGCGTCTAAGGGTAACTGCGTTTAGAATAAGAGTTTGTATTTTTCAGCTGCATACCATGACCTATCTGACCATTGAAGACACCATAGGCAATACGCCGCTCGTTAGATTGCAGCGCATACCTGGCGCCGAGAATCTGCGACGCAATAATGTCATCCTCGGCAAGCTGGAGGGAAATAATCCTGCTGGCTCAGTCAAGGACAGGCCAGCTTTGTCCATGATCAAAAGGGCAGAAGAACGTGGCCAGATCAAACCTGGCGATACCCTGATAGAAGCAACCAGTGGCAATACCGGCATAGCCCTGGCGATGGCTGCGGCAATGCGTGGCTACAAGATGATCTTGCTGATGCCAGAAAATCTCAGCATAGAACGCCGCCAAAGTATGGCTGCCTACGGCGCGCAAATCATGCTCACGCCAAAAACTGGTGGCATGGAATATGCTCGTGATCTGGCTGAGCAAATGCAGGCTGAAGGGCAGGGCGTGATTCTCGATCAATTCGCTAACCCGGATAATCCGCTGGCACATTATGAAGGCACAGGACCGGAAATCTGGCGTGATACCAAGGGCAAGATCACCCACTTCATCAGTGCCATGGGTACTACCGGCACCATCATGGGTGTCTCTGCGTATTTGAAAGAACAAAATCCCCAGATACACATCATCGGGGCGCAGCCTGAAGAAGGTTCACAAATTCCTGGCATACGCAAATGGCCGGAAGCCTACATGCCCAGGATTTATGATAAGGCCAGGGTCGATCAGGTGGAGTCTGTGACCCAGGCTGATGCTGAGCACATGGCGCGCAGGCTGGCAGTGGAAGAGGGGATATTCTGTGGTATTTCTGCCGCAGGTGCATGCGAAATCGCTTTGCGGGTAGCTCAAACCGTGGAAAACGCTACTATCGTTTTCATCGTTTGCGACCGTGGCGATCGCTATTTGTCTACAGGCGTATTTCCCGCCTGAGTATTCATGCCAGGATGTTAAATCTGCGATTACCTGATGGGCGCATGGTTTGCGCTCATTATTTGCGCTGAATATCTACAGGAAAAGATAGTTTGCTACATCAAGCTGTCACAAATCGAGCGCACAATAAAACAAAGACGAAAAAAAATACCGAAATCACGCTTGTGGCGCGTTTTCGGTATTTTTCAATAAAGCAGCCTTCCTGAAAAATCCGAAGATTTAACAGGCAGCGACCACCTATCAAATAAAAAGACTTATGCTGCGTCTTTTGGTTTGAATTGCTTGTCGCTGATACGGAACTTCGCACGACGGTCGCCCATCAATTCACGCAGTTCTTTGATGCTGACATCGCTGATTTCATGCATGCGGATCAGCAGTGATGCGCCGAC
>Ga0207952_1000419_pt1 | contig 35723 bp, 38 predicted proteins | sample SubbioR12Aug_8Ca_FD_184831 | JGI IMG/M metagenome (GOLD analysis project Ga0207952, IMG submission 184831) | Serpentinite rock and fluid subsurface biosphere microbial communities from McLaughlin Reserve, California, USA - CR12Aug_8Ca (SPAdes) | ecosystem: Environmental > Terrestrial > Deep... | reverse complement strand
GACCCACGACGCCAGCCTGTGGCAGGCCTTGTTCTGCCTGGAACTGCAGTACGTACCGCTCGGTCATTGCGCCGAAGTAGCCTGTCACGATGTCGGACACAGAAAGGCCGTAGCGTCCGGCGAGGAACTTCTGGAGTTCGGAAACCTGCCCGCTGGTCGTCGCGTCGCGGTCGCCGCGCGCAAGGGTGCGGGTGATCGTCGGGCAGTATGCGCTTACCGCGCTCGCCTGCGATTGCGGGATCTGCGATTCCAATGCCTCGATCTGCTTCAAGAGCGCCTGGATCTGCGCTTGGATTTCTTCAGCGGTCAGTGCCGATGCGAAAAGTGGGAGCATGAGGAAGACAAGGAAAACAAGTTTCCGCATACGAAATATTATATCTCCAACCAACTCGGAATCCGCACCACCGTCACGCGGTCCGTAAAGTCATCTTCCGTCGTATCAGGGTCAGCGTCGTCGCAGGAGAGGGTGTACTGCACGAGCTGGGTAATCGGTGACGAGGTGCGGGAGGTGTTCGTGCCGGTCCAGGAATCACCGTTTGAGCCAGTCACGGTACAGCTCTCGGCATCGGTCGTAGACCAGGCGATCGTCGTCGTCTTCCCTGATCCCACGAGGCGTGGTGAGGCAGAGATGTCGCCCGTAATCGCGTTGTAGAGGCAGGTGGCGCTTCCTGCGGAGCAGAACTCCGGGAGGTTGCAGGTCGTCACGGTGGAGGTGGTGCAGTCGGCTGCCGTGTACGTGATGGTGTTCCCGCTTCCTCCGGTGCAGGAGTATGAGGGGGTGCAGGCGGCGGTGCAGGAAGCGGCGGCGTATGAGCCCGAGAGGGTGCCGTTCGAGCAGGAGCGCTCCTCGGAGATCGAGGAACAGGTCACGCCTTCCGGTGCGACTGCTGACTGGTACGCGGTCACGCTGCTTCCGTGGGAGACGGCAGAGCCGCCAAAGGTACAGTCCTGGTTGCAGGACTGGTATTGGTAGCTGCCCGAGAGGCTGCCATTGGAGCAGGTGCGGGTCTGGGAGTTGCAGGTGGAGCCATATGGCACCGTACTCGCTTGGTATGCGGTCACACTCGAGCCGTGGGAGACGGTGCTTCCCCACGGGGCGGTGCAGTTGGAGGGGGAGGAGGACGTGAGGGTGTAGTCGTGCCAGCCGTCAGTCCCACCGTACCCGTATGCAATGCAGGAGAAGCTCGTGGGATCGTTCTGGTACACGGTGATGGATCCCGAGCTTCCCACGTACCCCACGTTGTTGATGTATACCGAGGTGTGGGCGTTCGACGATGACCACGACAGCGTGGCCGACCCACCGTATGCCTTGGGGTTGGGAGAGAGGGAGACGGAGCAACTTGCCGGGGGGTATGCGTATGCGGTGTCGGCGCAAGTGGTAGTGTAGGACGAAGTAGTGCACGGTGCCGTGCGACCCATGGATTGTGGTGCCTGCCCCCCACAGGAAACCCGGGTATATGACGCCGACCCGCTGTATGTGTAATGGCTATATGGGTAGATAGTAACGGAACCTGAGCGAGACGGATTACACGGGCTCCAACCGTACGTCACGATCTGGGATGCCGTATCACCCATACAGCCGTTGCTATACACCGTCCCGACGCCGCTGATGTAGAGGTCGCGCACATTACTTGCAGACCAATACAGCGTCCGCGCTTGACCAGTCGCGCCGGTTTGCGGCGAGATGGAAATCGAGCAGGATTGGGCAAATACGAGGACCGGTGTAGTGAGTAGCGCAAGCACAAACAGGCCCGTGAGCCTCCCCAGGACTGACATACGGAAAGTATACGATGTGGCGTCGACACACGGGCTTAGTTTACTCGACGACGTGGATAACCCCTGTCTTCGACGGCCGCACATGGTCGTGGAATTTCCAATCACCACTGAAGCGGAAAGTAAACGTGTACGATTCGCCCGGCTGCATGCGGCGGCATGCATCAAATGAGCTCCCCAGGCAATCAGCATCGCTCTTTTGCGGGTAGATCGAGTGTGTTGGATGGACGGCGGACGCCGGCCACATCTCGACGCCTGAATTGTTGATCCATTTCACCGCGTCGCCCTCTTTGACCGTAACTTCGGCCGGTTCATACCCGTTTTCAGTGTAGGAAATCTCTGCCGTCACGGCGCCCTCGGGGAGCGCGGGAAATAACTGCCAATAAAGGAAAAGCCCGACACCAAGAACGACTACTGCTACGATGATGCCGGCCGTTATTTTCGTCATGCCGCTATTCTAGCGCTGCCGCCTGCAAGCGTGCAAATTCCTTTTCGGGGTTCCGTGCCTTTGCGAGCACACTGCCGACGCAGAAGCGCGTCGCTCCCGCCTCCGTTAATTTCTCGATGGTCCTCGCATTTTCACCGCCGTCCACGGAAATAGTGACGTGCGGATACCGTTTGTGGAGCGTGGTTACACGCTCGACCGACCGCTGGTCGAAGGGGATTCCCTGCTTCCCGATCGAAGCGATCGTCATCATGTGCACGAAATCGCAGAGCCCGACATAAAAGGTGAGTTCTTCAAGCGGCGTTTCCAAAAGGATCGCGATACCGACTTCCTTCGCCCCTGCTTTCTGCCACATGTCGAACGCTTCTTGCGCCCGCTCGGCATGGTCGAACGCCTCGACATGCCCGATGATGCGCCGCGCGCCCGCACGCGCGAACGACAGCCCGGCCTGTAGGGGGTTCTGTACCATGAGGTGCACTTCGTAGTTTGCCGCTCCTGCGTCCGGCAATTTTTCCACGGGACCGACGGTCCATGTCGTATTCGGCGCAAAGACGCCGTCCGCAATGTCCACGTGGAGTGACGCCGCAAAAGGATAGCGCTTCCGCGCCCGCGCCACATCATCAAGCGACTTCGGGACAACCGTCGGGATGATGTCAGCCCCGTTAGAAGTCCGTATCAGCTTACTATCGCCCGGCTTAGACGAAATATTCATAGTGACATATCGATAACATGCGGTGCACGAAAATTTGCATGTACACATGCAAATTTTCGTCGAGGACTTCTAACGGGGTCAGCCATCGATTTTTGCGATGCGCCGGGAGTGGCGCTCGTCTCCGGAAAACGGAGTTTCGAGGAACATCTTGACCGCGCTTTTTGCGGCCGCGTCGGTGACGAAACGCGCCCCAAGGGAGAGCACGTTCGCGTCGTTGTGGGCACGTGTGGACTGCACGAGGTTGAGGATGTTGCCGTTCGCATCGGCTTGGGATCCGAACGCTTCGCCATAGTAGACGGCAGCGCGGACGCCTTTCACACGGTTCGCTGCCATCGCTTCCCCTTGCCCGGATGCGCCGACCACGATCCCGAACGATTCTTTCTCGGCGGAAACTTTCCGTGCGCACGGGAGTACGTAGTCAGGATAGTCGTCGCCGTCGTTGAGGGATGCCGGCCCGCAATCTTCCACTTCAAATCCCATGTCACGCACGAACGGGATGAGGGATTGTTTTAATCCAAAACCGGCGTGATCCGATGCAAAAAATACTTTCATGGCTACAGGTTATTGCCCGCCTCGACGACATGCTGCACTAACGTATGTGCATATCCCATCTCATTGTCGTACCACGCCATTACTTTGACGAGGTTCCCGCCGACGACGCGCGTGAGGTTCAGGTCGGCGATTGAACCGTATGGTTCGCCAAGGATGTCGCTCGAGACCAATTCCTCTTCCGTGACCGCGAACACTTTCGCCCAGCGCTTGCTTGCGGCCGCAGCTTTGAGTGCACCGTTCACTTCGTCGACTGTCGTTGCTTTCTTGGCAAGGAACGTGACGTCTACCATGGAACCTGCTGGCACCGGGACACGGAGCGAAATGCCGTCAAATTTGTCCTTGAGTTGCGGATACGCGATCGCCGTTGCTTTCGCAGCACCGGTAGATGTGGGGACGATATTCTGCGCGGCAGCGCGGCCCTCCTTCCAGTCTTTTTCCTTCGAGCCGTCCACGATGGATTGCGACGCGGTGTAACCGTGCGTGGTGTTGAGGAGCGCTTTCTCGATGCCGATCGCCTCGTCGAGGATCCCGATCAAGGGGGAAGCGGCATTCGTCGTGCACGACGCGTTCGACGTGATGGGACAATTCTTGAAGCGGTCTTCGTTTGCGCCGAGGAGGATCGTCTCCGCGCCCTCGCCTTTCGCCGGCGCGGAAATCACTACACGCTTCGCGCCCGCATCGAGGTGCGCTTTCGCCTTTGCAGGATCCGTGAAAAAGCCGGTCGATTCGACAACCACGTCAATGCCTAATTTCTTCCATGGCAACTTCGTCGGTTCTTTTTCCTGCACGTGCACGATGTCGTTCCCGTCCACGATAAGTTTCCCTTCTCCTGCCGCAACGGTCCCTTTGAATTTCTTATAGACGGTGTCGTAGGTGAGGAGGTACGCGAGGTTTGCCGCGCTCCCGAGGTCGTTGATGGCGACGATTTCAAACGGCGCATCCGCCGCTTTTGCCGCCCTGAAGAAACACCTGCCAATACGCCCAAATCCGTTTATCGCGATTTTTGTCATCTGGCTATTGTACGCCGTATTTCTGAAAGCGTAATCCCCAACCGTGCGCGCTTATGGCGTAACTGCAGCTTCAGATTGCGGTTCCGGCGCAGGCTCCGACGCAGCTTCAGGTTCAGGTGCTGGCGCTGGTTCCGGTGATGGTTCAGGTGCTGATTCTGCTTCCGTCGGCGTCTCGGCCGCAGTCTCCGCTTTCGTTTCTTCTGCGGACGGCGTTTCGGCAGGCGGCACTTCTACCGGAGTTTCTTCTGGAGTTTCTTTCGCGGGCTCTTCGGTTGGCGCTTCAGGCGTCGTCGACGCACTGTCGGACGGCGCTGGTGTTTCCTCCGGAGCTTCCGTCGGCGTTTCCGAACCTCCCGAACTGCCGGGATCCGATTCAGTTGGAATCGGCGCATGCGGGTCGCCGACGACGACGATGCGCTCGACCGAATTCGTGTTGCCGTCGGAGTCCCGTGCTTCATACCTGATGAACCAATTCTTAGCGACTGACGTATCAAGGGTGACTTTGGCAACCGGGCTATCGTCAACGTACAGGCGGATCTCAGGCTGCGCGTCCCTATCATCCTGTGCGACCGCGCCGAGGTCGGTATACGAAGAACCGAGCGCGATGAAGAGCGGGGACTCGCCAAGGATCTGGATCGTCGGAGCCTCTGATGTGCCATCCTCCCCATCTTCGCTCTCTCGCACTTCCCCTTCTCCAGGCGCCGGCGCTGGCGGCGTCACGACCGGGACATATCCCGGCAGCGTTTCCGTCGAATCGTCGAGGAAAAGCCCGACAAGCCCGGAGTATGCGGTCGCGACCATTTTAGGCGTAATGGCCTTCCGTTCGATCTGCTGCACCTCTTTCAAATAGGTTATTTCGTGGTCGATGAGCTGCTTGAACTGCTCGGTCGCGTAGAGTCCGAGATCGCGGTATTCGCCAAGGATCCCCTTCGCGACCGTGAGCGTCCCTTTTTTCACCGCGCCTTGCCACGCGCCATCAACGACATCAATCGTTTCCAGTTCGTATGCGATGTAGTAATGTTCCTCGTCTTCGGTGACCGCGCCGATCTGCAAAACCGGCGTAAAGCCATCAAGGTCAGTGCTCACGATGAAGGTGTTGTCCACGGACACGATCGTCTGCGTTTTGTCGTAGATCGCCTCCGGGTTCGTTGCGGCGAAAACGCTGCCGGCGCCGAGGAGCATGACTGAAATCGCGACTGGCACCGCGTTGTTATAGGCGAGGAACTGTCGGAGGCCCCCCATTCCCGAAAGTATACCATTCAGCGATACACAATCGAACATCTTCTTACGGCGACAGTGTATATTAGAACGTCCACCTATGAGTCAGGCCGCATTACGTCACTCTATCGTGTGCGCGGTATAATCGTTGCATGTGGCGGTACGCGGTGACGATTGTTTGTGGCGCGCTGGTGGGTGCGGGCATTGTGGCAGCCTCTTACCCGAATCCCCCGCCAAAAATCGCGCGCATGGAAGTTGTAACGAACCAGTACAGCGGGCCTGTCCTCGCCCACGACGCGTCCACGCACGAAATCACGCTCTCACAAGAATCATCCTGGCACCACGCTCCGGCGACACCAGTACGCTTCAAGTACGATGATGCTACCCAGTGGAAATCGCTCACGTACTACTTCGACGGCGGAGTGGTCGTCTCAAAAACATCGATGGATGAAGCCAGTCGGACCATGCCGCGAGGGGCCCTGGTGACGACGGTACTTGCGAGCGATGCCGCTGGCATGTTAAGGGCGTCGGCCATACTGTTCGTACGTCGGATCGACTTATGAGACGTTTCTTTGGAATGTTCAGCACGACTTCATGGACACCTGCATTCATCGCCGGGTGCGTTGCTGCCGTGGTCATTTCACTTGGGATCGCAGGACTGGACGCATATACTCGCGTTGCCTTTCTGGACGCTGTCAACGACCCGCGGGTGATGGTCACCGGCCGCTTGCCGTATGTGCTGCCAATCGTTGTACAGTCGTTCGACGAACGGGATGGCGTAATGACCATCATCGCACACAGCGCTTCTATAGGCCAAGAACTCGTCATACGAGCATACCTTTCAGACTCATTCAGGCTCGAACGCCGTGATGCAATCATGGAGGATGGCGCCGTGGTTGGATTTAAGCCCGTTACCGACGCTTCCCTCGGAGAATTACGATTCGGGGTGCGAGGCGTTGCCTCCGTATGGACGGACGATTCTGGGAAAATGGTCGTGGAATACATCCTTATCGGTGATCCGTTTCCTCGACCGTGACGCGACGCGCATGCGCCGTGATGTACTGCTGCACGACCGTGCCGAACACGGCGAGCGCCACAATGAGCCAGAGAGCCTGCCAAAACATGATGAGGACATCGATATGCCTAGCCAGAAATTCCTGCAGCGGGGAGAGTGCCGGAGGCGGATTGCCGACAAGCTCATTGAGGACAATGTAAGTGCCGGGTGCGTCCATAGTCAGTCGCGTTCTATGTTGGTGACAGGATACCCGATGACCTGCGCCTCGGGCGGCACACGGATCCAATCGTTATGCCGGAACATTGCGTACCCCAAGCCGCAGATGTCAGACGCGTCTACGATGCGGTAAAATGGGCCGCCATTGATCGAATGGTCGAATTGGAGCGAAATGCGCGTCACCGTATCTTTCGTGCACTGCTGCTGCAGACGGAACCACCACTCGTAAGGGTCGCACCGAGTCGAGGGACCCCCTGACTCGAACCGTGACCGCGAGATGGTCGATGTACCCGTGACGGAAACGGATTCCGCGACCTTGCAATACGGGCTAGCACAGGGGGCCCCGCGGTTGGCCTTCCACTCGAGCGGAATACCGGTTCCGTCCTCGTACTTCTGGATCGTCGCCACGCACTGGTGGTTTGCTTCAAACATGAACATGCCGAACTTGTTCCCCTCAAGCGTGAGACGACGGTCGCCCGGCGTGACGAAACCGAGGATCTGGAACAAGGCGATGCAGGCGATGAAGGCCCATCCGAATGCCGCGGACCACGACACTGGTGGCGCAGTGTACCGGTAGAGGGGTCCAAACAGTATGACAAGGGGCGGTATGACCGCCGCGGGGAACATATAGAAGATGAGGATGCTGGAATACAAGTGGAAGCCGAGGAACGTATAGAACGTGGCCGCCTGCAGACGCGGATGCCGGGCAAGCAAAAACCAACACCCGACGACCTGCGAGAATATTACAAGGTTGCTCGCGATCGGGATCATGTCTCGGGGGACCAGCGGCAGCCCGTGCGCCAAAGAGGAAAAGTACGTGCCGAGTATCCATCCAGGGTCAAACTTCACGGTAACGGACATGAAGTAGAGGAATACGAATGCGAATTTGAGGAAATACAGCTTGTGCGGGATGAATAACAGGATGGCCGTGAGGATGAGATGGTAGTAATAGTACGGCTGCGCAACCGAGTATGAGAATGCGAAGACGACGAGGGCTTCCCATGCGAAGAGTACGACAGCGGCGGCATGCGCAAGCGTCCACCGGTTCCGGAGTATGCCGATCGCAGCGGCTACCAGGACTGTGAGGAGTATGGCGTAGAATATCCCGCGCGAATCGTCGATCCGAGTGTCGTGGAAGAAGAAAAACTCATGGCAACGTTGGAAATACGGCCAGCACACGGCAGCCCCGGAATTCACGCTCTCCACCGCAACCGTCGGCACAAGGACCCAGTTGTAAAACGTGATGAACGTGAAGAACAGTGACGCGCCGAAATACAGCCGCAGGACCACGCTCTCGCGTATTTCCGCTAGCGAGAAAAAGCGCTCGTAGGATGAAGCCACCCGGGATACTATATCCATATGGACAGTGTACGTGCCCTATCTGGGTGTTACAATGCGCGCATGGCTGCACTTATTGCTGTCATAAACGCAGGGTACATAGCCGAATTAGTTGCAGCGCTGGTATTGACCGGCATCGGCATCACGGCGTCACTCGCGTACTCGTATTTCGGGAATTCCCCTGAATGAATTGCATGTCCGGAATCCGCCTGCACACGGTCCTGTTGCCGATGTTCCTGGCATATGGCGCGACATTATTTATCATCATCGGTGCCGGTGCCGACCAATCGAAGTCCGTATTGATCGGGAAATTACTTCTCGGCTGCCTGCTCCTTGGCGCCTACCCTGCATACCTGTTACGTAATTCCCCGACCAGGTTTGTCCCCGCGGGAGGCATGCGGTGGGACATGGTCGCATTTGCGATGGCAGCGGGGGCATTGCTCCTTTTCGGCCTCAAGTACGCCGTGCAGCTCCTGCAGGTTCCGGATCCGCCGCGCCTATTATCGTATTTCGGACGGTTCGACCCGCAATCGCCAGAATTCTTCGTCATATTGCTTCTCGTCATCGGATACGTCATCGCGGAAGAAATCTATTTTCGCGGCGTCCTCTACCCGTATCTGAAACCGCGGCTCGGCACTGCGGCCGCAGCAACTCTCGCGTCCTTCCTTTTTTCCATAGCGCACCTGATTTTCTTCGTCCCGTATCTCGTAACGCTTGCCGCACTGTCACTGCTCTCGATATTCCTGTTTGAGCGGACCGGTACATTATTCTACGGTATCGTCACGCACGGCACCTTGAACGTCCTCTCACTTATATTGCTCAGCGATCTTGGCTCGATGGTACAAATCCCGGCCGCAACGGCGACATTCACGCTGTTCGTGTGCGTCGTTGCAGGCGGCATGTACCTCTTTGTCGACAGGAAACGCGCTACTTCCACATGAACACCATGTCTTGTGGATTGTTGCGGAATGCGGCGAGGACTTCAGAACACGAGGGGTTATCGCTCCCATCGCATGCATTTTCTACCGGCATGACTCCGAGGTTTTGGATAGAATCGAACACCGCCTGGTAACACGCTCGTTGCACGTTCCGCTCGGCACTTCTGCAGAACTGCATGGCCTCCGGCAGACGCCCGAAACTGACGAGGAGATGCGCGAACCCAAACATGCATGCCGCCTCTTCCCGCTCATCCCGTAGTGACACGCAGGCATCCCGAGCAGATCCTGGCGTCGCACGTTCATAAAAAAAGAGTGATAGCGCGACGCCCTCGAAGCACGCGTCGCGCAGTGATGCGTCTGCGACGGCATAGCAAGCCTCGATCCTCAGCGCGCGCTGTTCCCCCATATCAGTCACACCACGCTCCGCAAACGTCAGCCGCTGGTTAAGCGGGAGGAAGTGGAAACAGGCATGCTGATATTCTTTGCCAACCGTGAGACAGGGTGAGAGCAAGTCGGTGGGATCACGCACGCGCTGTATCGCATGCTCGCCAGGATTCAGCGTCGAAAACGGCGTGTTGTTTTCCATAAAAACTCCTCGGTAACAACTCCATGGCTCGCGTCCATCGGCAATCGAGGAACACTCAACGAGCGCCTCCGGCACGGACTGAAGCTGCTGGAGGAGGATGTGCCCGACCGCGTGGCATGCTTCGCGTGTCGAACACAAGTCCTTCCCGTATGACCGGACCATATCGAGCGTCGGATGGCGCAGTGCGTCGACGGATGCTTCCCCGACGGCGCCGGCAAGCGCCGCACCAGCGGCCCCGTGGATGCACGCCGATGTGCAGGCGGGGGTACACGCGGCAAGCGCTGCCTCCAACGAAGGGGCACGCATATACGTTTCTTCACCGACGATGTGGCCGATCACATGGCAGCTTGCCGCGGGGATATCGCGCTCGAGCATCGCCATGACGTCGGCAGCGCCGTGGGAATCAAGTATGCGGCCTACCGACTCGCGTACGCATTCGGTAAAGCCGGGCCGCGGTTCGAGTCCACACACTGCAGCGATATCAGGCGTCCTTGGCAAAAAAATATACGCGGCCGCGGCGACGGAAAAAAGGCCGATGGTGACGAGCCCCGCACGCATGCCGCAGTATATACCGATACCGTATACTGCGGCTATGAAAACCTCCGTGGCGATCATAGTAGCGCTCATCCTCGGCGCAGCGGCCGGCGGTAACTACTTCCTCTCTGGAGGATCTACAGAATGCGCCGGTTCATACGAAGAAAAGCTCCGATGCTTTTCCAGGCACTACGCGGCGCTCGTCGAGATTGAGGGGACCGCGGCGGCGATCAAGGATTTGGAAGCACGTTTCCCTGACGATCCCTTCGTGCGGTCGAGCTGCCACTTCCTCATGCATGAGATCGCGCACGCGTCAGTCGCGCAATTCGAGACGCCAGAAGCCGCATACGCTGCCGGTTCTACGTTCTGTTGGGACGGGTATTACCACGGCATTGTCGAAGAAGTCGCAAAAGCGCGCGGGGACAACGGGGCGCGGGAGTGGCTTGCCGGCATATGTTCGACCATACGCGGCACCACGGTCCTTGACTTCAAGACGTGCACTCACAGCGTGGGACACGGGATCGCAGCGTCCACACAAGGCGACCTCCCTGCATCCCTTGCATTGTGTGACGAATTCCCCACCAGTGAGTTGCGCCTTTCCTGCTATCAAGGCGTATTCATGTACGACGCCGTGGCGCATGCAGGCGCGGCCGTGAGTGGGAAGGCGAGCCCCCTCTATCCGTGCGATGCGGTCAGCATAGACTACGCCCGCGGGTGCTACACGTATTACATGAAAGCCTTCCTCCAGGCGCACGGTGGAGACACGGCAAAGGTATTCGCACTCTGCGGGACGATTACCGACGACGTCGTTCGGCATTCCTGCAACGAATCCGTCGGGAGGATGACGACTGTCCATGACATCACGCGCGCCGAAGAGATCGGTATGGACGCGTGCGGTACGGCCTTGTCGGACGCACAAAAGGCCGACTGCTACGACGGCGTCAGTTACGAACTGATCATCTTCCATGAATCGGACCGGCAAGCACTCGCATGGTGCTCGTCGGTAGAACCGTCGCTCGCGCCTCGCTGCACCGCACATGCGGCCTTGTTCTACGCAACGCTTTTTGCGCCGATGACGGGGATGCCTGCCGGCACGTAATCGCCGGCACGTACAATCGATTTCTTGGATCCTTCCTTTGTGGGACCGGAAAAAGATGCGTGATACGATGCGCAGATGGAAAAAGCGCTGATCATCCAAAAGACGCTCGGTATCGCGGCGGTCGCTGTCGCCATTGCGGCGCTTGCTCCGGGCCAGATGTGGATCGCGTTCAGTGTCCTTGGGCAAGGACATTTCCTCGGCGCGTACTACTACCAATGGAATGCAGGCAAAATCCGTACTCGGGGGGTACTCCTCTTTGCCGCCCTTGCGGCTACTGCCATCGCCCTGGCGATCATGACCGGAGATTACCTGCTGTTCGCCTTCGTCGCGAGCACCCTCTTCCTGGCACATCATTTCCACGATGAAATCACCCTCTTCGGCAAGGAGCGGTCGTTGGCGCGTACGTTGGAAATTCTTCCGCCACTCCTCGTATTTGTCGTGTTCGCCAGCGACAGGATATGGGGGACCGTGCTTATCGGGGTAGCTTTCGTGTTCGCCGGGATCATCTATGCACTGTACGGCACCGGTATCTTCCTGCGCCGCATACGGCCGGACGGACTAAGCGTCTATTTCCTCGTCATATTCTGCGGACTTGCCATCCTCTACGCCGTCTATCCGACGATTGCGCCGGAATACCTGACCGGTTCCGTGATCATTTTCCATTACATTTGTTGGTACGTCCATTTTTATTTCAAGTGCGCGGAGGCGCCGGAACGGCGGCGGATGTACGTCATGGACATGCTCGCGATTCACGGGATCGTCTTCATACTCTTTGCCATCTTCCTCTATTCGTCGTTGGGATCACGCGCCTTGGCGTTCGTGTTCGCACCGATATTCTTCTATATATGGGCGACATTGCACATCATCTTCTCAATCCGTCTGCGGGATTATTCCGCCTTGCTGCGATGGCGCTGATGTTCCTCACGATTATAGCGGGGGCTGCGGCGGGGATGAGCCTCCTGGTGCCGTACATGTGGTTCTTGGGCATCCTCGGATGCGCAGGTTTCGCGTACACGCTGTACCGCCACCCGCGGCCGACGAACGGCCGTATGTTTGTCCACGGCTGGCTTTTTGGCATCGCGTATTCCGGCGTGGCCATGTCGTGGTGGTGGAGTACGATCCCTCTTGACTGGCTTGGCATCTCGAGCACTACGCTGGCCGTAGCCTTCCTCCTTGTGTACTGGGGATCCGTTACCGCGTTTCTCGGGTCTTTTTTCGGCGCCTTTGTCGTAGCCTTCGCTTCCATTAAGAGGGATACCTGGCATGACGCGATCCTCGCGGCATCCCTTTGGACGCTCATGCAGTACGTGCAGATGTGGGGGTTCGCAACCCTCACCGCGGGCGGAGGATCCGTCTTCGACGCCCACTTTTCAAGCACGATGGTCGGGTATTCGCTTGCTTCCTTTTCCCCGCTCCTGCAGCTGGCGTCGCTTGGTGGCATTTATCTCCTCACGTTCGTCGCCGTCGGCCTCGGGTTCTTCGTCTATTTCGCATTCGCCCGCGCGCGCACTTCCCGCATCACGCGCTACGGTATCCCGGTTGCGGTGGTGCTCGTCATCGTGGCGGGCGTCGTCGATCGCACATATTTTCTCGCCGACATCATCCCCGGAGAAACTACCCACACGGTCACCATCGGGCTGGTAAACACGTGGGATCCTGGCCTGCCACGAGATCCCGAGGAGTGGATCGAACGGAACCGGGAAACGACGAGATCGTTAGTGCGTGCGCAGGTCGCTTCGGGTGGCGGACTTGATATCATCGTCATGCCTGAAAGCATCGGGCTCACAATCGACCGCGATTCCGCTTACGATATACGCTCGGTATCCGACACGGCGGCAATCATTGATACTGGTATCGTGCATGGGGACATGCGGTTCAAGCGCATGTTTTTTTACGACGCCGGGATCCTGCGTGGCGTATACGATAAGATTTTCCTCGTTCCACAAGGCGAGTACTCCCCCTGGCTCTATGACAAGGTCATCGGAGGTATCGTAGGGAAAGAACTGAAATCCCATCTGCAAAGTAAGTTGTGGTATTTTGAACATGGTGACGGATTGCGACCTGTCGTTCTCCGTGGGGTCGCCGTCGGCTCCCTCTTTTGCTTCGACGTACTTTCGCCGAAGCTCTACCGGAGTCTCGCGAAGGACGGCGCCACCGTCCTCATCAATGCTTCTTCACATTCCTGGTTCCACCGGTCGCGCCTCGGTGATGACGGTGTCCTTGCCATTTCGAAAGTACGTGCGGTTGAGTCCAGGCGCTACCTCGCTATCGCCGGCAACGAAGTCCCCTCCTCGGTCATCTCGGATCGAGGCCGCGTCGTCGCGCGTACGCGCGTGGGAGACGAAACCATCCTCGTTGCCGACGTCCCCGTGCGTACTGCCGTGACGCCATACGTTCGGTTCGGCGAGAGCGCGGTGCTCGTTCCGGCGGCCGTACTCGTATTCTTTGCGTGGCGTCGCAGGCACATCGTATGAAGACGCTCGCGTTCGGTGCAGTCATGGCCATCGTCGGCATCGCGATGTCGATGCAGTACTTCACCACAAAGGAAGATACACTCTCTATTTCGACTCCGCCGGTCCGCGTCGCACACGCGCTGATGCGCGAGGGTGATACGCATTACGACCACGCTGTTACCGCAACATCGACGACGACCGTCCGTGAAGATGTATGGGTCACGGAATTTTCGGCCGAGGTCCAGGGTGCTCCGCACCAGTTGCTGCATAATTTCTACCTCTACGTGGACGGACAGCCTGACACATGGTGCCCGGATCGGGACACGATACTCTGGTCAGGCGGTACCGTGTCCGCACAGAAGCCATCGGTATTCGAGGAGCCGTACGGTATCTTGCTGGAAAAAGGGACGGTGCTCCGGCTTGAATCACTGTTCGTAGACGAAGGCGGAGGACATGGCACGGAACACGAACCCTCCCTGCGCGTAAACATGCGCACCGAACCGGCGGCAGTATCGAAACGCACTGTACCGCTCACCTACGCCGCACTCACGCCTGCGCCATGCGACCTCACACGTCCCATCTTCAGGATCGACGCGCAGGCGCGAGATGCAACTTTTTCGACGGAACGACGTCCGTTTATATTTCCTTCTGACGGGCGTATACTACGTACGACGGCGCATTTCCATGCGTCGTATGAGCGAGGGATCGTGAACACGCTCCGTCTGTTCCTGAACGGGTCGCGCATTGACGAGTTCGCCAGCACTGATGTCGCAAACCCTGCCGAACGAAACCCGACGCTTCTTAAAGGAGAAAGCCCGTTCCCTATCAAAAAGAATGACGTATTGTGGATGGAAGCTGTCTTCAATAACCCTTCGGATACGCCAGTCGCCGAAGGCATGGCGATCGTGAGTTTCTATTTCGCCCCTGAATATGCACAATAACTTCGTACGCACTTCGCTCGCTATCCTTGGCCTTGTTGGGATGGGCTGGTTCTTCGGCATCTTGTATCCGGTTCCGTCCTTAGAAGGACGGATGCTACATATTGAGACGGGCCCGGTAAATGTTGCAGCAGGGACACGGCCCGCCGATATGCACAAGGTCATGGTGAGTGCCGTCATGTCGCAGGGGACGATAACGGTCCCCGAAGACGGCTGGATCACCAACTTCACGCAGGAAGTCCGCAGCACAGAACAGGCCGACGCGCGGTTTACCTTCGTCTATGACGACCTGAACGAGGACCCTTATTGTCCAGGCAACCCCCGCCCGATCTTCGTCATGTCACTTGAAAAAACGCCCGATCTCCCCTTTGCGCCCGGATACGGCTATTTCGTGCGGCGTGGCACGCAACTTCGCGCAATGGTCGGTTTTGCGAATTTTTCAGCTGAGGACAAACATGATGTCACGGCGCGGATATCGCTCTCGTTTGTCCCTGCAGCTTCGGATACCGTGCTGGGGAACGCCTACCCGTTATTCTTGAATTCCGTCTGTGACAACTATTCTCTCTTTGCTATCCCTCCGAAAACCCATCGCTTCACGCAACGGCTGCCGCATCCATTCGAAATTCCCTTCGACGGGCGCATTACGCTCATCGGTTCGCACGGGCACAGGAATCTCGTCGAGATCCTGCTGACACTTAATGGCGACGAATTGTGGCGTACGTCGCCGATCCACCTTCCTGACGGCACGAACCTCGGCAACCCGATCTACAAGGCGCCTTTCCAAGGCGTCCTGGTCAAGAAGGGCGACAAGCTTAATCTCACCGAGACGTATACCAACCCGGGCGATATGCCCGGGGACGCGATGTCATCCATGTACATTCATATCCTTCCGGATACGGACCAGTAATGCTGCCGATCGTTTGCTCTGGCAAATTAGTTGGAATGCCCTACCATTACGAACATGCAGGAGCTGCGGTCATTCGTTCGCGGGCTGCGCACCGCAGTGACTGTGGGGCGACTTCATGCGAGGACTGACGCCGTATCACTCCTTGTCGCCGCCCAAGCGTTGTTCCTGACGATTGGCATTACCCGTTTGGAATTCGAGGTTTCGTGGCTTGCAGTCGTCATCACCGTCAGTGTCGCGGTAGGGACGGAACTCGTCTTGTTATACGCGACAAAACGCAAAATCATCTTCCCTACAAGCGCCATTGCCGCAGCACTGGGTATCGCGATTTTCTTCCGTTCCGAATATATCGCGCTCTATGCGGCCGCCGGCTGTATCGCCGTTGCGTCAAAATACGTCATACGCCGCGGAGGCCGGCACGTATTTAATCCTTCAAACATCGCGATCGTGGCGCTTGTCGTCGGGCTCCCTTCGATGGCGACAATCGAATTTACCCAGTGGGGGGACAGTATTGCACTCTCCGCGATGATCACGTTCGTTTCCTTCTTGATAGTCCTCTATGCACGGGTCGCAGCCATCACCGTGTCGTTCGTCGTGAGTTATACCCTCGTCCTCCTCGTGTTTGTATCGTATCGGCCAGACATCTTTTCAGCCCACCATTACGGGCTGATCGGCCCCTCATTCGTACTCTTTGCCTCATTCATGATCACGGATCCGAGGACGGTACCCGCGGGGACACGAGCCCGCATACTGCATGGGATCTCGATCACGTTCCTCTATTTTTTCCTCGAATCAGTTGGGGTGCGATACGGGCTTTTTATCACGACGTTCTGTGTCACGTGCCTCAACGTCGCGTCGGAGACGCTGTATGCACGCATGGCGTTGCTCCAACGTCTCGTCCCGGGGATGAAAAATATCGGTACGTTCCTCATTGCATGTGGGCTCATCTGGTACGCAGTATCATCGCTTCCGGAAAAAAGCAGCCTCCAGTTCGATGTTACGCGGATCAATCCGCTCTTTATCCTTATGGGCATCAAAAGCGACTCCCTTGTGCAGTGCAAAAAGGATCCTCTTTTTGCCACAGTTCCAAACGATCAATTCGGTGATGGATCGGTATACGGGGCCGCATGGGGCGACTACGACGGGGACGGCTATGACGACCTCCTGGTGTCCACCCTTGACCGTCCGAGCAGGCTCTACCATAACGACAACGGTACTTTCACTGACGTGACCGTTGCGGCGGGACTACCTGAGATATCAACGTCGAGCGGATTTTTTGCCGATTACGATAATGATGCCCGGCCCGATTTGTTCCTGGTATTTCCAATGCCGATTGATGCACACATAGCGCTATATTCCGCGGGGTACGCGAACCTCTCGAGCTTCATCCAGGCGAAACGGGGACAGGCGATTCGCGTATATCGGAACGTTGGAAGTGGCCGCTTCGTGGAAGTCACCCGCGCCCTTGGCCTGGAAAGCTTCGTCCTCGACCTGCGCAGTACAGGCACGATGACGTTCGCGGACTATAATAATGATGGGTTTCTTGATTTTATGTTCTCTCAACGGGGTCGTGCGTTCTCACGGAATTACAGTTTCGGACGAGAGGCGATTTCGAAAACGCTTTTTGATCCATTTTTCAAGACCTCGTTCACGCTGGTCTGCAAGAACGACGACGTACGTCGGCTGCTCGGGGCAAACGAATTAGGGCGGACTTTGAGCCAGCAAGACATTGATGCGTTCGTGGACGGACGCGGATGCCTCTATATCCAGGACCAGATCTCTGGGTTTCTGTCTTCTATTTGGACGCCCGTGCCGAGCTCGAAGTCGGTAGAAACCATGTTCCATATCCCTGGTTCTGTGCATCTCTTCGAGAACAAAAACGGGGGGCGCTTTGTTGAGCACGCCGAATTCACGACGGAAATATCACAACGCCTTGCGGAAGACAATACGGTGGTGCGAAAACGTACGTTTCCCTTTTCAACGGTGTCCGGACGCTTTTACCAGCCGGTGTCCTTCGACTACGACAGCGACGGCCAGGTTGATGTTTTTATCGGCACCGACCTCGGCAGCAACGTGCTCCTCAAAAACGAAGGTGGGTTACAGTTTTCCGACGCGACTGTTGTAGCGCAGATGAACTACGCCGGCACTGGAATGGGGGTCGATGTCGCTGATATCGACCATAACGGGCTGCCCGACGTATTCGTGTCAAATACGAATGAGGACTATGTGTTTTCAAACGAAGGCAACGGCACATTCTCGTTATTGCCCGACAAGCTGGGCCTTTTGGGAATCGGCTGGGGCACGTCGCATATCGATTACGACCTCGACGGGTGGGACGACATCATAACTGCGAACGGTGACATACTCGGGACGACCCCCATTCCGTTCGGTACTATCGGCCAGTCCTTCTTCAGGTCGGACACGTTATACCGGAACGAGGGAGGGACTGGCTGGCGGGACGCAACGTGGGACGAACTGTGCCCTGAACCGAAAAGCGGGATGGCGCTCGCTGTTTCCGATTATAACAATGACGGAACCCCGGACGTGTTCGTGGGAAATATCAAGGTCAATCGCCCGCCAATCACGGAAGGCGGCGTCTTGTATACGAATACGCTTGCCGGCGCGAACTTCCTCAAGATCCTGTTGCGCGGAAGCGTGAGCAATTCCGCAGGCATTGGCAGTGTCGTGACGCTTTCAGTCGGCAGCAGCACCCAGACGAAATACGTGCTCGCCGGAAACAGTTTCCAGTCACAAAATAGCAACGCAGTCCTTTTCGGGCTTGGCACCGCGACCGTGGCTGATACGGTCAACGTCCGGTGGCCGTCAGGGAAAACCAGCACGCTGCACGGCGTGCCTTCCAACCAGACGCTCCTCATCAACGAACCTCGGATATAGCTGCAGCTGACGGACACGCTCGGCCGCGCTACTGGATGGCACTGGTCGCCCTGCCCGATGCGCACGATTCCCGCAAGTGTTCGGGGAACAAAGCGCAAAACCGGCTCCGCTCGGTAGATTGCGGCGGAAATATGAACGAAGCGCGCTGCGCGAGAACTGCAAGGCAATCGCGCACAACAGGGTCCGGCGCCGCTTCGCAGAGCGCGATAGCAACTTCACCATTCGTCTGCTGTTCTTCAAGCCGCGTCTGTGCGACCGTCGAGAAACATTCGACATGCCGGGTGGTTGGGAACGCCGCGCACGCATCAATGGCTTGCTGCGGGTTTCCCAGCGACATGCGCCCGACGATCGCAGAAGCCGTCTGGTAACATGCGTTCACTTCATCCTCATTCGGCTGTCCACTGCAAAATTGCGCGACGCCACTTCCGCCAGTTATACCCTCCCTGAAAAGCGGCCATGCTTCGCGCAGGCACGCGCCTTCCTCCTCGGGTGCCTGCAAATACATTGCACACATCCGCCGGTAATTGTCAGCGTTGGGCTTTTCCGGAAGTAACTCGACGAGCGCGAAATCGTCCGGCTCGAGCGGCTGGTAGATCTGCATGAAAACGCCTTCGCGGCAGACACGGAGGAAGTTCCCCGTCGGGCTTTCCCCGATCGCGTTGCACGCGTCGAGCGCCCGGCGGAAGTCTGCGTTCGTCAAAAACATAAAGACATGTCCCATGCCATGGTAACAGATCGCCTGGTCCAAGGGCGACGGATGCCACTCCCCATGCGGCTCGCAGGCAATCTTTAATTCCGGAAGTGCCTCCTGCATCCGCTTTTCGTCCAAAACGTCATCCCGGTACCTGCCGACGAAAATGCCATGGATGAAGCCGTTGGAGCAGAGGTTATCTGACGGGTTGAGCGCGATCGCGTCAAGCCAGTCCGCCGGGTCTTCCGCGACGATCGCTTCGCCGAGCTTGTGCGCGAGCACGTGGCAGAACTGGTATGAGGGGTCGTCTGACCGGATTTCCCGGATGACGGAAAAGACTTCGGGGATCGAGAGCGCCGGGTAGAGCTTCGGGACTTCGGTTTCGTAGCATTTCTCGCCTTCAGTCTTGCATTTCGCGACGATCTCGTCGGCCGTCGCCGTATCGGGTCCTGACATGAAAAAAACCACGCCTCCTGCGGCGGCGAGCACCAGTGCGGAGGCGAGGATCCCGAGCATTCGTGGCATGTGCAAAACCTATCACAGTTGCCTGGTAAATGGAATTTAACCTGTCTGCGTATAATGCTGGCATGAAAGGACCTGTGCTTGTGGCGATCGGAATACTCTTGGTTGCCGCCTGCGTGGCCGTTACCGGAGGGATACCGTTCGGGACACGTTCCGCAGTTGCTTCAATAACAACAGGCTGCGGATTGTCAGATGCCGTGTGCCTCGCGGAAAATGCCCTACAAGTGTCGCACACGGAAGGTCTTGTCGCGATGCAGCGCGCTATGCAGGACCTGTATATGTCGCAGCCCGAATTCCGCCCGTTCTGCTACCTCACGATGGGTCGCATCGGGGAACGCCTGGCAGAGATGGGTGTTCGGCCGCACTTGGGCGCACAAACGGCGGTATGCAACTATGGCCTCTTGCATGAGTATGTACGCGTGCAGATGGTACGAGGGGCAAACGTGCCTGAAATGGCCGCACTCTGCAATGGCCTGCGCCGACAGGTTCCGGACATTCCCAACCTTCCTGCCGAATGTTTTCGTGCGCTAGGCAAAGGAATCGCGAACTCATCCGAGGACCTGCAGGGTTCGCCCGCCAAGGGCCCGATCGAAGCCGCCGCCGCAACATGCAAAGATATCACCGCCGACATCCGCGAATACCGTATCTGCGTGTCAGGGCTTTTTAACGGGATCGGGTGGGGAGTGATCGGTCGCGGATCGTCCCGTACGGCCAATGCCCATGGCCCGTTACACGCATGCACGTTGTTGCAAGACGAATTACGTGGGCGTTGTTATAGCAACATGAAGTGGATCGTCATAGAGTCCCTCACACGGCGTGACATCGTGGGCGGAACCGAGGAGCTGCTCGACACGTTCGATGACACAGCAGCCTATGCGCCACAAGTTGTCTTTACGTTAGGATACGAAGCCGGACGGTTCGCTACGGTCGATCCGGGGCAGATGTACGACGGTATTCTGGCGGCGTGCGCCCAGATACCCGCGGAATTTGCACGGTACTGCGTTTCCGGCGCTGCCGTCGGTTTGGTAAAAAATGGTACCCCATGGCAGCAGCATGAAATGGCTATCGACTTTTGCGTAGCGGCGAGTCGCGCCGTCCCTGCGGTCGGGCAGGCGGAGTGCGTTCGTGAACTTATGGCGTATATCCGCGGCTTTTACCCTCAGCGGCATTTTACCAACGTGTGCCGGGAACTGTGGGACCGACTGGGGGTATCGTGTGAGGCCGTCGCAACCGACCAGCTATGATCTAATCGATGGACAAGCTTCGCGATAGCTCGCTGGAAATTCAGCGCAGATCTGTTCTGCCTTTTCCTGCGGATAAAACCGCGTGAGCCGGGACGCAAGCGCTCCGTAGCAGACAGACCTCCCGCGTTCGTCGAGGAAACCGACTGCGCACAACTCGAGCACCTTTTCGTACTCCGAGCCCGGCACTCCATGTTCCATCATGCCGTTTGCGCTGCTGACAACGCACGTCTCATACAGGGCCTGGTCATCTATGTGAACGCATTCATCGAGAACAGTCGTGTATTCATCGAGCGCCGCCGCAGATTGCATCATGCCGGCGACCATGACACCGAACGTCATCGTCCGCAGCTCCGCATCCCGGATCGACATCGAGAACTGCGCCGCTTTCAACGGACTCCCCTCGGTGATTTTCCCGAGATTTTGTCCCAGTTCGTAATAGCACGCATACTCCCACTGCTTTTCGACATGCGCACAGACTCCGAGCGGATCCTTGAGGTCGAAGGTAAGGCCGAAATCGCCCGTCTCCATCCAGTCAACGAGCACGTTGAAGACGCCTTCGCGGCAATCTTCGATTTCCCGCTCGTTCGTCGGCAATGCCTCGCACTCCTCGAGCGGCCTCCTGACCATCAAGCGGGGATTCCCATGCATCCCCTCCGGGAGCGCATCGGCTTGCGCCTGCATGAAGCCATGGCCGCTCGCGTGATAGCAGATCGTGCCGATATCGCGCATGGTTCCGGCATACGTTGAGCGCAAATATTCGCAGTGCGCAACGACCGTACGCTGGTCCGGATCGTTCTGGACAAGATGTTCGACGAATCCGTGGAAAAAACCGTACCCGCACGCGGTCGTCGACTGGGGAAAATCGATGTCCTCGAGCGAAAGCCCGTGCGCGAGCATGAGGTTGTAATACGCCGCATCACCGACTTTGTGGGCGTACCGGTGGCATCCGGTGGACGCAAATGCAGGATACGTCTCATACAGGTACGTGAACGCGCGGAATCCGGCGGTGAGGCTCCCGGCATTGACGATCCCGAGCGGCCGCTCGAGCCAGCAATCGACTTTCGCCTGGACGCCCTCGTGCGCCGCATCGCATGCTTCAGCATGGAGGATGGTTGCGATGCGCTCTGCAAGGTGCGGGACGGACAGTGCGAACATCCCGGCCGCGATGGCCAGGACGAGCGCCGATATAAAGACGGGCTTAGTCCACGACATGCACAACGCCGGTGAAATACGACCGTAGGTGGTCGTGATACGCCCAATCGCCGGGACGATCGAACGTGAAGGTCCATGTCTCGTTAGGATCAAGCGGACGCTTCGGGTCAAAATCGGGATAAATACCGTGGTCGGGGTGGAGGTTGGACGCGGGCCAGAACGAGACGTCCCGGTCGGTGGAAAATGTCACGGTGCCGCCGCGCTGTATCGAAAACTCGGACGGCTCGAAACCCTGGTCAGTGAGGACGACGCGGGCACTGTCGGCCGTTATTTTTTTGTTTTCTGCAGCGACGGCAAACACGCCTAGGCTTGCTATGGCCACGATAGCGATTACGGTCCGGCGCATGCGCGTAGTATATCCCAGCATATTCGCGCCCGATACCGGACTTGCAACTAATACGCCTGCGGCCATCACCGTCGGACGGGGTTCGCAGCCAGAGAACCCAGGAAACCCCTCGGTACGGAAATGCCGCATCTTTGCGGCCGTAGCTCCTCATACTTGGCGCAGAGCGATCGCATTTTTGAGGCCGGGTAAATGCCGGAAAAGTAGGTGAAGGCGTATTCAACGCACGCATCTTTTTCGGCCGGTGACAATTCCGGCGCGGAACAGAACGAGAGGCCGAGCCGATACTCTTCTCCTGCCACCCCCTCTTCTACGATCCCGGCAATCGCGCCCTCGAGGCAGAATTCCTGATATTGATCCGGGATCTCTCGGCAATACCCGATTACTTCCTGTATGTCCGGCTCACGCATCGCCGCGCGGGATGCAAACCGTCGCACCACGTTCCTGACGATGCGCTCGTCGTTGCCATAAAGTTCCTGTACGCGCACGACGACGTCTCGGGCCGCAAGGGACGGATAGACCTTGAAAAACAACCGGTCCATGTTGCCGAAACAGCGCGGCTGGTATTCCTCTGCCGACTCACGGCAAAGCCACAAAGGGTCTCGCGGGTCTGTGTACCAACGGCGCTCTTCTTGCAGCATGGCCGATTCGTGGAACACTCCGGAAATACAGTCGTTCTCGGCTGTTTCGCCGAGCAAGGCGCACTGTTGCAGAGCGATCGGCGTTGAGCGCCCCAGCGTCGAACGTACCCACGCCGGGTCATCGATGCTCCCCACGCTACCGATCGTGATATCCAGCAGTCCGTGACCGACCCCATGGTAGCATTGGTCACGCACATCAGGGCGGCGTTCAAGGAGTGTCGGCTTCAACGAATCGCAAAAAGCCCGTGTCGTAGCAATGCCGGGATCGTCCTCAAGGAGTTTGATGATGAACCCGTGGTAAAAACCATAATTACACAGTGCGGCTTCAGGTAGCATGAAGCTCGTATCGCCAGTCTTCGCATATCGTTCATACGCAGCCTCGCCGATCGGGTGCAGCAGGTAGTGGCACGCATCCAACAGCCCGCGCTCGTGCAGTATGGCGATTGTAGCGAATGCCACGGAAACATCGTATGGGATTAGCTCAGAAATCCTCCTCGCATAGCACGCCCGGACGTCGACTTGGATTCCACAAGCAGATGCGATCTCGTCTGCAACGGCCTTTGCCTGGGCGGACGTATTTCGAACCGTAAGACAGAAAAGCGCGGCAAGCGCGGCGGCAACGATGAGTACCAGCCATGCGTACCTCATCCTGAAGCGTAGGCGCAAACACATCGCTCCCAGTATATACTGGGCGTATGCGGGCGGCGCATATGTCAATGATCAGCGTTGGTTGCGCTGTGGGAATTGCCGCAATAACGTTCGCGTGGTACGAAACGACCGGCTACTCCCGGGTCGCTAGCGGCTGGAATTGGCCGAAAACCCACGAGATTTCAGTCACCGCTGACGGGTTCGTTCCTGCGGACGTGCGGATTATGGAGGGCGACTCGGTGACATTTGTGAACACCGGCGATATGCCCGTCTGGCCCGCATCCGACCCGCATCCGACGCATGAGTACCGAGGCGGCTTCGATTCGAATCCCGGCATCGGACCGGGGAACTCATGGACGTATACATTCAACGAGGCAGGAAGCTGGCGCCTCCACGACCATCAGAACCCCGCTTCGCGTGCGGAAATTATCGTCCGTGGCAGATCTTCGCGCTCCGTCGTTCATGCGGACACTTGTGACGGCGAATGTTTTGACGAACTTGTCCGCGAAGCCGTCGAAAAAGATGGCATCGACGCTGCGTTCCGTCTCTTCCAGGACACGTACGAAAAAGGCGTGCTTCCCCGCTCGTGCCACTGGACCGCGCACCAGATCGGCGAAGCTGCGTACGATTTGTTCAAAATAGGGAAGGACTTCCCCATTTCAGACGCGACGACGTACTGCGGCTACGGCTTTTACCATGGATTTCTTGAAGGACTGCTCCGGGAAAACCCAGATCCGCAATATGCACTTTCGTTTTGCGCAAAAGTCGAGGAGAAGCTCGGCACGATGGGCTTGTGGAACTGCTACCACGGCATCGGCCACGGCTTTACCGAAGACCCGCCGCCGCCGGAAACGGAAGGCGATTTCAATGCCATGATCAAGCCCGGGATCGAAATGTGCGAATTCCTCTTCGGGAAGAGCTTCCGCGATCTCAACCTCTGCCTCACCGGTGTTTTCACGGTGCCCGCAGGGTTTGCGGAAAAAGGCGAGTACGGGCTTTCGGTTACGAAGGACACGATATTCACGTATTGCGCCGACCAGCCGTATCGCTACTTGAAAGCCTGCTACGGCGAATTTGCGCCGAAGCTCGACACGATACTGGAATGGGACGTACGGAACCTTGCGCCGGTCGTGCGGAAGATCACCGATGACAAGCTGCAGCGCCTCGTCACGTGGGTCGTGCCATCGGTCATGGTAGCGCGCGACATCCAGGCAAGGGATTTTTCGAAATACGTCGACGGATGCCGCGCCGCATTTGACGGACGCCTCCGCGAAATCTGCTGGGGCGGGACGGTCCTCGGCTTTTTCACGCACGGTGAACCTGAAAAACAATATGAGCTAGTCGCCGCGTTCTGTAATTCCGGCGGCTGGAAGACTGATGCCGAACGCCGCTTCTGTTGGGGCGAAGGGTTCCGGCAGATGCGCGCGCACTATACGGCGGGAAAAGTCGCATCGCTCTGCGCTGAAGCACCAGAGGCATACCGCCCGCTCTGCCGTGATGAAAACAACGAACATGTCCCACCGTACGATGATCCCTCATTTGACTGATATGCCCTACGCGCGCGCACGGACGGCAGCCCTCATCGGCCTCTCTATCTATATCGCGGTAGGCTTTTCGGCACACGTGCTCTCCAACGGCGGCGAAGATGCCTACCCGTTCTTTTCCTGGTTCCTTTTTGTGAACGTGCCACAGCGCGTGCAAAGCGGGTTTGACGTCGTTGTCGTGGATGGAATGGGCGCCCAATCGCTCACGGAGTCCGACGCATTTTTTGGCGACGGTATGATGCGTGACATCCTCGCGCTCGAGAACCGGCTCGGCAGGGCAGTCAAAGGTGGAAATCCTCTGGAAATTGCCGAGGCGCGCAGGGAACTCGAGTCGTTTCTTTCCGGCCCTGTCACCTATCGCGTCCGTGAGATAACCTACGACCCGTTGGAATATTTCTCTTCGAAGGCAGTCCTCGAAGCAACGGTCCTCGCTGAATACTTACTATGATGACGGACCTCTATACCCGCATCACGTCCAGCATTGATGCCATCGTTCGCGGCGAAGCGGATTTCGAGAAAGCCCGCGCCATCCTGCCCTTCTTCTACTACGCGCTCTTTTTCATTTCCTTCTTGCACCTGGAGGGACTCGACTACGCGATCGAGCGAGGAAGTGCCGGATTTTCGCCACGGTGGCCGCTGTTTTTCGCGGACTACCTAAGTTTCGACGCGACAGTGACGATCGTCCTCCTCGGGGCGACGCTCACCGCACTCCTTGCCTGCGTATTCCCATTCTCCCGCATCGCGCGCATCCTTGCGTTCTGTGGTCTCTTCGGCTACCACGCATACACGGCATCCTTCGGCGGGCCAAACCACCAGTCCGACCACTGGCTCTGGGTCGCGTTCATCCTCATCTTCGTCCCGACACTTTCGGCGACGCCCTCGCCCGAGACACGGAAAACATTCTCGCTCGTATTTTGGTCGGCGCAGGCGTACCTCCTCCTCACGTACACGATGGCAGGGATCGGCAAACTGATCTATGCAGCGATCCAGTTTTCAAACGGCCAGGCGCATGCGTTTTCCCCTGACGCCGGCGCGCTCTTTGCCGCAACCCAGCTAAACCAGATGGGCGTCTCGACGCCGCTCGGCCCTCTTATCATCGAACATCCGTACCTCGCGTGGCTTCCCTTTCTTATCATGCTCGAATTACAAACGTTTGCGATCGTTGCCGCCTTCCGCCCACAATTGCACCGCGTCTGGGGATTTGGTCTCATCGCCTTCCACCTGGCAACCTTCCTCACGATGCGCGCCGTTTTCGTCGGTCCGTCGTTCCTCCTCGCGCTCTTCCTCCTCTCGTCCCCGTTTGTGCCGGCGAACACCTCCCTCCGCGATGTGCTGTTTTCGATCCCCATCATCGGCACTATCGCGCGGTATATTTCAGCACGTGTCGTGCGAGGAAACCGATAAGCGGCATTTCCCGCACGCGCTCGCGGAATGGTTCTTCCCGGTCGAACGGTGAAAATACCCACAGCGCCGCAATCAGGAAGAACGAATCGATGTAGACGATGCCCATGGTGAGGAAGTTGAGGATGTAGAAAAGGAGGAGGTAGACGCCCCATACGAGATGGAGCTTGGGGCGGAAAAGCGCGTACAGCGTACAGACTTGGAAGTACAGCGAACCGAGGAAGAGCGACCAGCCGAGGAGCGGATGCTCGACGATCATTGGCCCGAGCAAACTTGGCGAACCGATTGTTGGCAACCAATCCGCGATGTGGAGCGCAAACGCGTCCGGCGAAAAGACGTGCGCCTGCCCCGCAACAAATTGCTCGAGCCCACGCCACAGCTTGCTCACGCCCGCCATGCTATAGACGACGCCGATATATGCCTGGACGCCGAGGAACGCGACAAGTACTTTTTTCCGGTCGAGGACGTCGAGAGGCTTGTCCCACACGTCAGGAATGAATATACAGAACAGCATTGGATACACCCACATAAGGAGGTTGTGTTCCGGCGCGCCGAACGAACTCATGAATCCATGGTAGAAAAAGAGGCCGAGGAACGCAGCGGCCCGTGCCCACCGATGCTTGAAGAAAAGTGCAGCGAGGAACGCGGACGCGAGGAAGAGCGATGTCACGATGAGGACTGCATGGTCGAACGGGAACGCCTCCAGCCACGCGACGCTCCAGCGCGGGTCAAATTGGTCTGCGGTAAAGAGCGGCATCCGTTGCCACGATGCGAACGCGGAAAACGCTTGGTAGAGGAGGAAGAAATAGAGGAACGGGATGATCTGGAGCGCGCGGGACGCCGCATGCGGCGCCTCGGCATACGCCTCGATGGTGCGCGGGTAATCGATCGTTGCGCGGTTGAGCTTCTGGAGAAAATACATATTACTCGATAGTGAAGGTAGCGATATTCTTTTCGGAATGAACCTCGCCGGTGAGGTACCGCGCGATCGGATCATATCGGACTTCCCGCACTTCATACGTGAGCGACCGCACGGTAAGCATGTCTTCGAACGCCTCACGCGCTACGCCAGCCAAGTTCCCCGCCGCGACTTCGCGTCCAAGCGCGTTGGTCCGGCGCTGGTATTCTGGCCGGTTGTGCCAATCGTCCGCACGCAAGACCCCGGCATCCGCGATGGCGGTGGGGGTGATCTTTTTCCCGCCTGCCACCGTCACGTATACCGCATACCCCACCTGCTCGCGCGAGGGAACCTCGGTAAAGACGAAAAAATGGTAGAAAAGGTATTTCTCTTCGCCGCTCCCCAAATGGACAAGCGCCGGAACCCCGGCAACGGAGAAATATGCAGCACAGAAGAGCGGCACTGCCCATATGCGGATGCGGTATGCGGCCGAAGACCTCACCATAGCAGCGCCATCCGTCCGATTATATACTTCAGGGCGTGACTTCGTCATTGACGCTCCGCCTCATCGTCGGCTTCCTGGTCGTCTATTTCCTCGTGGGAGCGGCAATATACGGCCGGACGCCCGCCGACGAACTATATCCTTTTTTCTCATGGAGCCTCTTCAAGGATGTCCCCCAGCGCACGATGCGCATCAATACGCTCCGCATTACAGCCGTTGACGGCAAGGAGCTCGAAAGGCCGCTGCTCCATACCGAGGCGCGCGAATTCTTCGACGAGGAACGGGTTGATAACGCCAACTATCTCTTCCACGAACTTGCACAGGCTCTCGAAATGGGCGATGACGCCGTCGCGGCCGACATGCGACGAAGGATCGAACAGGGCTTACCACCAGGAACGCACTACGACCTCGTGGAGATGGACATAGGCACTATCGAATTCTGGAAATCAAGGGAAGCAGTCGAGACGCGTGTGCTGCGGTCGTTCACGTCAGACTAACTATGAAGAAACAATGGGACGAGTTGCAGCGTCTATTCATCGATCCTGATGTGCTTCGGAAAGCTGCATGGTGTGTACCGCTTTTCTACTACATCCTCGAATTCATGACGTTCCAACAGCTGATGCGGTACGAGCAGCTGGGGCGCGTAACGGCGGAGCCGCTCTGGCCGGTATTCTGGGTCGGTTACCTTGGTGGGTATGCAGCGTTCACGCCGCATATCTTCCTCATCCTCCTTACGGCCGCGACCACGCTTGGGGCCGCGTTCTATCGGTACCGCACCGCTCGCGTTTTCGTCTTCCTCGCCGTCATGCAATACCAGGCATACATCATGTCCCTCTTCAACCAGGAACATGATTACTACATCCCGCTTTTCGTGTCATTATTTCTCATTTTCCTGCCAAACGTCTGGCGCGGCGCACCTCCTCTCGAGGAGCGTAGACGCTTCCTCGTGATTTTCTGGGGCGCCCAGGCATACATCCTCCTCACCTACACAATGTCAGGTTTCTACAAGATCGTGACATTCTTCGGCCAGTTCGCCTCGGGCGGAGCACATTATTTCTCACGAGATGCCGCCGCGCTCTATGTCGCTTTCTGGCAGATGCAATTTGAACGCACGTCTGTCCTCGGAGATTTCATCGTAGAACACCAGATGCTCTCCTCGCTCGGTCTTATCGCAGTCCTGTACATACTTACGTTCTCGATCTTTGTCACGGCACGGCCGCGTATCCACCGCGCCTGGGGGATCGCGCTCCTCGCGTTCCACCTCTCGACGGTCGTCTCGCTCGGCATCATATTCATCTACAACGTCCTTTTCGTCGCGGCATTCTTCCTCCTCTCCCCGTTTGCGCCAGAAAAAAACGGATGGCGGGAAATGTTGCGCGACCTTCCCATCATCGGTTTTATCGCCCGTGCTATCCTGTAGCCCATGTTCGAACCAGCCCGACAACTCCTGCGTCTCGCCCTCCAGTCAAGGAAGATCTGGCTCCTTCCCATCGTGCTCGCCCTCGTCATCGTGGCCCTGCTTGTCGTGAGTGCTAACCTCGCTCCCGTCCCGATATTCCTCTATCCCCTGATCTGACATGGCCTGGCTCGCAGACGGAATCCGCGCCGTTAACAGGCTCTGTATTGCGCTCGTCCTTGCGCTTGTCTACCTCCTCCTCTTCGGGGTTGCCCGCATGTTCGTACGGACAACATCGGCCGGTTGGCACGCGCCAGGAGAGGAATCCCCGCCTGGTTCCGCCTTCTGATATGCGCATCCTCGGCCTTTCAGCCTATTACCATGACAGCGCCGCAGCGCTCATCGAAGACGGCCGCATCGTATTCGCCGCGGAAGAAGAGCGATTTTCGCGAGTAAAGCACGACAATGCGTTCCCTGTACGCGCAATCGAGGCCTGCTGTGCAAAAAAAGACATCTTGATACGTGACATTGACGCGGTCGCATACTACGAGAAGCCGTTGCGAAAATTCGAACGCGTGCTCGAGATGTGCGCGGGAACCTACCCGTTCTCGATGCGGAATTTCGTGACGCATATGCCCGAATGGCTTGCGAAAAAAATCACCATCGAACAGCAGGTGCGCGACCTCGGGTTCGGCGGCACCATGTATTTCATCCCGCACCACCTCTCGCACGCCGCGTTCGCGTTCTACCCGTCACCATTCGATGCGGCAGCCATCCTCACCGTGGACGGTGTCGGAGAGTACGCGACGACGGCACTCTGGCGCGGAAGCGGGACTGCGGTCGAAGAACTCGCCTCGATCAACTTCCCGCATTCGCTCGGACTTTTCTATTCGACAATGACCGCGTTCCTCGGATTCCGCGTCAACGACGACGAGTACAAAGTAATGGGTCTCGCCGCATATGGGAAACCGACGTTCAAAGACTCGTTGTCGAAGCTCGTGTCGCTGCGCGATGATGGCAGTTTCTCGCTGGAGATGGACTACTTTGCCTTCCGCGAATCCGACCGGATGTGGACGAGAAAGATGGAATCGTTGCTTGGGGAACCGCGCACGATGGGAGCGGAAATCACGGCGCGCCACCGCGACCTTGCCGCCAGTGTGCAATCGATCACGGAGGACGTATATTTCGGACTGCTCCGTGAATTGCATCGGCAGACCGGAGAGACGCGGGTCTGTATCGGTGGCGGGGTCGCTCTCAACGCGACAGCAAACGGGAAGATCACTACACGGACCCCGTTCCGCGAGGCGTGGGTGATGGGCGCCACGGGAGACAGCGGCGCGGCAGCCGGCGCGGCGCTCTATGCGCACCACGGGATCCTCGGCCATACCAGTCGGACACCTGTCAATTCACTTGCACTCGGAAGTTCGTACGTTGACGGCGCGATAGAAGAGGCCCTTTCTGCGCACGGTGTTACCGGAGAGCGTTTTGGGTCGGAAGCTGGTTTGCTCGACGCGACCTGCACGTTACTCGAACAAGGAAACGTCCTTGCCTGGTTCCAGGGCGCGATGGAATTCGGGCCACGGGCCCTTGGGAACCGTTCGATTATAGCTGACCCGCGCTCGCGCGATGCTCGCAAACGCGTGAACGACCTCAAAGACCGCTTCGCATTCCAGCCGTTTGCGGGGTCAATACTCGCCGAGGAGGTAGCGGATTATTTCGACACGCCTTCTTCTGGCTCGCCGTTCATGACATTTTGCTACCCTGTTCATGAGAACAAACGGGATGTCATACCGGCGATCGTCCACGAAGATGGTACGTGCCGCATCCAGGCCGTGACGTCGGAAAACGGCCGCTGGTACCGACTTATCAAGCGTTTCTTCGATAGGACGGGTGTCCCGTGCCTCCTCGACACCAGCTTCAACGGACGAGGCGAACCGATCGTGGAGAACCCGCAGCAGGCGCTTGCGGCTCTTAAAGCAATGCGGCTCGACGGACTCGTCATCGGGAACTTTCTTGTACGTTCTTGATCTCCTGGAGGCAGTCTGCAATCCGATCCGGCACGTAATCGCACAGCTCGTATGCGATTGTGAGGCCATCGGGCTCGGCACGCTGGACCACGAGGCGGGCGGCAGAACTGAAACAGTAGAATCGCAGGGATTCCGCCAGCAACGAACACGCTTCCACGGCCTTTTCAGCGCCTTCCTGTGCGCGATGGACTACGTCTGCGCCAAACGCGTCCGCGCACGCCTGCCGCATGGTGGCAGTGCTGCCGCGCCCACAGAATGCCGCCACAGTTGCGACAGTCGCGCTGGAGAGCCTGCCCGGGAGGCTTTTTGCGCATTGTTCCCGGTACTTTTCATCGACAGTGGAACATACCTGCCACAGGTCGCTTCCGGCAGGCAGTGGGTATGTCTTTACAAACTCCATGAATACGCCCTCCCAGCACGCAAACGTGAATTCCGTAAAAAGCACGTCACATCTGCCGAGCGCCGCGCGAACATCGCCGCTTTCAATGCTCCCAAGCGCGTGCCCGAACCCATGGAGGCAGCTCCCGAAATTAGACGTCAGTTCACAGACAGAGGCGTTTTCCGGTTTGTCGCCGCCAGCCTCGAGCATCGCGCGAACATACCCGTGGTAACACCCGAACGTGAACGCTTCGTCGCACACGCGGATGCCGTCAGTGCCACCCCTGCGGTAGATTTCTTCGCCCACGACGTGCGCAAGCAGGTGGGGATCGCTCTTAGATGGGACGAGCGAACCGTTGGGCATGAGCGCGCGCTTCAGGAACTGCCACGCCGCTTCAGGGCCCTCGTCGGCCGATATGCGCACCAATTCCGACTCTGCTTCGGAACCAGGGAGGGCACGGAACGAATCGACGTCCGTCCGTACGCCGCTCCCGATAAACACAGCGCTCCCGACTGCTACTGCGAGGACAACGCCAGGTATTGCTACATGTATCCGTTGCATGGCACGACGTTTTCTTCAATCATATACCGATACAGCTCTTGCGCGAACCGTGCATGGCCGCTGATTCCCGGATGTTCGTCATGCGGGACTTTTTCTTCACTGGCAAGTATGGCGATCGAATCAAAGATGTATGAACTACTATGGTTGTCCGCAAACGCATGCAGGATTCCTTCTTGCGAACCAGAAAGACGGCCATAGACGAAGAAGAGTACTGATCCTCTGTAAAAGCGTGGGAGGGAAGCTAAGGCCCTCCCACCGTACGTATTCAGTTCTTCGTGGGTATATTCCTCCATGATTTCCCTTTCGACTTGTTCGGAAAGGGCTTGCCGCGGGTTTTGTGCGACGCCGTTTTCCGTCCGCGCCGTCAAATCACCATACTGTTCGTAGAGCGGCCTCAATCTTGCCTGGAAGATCTCGTTCACGAGCAAAAAATCGTCAGGTTTTATGATGGGAATGATGAGGTCCGGGTCGTATTTCATGCCGCGCAAGCGCAAACGCTCCACCATGTATTCGATGTCGTAGCCGCCGACGCCGAGATTCAGGACTTCGAATTTGGTGATTTCCGTACACGTCAGCTTCTTGCTTTTGACGTTTTCGTTCAGCAGGTCTTCAAGCTTTTCCGAATAGTTGTCCTTCGTCGAGACATGCATGCCGAAACCCCACGAATCACCGAGCATGATGATGCGATATGTACCGGGCGGTTTCTCGATTGTGTAATCAAAGCGGTCATTCAATTGGTCGTTATTGCGGAGGTACTCCGGTTCGTACGGCAGCCACTCCGGCACCGACGTCTTCGCTTCCGTCGCGAGGTCGTAGTAATAGATGAGGCTGCTCGACGCGGAAACGATATCGTCGCGCGAAAAAGGAGTGACGAACGTCTCGACGCCGCGTGCATGCGCGATGTAGAGGAGAATTCCCGCGATCACCACAAGTTCCACCGCCACGATGCTGATAATCCAAGCTTGTTTTGTCATAATGCAAGTGATTTGCATTCTTCAGCGAGGCCTCCACGGATCAAATCGCACATGCGTAAGCCTTCGCCATCATGTGATCCCGTGCCAAAAAAGCGCATCGCGACGCCGAGTGTGCAGGCGTCAACGAGCGATGCATCGTGGATGGCACCACAAAGCGCATCCGCCTCCTCGGGATCGTACGCGACAGTCTCCGCGACGACAGTTCCCCATCCGCGGGCGCATGCGTCCCGCTCGCCTGCCGACGCGGCGTCCGCACACATGTTCCCGATCCGCGTGTAATCCTTGCCAAGTACCTGCTTCCACCAGAGCCCGATCTCGAAGTAGCACGATGTCCGGTACTCCTTTCGCACGTCGGTACATGGTGCGTGCAGGTTCTGCGCGTCGGGCTTCCGTACGTCAACGATCGCGCTGCCGTCCGGAAACGTGACCGCGCTGTTGTATTCCATGAAGACGCCCCCTGTGCAGCCGAAGAGCGGGTGTTTTTGTTTCGTCGTGCCGCAGAGTTCGAGCGCCTTCTCCAGTCTCTCGCGGCCGAAATGCTCAATGAGGCCGTGGCCGATCCCGTGCTCGCAGCCGGTCGAGTTGTTGCCGAAGCGTTCCCTGCACGCGGCCGCAAGTTCCGGCACCACCTCCGCTCCCCGGTCGTGGATGGCGCCGCCGAAAAACGCATGGTAGCAACCGAACGCAAACGTCTCGTCGCACACGCCGAAGCCTTCGATACCGAGTTCGTCGTACAGTCGCTGCCCCATGCGGTGTGCCGCAAGGTGCTGTTCGGTAAACGGTTTTTCCGCAAATTCTATTTTGAAGCGCGCATACTCGCCTGCTGCGTCCGCTTTCGTATCCGCAACCCCCGCGAACGCAAGCGCACCGGCACCAGCCATGAGCGCAACGACAACTACGAACCGCTTCATAGTTCGGGCTTCAAATGTCCGCGCGCGAACGATGCGCATTCCTCACGCCCTGCGATGGGCATCGTGTCGCACCATTCCCGCATGACCGTCTCATCGTAGCCGCTCGTCGGGCCGACCACGTTCCCGACACCTTGGAAGCATGCCTCGCGATACTCGGACGCGACTGCTGCGCAGCGTGCGCCAACAGCACGGAACCGCTCCATCTCACTCGCGGATCCGTCCGTCGCTGCAGCATGCCACCACGATGTCTGGTCGAAATAGCAGGGAACACGGTACGCTTCCGGGAGCAACGCGCATGGCTCATTGGCGGCTTTTTCGTCGAATGGCCGCACGGAAATGCCGGTCTCGCTTTGCATGGTATTGAAATTGTATTCCATAAAGACGCCACCGTAACACCCGCCGACGGGACTTTCCTGCCGGAGCGACGCGCACAGGTCGAGCGCCTCCGTGAGTTTGCCATTCCCGAGGAACGCGAGGACACCGTGCCCTATCCCATGGAGGCAGCCGAGCGGGTTGTCGCTTGCCGCACACGCACCGTTGATATCGCTTACCGCACCAAGCCCCGATTCCGAAAGCGCCCTTCCGGCGAAGCCGTGGTAACAGCCGAACTCGAAATCGGCGGTACACCGGGCGATGCCGTGCAGTCCTTCCGAGCCGAACAGGATCTCCCCCGCAATATGCGCAAGCTCGTGCGATGCGTCATACGAGAGGCTCCTCCCCTGTTCGACGAGCCGTGCGTACGCACCGTCGGGGTCGCCCTCAAATTCCTTCTCCCAATATGCGTACTTTTCGTGGTAGGTGGTGCCGGCTGGCGCTGGAGTGCGGTCGTAGGCTGCGTACGCAATCACGAGCGCAAACACGGCGGAAAGCGCGACGGCAAGCTTCATGCGTCGGTCGCACGGCCATTGATGATGTTGTCACAGGTGCGGCCGTACCGCTCGTCCGTCGCACGCATCGCGGCACAGACCTTTTCTTGCGTCTCGCGGTTGACCCTATCATGCGCGGCATGCGAAAGGCCTTCGAAACAGGATTTCGCGAGGTCGCCGCTTGCCGCGCATGCCGCAAGCGCGATATCAAACTCCTTTCCTGGCAGGCCGAATTCGATGAGCCCATTTGCGAATCCGCGGGAACACGTCTCGCGCAACTCAACGAGAAGCGCGCCGCACGCCCGGAGGTCTGCTGCGGCGTCACGGCCTTTCGCGA
>Ga0207952_1000418_pt1 | contig 35757 bp, 40 predicted proteins | sample SubbioR12Aug_8Ca_FD_184831 | JGI IMG/M metagenome (GOLD analysis project Ga0207952, IMG submission 184831) | Serpentinite rock and fluid subsurface biosphere microbial communities from McLaughlin Reserve, California, USA - CR12Aug_8Ca (SPAdes) | ecosystem: Environmental > Terrestrial > Deep... | reverse complement strand
GGCGGTTGAGCGCGTTGCCGTAGTTGTTTTCGTAGTGGCTCTCGATTAGGCGGGGCGAGATGCCATTGAGCGTCCAGGGACGGCAGAACAGGGGCGCGAGTTGGTATCGCATGTCGAGGCTCCGGGAATGAGGGTGAAGGGTTCAGAGCTGCCAGAACGGCTTGGCGCATTCGACGCGCTGTTGCGTCCGGGTGAGGCCGACGTCGGCCAGTTCGCGGTCGGTCAGGGTGCTGAGGTGCTGACGCGTGCGCTGGCACGCGCGCCAAAGGACCAGGGTGGCGACGACAGCGGGCCACAAACGACGCTCCCGGGACCGCGCCGGGAAGGCGACTGGGGGAAGGGTGATAGGGTGGGTGTGGGACATCTGTTTTTCCTGGTGATACACTTGTTTCACCGGCAACATAGGCTTGTTTTTTAGGGATGCAAGAGAAAAATGATACGAGTGTTGCATTTTCTATCCGTAGTATGATACGAGTGAACGATGTCAATGAATGAGACCTCGGAGGGCGCGCGGTGGCTACTGCTGATCCACCAGCTGCCGGCCAAGCCCGCCTATGCGCGGGTGAAGATCTGGCGGCGGCTGAAGGGGCTGGGCGCGGTGACGGTGAAAAACTCCGTCTACGCGCTGCCGGCCAATGCCGAGACGCGCGAGGACTTCGCCTGGCTGATCAAGGAAATCGCCGAGCTGGGTGGCGAAGCCTTCGTCTGTGAGGCGCTGCTGGTCGACGGAATTAGCGACGGCGAGGTCCAGGCACTGTTCGATGCCGCGCGCGATGAGGACTACGCCGAAGTGTCCGCCACCGCGCGCGAGCTCGCGACCAAGCACTCGGGTGCCGAACTCGCGAACCAGGTGGCGCGGCTGCGCAAGCAGCTCGACGAGATCGTGGCCATTGATTTCTTCGGCGCCGACGGCCGCGAACCGGCGGAAGGGCTGGTGTCGGGTCTCGAAGCCGGCCTGAACAAGGAGGGAGACGTCATGACCACGACCGAAACGAAAGCGGCATCGGACCCGTTGAAGAATCGCGTCTGGGTGACGCGCCAGGGCGTGCAGATCGACCGCATCGCCTCGGCCTGGCTGATCCGTCGCTTCATCGACGAGGCTGCGCGCTTCAAGTTCGTGCCGGGCACCGGCTATGCGGTGGAGCCGGGCGAACTGCGCTTCGACATGTTCGAGGGCGAGTTCACGCACCGCGGTGACCGCTGCACTTTCGAGGTGCTGTTGGCGGATGCGGGTCTTGACGATCCTGCATTGGCCGCCATCGCCGAGATCATCCACGACATCGATCTCAAGGACGGCAAGTACGGGCGCGAGGAGGCCGCGGGCGTCCGCAGCCTGGTTGCCGGCATCGCGTCCTCGCACAATGACGACACCCAGCGCCTGGCGCGTGGCGCCGTCCTTCTCGACGATCTCTACAGCTCATTCGCGGGCAACCAAGGCGGCAAGAAATGAAAGACCACGGCGTACCCTTCTCCGAAGCGATGAAAGTGTGGGCCCGCGTCGCCGCCCTCTCGTTCGGCGGGCCGGCCGGCCAGATCGCGGTCATGCACCGCATCATCGTCGAGGAGAAGAAGTGGATCGGCGAGCAGCGCTTCCTGCAGGCACTGAACTACTGCACCCTGCTGCCCGGCCCCGAGGCGCAGCAGCTCGCCACCTACATCGGCTGGCTGATGCATCGTACGAAGGGCGGGCTGCTGGCCGGCACGCTGTTCGTGCTGCCGGGGTTGCTCGCCATCATGGCGCTCTCCTGGATCTATGTGCTGCTGGGCAAGGTCACGCTGGTGCAGGGCCTGTTCTTCGGGCTCAAGGCCGCCGTGCTGGTGATCGTGGTCGAGGCCGTGCTGCGGGTGGGCAAGCGCGCCTTGCGCAACAACGTCATGCGCGCCATCGCGGCCGCGGCCTTCATCGCCATCTTCTTCTACGACGTGCCATTTCCGATCATCATCGTGGTCGCCGGCATCATCGGCTTCGCCGGCGGCAAGCTCGGCTGGCCGGCGTTTCAGGCCGGTGGTGGCCACGGCACTTCGGGCGCCGCCCATGTGACCGATGCCCAGTCGTTGCTGGGCGAGGAAACGCCGGCGCACGCACGGGCCAACGTCCGATGGTCGCTCACCATCGCGGCCGTGTTCCTGGCGCTGTGGCTGGTGCCGGTGGCGGCGCTCTATTTCGGTCTGGGCGGCGACAATGTCTTTGCCCAGATCGCGGTGTTCTTCAGCAAGATGGCCGTGGTCACCTTCGGCGGCGCCTATGCGGTGCTGGCCTACGTGGCGCAGCAGGCCGTCGAGAACTATCAATGGGTGACGGCGGGCGAGATGCTGGACGGGCTGGGCCTCGCCGAGTCGACGCCCGGCCCGCTGATCATGGTGACGCAGTTCGTGGGCTTCCTCGCCGCCTGGCGGGCGCCGGGCGACCTGCATCCGCTGCTTGCCGCCACCCTGGGCGGGCTGCTCACCACCTGGGTCACCTTCACGCCCTGCTTCCTCTGGATCTTCTTCGGCGCGCCGTTCGTCGAGGCCCTGCGCGCCAACAAGGCGCTGTCGGCGGCACTCGCCGCCATCACCGCCGCCGTCGTCGGCGTGATCCTGAATCTCGCCGTCTGGTTCGGCCTGCAGGTGCTGTTCTCCGACCTGAAGCCGGTGCGCTTCCTGGGGGCGGCGGTCGACCTGCCGATTCTGGCCTCGGCCAATCTTCCGGCCATTGCGCTGGCGGCCGCGTGCGCGGTCGCCATCTTCCGCTTCAGGTTCGGCATGATCCCGGTGCTGCTCGCGAGCGCGTTGGCGGGCGTCATCTTTTCCCAAATCATCGGCGGTTGGTAAGCCGACGAGGGAGGGAGTCACCGCAAAGAGCGTTGCCTGATACATTAGAACGCCGTCGCCATGAAAAGAGGCGATCCGGCTTCTACTGAGGTGGTCATGCTTGTCGTCGAACTGGCCGTGGTCGTTGGGCTGATAGTCCTCAACGGCTTTCTTGCAATGTCCGAGCTGGCGCTGGTGTCCGCCAAGAGGCCGCTGCTTGAACGGATGGCCCGCAATGGATCGCGGGGCGCCGGAGTGGCACTCGATCTGACGCGCGAGCCCGGTCGGTTCTTGTCGGCAGTCCAGATCGGCATCACCCTGGTCGGTATCATTGCCGGCGCCTTCAGCGGCGCCACCATAGCCGAGCGCGGCGACGCCTGGCTTGAAAGCCAAGGCATGCCGACGCGCTTCGCTGAACCCCTGGCGTTCGCCGTCGTCATCGTGACGATCACCTATCTCTCGGTCGTGCTCGGTGAACTGGTCCCCAAGCAGATCGGCCTGCGCAATGCCGAGCGAGCCGCGGTGATCGTCGCCCGGCCGATGCAAATCCTCGCCACGGCCGCAAGTCCGGTCGTGAGCCTGCTCGACGGGTCGGCCCGGCTGGGGCTGCACCTGCTCGGTCAGTCACGGCCGCGGGAAACCGGCGTCACCGACCAGGAAATCATGACGATGATCGACGAGGCCGAGCGGACCGGGCTGGTGGAGCCCGAGGAGCGCTCGATGATCTCGCGGGTCATGCGCCTCGGCGACCGCTCAATACGCGCCATCATGACGCCGCGGCCCGATGTCGAATGGATCGATCTCAATGACGGTGAGGACGACATCCGTGATGCCATCCGCAAAGCCAGGCATGGGCGCATGCTGGTGGCGAACGGCGATATCGACCAGATCGTGGGCGCGATCCCGGTCCGGGCCGCGCTCGTCGCTTTGATGGACGAGGGCATCAGCGCAATATGGGTGCTGGTGGAGAAGGTGCCGGCCGTGAGCGACCGGCTTGGCGCGATAGACGTCGTCGAGCAATTGCGCCAGTCGCCGCTTAACCTCGTGATGGTGGTTGATGAGCACGGCAGCTTCGAGGGTATCGTCACCGAGGGCGATATCCTGAAGACGCTTGTCGCCGACATCGAAGAAGGCGATGAACCGCACGTCACCGAACGCAACGACGGGTCGCTGCTGATCGACGGCAGCTGTCCGATCGATGAGCTTGGCGAGCGACGGGGCATCACCCTGCCGCCGAACCACCGCTATCATACGGTTGCGGGCTTCGTTCTCGACCGCATGAAGCGCCTGCCGCGGATCGGCGAGTCGTTCAGCCATGGCCTGTGGCGTTTCGAGGTGCTCGACATCGACGGCACGCGCATCGACAAGGTGCTGGCAACGCCGCATCCGACCCTGCATCGCAGCATCTAGCCGCGGCGATCAGGTGGAGCAGCCGATCGGGCCGTGCTGTCGGCACTCTCGGCAAGCCGCATACATGGCGGGTATCAAAGGCCACTCAATGCCAGAACTTTTCGAAACGGTCCTGTCCGCGCAGCGCTATTTTCAGGGTGTCCTGGCGGGACACGTCCTGGAACTCTTCAGTTCTCCTGATCGCTTCGCGGTCGGCATGGCTGTCGCGGTTGCACTGGGTCTCGTCCATGCGCTGACACCGGGCCACGGCAAGGCAGTCATTTTCTCGTATTTCCTCGGCCAGTCGGCCAGCCCGATCACCGGCTTGCGGGTAGCGGCCGGCGCAGCGCTCACCCACGGCACGATCGCCGTCGCGCTGGTGCTGGTCGCGGGCCGGGTCATCAGTCCGCTCGGCCGTCCCACGGGCGCGGGCGCCTGGCTGGAAGTCACGGCGGGCCTCATCGTGGCCGCCATCGGTGCGCTTTATGTCGTTCTGTCGGTGCGCGGCCTGCTACGGCACACCGGGCACGCCCATGCCGCCGAGGGCTCGCGGCCTTTCCTGGCGATCGCCATGGGCCTGCTGCCCTGTCCACTTACCATCATCGTGGTCGGCTCGGCGGTCAATCGAGGCGCAACGCTTGCCGGGATCACCCTCGCCGCCGGCATCAGTCTCGGATCGGCCGTCACCATCGGCTGCTTCGGCCTGCTGGGCATCGGCCTGCGGCGCGGCGGCCTGGCGCTGATCGGCGGCAACATCCACCGCGTCCTCAAAGGCTTGGCCTGGCTCGAACTGGCCACGTCGCTGCTGATCCTTACCCTGGGACTGCTCACCGTGGCGGCCGTCGTCGGGCGTCTCCGCTAGGACACGAGCCCGCGCCAGCCCTGCCAGCCGACATAGAGGCCGACGCCTATGATCAGGACACTCGAGAAATAAGGCGCACGCCGCGCGAAGGTCGAGAACCAGGCAAATCGGCTGGCCGCGTGCCGGACGCTGAGCGCCGCCGCGGCGCCGACCGTGACGAGGGTGAGGGCGAGCCCGATCGAGAAGCACACCACCAGCGTCACGCCAAGGGTGAACTCCTTCAGTTGCAGGCAGAGCAGCAGGACGGTGACGGCGGCCGGGCAGGGGATGAGGCCGCCGGTCAGCCCAAACAGGATGACCTGCCAGGTCGTGACGTTGCGGTCGGCGAAGCGGCGCCGGATGTCGTTGGCATGGGCGAGCTCGTGCGCGTCCTGATAGCCACCGGTCGCGACGTCGAGGCCGCGCAATTCCTCGTGCAGATGATCGGCACCTTCGCCCTCGACGAAGGCGAGATCGTAGTCGTGGGAATGGTGGCCATGGGCCAGCTTGAGCCGCGCCATGAACTCGTGCGGCTCGGGGATTTCCTCGACCGATTCGAGGAAGCCATCGCGCTCGACGAAGCTGAAGGTCTGCCGGCGGCCGTCGGCGCGTTCGGTCTCGACAGTGACGTCACTCGCGGCCCATGCCGGACCGCTCTCGCTGCGGAGACGCCAGCGCGGCGGCACGCCGTTCTCGAACATCTCGAGCGCCAGCATGCCGTGTCCGGTGTCGATGCGCCGGATCTCTTCGCCGTGTCCGTGTTCACCATGTGCGTGGCCGTGAGCATGGCCGTGATCATGGCTGTGGCCGCTTGCGGCTTCGGCGCGTTTCTGCTCCTGTCGCGTCCGCCACATCATCCACAGCGCAATGGCTATGATGATCGCGGCCGACGCGAGCTGGAAATAGGGCTCGGCGGTCTCGGCATCGAGCCCGCGCCAGAAATAGAGGCCGCCCAGCGCAATACCCCAGACGATCACCGTGTGGGAGACCGTGGCCGCGAGGCCAAGCAGGATCGCTTGTCCCACCGTGCCGCGGATCGCCACGATGAAGGCCGCCATCATCGTCTTGGAATGGCCCGGCTCCAGCCCGTGCAGGGCGCCGAGCACGATCGCGCTCGGCATGAACAGCCAGGCATGGCCCGACCCCTGCTGGATCAGATCGGCAAACGACGGCATGGGACGACCTAGAGGTAGCGGGTGATTTCCTTGAACTCGTCGATCGACCGTCGATCCGCCTTGGGCAGCGGGCCGACCGTTGCCTCGAGGCAATGATCGAGGTGATCGCGGATCAGTGTCTTCTTGGCCTCGCTGATGGCCTTCTCCACTGCGTGGAGCTGCTGGGCGATGTCGAGGCAGGAGCGGCCGGCCTCGATCATCTCGACGACACTACGCAGATGCCCATCGGCGCGCTTCAGGCGCTTGACGATGTCGGGATGGCTCTCATGCTTTCCACTCATGGTCACTAGACCTATCCCCCAGGAGGGGATATAGCAAGCCCGATGATTGCGGTCCGACTGTCCGTCGCCAGCGCGATTTGCGCCCTGGCGTTCTCAAACACCGCCTGGGCGCACGCCGTCGCCGAGGGCGACAAGGGCTACATCCAGGAAATCAGCGGCGTGCACCTGCTGCCGTTCGTCTATCTCGGCGCCAAGCACATGGTGACGGGATACGACCACATCCTGTTCCTGCTGGGTGTGGTGTTCTTTCTCTACCGGCTGAACCACGTCGCGCTCTACGTCAGCCTGTTCGCGCTCGGCCATTCGACCACGATGCTGCTGGGCGTCTACTTCAACGTCGGCATCAACAGCTACCTGATCGACGCCATCATCGGCCTGTCCGTGGTCTACAAGGCGCTCGACAATATGGGCGCCTATCAGCGCTGGTTCGGCTTCCAGCCCAATACGAAAGTCGCGACCCTGGTGTTCGGCCTGTTCCACGGCTTCGGGCTCTCGACCAAGATCATCGAATACCAGATCTCGCCCGATGGCCTCGTGCCGAACCTGCTGGCCTTCAATGTCGGCGTCGAGATCGGCCAACTCCTGGCGCTCGCCGCCATCCTGATCGCCATGGGTTTCTGGCGCCGCACGATTGGCTTCTGGCGTCACGCCTATACCGCCAACGTCGTCATCATGACCGCCGGCTTCGTGCTGATCGGCTACCAGCTCACCGGCTACTTCATCAATCCCGCCTGAGGTCTCCATGTTCAACGCCGAGATTCCCACCCGCGCCGAACTGCCCAGCGCCGCGCAACTCGTGAAATCGACGATCGTCGCCGTCGTCGCGGCAGCGGTAATCCTGGTTACCGTCGTTCTGCCGGCGGAGTATTCGATCGACCCCACCGGCATCGGCCGGGCGCTGCAGCTCACCCAGATGGGCGAGATCAAGAAGCAGCTCGCCATCGAGGCCGAGGCCGATCGACAGCGCGACCGCCAGCAGGCACCGGCCACGGCGCCTGATCGCCGCTCAAGTCTGCCGTCGCTGCTCGCGGGGCTGCTGGTGTCATCCGCGGCGGCGCACCCCCATCACAAATCGGACGAAGATGTCGCCCCTGACGGGACACCGCCGGGCCCCGTGGCGCAGGCAGCGCCCGCCGGAAAGACCGACGAGGTGGTCTTCACGCTGAAACCCAACGAGGGCATCGAATACAAGATGACGATGCAGCGCGGCGGCACGGTGCAGTTTTCCTGGAGCGTGGACGGCGGCAAGGTGAATTACGACATGCACGGTACGCCCAAGGGCGGCGGCAAGGAGACGAGCTACAAGAAGGCAAGTGGGATCGCCTCGGACACCGGCGTACTGACCGCGGCCTACGATGGCAGCCACGGCTGGTTCTGGCGCAATCGCGGCTCGGCTGATGTCACGATCAAGCTCAAGGTCAGCGGCGCCTATACCGAGATCAAGCGGATGAATTGATGAGGGGCCGTGGGTGCTGGCAGTGCTGGCAAAAAAGTTCGGAAAGCCGCAGGTTCGGCCGGCGTATATAAGCCCTGGTCCTGACCGCCTGATCGCTTGACTGTCTGACGCGCGGCGCCGGCTTCACGGTGCCGTCACGCCGTCTTGAAGTCGCCTTGGGCATCCGCCGCCGGGCCTGCCGCCGTATTTCCCGCGACGACAACGCGCCGCGAGGAGCCGCCATGAGCCGACATGTGGAGACCGTGCAGCAGATCTACGGCTGCTTCGGGAAAGCCGATATCCCGGGCATCCTCGCCCGGCTCGATCCCGCCATCGATTGGGAGCACGACTGGGGCGACGAGACGCTCAAATGGTACGTGCCGCGCCGCGGCCGCCACGCCGTCGCCGGGTTCTTCGACGCTTTGGCCGACTTCGACTTCGTGCGCTTCGAGCCGCGGGCGTTTCTGGCCGGCGGCGACCTGGTCGCCGTGCCGATCGACATCGAACTGGTGGTGAAGCTCACCGGCCGGCGCATCCGCGATCTGGAACTCCATCTCTGGACGTTCGGCGCCAACGGCCTGGCGACACGTTTCCGCCACCTGGCGGACACGCTGCAGTTCGCCAATGCAACTCGCGCCTGACCGCGTCATCACCGCGCTGTTCTCGGCGGCGTGACGTGCTAGCTAGGGGTATGACCGACACCCCTTCATCGCCCGCCGCCGCCCCGGCCCTGCCGGATCGTCTTTCGACCAACCCCAAGAGCCCGTTCTACGACGAGGCGCTGCTGGCGCGCGGCGTCGGCATCAAGTTCGACGGCGAGGAGAAGACCAACGTCGAGGAATATTGCGTGAGCGAGGGCTGGGTCCGCCTCGCCGTCGGCAAGACGGTCGACCGCAAGGGCAACCCGCTCACCATCAAGCTCAAGGGCAAGGTCGAGCCGTATCTGCAGAAGTAGGAGCCCGGCATGCACAGCCACACGCTTCACGACTGGACCCACGATCACGTCTTTCTCGGCGCCGCCCACGACCGCAACGAGCGGCGCACCTGGCTGGTCGTCGGCCTGACCGCCGCCATGATGGCCGCGGAGATCGCGGGCGGCATGATCTTCGGCTCGATGGCCCTGCTGGCCGACGGCTGGCACATGTCGACCCATGCGGCGGCGCTCGCCATCGCCGCGGTCGCCTACCGCTATGCCCGCAGCCATGCCCGCGACCCGCGCTTCGCCTTCGGCACCGGCAAGCTGGGCGATCTCGCGGGCTTCACCAGCGCCATCGTGCTGGCGCTGGTCGCCGTGATGATCGGCTACGAATCGGTGCTCCGTCTCTTCCAGCCCGTATCGATTCACTACGGCGAGGCGACGGCCATCGCCGCGGCCGGTCTCGGCGTCAACCTCTGGAGCGCCTGGCTGCTCGGCGCGGAACATCACGGTCACGGCCACGACGATGACGCCCACGCCCACGATCATCACCATCATCACGACCACAATATGCGATCGGCCTACTGGCATGTGCTGGCCGATGCCTTGACCTCGGTGCTGGCGATCGTGGGCCTGCTGGCCGCGTGGTTCTACGGCTGGACCTGGCTCGATCCGGCCATCGGCATCGTGGGCGCCCTGGTGATCTCCCATTGGGCGTGGCGTCTGATGCGCGACGCCGGCGCCGTGCTGCTCGACGCCGCGCCCAGCCGGGACCTCAGCACCGCGATCCGCGCCGAGCTCGAGGCCGGTCCCGACCGCATCACCGATCTCCACGTCTGGCGGCTGGGCCCCGGCCATCACGCCGCCATCGTGGCGCTGGTGTCGGATGCGCCCGAGCCGGTCGAGGCCTACAAGGCCCGCATCGCCGGCATCGACGGTCTCTCCCACGTCACGATCGAGGTCCATCGCTGCAGCGGCGCGCACCGGCCGACGCCGGGAAGGGTTACCAGCGCATGAACGGCACGAAGCGGTCGCGCCGCATCGGCTGGTCGGTGAACAGCACGAGGAAGAGCTGGGCGAACAGCGGACCCATGCGGGGATCGTCCGGGCCGGTCGCCTGGGTCCAGCCGGTGGTTTCCGATAGCGCCAGATCGTTGCGGCAATAGACGCCGTAGACGTAGACGCGGCCGGGCGTTCCCGGCCGGAAGCGCGTGACGCCGTTGCACACCGGGCCGGAGCCGAGGTCGTTGGCGGGATCGAACACCAGCACCAGGCGATAGTCGGGGTGCTGCTCCTCGATGGGCTTTTCGTAGGTGAAGACGAGCGCCGGGCGCGGCTTGTTGGCCTGCATCACCGGCAGCAGGCGCTGCTTCACCTGCTCGACCGGCAGCGCCGGGAAGGGGTTGCCGGCGAAGACCACGCGGAAGCTCCGGCCGTCGGTCGCCGCCCAGAATTCGCTGAAGTCGTACTGCGGCGCATAGTTGACGCCGCCCACGGCCGGTCCCGCCGTTTGGCCGGATGTGTCCGTCACGCAGGCGCCAAGGATGACGGCGACGAGCAGGGCGGCAAGGGCACTGGGATGGCGCATATTCCTTGAACGCCGCCGACGTTCAGCCGTTCCGGCTGCGCCAAGGAAGCGCGCGAAGATGCAGGCAATCCGCTGGCATCGACGGGTCGGCATCGCTATATATAGGATATTGACGATCAGACGGAAATACTATAGTCCTATTCCTGCTCGGAGTCAGGAGGAGGCAAGACATGGATTGGAGCAGTTGCCCGATCGAAGAGGTTCCCGCCGAGGTGCTGGCGGAGAAGCCGCCGGCGCCGCGCAAGCGGACGCTGGCGCGCAAGAAGTACGACTACGAGCGCCATCTCGCGCGCTGCGGCAATTATGCCGAGGCGGCGGCGCGCACCGGCGTCGACGAGCGCACGGCGCGGCGCTGGCGCGAGGAGCCCGGGTTTCAGGCGCGCTGCGAGCTGGCGCTGCAGTTCTATCGCGAGGCCATCGCGGAAGAGACGCACCGGCGGGTGATGGCGCCGCAGGTCAAGCCGGTCTGGTATCGCGGCCGGCAGATCGGCCACCTCAGGCGCTTCAACGACCGGCTGCTGATGCGCCTGATCGCCCGCATGCCGCTGCCGCCGGAAAAGGACTGATGTCGGTTTCCGTCATGTCCGCTTTTCGCGGACATTTTCCCGACGGAAGGAGTGGCGAAAGATCAGGAAGGTCAGGGACTTGGGGGGCAAATCCGCGATAGGGAAAAATCCCGAAGTCGGCTTTCTTCTCGTCCGCAAGGCGGCGGACATGGGCACGAACATGGGCACGAGTCGACCATCGCCTTGTGTTTGCTTTGGCGACATGGGACTTTTCGCTGTTGCTGCCCTGGAACCGATCTCTCTCTGGCATCCCTTATCTGACGGTTGCCGCCGAGTTTGCGGAGGAGGAGCGCATGACCCCGGAAGGACTGACGAAAGCTCTCGGTCGCGCTGTCACCGCCGTTTGGGGAGACCTCCCGCCCAAGGTGCAGCATGAGCTGTTCGAATCGGCGGTGCGACTGTCAGGCTCGGGCGCGCGCGAGCAGCTCGCCGTTTTCCTGCATCACCGGCATCCTCGAACGTTCGACGGCGCGAGGCCGGCCCGGGCGGTCCCCGAACCGGATAGCCTGGGCGGGTAGGGGAGTTGCTGTTTGACGAGGCGCTCTCTGAAGGCCGGCGACCGCGTACGAATTGGACGGCGCACGATCACCACGCCGAGCGTGCCCTCGATGACGGATCTGGACCGGCCCCCCCAGGTAAGCAGGCCGGCCAGTGATTCCGATCGACAGCCGGCAATCGACCGCCGCGCGGTCCAGCATCTCGACCGCGTGCGGGCCATCTACCGCCCAACGAGTAGCGACATCCTGGCGCCAGGCCTCGAGCGCTTCGTCGGCAAGGAGGACTTCTTTCGACGCGTGGGCGAAGTCGAGATGCCCTCCGCCGGACGGCAGGCCATGATGCAATGCCCGCCGAACTGGCCCAACGGCGTCACCTGGGTGCCGATCCGCGATCTGGAAATTCTGGAGATCCTGGAAGATCAGGACATTCGGGCAGGCTGACGCCCGGGGATTGCGCATGATCAAAACGAAGCGACCACTAGGAGCGGGTGATCGGGTGAAAGTCGGCCGGCGGCTGATCACGGTGCCCGGCGTGGCGTCGATGACGATGAATTGGCCGAAGAACTCAACCGGCGATAAAGGCGGCGTACCAATAGCCGGGTTCAGGAAATCCGCGCCGTCGACAGCAGCCCGGCCTCTTTCGACAAGAGGGTGACATAGGCTTTCAGTTTCGACCTCACGAAGCGGGCCAGCGGGATCGTCAGCGTCAGCGAGCCGATCGGCCGCTCCTCGGACAGTCTGATGGGCACGGCAATGCCGACCGAATCGGGCAACTTCTCTCCGCTGCTGAAGGCGAAGCCCTTTCGCCTTGTGGCATCGATCAGGTCCGCCAGCGCACGGCTCGACGGGCGCTTGCCGGTCAGAGGCGAGGGGCGCGGCGTCGCGCACACGCTCGAGCGGAGGGATGACGGCAGAAACGCCAGGATGGCCAGACCGGACGCGCCGCACTCGACCGGCGCGGGTTCGAACAGCGTGATGCGATAGCGAAGGGAATGCGGGCTGTCGCTCTTGGCCGCGTAGGCGGCCATGTGTCGGTCTGGCAGGTACTCGCAATACATCGAGGTCTCGCCGGTTTCCGCCGTGAGCCGTTCGAGCGCGGGTTGGCAGAGCGTGGCGAAGGACGTGTTCTGCGTGACCAGGCTGGCGACGCGCAGAAACTGCAAGCCGAGCCTGTAGCGCCGCTGCGTGGCGTCCCGCTCGACGAATCCCGCGCCGCGCAGCAGGTCGAGAAGGCGGTGCGACGTGCTGGTGGGCAGGCCGAGCGCCGTGGCGACATCGGTCACGCCGACGGAGCCGCCGGCCTCGGCCATGACCGTCAGCACCGCGAGCGTGCGCGCCACCGTGCCCCCAGTGCCCATTCCTGGCGTGTCTGCCGCCGGCGCCTCGCCGGTTCTCCGCACCCGTGTTGACAACGATCCGCAGCCCTTGCGATAGTTTCGGGATCAAATCCCGCTCAACGGAATATCTATAGAGGCGTGCAAACGCCCCTGTCAACGAGGAGACGTTTCATGGGCGCGCTGCCCGCGGACAAGGTCGCGCAGTGGAAGCACGACGGGTTCCTGTCGCCGTTCCCGATGCTGGACGGCGAGGAGCTCGCGGCATGCCGGCAGGGCCTCGCGCGCTACGAGGCGTGGCTCGGCGCGCCGGTCAACGCCCATCCGGAGATGAAATGGCGGACGATGCCCTATCTCCTGATGCCGTGGGCCGCCCGGCTGGCGCGCGACCCGCGCATTCTCGACAGGGTCGAGGATCTGCTCGGACCGGACCTCCTGATCTTCACCAGCACCTTCTTCATCAAGGAGGCGCACTCGCCCACCATCGCGGCATGGCATCAGGACTCGACCTACTACGGGCTGGAGCCCAGGGACGAGGTCACGGTCTGGGTCGCGCTCACCGAGGCGAGCGAAGCGGCCGGCTGCATGGACGCGCTGTCCTTTCAGGGCAGGCCGCGCCAGCTCAGCCATGTGTCTCGGGTCGTGAAGAACAGCGTCAATCGCGCCGGCCAGGTCATCACCGAGCCGCTCGACGAAAGCACGCCGGTGGCGATGCCGCTGAAAGCCGGCTGGTTCTCGATGCATCACGGCCTCTGCCCGCACCGCTCCGGTCCCAACACCTCGTCGCACCGCCGCATCGGCCTGGGGCTGAACTACATCCCGGCGCACGCGCGGCCATCCGGATCGGTCCGGCAGGCAGCCCTTCTCGTCCGCGGCACCGATCGCCACGGAAATTTCGAGCCGGCCGAGTGGCCGACGGACGAGCTGGGCGAAAACGAAGTGAAAGCGCACGAGCGCGCCGTCGGCCTCTACCGGGACGCGTATCTCGAGGAAGAGGCGAAACACGCGAAACGTTCGGCTCAATTGGCGCCGGCATGAAAGAAGCAATAGTCGTTTGGGGAGGAAAAGAATCATGAAAATCGGGAAGTGGATTGCTGCCGCACTCGTGCTCCTGTGCGGCGTCGCGACGGCGCAGGCGCAGGATTATCCGAACCGGCCCATCACGCTGGTGGTGCCGTTCGCCGCCGCCGGGCCGGGCGACATCATCGCCCGCCTCGTCGCCGAAGCGATGCGGCGCAGCCTGGGGCAGGAGGTCATCGTCGCGAACGTCGGCGGCGCCGGCGGCACGATCGGCACCGCGCGCGTGGCCCAGGCCAAGCCCGACGGCTACACGATCCTGCTCGGTCACGTCGGCCAGTCGACCATGAGCAGCCTCTACAAGACCCTGCCGTTCGATCCGGTGGAAAGCTTCGAGACCATCGGTCTGATCACCGACGTGCCGATGACGATCGTCGGCAAGCCCGGTCTCGCGCCCAAGGACATGAAGGAGCTCATCACCTACGTCCGCGGGCGCCCCGACCAGATCAACTACGCCCATTCGGGCCTGGGCTCGGTGGCGCATCTGTGCGGCCTGATGTTCATGAGCGCGACCAAGACCAAGATGACCGTCATCCCCTACAAGGGCGGCGGCGAGGTCATGAAGGACCTGCTCAGCGGCACGATCGACGTCTATTGCGAGCCGGCGACGGGCACGACCGCCAACATCCAGGCCGGCAAGATCAAGGCCTATGCCGTCACGACCAAGCGCCGGGTGGCGACCCTGCCGGACGTACCCACGACGGCCGAGGCGGGCTTCCCCGAGATCGGCATCACGACGTGGTACGGCCTCTACGCGCCCAAGGGAACGCCGGCGGCCGCCATCGACAAGCTCTCGGCCGCGCTGCAGGGCGCCCTCAAGGACGACAACGTGAAGACCCGGTTCAGCCAGCTCAGCATGGAGCCCGTGTCGCAGGACCAGGCGACGCCCGCCGCCCTGGCTGCGAAGCTGAAATCGGAAGTGAAGTACTGGTCGGCCCTTCTCAAAGAAGCCGGGGTGAAGCCGGAGTAGCCCCGCCGGCACTTGCGGCGGCTCCAACAAGATTTGACAGGAAATGGTCCACGCCAGGCGAAAGGCGTGCGCCTCTCACAGCAGCGAATCGATGAATTTCGCCAGCGCCACGTCCTTGGCGCTGAGGCCGCCGGCATCGTGGGTCGAGAGCACGATGGTTACCTTGTTGTAGACGTTGGACCATTCGGGATGGTGGTCGGCCTTCTCGGCCGCCAGCGCCACGCGGGTCATGAAACCCCAGGCATGGTTGAAGTCGGCGAAAGTGAGGCTTCTCTGGATCGCATCGCGGCCCGGGACTTCGGTCCATTTCCGGAGCGAGGCGAGGGCGTCGCTGCGGGCTTTGCCTTCGAGCTTGGCGGCCATGGGCTGCTCCTTTCTGGAAACAGTGATTGGCGTGAAGCTTGCCTCATTCCATGGCGCCAGCCTAGGCTCCCCCAACAATCAGGAGGCTCCCTTGAAAATCATCCGCCGCACCGCGCTCGCCGCCGCCGCCTCGATGGCGCTGGCCGGGCCCGCCCTTGCCCAGAAAAGCGCCGATACGTTGCGCATCAATTTCACCGACGCCGTGCCCAACGTCGACATGTACTTCAACAGCCAGCGCACCGGGCTGATCCTCGCCCACCAGGCGTGGGACATGCTGGTGCACCGCGATCCCACCACCTTCGAGATCAAGCCGTCGCTCGCCACCGACTGGAAATTCGCCGAGGACAATTCGCTCGACCTCACCATCCGCCAGGGCGTGAAGTTCCACGACGGCAGCGCGCTCACCGCCGATGACGTGGTCTACACCATCAACATGGCGGCCGATCCCGCGAGCAAGGTGGCGACGCCGTCGAACTACGCCTGGATCGACAAGGCCGAGAAGACCGGCGAGTTCGCCGTGCGCATCAAGATGAAGAAGCCGACGCCGGCGGCGCTGGAATATCTCGCCATGGTGACGCCGATCCATCCCAAGGCCTACCGCGAGAAGGTCGGTCCCGAGGGTTTTGCCGCCAAGCCGGTCGGCGCCGGGCCCTACAAGATCGTGAAGAACGAGCAGGGCAAGGAAGTCGTGCTGGAGCGCTTCGACGGATACTGGGCAGGATCGCCCAAGGGCAAGCCCGCGATCAAGACGCTGCATGTCCGCTTCGTGCCCGACCTCGCCACCTCGGTGACGGAACTGCTGGCGCAACGCACCGACTGGATGTGGAACATCAATCCCGACCAGGCCAACGACGTGAACAAGATGCCCCACCTGCAGGCGGTGCGCCAAGAATCGATGCGCGTCGGCTACCTGCAGCTCGACGCCGCCGGCCGCACCGGGGCGGGCAACCCGATGACCAACCTGAAGGTGCGCCAGGCGATCTGGCACTCGATCAATCGTCAGGCGATCGCCGACAAGCTGGTGCAGGGCGGCAGCCGTGTGCCGCCGGCGCCCTGCTTCCCCAGCCAGTTCGGCTGCGACGCCGATGCCGCGGTGAAGTACGACTACAACCCGGCCAAGGCCAAGGCGCTGCTGGCCGAGGCGGGCTTCCCCAACGGCTTCGAGACCGAGTTCGTGACCTACGTGCAGCCGACGTCGTGGAGTGCGGCGCAGCAGAACGACCTTGCCGCCGTCGGCATCAAGGCCAAGATCACGCAGCTTCAGGTGTCGCCTGCCATCCAGAAGAATCATCGCGGCGAGAATCCGCTCTATCACGGCAGCTGGGGCAGCTATTCGATCAACGACGTCTCGGCGATTTTCCCGGTGATGTATGGCGCCGGCGCCCTCGACAACTATTCGAAGGATCCCGAGCTTGAGAAGCTGGTGGCCGAGGGCGGCGCCACGTCCGACCCGGGGCTGCGCAAAAAGGCCTATTCGGCGGCCATCAAGCTGATGACCGAGAAGGCCTATTGGCTGCCGCTGTTCACCTACGTGAACACCTACGCTTTCGCCAAGGCGCTGGAGTTCAAGACCTTCCCCGACGAGCTGCCACGCTTCTATTACGCGAAGTGGAAATAACGCGCCGCCGCTCAAGGAACGAGAAGACACTCCACGCCGCCGCCGGGCCGAGGCCTGAGCGGCGGCGTTTCCGTTGAGCAGCGCGGCTCGGCGATCGGGCAGCGCGGATGGAAGCGGCAGCCCGGCGGGATGTTGGCCGGATCGGGCAGCACGTCGCCCAGGCCGACGTCAGGGACGCCCAGGCCGGGCTCGGGCGTCAGCACCGAGGCGAGCAGGGCCTTGGTGTAGGGATGCTCGGGCTGATGGAACAGCGCCTCAGTCGGCTTCCGTTCGACGATACGGCCGAGATACATCACCGCTACTTCGCTGGCGACATGCTCAACCACGGCGAGGTTGTGGCTGATGAAGAGGTAAGTGAGGCCGAGTTCGCGCCTGAGTTCGGCCAGCAGGTTCAGGATCTGCGCCTGCACCGAAACGTCGAGCGCCGAGGTGGGCTCGTCGCAGACCACGATGCGCGGCCGGAGCACGAGGGCACGGGCAATCGCTACCCGCTGGCGTTGGCCGCCGCTCAGCTCGGTCGGCAGGCGGGCACCCATCTCGGCCGTTAGGCCGACGCGGGCCAGCATCTCGTCGACGCGCTTGGTCACTTGGGCGCGATCGATGCTGCCCTGGGCACGCAGCGGCATGGCCACGATGTCGCGCACGCGAGCCAAGGGGTTGAGAGAGGCAAACGGATCCTGGAACACCGGCTGGATCAGCCGGGCGCGGGCCTTGCGGTCCATGTCGGAGATCTTCTGGCCTTCAACCGCGATCTCGCCCGAGGTCGGCTCGAGCAGGCCCAGGATCAGGCGGGCCAGGGTGGACTTGCCGCAGCCCGACTCGCCAACCACGCCCAGCACGCCGCCGGCAGGGATGGCGAAGGAGACGTCGTCGCAGGCCACGACATGGCGATCCTTGCCCAGCATGCCGCCTTTGACGCGGAAGGTTTTGTGGACGCCGCGGACTTCGATCGCGGGTGCGGACGAGGAGACGCTCATGCCGGCAGCCGGCAGAGATAGTCGTGGCCCGAGCTCGCGGTCTTGCGCGGGATCAGATGGGCGCAGGTCTCGTCGGCGAAGGAGCAGCGCTCGCGGAAGGCGCAGCCCTCGAAGCCCGGGCCGACGCGCGGCACCGTGCCGGGGATCGAGCCCAGCGGCTCGTCCTGGCGCTGCTTGCCCGGCACCGGCACGCAGCGCAGCAGGCCCTGGGTGTAAGGATGCTTCGGATCGGCAAAGAGCTGCGCGGTGGCCGCACTCTCGACCACCTCGCCCGCGTACATGACCGAGACGCGGGTGGCGACGCGGGCCACGATGCCGAGGTCATGGGTGATCAGCAGCATGCCGAGGCCCAAGTCGCGCTGCAGGTCGGCCAGCAGCCGCAGGATCTGGGCCTGCACCGTGACGTCGAGCGCGGTCGTCGGCTCGTCGGCGATCAGCAATTGCGGGTCGCACATCAGCGCCATGGCGATCATCACGCGCTGGCGCAGCCCGCCCGAGAGCTGGTGCGGGAACTGGCCGAGTCTGAGACCCGGCGCGGTGATGCCGACACGGGCCAGCAGATCGGCGGCGCGGTCGGTGGCGATTCTTTGGCTGGCGCCTTTGTGGCGGCGCAGCACCTCGGTCATCTGCGAGCCCACTGTGTAGGCGGGATTGAGGCTGGTCATCGGCTCCTGGAAGATCATCGCCATGGCGTTGCCGCGCAGCCGGGCCATGCCGCCATCGTCGAGCTTGAGCAGGTCCTCGCCTTGGAAGGAGAGGCGCTTGGCCCGGCGGTGTCCGCCGCGGGCCAGCAGGTTCATGACGGCAAGTGCGGTCACCGACTTGCCGCAACCCGACTCGCCCACCAGGCAATGGGTCTCGCCGCGCTCGACGGTGAGCGACGTGCCGCGCACCGCCGAGGTGCGGCTGCCAAAGCCCACTTCGAGCTGTTCGACTTCGAGAAGCGCCGTCACGTATCGGTCCTCGCGCCAAATAGGTCGCGCAAGCCGTCGCCCAGCAGGTTGATGCCGAGGACCAGCACGAAGAGGGCGACGCCCGGGATCACGATCACCCAAGGCGAGAAGAACATGTAGTCCTTGGCCTCGGCGATCATCAGGCCCCACGACGGCAGCGGCGGCGGCACGCCCAGGCCCAGGAACGAAAGTGCTGCCTCGAGCAGGATGGCGAGCGCCACTTCCAGCGTCGCCACCACCACGAGATGGCTCGCGATGTTGGGCAGCACCTCGCGGGACAGGATGCGGAAGCGCGAGCAGCCGGCGCACCAGGCGGCGGCCACGAAGTCGAGGTTGCGCACCTGCATGGTGGTCGACCGCGCGACCACGGCGAAGCGGTCCCACAGCAGCAGGCCGAGGGTCAGCACCAGGAGCGTCATCGAACTGCCCAAAAGGCCGACCACGGCCAGCGCCACCAGCACCACCGGGATGGAGAGCCGCGTGGTGATGGCGAACAGCACCGCGTCGTCGACCCGGCCACCCAAAAAGCCGCCCAGCACGCCGATGGTGATGCCGATCAGGCCGGAGACGACCGTGACGGTGACGCCGATCAGCATGGAGATACGGCAGCCCCAGATCAGGCGCGAGAGGTAGTCGCGACCGAGCTGGTCGGTGCCGAGGAGATGCTCGCTCGAGCCGCCGGCCATCCAGAACGGCACGACCAGGCGCTTGCCGAGGTCCTGCGCGAAGGGGTCGTAGGGCACGATCCAGGGTGCCGCGACTGCACAGAACATTGCGATGCCCACGATGACGGCGCCGATCCAGGTGCTGACGCTCTTCCAGCCCCGCTTGGGGCCGGCGTTCACGGCCACAACACTCATCTTGGGCTTCTCATGGCCCGCGCAGCCTGGGATCGAGCACGGCATTCATCAGGTCGGCCAGCATGGTGAGCGCCACGTAGATCACCGCCAGCACCAGCACAACCGCCTGGACCACGGGGAAGTCGTTCTTGCCGATCGACTCCCAGGCGAGGTAGCCGACGCCGTGCAAGGCGAAGACCTGCTCGATCACGACCGAGCCGCCCAGCATGAAGCCCAACTGGACGGCGGCGATCGCCACCACCGGGATGGCGGCATTGCGCAGCGCGTGCTTGAGCAGGATCGAGGCGCGCGACAAGCCCTTGGCCCGCGCGGTCCTTATATAGTCCGAGCCCATGGCCTGGATCATGCCGGCGCGGGTGAGGCGGGTGAGGGCGGGGATCGCCGAGAGGGCGAGCACGATGCCGGGCATCACGAAGTGCTGCCACGAGCCGGTGCCGGAGATCGGCAGCCAGCCGAGCTGCAGGCCCAGGGTGATCATCAGGATCAGGCCCAGCCAGAAGCTGGGCATCGCCTGGCCAAGCACCGCCACGAATTGGACACAGCGGTCGAGCGTGGTGTTCTCGCGGACCGCACCCAGGATGCCCAGCGGCAGCGAGACCACGAGGGCGATGACCAGGCCGGTCAATCCCAGCGTGAGCGTGACCGGCATGCGCTCCGCGATCAGGGCGGAGACGCGGGCCTTGAAGAAGTAGCTCTCGCCCAGGTCGCCGGTGAGGGCGCGGCCGACCCAGTCGAAGAATTGCGTCAGCACCGGACGGTCGAGGCCGTAGGCCTTGCGGATCGCGTCGATGTCGGCCTGCGTCGCATTGGGGCCGGCGATCGACGTGGCGAGGTCGCCCGAGAGCCGCGTCAGGATGAAGGCCAGCGTCATGACGGTGGCCGTGACGAGGAAGGCGATGATCAGGCGGCGGGTAAGGAAACTCAGCATGCGGGTCGGGAGCTTAGGGTGGTTCGGTCCGAAACGCGACTATGCGATTACCGCGCCAACCCGGTGAACAATCCCTCGCGTCTGACGCTTGGCGAGCGCGCGCGGCTCCTATATGGGGGAGTCATGCCGGTGTTCAGAAACCCTCGGCGCACGCCCTGCTTTGGCCTAGCGCCCAGCCTGGAGGATTTCGAGGCGATCGCTGCCGAGGCGCTCGCCACGATTCCCGAAGAGTTCCGTCGGCATGTCGGCAACGTGCGCATCCAGGTCGACGACTTCCCGTCCGACGAGGTCGAGAAGGAGATGGAGCTCGACACGCCCTTCGATCTGCTCGGCCTTTACCAGGGCGTTTCGATGATGGAGCGCGGTGCCGGTCACGTCGCCAACGACATCGACCGCATCTTCCTCTACCGCCGGCCGATCCTCGACTACTGGTGCGAGTCGGGCGAGGACCTGCCGCACATCGTGCGCCACGTGCTGATCCACGAGATCGGCCATCACTTCGGGCTGAGCGACGACGACATGGAAGCGATCGAAGCCAAGGCCGAGGAAGAATCGCAGCGCGCCCAGCCCAGCGCCTGATCAGACCCGCGCAATCAGACGTGCCCAATCAGACCCGCATTGCCTCGCGATAGAGGCGCTCCGCGTTCGTCCACTTGATGGTCTGCATGAAGGCATCGACATACTTCGCCGCGTCGGCGCCGTAGTCCTTTTGATAGGCATGCTCGTACATGTCGAGGGCGAGCAGCGGGACGGCGCCGGCCGGGGCCATCGAATGGTCACCGGCCCAGTGAATGAACAGCCGCTTGTCGCGCGGCGCGTGCGCCAGGATCACCCAGCCCGAGCCGCCGGCCAGCGACTTGGCCGTGGCGACGAACTCCGCCTTCCAGCGGTCGAGGCTGCCGAAGTCGCGGGACAGCGCCTGGGCCAGCATCCCCGACGGCTGGACCGGCGCTTCGCCGATGCCGTCGAAATAGAGCTCGTGCAGGATCGTCGAATTGTAGGCGATGTGCTCATCGCGCTTCAGCCCGCCCACTGTGAAGGAAGGCGCCTCGGCGAAATTAAGCTTGAACAGGATTTCGCTGATCGTGTTCAGCTTCTTCACGGTGCCCGCATAATTGTTGTCGTAGTGGCTGCGCAGCAGATCCGCGGACAAGCCCTTCACTTTCTCCGGATTGAAGGTGAGCGGCTTGGGTGAGAATTTCGGGGTGGCGGCAGCGGCAAGCTGTTGGGTGCGGGCCTGACCGGCTAGGGCGCCGACCAGCAGGCCAGCGCCCGCAGCCAGCGAGCGGCGGGGGATGTCGGTCATGTGGAACTCCCGGTTGTTCCGGAAGCTAACGCTTCTCAGGGAGAGGAGTTGCGCCGCAGCGCCGGCACGCGTGTCATGCCGCGCGCTCCCGGCGCCGGCGGCATTCGGCCACGAAGGTGGCGGCCTCTTGCCACGGCGCCAGTGTCCAGAACGACCGGGCACGGCCGGACGGCGAAGCGAGCACGAAGGCGACTGCGCCCTCCAGGAGTTCCTTCTGGCGGCCGTAGCCGGGCACCTTCACGCCGAGCGCCAGGGCGGCGGCGTGTTTGCTGGTGAAGGCGATGGCGGCGGGCTTGTAGCGACGCAGCTTGGCATGCAGCGATCTCGCATCCATGGCGTGGGCGCTCAACTCATGGTCGGAGCCGACCTCGGTCTTGTTGAGGTCGGTGAGGCCGAGCCCGTGGCCCAGCAGCTCGCGAAAACGCTCCGGCGCGAAGCGCTCCGGCGTCAGGCCGACGGCGTGCAGCGTCGGCCAGAAGGCGTTGCCCGGATTGGCGTAGTAGGCACGCGCCTGGAACGACGCCGGGCTGGGCGCGGTGCCGCAGAACACCAGGTCGAGACCCGGCGCCAGCAGGTCGGGCAGTCGGTGGCTACTGCGGCTTGATGCCCGCGGCACGGATGACCTCGCCCCAGCGCTTGTACTCCGCCTTGATGAAGGTATCGACCTCGGCCATCGACATGGTGCCCGGCTCGAAGCCGCCGGCCTTCATGCTGGCGATGACATCGGGCGATTGCAGCGCGCGGTCGGTGGCGGCACGCAGCTTGTCCTTGATCCTGGGGGGCGTGCCGGCCGGAACCGCCCACATCGACCACGAGGTGACGACGAGGTCGGGGAAGCCCGCCTCGGCGAGTGTCGGTGTGTCGGGCAGGGCGTCGGAGCGCTTGGCGCCGGTCGTGGCGATCGGCTTCAGCTTGCCCGCACTCACCTGGCCCATCAGCGAATCGACGTTGGCGATGCACATCGGGATGTGGCCGGCCAGCACGTCGGCCGCCGCTGCCGCCGCGCCGCGGTAGCTGATGAACGTCATGTCGACGCCGGTCTTCTGCTTGAACAGTTCCATGGTGAGTGACGGCGAAGTGCCGACGCCGGAAGAACCGTATTGATATTTGCCGGGCTCGGCCTTGGCCGCAGCGATCAGCTTCTGCGGCGTATCGTGCGGGAAGCCGGGCTGACAGGCGAGCAGGTTGGGCTGCGTGCCGATCCAGGCCGCGGGCTCGAGGTCGGTGAACGCATTGTAGGGCGGCTTGATGTAGAGATTGGGCACCAGCGCGTGGCTGCCGATGCCGCCCAGCAGCACCGAGTAGCCGTCCGGCGGCGACTTGGCGACGTTGTCGGCCGCGATCGAGCCGCCGGCGCCGGTGCGGTTGTCGATCAGGAACGACTGGCCCAGCAGGTCGGTCAGCTTGACGCCGAGGCGGCGGGCGATGTTGTCCTGCGAGCCGCCCGGCGTGAATGGGCAGACGATGCGCACGGCTTTGGTCGGCCAATCCTCGCCCTGGGCCCACGCGCTCGGTGCGAACGGCAGCGTCGCCAGGGCGACGGAAAGGTGGCGTCTCCTCATGTCATTTTTCCTTTGTACTCGAAGCGCGTTGATCGCCGATGATGCACGATCCGCGGCAGACCGCCAGAGGCCGGGATCGCGGAGTAGAACTCCGCGTTCGCAATACTATGGCTTGCGCTTCAGAGTGACGGCGTAGGTGAACCGATCCGAGCGATGGAGATTGAACGCGACCTCGACCAGTCGCCGGTCGGCCAGCCGATAGGCACGCCGGATGCCGATGGCGGTACCGCCGGGCGGCGCGCCGAGGCGTTCGCCGATGGCATCCGGCATGGGTTCGGCCTGCAGCACCTGCTCGATCTCGGAAATGCGCACCCCGTACATCTCTTCGATCCAGGAATAGATCGGGCCGGCGCCTCGGCCGATGCGCAGGCCGACGCCGCCGTAATCGGCCAGGACGAACACTTCGGTCCAGCAGATCGGCTCGGCCTGGTCGGCCACGTAGCGGAAGCCTTCGACGCGCAGCCAGCGCTGGCCTGGCGAGCATTCGAGTCGCCGGGCGAGTGCCGCATCGGCGACGACCATGCCGCTCTTGTCGACTTCGTAACGGGCTTCGGTGGCGTATTGCAGCAACTCCTCGACCGAGGAGACGGACTGCACGTAGAGCGGCTGGCTGCCGCGGCGGATCACCGTCGTGCCAGCGCCCTGCCGTGAGGAGACGAGACCCTCCTCGCGCAGCTTGCGCAGGGCATCGCGGATCGTGTGCCGGCTGACGTCGAAGCGCCGGCAGAGCGCCTCTTCGGTGGGCAGCCGCTCGCCTACGGCCGGCTGGCCGCCGTCGATCTCCCGACGCAACATGTCGACGACCTTGCGGTTGAGCGGGGTAGTGTCGGACGACGCGGCGACGGTCATCTTGCCCACGATTTTATCTTGTCCGGATAAGTTACTTCCTCTTGTTTGCCAGTCAATACGTTAGATTTGACTTGATTGGCGTGATGAATATCTTTGTCCGTACAAATTTCAGGAACAAAGGACAAGCGGTCATGACCAGCGCCAACGGGACGCGGAAACTCGACCAAGCCGACGAAGCCCAGCTTCTGGCGACCATCGACCGCTGGATCGAGCGCGAGGTGGCGCCGCGGGTCAAGGAGTTCGACCACGCCGACAAATGGCCGGCCGAGATCGTCGAGCAGATGAAGGAGCTCGGTCTGTTCGGCGCCACCATCAGCCCCGAGTATGGCGGCCTCGGCCTGCCGGCCCGGACCTACGCCGAGATCGTGATGCGCGTGTCCTCGGTGTGGATGGCGATCACCGGCATCTTCAACTCGCACCTGATGCTGGCGCTGGCAGTCGAGAAGTTCGGCACCGAGCGGCAGAAGCAGCAGTGGTTGCCCAAGTTCGCGACCGGCGAAATCCGCGGCGGGCTGGCGCTGACCGAGCCCGACGCCGGCACCGACCTGCAGTCGATCCGCATGGTGGCCAAGCGCGACGGCAACGACGGCTACGTGATCAACGGTACCAAGACCTGGATCTCCAACGGCATCGAGGGCCATTGCTTTGCCATGCTGGTCAAGACCGACCCGCAGGCCAATCCGCGCCACACCGGCATGAGCCTGTTCATCACGCCCAAGGGGCCGGGGTTCAAGGTCGGCCGCAAGCTCGAGAAGCTCGGTTACCATTCGATCGATTCGGGTGAGCTGATCTTCGAGGACTATCGCATCCCGGCCGATCATCTGATCGGCGAGGTCGAGGGCAAGGGTTTTGCCCAGGTGGCAGGCGGGCTGGAACTCGGCCGCATCAATGTCGCGGCCCGCGGCGTCGGCATCGCCGAGGGGGCGCTTCGCCTCGCCACGAGCTATGCCCAGATGCGCAAGACCTTCGGCAAGCCGATCTGGGAGCACCAGGCGATCGCGCTCAAGATCGGCGAGATGGCCACGCGCGCCCGCGCCGCACGGCTCCTCACCCTCGATGCGGCCGATATCTTCGACCGCGGCGAGCGCTGCGACATGGAAGCCGGCATGGCCAAATACTTCTCCTCGGAGGCGGCGTTGGAGAATAGCATCGAATCGATGCGCATCCACGGCGCCTACGGCTATTCCAAGGAATACGACATCGAGCGCCTCTATCGCGACGCGCCGCTCACCTGCATCGGGGAAGGCACCAACGAGATGCAGCGCCTCATCATCGCACGCCAGTGGGTGCGCCGGAATCCGGTGTCATGAAACCACTCGAGGGTGTTCGAGTCCTGACGCTGGAGCAGTTCGGCGCCGGGCCCTACGGCACCATGTTCCTGGCCGAACTCGGCGCCGAGGTGATCAAGATCGAGGCGCCCGACGGCGATCCGTCGCGTCAGGTCGGGCCCTACAAGTTGGGCAAGGACGACAGCGAATATTTCCAGGCCTGGAACCTCGGCAAGAAGAGCGTGACGATCGACATGAAGTCGGCCGAGGGCCGGCGGCAGTTCGAGGCGCTGGTGAAGAGCGCGGACTGCGTCGTCAACAATCTGCGCGGCACGCAGTCCGCCAAGCTCGGCATCGACTATGCGAGCCTGAAGCACCTGAAGCCCGCGATCGTCTGCCTGCACATCTCGGCCTATGGCCGCGCCAATGCGCGCGCAGACTGGCCGGGCTACGACTTCCTGATGCAGGCGGAGGCGGGCCTGATGGAACTCACCGGCGAACCGGAAGGACCACCGACACGCGTCGGCGTCTCGATGATCGACAGCATGAGCGGGCTCACCGGCATCGTCGGGCTGCTCGCCTGCCTGTTGCGCGCCCGCACGACGGGGCAGGGTTGCGACGTCGAGACCTGCCTCTACGACGTGGCCATGCATCAGCTTACCTATCCCGGCGTCTGGTATCTCAACGAGGGCGACGTCTCGCCCCGCGTGCCGCGGAGCGCCCATCTCTCGCTGGCGCCGGTCCAGACCTTCCCGACCAGGGACGGCTGGATCTTCATCATGTGCATGACCCAGAAATTCTGGCTGTCGCTTTGCGAGGCGCTGGGCCGGAACGACCTTTTGGCCGACCCGCGCTTCCCCGATCCCAACACGCGCGCAAAAAACCGCGCCGAGATGACCGACGAACTCGATCCGACCTTCCGCACCCGCACCACGGCGGAGTGGCTCGCAAGATTGAACGGTCTCCTGCCGGCGGCGCCGGTCAACAAGCTCGACGCGGCGCTCGACAGTGGCTTCGCCCGGGAAACCGGGATGGTGTCGTCAGTGCCGCATCCGGTGAAGGGCAACTTGCGGGTGCTCGCCAATCCGATCCGCATCGATGGCGAGCGACCTTCGCAGGCCGCCTGTTCGCCTTTAGGTGCCGACAACGACACGTTGCTGGGAAAGCACCCATGAAGCTCGAAGGGCTGAAAGTCGTCGACCTCTCCTGGTTCCTGCCGGGACCGTATCTCACCACCGCGCTGGCCGATCACGGCGCGGAGGTGATCAAGGTCGAGCCGCCGGGCGAGGGCGATCCTGGACGGCATATTCGGCCGCCCGATGCGCGGACCTCGGTGTTCTTCCGCAACATGGGTCGCGGCAAGAAGAGCGTGGTGCTCGATCTCAAGAGCGAGCAGGGCCGCGCCGATCTGTTCCGGCTCGCCTCTGAGGCCGACGTACTGGTTGAATCCTTCCGACCCGGCGTCGCGGCGCGCTTCGGCATCGGCTACGACGCCGTCGCCGCCAGGAATCCCGGCATCGTCTACTGCTCGATCAGCGCCTTTGGCCAGGATGGCGCCTATCCCGGCCGCGCCGCGCACGACCTGGCATTGGAAGCCATGACCGGCGTGTTGAGCCTGACGCTCGGCGACGACGGGCGGCCCGCCATTCCCGGCATTCCCGTCGCCGATCTGGTGAGCGGCCTGCATGGGCTAAGCGGCGTGCTGATGGCGCTGCTGCGCCGGCAGACGACGGGCCGAGGCGACTATATCGACGTCTCCATGCACGAGGCCTTGATGGCGTCCTGCGCCAACGTGGTCGGCAGCGCTTTCGCCGAGAACAAGCAGCCCGACGTGAAGCAGCAGCGCACCACCGGCGGCTCGGCGTTCTACCGCGTCTACGATACGTCCGACGGCCGCCAGCTCGTGCTGGCGGGACAGGAGATGAAGTTCGTCAAGAATCTGCTGGGCGCGCTCGGAAAGCCGGAGATGGCGTCGCTTTGCGAATGGCCCGGCGCACACCAGAAGCCGGTGGTGGATTTTCTCGAAGCCACGTTCAAGGCCAAGCCGCTGGCGCACTGGATGCAATGGCTCGACACGCTCGACATCTGCTGGGGCCCGGTCAACACGCTGCCCGAAGCGATCGCCGATGCAAACCTCGCCAAGCGCGGCTTCATGGTGAAAGACGGCGACGGCCGCCTACATTTCGCGCCGGCAGTGCGCTTCAAGGACGAACCGTCGACTCCGCTCTACCGCGAGCCGCTGCTCGGCGAACACACCGCGGAAGTGCTGAAGCGATGATCAAAGGATCCCTCGCTACGCTCGGGATGACAACATTGGTGTCATCCCGAGCGTAGCGAGGGATCTTTGTTGGCACCCGGATCGAGCAGATCAGCCCAAGTTGGATTCGATGCTTTGACTAGGGCATCCTTCTTTGAACGTCGCCACGCCTTGATCTCTTTTTCTCAGGCGATTGCTTCTTCGATTTGCTGATATTCCTCAGCGTAGACGAGCGTGGTCACTTGATAGCGGCTCGTAAACGCCCCGCCTTTGCCATCTCTATGCTGAGCGACTCGATTCTCGAGATTATTTGTCACGCCGACGTACATCACGTTTCGTTTCACGTTCGTCAGAATGTAGACGTAGTACGTGTACATCAGCCGTCAAAGATCCCTCGCTGCGCTCGGGATGACAATATTGATGTCATCCCGAGCGCAGCGAGGGATCTTTATTCTTAACCGACCAGCGCCACGGCCTCCGCGAGCGGCACCGGCGCGTCGTCGAGCAGCAGGTCCATCGCCTCCTGCTCCCACGGCGATTCGCTCAGCGACAGCGGATCCTGCGGCGCGAGACGATGTTCGATCACCAGGCGCGACAGCAGCAGGCGGCGGGCATCGCCACCTTGCGCACCCAGGGTGGCGCCTTCCCAGGCCATCAGCGCCGCCGTCGCGGCGTGATAGAGGGCGCCGGCGGCAAGGCGGCAGCGCTTCTCGTGCTTGGGATCGGCGGCGACTGCTTCGGCGAAGCGTTCGACGCGATCGAGGGTGGCGCCCAGCAGGCCCTTGTACTGGCCGGGCAGCGCGCCGCTCGGCTCGTACCTGGCCTTTAGCGCGGCGCTCAGCGTCTTGTGGCCACCTGATTTGCCGACGGCGCGTTGCACCACGTCGAGCGCGTTGATGTTGGAGGTGCCTTCCCACAAGGTGCCGATCTGGGCGTCGCGCACCAGCCGCGCCGTCACCCATTCCTCGATGTAGCCCAGGCCGCCCTTGACCTCGAGGGCGGCGCTGGCGACCGGGATGTTGTCGCGGCAGGCGCGGAACTTGTAGACCGGCGTCAGGATGCGCAGCAGGTTCGCGGCCTCTTTGTCTCCCTTGTCCGCGCGGCCCATCGTGTCGGCGGAGAAGGCGTACATGGAGAGCGCTTGCTCGGTCGGCAGCATGATCTTCATCAGTTGGCGGCGGAGCAGCGGGTATTCGCTGGTGGCGCGGCCGAAGGCGCGGCGGCCGCGCGCCGCGGCCAGCGCCTCGTTGAGGCAACGGCGCATCATCGAGGCGGCTCTGACGCCATGGCTCAACCTCGACAAGTTCACCTGCTCCATCATCTGCTTGAAACCGCGGCCGACGTCGCCCACGGCATAGGCGATGGCGCCATCGAGGATGATCTCGCCCGAGGCCATGGAGCGCGTGCCGAGCTTGTCTTTCAGCCGCACGATCCGGTAGCTGTTGCGGCTGCCGTCTTCCAGTCGCCGCGGCATCGCAAACAGACCGAGCCCTTGCGTTCCCGGTGCCGCGCCGCGCGGGCGCGCCAGCAGCACGGCGACATCGGCGTCGGCATGGCTGCAAAACCATTTCTGGCCATGGAGCTTCCAGCGCTCGACGCCGTCGGCGCCGACACCCACGCGCTCGGCCTCGGTCTCGAGCGCACCGACGTCGGAGCCGCCGGCCTTCTCGGTCATGAACTGCGTGCCCTTCAGCATTGTCGCCGGGTCCTGGCTCAAGAGCCGGTCGAGCAGCAGCTTCTTCAGCGCCTCGGAGCCGTAGCGCTTGATGATGAAGTTGGAGGTGTCCGATACCGAGACCGGGCACATCAGGCCGAACTCGGCCTGCACGAAGAGATAGGTGATGCCGTACTTCACCAGCGGATGCGCCGGGTCCTTGAGGCCGAGCACTCCGGCGCGATGGCTCATGGCGTGCATGCCGAACTCCTCGAAGGCGATCTTCTCCATCTCGCGATAGGCGGGGTGGTAGTCGATCCAGTCCTCGTCCCGTCCGAATCTATCGCGGGCGTTGAGCACCGGCGGGTGCTTGTCGGCCGTCATGGCGAGCTCGTCGAGCCGGTTGCCGGCGAGCGCTCCCAACCGGTCGAAGTGCGGCGTCATCGCCGTGCGCAGGCCGGGCTCCATGTAGAGCGAGATCAGGTCCTGGAACTGCCGGTCGATGGCGTAGAAGTTCCGGCCGTGGACGTCGGGCGCGATGTGGTGGGCGCCGTGCGGCACATCAGTGCGGTCGGACATCACGTCGGGCATTCGCCTCTCCTCTATTTTACCAACCACCAGGCTTCCAGCCTTCGGCCAGGATGCGCTCGACGTAGGGCGGCACGATCCGAGTGGCGGGGCCGTAGATGTGTTCCTGGAACAGCGGCTGGTTCTCGGTCGGTTCGAGATTGAGCTCGACGGTGCGGGCGCGGGCCCGGCGGCGAACGTGTAGCACGAAACCCGCCGCCGGATAGACCTGGCCGGAGGTGCCGACGGCGATGAACAGGCCGCATTTCCCGAGCGCCGCATAGATCTCGTCGAGATGCATCGGCTCCTCGCCGAACCACACGATGTTGGGCCGCAACTCGCCCACGGCGCCGCACTTCGGGCACACCGACGCGGGCGACAGGTCGGCGTCGGACGGGAACATCGTGCCGCATTTCATGCAGCGCACCTCGCCCTCGCGGCCGTGCATGTGAATGACGTTCTTCGAGCCCGCCATCTCGTGCAGCGGGTCGATGTTCTGGGTCACGATCGTAACGTCACCGCCGTACTTCGCCTCGAGGCGGGCCAGTGCGTCATGGGCGGCGTTGGGCGCGACCTGGGCGGCGCGAAACAGGCCGCGCGCCTCGTTGTAGAAATCGAGCACCTTCTTCTTGTCGCGATGCCAGCCCTCGAGCGTGGCGACGTCCTCCAGGTTGACCCGGTTCCACAGTCCGTCGGGATCGCGGAAGGTATCGATACCGCTTTCCTTGGAGATGCCCGCCCCGGTCAGCACCACGATGCCGGGCGGGAAGAAATCCTGATGCATGTTGCGAAATCTAGCGCCGTGCTAGGGTGGAGGCCATGACGATCAAGGTTCTCTTCGTCTGCACGGCGAACCTTTGCCGCTCGCCGATGGCCGAGGGCGTGTTCCGCGCCATGGTCGGGCGCGCCGGCCTCGCCGATGCATTCGAGATCGCGTCGGCCGGGACGTCGGAAAGATTCGTCGGCAAGCAGCCGGTACCGGCCGCGATCGAGATCGCCGCGAGTCGCGGCTACGACATATCGGACATCCGCGCCCGACAGGTGACGGGTGACGACATCTCTTTCTTCGACTATCCGCTGGCAATGGACAGCAGCCATCTCGTGGAGATGCGCTGGCTGTCGCCGCGGGCTCTGATGGGCAAGCCCAAGATGTTCCTGAGCTTTGCGCCGCCGATGGGCGTGATCGACGTGGCCGATCCGATGGGCGGACCTAGGGCCGACTTCGAACGCGCGCTCAGCCTCATCGAGGCCGGCTGCAAGGGACTGCTCGAGCAGCTGGCGCCGGCGGTCAAAAAGGCCATTTGAGGCCGAGCTCGCCGAAGCGGTTCAGCACGTTGAAAGTGAGCCGCGACACGTCGTTGTCGAACTTGTTGTGGGGCAGGCTGCCGCAATAGGTGATCGAGCCCACCGAGAATACCGCGCCGCCGGCGGGCTTCTCGATATAGGTCATGTCGGCGTGGATCAGCTCCTCCAGGGTCTGGCCCGGAATGGTGGTGGTGAAGCCCAACCGCTCCTCGTGGACGACGACGAAGTTCTTGCGGTCATGGCCCTCCGAGGAGGCCAGAACCACGGCGTTAAGCGGGCTGCCGAGGCGGTGGTCGAGCCGGTCGAGCTCGAAACCCGCCGCCCCTCCGCCGGAGAAGCCGTAGCCGCCGAACAGCTCGTCCTTCACGCCCTCGAAGACCCAGGCATGCGTGTTGTCGCGCGCCGCCGGCGCCTGACGATAGGAGTCGCCCACGAACGTGCCCTGGCTCGAAAAGCCGATGCCGCACAGGAGATTGGGCGGCCGGTCGCTGCGCCGCCACAGCCCGCCATAGTTGCCATCGAAGGAATGATAATATTCGCCCGGTTCGGCGGCCCAGGTCCGGATGCCGCCCTCGGTGCGCCGCACTTCTATGGCGCCCGGCACTTTCTTCGACAGCGCCACCCGCCAGTAGAAGCCGTTGCCGCCGAGATACATCAGCCGCCCGCCGGTTTCGGTATAGGCCTGCAGCGCGTCGAGCGTGCCGCTGGTGTGGTACTCGGGATGCGAGCCGGTCAGCACCACCTTGTACGAGGCCAGGATCTCGACGCCCTTCTCGTCGAGGTCGTGGTCGGTGACGACGTCGAAGGCCACGCCCATGCGGTCGAGCCAGCCGGTGAGGTGCGCGTCGGCCGGCAGATGGCGCAGGCCCGACCCGGCGGCGTCGTTGAAGCTGAGGAAATTCGGCCGCCAGGTGAGCAGCGGCCTGAGGTGCGAGGAGTAGGCGACGCCGGAGCCGTCGCGGTGATGGTTGTAGGTCGAGAGGCCGTAGTCCGCGTGATCGTCGGGATTGTTCGGATAGGCCTTCCAGTCGGCCACCCGCTTGCGGAACGCCTCGTCGTACACGCCGCGCGAGAAATTGGAATAGACCTGATAGGTGAAGGTCGAGGCGAGGTAGCAGACCTTGGCCTGCGGCTTACCGACCTGGGGTCGCACGAAGAAGGGAATGACATCGCGGTGCGTGCCGCAGGAAAGCTGCATGCCGTAGACGCCGCTGCGCATGTCCTTGGGAATGGTGAAGCTGAAATCGTCCGCCCAACCGCAGTCGTGCAGGTCGTCGTCATGAAAATGGATGGCGGCGTAGTGATGCGGCGCGCGGCGCCAGTCACGCTCGGCGCCGGTCCAGGCAGCACCTTTCATGGCGCGGGTCGGCAGGTTGACCAGCCGGCCGTGCAGGCCGTTGGGGCCGGTATCCTCGATCTCCATCGAGTCCATACGGCGGGCGAAATCCCACGCGGCGAGGCCGGCAACCTGCGGCGCCTCGATCTTGCCGTTGAAGCAGCGCCCGGCGGGACGGTCCTTGGCCAGTTCGGCGCCGATCAGCACCGGCTGGGCGGCTTCGAGTGACAGCGGCAGGACAGCGTCCGTCTCCGCCTCGCCCTCGTCATCGACGGCATGGGCGCGTTTCAGCGGTTGCTGACCGACACGCAGCATGCCGGTCATGGGGTCGGCGCTCGCCCACACGCGATACCAGACGCGCTCGCGCAGCGGCTTGCCGACCGCGACCCGTGCGCCGCCAACCTCGAGCGCCATGCCCTCGGGCGTGAGAACCAGCGCGAAGCCCGCGCCCGACTGGGCGTCGCGGCGCGACAGCACCGTTTGCGGGCCGTCCGTGGGCAGCGTCGGCCAGATCAAGGCTTCCATGTTGAGCGCCGCCGGCAATTTCACTTCCTTGGCGCCGTCGACCAGTCCGTAGGAGCCGGGCCAGGCGCGCTGCTCGCGCGAGGCGAAACGGTCGTCGAAGAGATCGGACATGTCTTCCAGCTTGGGCGGCGGTCCGCCGGGGTTGGGATCGCCACGAACGATCTTCACCAGCATGGCGTTGTACGGGCCCGGCCCCGCGCTCGAGACCTTGAAGGCGATCTTTTCGCCGCTTCGTACCGAGATGCGGTCGGCATAGCCGACTAGCGGTGCTGTCACGTTGGTCTCCCTCTGAGCGGCCGATATAGTCGCCCGAACCCTGGGAGTAACGCCATGACCAAGATGATCCGCCGTCGCACTGCGATGGCCACGACGCTCGCTGCCGGCGCGCTCGCCGCGCCGATGCTGGCGCGACACGGCTGGGCCCAAAGTGCCGGTGCGGGCGCCTATCCCGGCGGCAAGACCGTGCGCATCGTCGTGCCCTTCGCGGCCGGTGGCACCACCGACATCCTGGGCCGGATCGTGGCCCAGATCCTGACTGAATCGATGGGCGGCACCTTCGTGGTCGACAACAAGACCGGGGCCGGCGGCAATGTCGGCGCTGAACTCGTGGCCAAGGCTGCCCCTGACGGCATGACCCTGCTGCTGGGCACGGTCGGCACGGCCGTCACCAATCAGTATCTCTACAAGACCATGCCCTATGACAGCGTGAAGAGCTTCGCGCCCGTGGCCCTGGTCGGCGAGGTGGCGAATGTGCTCGCGGTGCATCCCAGCTTCCCGGCCAAGACGCTCAAGGAGTTCGTCGACTACTGCAAGGCGCAGGGCCCCAACAAGGTGAGCTACGGCTCGCCGGCCATCGGCGGCACCGGGCACCTGGCGATGGAATATCTTTCCAGCCTGGCCGGCATCAAGCTCGAGCATGTCGTCTATCGCGGCAGCTCGCTGGTGATGAAGGACCTGCTGGCCGGTCACATCCTCGACACCATGGACAACCTGCCGCCCTACCTGCAGCACCTCCAGTCGGGCGCGCTGCGCGCGCTGGGTGTGAGCTCGGCCAAGCGCTGGTTCGCCGCGCCGGACATTCCGACCATCGCCGAGCAGGGCTACGCAGGCTTCGATGCCGCGCCCTGGTGGTACGTCGCGGCGCCTGCGGGCACGCCGCCCGAGATCGTGAACAGGCTCAGCGCCGAGATCGTGAAGGGCACCAAGTCCGAAGCGGTGATCAAGAAGATCCGCGATGCCGGCGCCTCGGAACTGTCCGGCGATGCCGCGGCTCTCACCAGGCACATGGTGGCCGAAAATGCCAAGTGGAAGAAGGTGATCGATGCCGCCAAGCTGGAGCCGCAATGACGCGCAACGACCTTCGCGGAAAAATCCAGACCGTCCTCGGGCCGATCGCGCCCGAGGCGCTGGGGCGGACGCTGATGCACGAGCACGTGCTCTGTGACATCCGGCCGCCGGCGACGCGCGGCGACAACGACCTCGGGCCCGAAATCACGCTCGAGAACGTCTGGCAGATCAACTACGGCCACGGCCTCAAGCGGGCCGGCCGCAAGTACATGCTCGACCTAGAAGACATCGCCACCCGCGAAGTTCGCATGATGAAGCACGAGGGTGGCGACGCCATCGTCGAGCTCACCTGCGGCGGCCTCTCGCCCGATCCCAAGGGGTTGCAGCGGATCGCCGCCGGCACCGGCGTGCACCTGATCATGGGCTGCGGCTACTACGTCAACGACTACCAGGACCCCCGAAACCACGGCCGCACGGTCGACGATTTCGCCGCCGAAATGATCGGCCAGATCCAGGACGGCGCCTGGGGTACTGATATTCGCGCCGGCATGATCGGCGAGATCGGCTGCACCTCGCCATGGACCGACACGGAGAAGCGCGTGATGCAAGCCGCGCTCGTTGCTGCGGCGGAGACCGGTGCTGCGATAAATGTCCATCCCGGCCGCGATCCTGACCAGCCGCAACAGGTCGCCGATTTCATCAAGGCAGCCGGCCATCCGACCGAGCGCGTCGTCATCAGCCACATCGACCGCACCATCTTCGACGAGGAGCGGCTGCTCAGGCTCGCCGACTCGGGAGTCACCATCGAGTTCGACCTGTTCGGCCAGGAGGCGAGCTACTATGGCCTCTCCGACATCGACATGCCGAACGACGCCACGCGCCTGAAACTGATCCGGGCGCTGATCGCGCACGGCCATCTCGAGCGCGTCGTGATCAGCCACGACATCTGCTACCGCACGCGGCTCGCGAGCTTCGGCGGCCACGGCTACGGCCACATCTTCCGCAACGTCGTGCCGATGATGAAGAAGCGCGGTTATGGCGAGGCCGAGATCGACGCCATCCTGGTCCACACACCGCGGCGGCTGCTGACGTTCGTCTAAGAGTGCTTGCACTGCCAGCACTTGCTCACGCAGATGTGAACTGCAGGTTCAGCCGGAATATGCTATGAATTCTGGCAGGCTGGCGCCTGGAACGTGCCGGCCTTTTCCATTTCCGGCACGACCGCCCGCGGCACGCCCGCGGGTTGCGCAATGGCGCGGGTGCAGCCGCCACGGCTCCTG
>Ga0207952_1000417_pt1 | contig 35992 bp, 29 predicted proteins | sample SubbioR12Aug_8Ca_FD_184831 | JGI IMG/M metagenome (GOLD analysis project Ga0207952, IMG submission 184831) | Serpentinite rock and fluid subsurface biosphere microbial communities from McLaughlin Reserve, California, USA - CR12Aug_8Ca (SPAdes) | ecosystem: Environmental > Terrestrial > Deep... | reverse complement strand
AGAGGGCATTTTTGGCGAGAAAAACAGAGATCTTGTCGCATTTTGGCTGAAAATGGAAATGACAAGCGAATCAGAGGGACCATTTTACATTACAAAACCCGACGAAGGAGGGTTTTGCAATCGGTTCTTCTATAAGAACATTTTTCCCAAACTGTTTTTGCCTTTTTTCTACTTCTTCACTGCTGAGGCCTAAAGGGGATGACGCCAAACGTTTGAATGTTTCTTCAATCGATAAAGAGTGAAAAAAATCTGTTTCAGCCAAAAGCACCTCATTTTTCGGCATTCGACAATCAATTCAAAAAAACATGTAACCTACTATCTAATCAAGAACAAATCTTTAGGCTAAAAAACTAAAAAAGTCTTGCATGAACTATATGGAAGCTATTGCTCTGTTATCAGTAAAAAGTTGGATAGAGATTGGAAAAAAACTGCCTTTCAGAATTTTCGCCTGAAAGGCAAGGATTATCAATCATGAAAAACTTTCCTTTTTGATCCGAAATCTATCCAGAGTAGCCACTTTCCCAAGATTGGAATTGATCAACCTTCGTTGACAAACTTTTCTCGAAAATAATCCATTTTCTCTGTATGATTGTGCAATGTAAGGTGATTTTAGATCATCTAGAGTAATTGCCAGATAGGATTTTTCAGGACTGAAAATCCTTGTGTCGCTGGTTCGATTCCAGTTCTGGCCACATCTTCTCTTGCCGGAGAATGGTGGAAATCCTACCTTAAGTTACTCAAAATAGATCTTCAAAGAAGTTTTCAAGATGAAACGTATTATTATACTCGGCTCCACAGGTTCAATAGGAACGCAGACATTGGATATTGTCCGGCAGCACCCCGATAAATTTAAGATCATTGGGTTGAGTACTAATAGTAATATTGAAAAATTGAGAGAACAGGTAGCAGAATTTAAGCCAGAAGCTATTTGTATAACGGACGAGGAAAAAGCAGAGCTCTTTAAAACAGACGTTACTCTGTATAAGGGTGAAGATGAGCTTAAAAAACTTGCAACCCTGGATAGCGATCTCTTAATTAATTCTGTCGTAGGCTCCGCCGGGTTGATTCCTACTCTTGAAGCCATAAAAAAGGGAACAATGATCGGACTGGCCAATAAAGAGACCTTGGTGTTGGCCGGAGAGATTGTTATGCGTGAGGCCAAAAAACACAATGTTACGATCATCCCTATTGACTCAGAACATTCTGCATTGTTCCAATCACTTAAATCAGGGGGAAAAACGGAGATTAGGAATATTTATTTAACCATGGGCAAAGGCAAAATTGCAGAAATGAGTGACGAGCAGTTAAGAAATGTCACCATGAACGATATTTTTTCTAGGCCAGCATGGAACATGGGCAATAAAATTACGATCGACAGTGCAACCTGCATGAATAAGGCGTTTGAGGTCATCGAAGCTAGATGGCTATTTGCCGTGGCTCCTGAACAGATCAAAGTGATCGTGCATCCCGAATATATTTGTCATTCTCTTGTTGAATTTTGCGACGGCAGCATGATCACGGAGCTAGGTACACCCGACATGAGGCGTTATACCCAATACGCATTATTTTATCCTCAAAGAGCAATGGCAACCGTCTCTTCATTCACAGATTTGTATGGGAAAACATTGAGATTCGAAAAACCCGCTTTTGAAAAATTCCTATGCCTAAGCCTAGGTCATATGGCTTTGGAAATGGGGGGTATCATGCCTGCCGTACTACATGGCGCCGATCATGTTGCAGTAAAGGCGTTCATGGAAAATAAGATCGGTTTTATGGACATCCCTAAAATCATCGCACAAGCAATGAGTGAAACAAAAAACATCCTCAATCCAGACATTCATCAGATCGTCGAAGCTGAAAAAACCGCACAAAAAACTGCCACAGAGGTGTTGACATCATGATATCCGTAGTGATCACAGCAGCAGGAAACTCTACACGGTTTGGCGAGAATAAACTACTTTCCGATCTCGCTGGAAGGCCGATGATCGTCAGAACAGTCGAGCAGTTTGCCAAATGTAGTCAAGTGGATGAGATAATCGTTGCAACTCGCAGACAGGATATCGCCTTTTATCAAGACATTTTTGCCAGATACCATCTCCATGTAAAAGTGGTTGAAGGCGGCAACGAAAGGATAGAATCTGTATACAATGGCACCCAAGCATCCAATGGAACTATTATCCTTACTCATGATGGCGCAAGACCTCTAACCCCACTATGGCTTATTGAAAATCTGATCAAAGCTGTTGAAGAACATGGAGCTGCTATGACAGCTGTGCCTCCCACGGCAACAGTAAAATATGCTGAAGATGATCTGATCATCCAAAAATCCTTGCCAAGAACTACAACATGGATTGCACAAACCCCTCAAGGATTTAGACGCGATATCCTCCTAGGTTCATTAGAGTCAGCAATCCAAAAAAAGTATTTTGTTGCCACAGACGATAGCGAGATCATTGCGGCTCACGGACATAAAGTAAAGATCGTGCCTGGAGACCCTGTAAATATAAAGGTTACCTTCAGAAGTGACTTAAGTATTACGAATGAATTGTTTATCCAGGACAAGCCTGAACAAGTCGAGACATTGATTTTTGAGTCACAAGAAGTTTGAAATCTGATGTCGTCAAGGTGGTTATACAACTATGCGCTCTTCAATTAGTGAAGATAACGGTCTTGCAGCCATCTTAAATTCAGACGTTCGGATTTACAGCGTAGGAATCTCCACCGGAGGTATTGCAGAGATTCGTATGGGACAATCCTCCCAGCAACGAAAAATCATTGCCACCACCCTTGATCAAGAAGGAGCAACTTTTGCTAAAAACCAGATAAAGAAGGCGGGATTATCAAACCAAATTGAGGTTAAATTAGAAGATATCGCCCATGCCCTTCCTTATCCTATAGCCTTCTTACCAAGTGGATATTTTAATTGAGACTCTTGTTTCCAAGTGAAGGAGATTGAACCCATGACATTCTTTTGATTACATTTTTTTAGCAATCTGGCACTGCCATTTTAGACTTTCAAAAAAATTGCTATAATGTTCTCGTCAAGTAGATGCGGCCTGGGTAGACACAAAACAAAATCTGATTTTTTAGTTTATTTAATCACGCTTTGTCATAGTTTATAATAGACTGAAACTCCTAGTAAACAATATACAATTCATATAAAATACGTTCTCATTAAAACGAATGGATTCAAGACTTAAATAAACTATTTAATATAGTGAGTTTGCATGGCCATTATGCCCACAACCCATTCTGTTCTCTGGCTCACTGGGCCGCCCTGTTCAGGAAAAACAACCATTGCTGCAGAACTTCATCAGTATTTTGGAAAACGGTCTAGTTTTTTTGATGGGGATACTATTCGTAATACGATTAGTAAAGATCTCCAACCTGGCCCACAAGACCGAGAAAAAAACTTGAACAGAGTTCTCGACCTCATTAAAGCTAAAAAGGGAATCTCGGAAATCGTCATTGCAGCTTTTGTAAGTCCGGATGTTCAGCTTAGGGCTTTAACAAAAGAAAGGCTCGAATCTGCAGGATTTCGTTTCATTCTTGTTCATGTATCTGCATCCCCAGCAACTTGCATGGAAAGAGATGTAAAGGGCCTATACAAGAAATTCAAGGATGGTGATACGAGCATACTGCTTCCAGGCTTTAATGATCGATATGACATTCCTCTGGACGCTAGTGTGATTTGCAATACAGACAAAGAAGATCTACAAGCTTGTGTAAAAAAAATTATAGACTACGTGGCTTCTACTTCTAACGTTTAAAGCCTCCAATTTTTCCAAAAAAAGCTAGTCTATATTTTCACCCGTATCCCCGTCACGCGCTACCACCTGTTTTTCAACTAATGCGGAAACAGCTACATAGTGTTTTAATAATTGCGCTCCAATACGAACAAGATCCGCTTTTTCAGGCGCCGTGTCAGGTAGTACCCTCATCAATGTATCACAAGCCCAAAACATGAATAATCCGGTAGAGATAAACGCTTCTCGATTAGAGCAGTTTTGTATGGCAACGCCTAGGTCACGAATCAGTTGCCCTGTAGCAGGCAAAACAAATTCTGGACCAACTTTTTGTCGAAGCTCATCAGACGGTACTGTCCCTTGATCAATATGCTTTTGGGAAATTGCTTCCATCTGGGTAGCCAACTCAGCAAGCGCATTTTTGTCTAATAAATCTTCTGTAGCAGGAGTAGCCAAATATTCGGTCCATATTGCGAATCTCTGATCCAAACTAGGCGGTCTTGGATCATTGGGATTCGCTGTTTCCCCAGGGATTTCTAATCGCAATTCTCGGATTTGATTGCGCGCCCATTTCCGTTTTTCTTCTCGGCCGTCGGAATACAAAATTAACTCCAACACTCCTGTTTTATCATAAGCCATGAGTTTTTTGATTTTGGTCGCAAATTCCGCATGGGAAAGCGACTCTCCTTCAGTCAAAATTCTCTGGTTTCTCTTTATGGCTTCTGTACCAGGTCCGTGGAGAACGGATTCTCTCCACTCTGCAACTTCTGCAGGAGGTAAAGCCTTTGCCTCCGGGGTAAGGTACCTAGGGCCTGAAGTAGCTGCCTCATTGGCTTTTAATGTTTCAAGGGTTCCACCCATTTTAGCGGCTTCCACCGTCAGGGCGCTAACAAAGGTTTCATTGATTCCAGCCTCTCCCCGATCATGGCGACCCAAAAGAAATGTAGCTAGGTCTGAAGCACCTACCTGTGCCTTGGCAGCTGCTAACCTGTCTGGAGTAATTAACTGTCCTGGATCATCGTCAACTGCGTGGAAAGCGATCAACAAACAACTTCTAGAATCTTTTGATGCTTCCCCTTCTACTCGATATCGATGATGCACTAAATTCCCCGTCTCTGCAGTTGCGGTGATTACGCTTGGATCGCGCAAGGCTACGACTACAGGTGTTTCACAACCCTTAATCGCATTTTGCGCTTCGATAGCCTTATTTAACTCGCTTTCTGTGCGAAATACACTTCCAGCTTCCGTAGTATAAAAAATAGGGGGTGAACCACTTTTGCTTATTAAAGCGGCTCTTGCATCATCTTCTAATTCGCCAAAAGGAACAGGTTTGCCGTCTATAATTACTCCATCAGATGCCCGAGGACATCCTTGAGTTCCAGGCAAACACACAAAGCACTGTCCGTTCGGGCCAACGGGCTCCCCTTGTTTCCAAAATGTTGTCTGTTTAAATTCAGCTACATAGGGGTTATTATCGATATGCAACATATTATCTAAAGTCACAGCAGCCATCGGAGCGACATCCTTTGCTCGCGCATCTGTCATCCGAATGGGACCCCCTACTTTATAAGCAATCAGTGCAATATTTAAGGGGTGCAGAAAGGCTTCATTAAATTCAGGATTCATTAAAAAATTGGGGTGGCTGCGCAAATCCACAAATGAATGCAACCAAGTCTTATTCCCTGCTGTGTCTAAAATTTCCCCATAGCTATCAATGAGCTTCTGAAAGTCTTCTTTGCTAAGAAGATCTGCAAATACCCCAAGCCCATTTTCATTGAACTTATCAGCACATTTTAAAAATTCCGCTTTCAATTCATCTGCTTTAGTTACTCCAAATAAATTCACCCAGTTCGTGTGCAGATCGTCTATTAACTTAGTCCTAAATGCATCTTTAGTGTCTTGATTTTGACGAATTCTATATACACCACCTATCTCCTGAAGTCTCCCTGTTTCACTCGGTAGAATTAGATCGGGACCTAGGCGGCGACTGGTGTTCTCCCTGACGAAAGTATCTGCTTCTATAGAGGAAACGCCCTCAAGACGAAACGAGACGGGTGGAGAAACTCTTTCCGAAGGAGCAACCTCGCTTTGGCTGGTGATTCGATCAGAAGCAAGAGAAGATGCAGAAGGAGATGCGCCCCCTTTCTGACCTAATACTCGACTTCCTATACTAGAGGTTCTCCCTTCTGCGGAGGATGGATCCAATGCCTGAGTGCCTTTTGTAGCAGTCGTATGCTCTGTCAATCTTGCAGCTACTGGATTCTTATCTTCCACCGACATAGAAACTCCCACAATACATTAGTTTTATGTTATATATAATAATAAATTTGTAATAATTTGTTTGCAATAAAAATTAATTACTAGTTAAATAATATATAACAAACGCTAACTTTTGCATTAGTTTTTATATAGCAAAAAAACAACCATTAGCAACTGATTGTTAATAGAATACATAAAGATTTAAAGCTCATTGAACTGAAAAAAACCGAGTTCTACAAGCTGGCGGTTACCACAAAGACTCTCTACGCGAAGGACAGGTAGATAATTTATGTCATTATCAGACGGTCTATCAGACCCCTTAAAAGGGGCTACCTCTTCCAACTCAATACCACCACCTACCCAAGAAGGAATTCTCCCAACAGATGAAAAATTAGCTAGTTTAATGAAAACTAAGGGCTATCTCACGTTAAGGGGTGGAGAATTAACAGTTACCGATAATCTAGTCGAAGCTAAAAAAACCCACGCCGAAGTAAAAAGTTATCTGAATGATTTGGATCAACGCGTTAATCAAAAAGTATTATTCCAACTAGCGTTAAGATTCAGCGATGACATGCTTAAAGCCACTTTTGGTCCCATGCCCAGCGCAGACTTAACAAAGTTGTTATCTGAACATTTACAAGATCATGGACTTTCATCAACCCTTTATCTCCTTGATTCCATCTGCGAAGAAAAAATGGGGGCCCAGCATCGATTCAATACAGTATCTCCCTGGCCTGAACAGCGCAAGACTCCTTTTCTACACCTCTTTCCTAACGTAGGTACAGGATCCCCAAACCCTATACCTAAAGGGGGTCCCGTCAAACTCATTGCTGTAATGGAACCTTCTTTAGAACCCACAAGAACAATTAACGGGAAACAGGTTTCTAATGCCGAACTGCTTTTGACCGACCTCTCTGCCTTAGAGGAGATGATCAAAGATCTCCCACCCACAGAGCAAGCAACTATTCGTAAGGAAAAGCACGAGCTAGATGCTTATTATAAACACAAAGCCAGCGTTTCTCTCTCTTTAGAAAACAAGGAATTCCTCATTACAGTGCCCACAACAAGATATGCACCTAGACAGTTTTTAGCTATGTCAGTGACTGGCCGAGAAGATGTTCAGAAAATGGCAGAGGAAAAAAAAAGAGCCCAGGTAGAGAGGTCAAGCGAAACATCCATGCTTTCAAGAAGCAAAACTCTCCCTTCGCCTCCTCCATTACGCTTGGGGGAAGAAGAAAAAACCTCTATTCTAAAGAAAGCAATAGAGTCGGATAGGCCTGGCCTAATTAGAGAAAACACCTCAGATATACGCTCGATGGCCAATCTCATCCAAGAAATGCCTCCAGGCTCTTTTATTGGGCAAAATTCTCCGGACACCTCAACAGATGCTACCTATCAACATTTCCAGATGTTTTTAGACCCTCCAACACATCTAGTTCCATTATTTAGCGCGCCTGATCAACCAGTAGCTACAGGCACTTACCTTGATCAACAAGGACATAGCCAATCTATACAATGCTCCAGAGTTTCAGAATTTCAAGGCTCTATATACCGAATCACAACCTCGAGCAATGATGCTGCTAGCCGAACATTCTTAGAATCTATTCAAAATCATTTTTTGTCGGCCGATAATAACAGATCTTCTATCAATCTTATTAGTAGAAAAGTCAGCGACACTCAATATGAACACTATTTTGTGCTGAGAAAAAGCATCGCTGAAGATGCTCACCCGGACTTACAAAGAGCAGCTCAAGCAAAAGGAAGCACTCGTCCTGGTTGGTTTGAAATGACAGGAGTGCGCCTTGGTAAAACAGAAGCTGATTTTGAAAAGCTCCCAGATGAGATCTATAGAAAAGAGATCGTAGAAACTTTCACTGTAAACCCTCGTGAATGTACTTTGTTTGAAGGTATAATACAGTCCAGCTTGTTAGTGCTTTTCAGCTAGAGAGCCTCTCAGTTCATGAGAGGCCGTCATTTTTTCCAAAGGTACTGAGTTATGCAGGAGTCTCTTCTATGAGACGTTTTGCATATCCAGGCATATTCAAGCCCTAAATCTCATCAAAATGGCCTATTTTTTCAAAAAAACGGAGCTACGCAGAAGTGTCTTCATAGGAGCTCTTTCGAAACTAATACCAAACGCAACAAATAACTTCACATTTGAGCCGCGTCAAAGCGCCGAAAATCGGCGATCGTAAACGGCATTGTATTGCATTAATACTATGCTGTTTATGATCGTCAATTTGTCGACAGCTTTCACGCAGCTCAAATATGAAATTATTTATTGCGTTTGGTATAAGGCTTCGTCGATTTTGTGGATTGGTATCAGGGGTTCTCTTTTTTATTCTAGACAATACAAGCCACTTCATATAAAAAAAATCTTGAATAAGAATCTTAAGAAAAAGCAAGGTAAGGATTTCTTGACCTCAGTATTTCTCTTAGGGAATGTAAAAAGATGAAGAAGAAATTCACGTACACATTGTTCATCCTCATTGCACTTGCTCTAGTGCTGTTATTTTTCCTCTATTTGTCTACCACCAATGTCGCTGTGTTAAACCCAAAGGGGTTGATCGCTGAAAAAGAACGAGATCTCATCATTATCTCTACAATTTTGATGTTAATCATTGTTATCCCGGTGTTCATCCTGACTATTTATATTTCTTGGAAATATAAAGCGGGCAATCACAAAGCCAAATACTCTCCTGATTGGGACAAAAATCATCTTCTTGAATCTATCTGGTGGGGCTTTCCTCTTGTGATCGTGGTGATGCTTAGTGTAGTTACCTATAAAAGCTGCCATGAACTGGATCCTTTTAAACCGATCGAAACGTCGGTCAAACCGATGAAGATTCAAGTGGTTGCCCTACAATGGAAATGGTTATTTATTTATCCGGAACTAAACATTGCCACTGTAAATTTTTTCCAAGTTCCAGAACAAACGCCTATTGATTTTGAAATCACTGCTGATGCTCCAATGAATTCGTTTTGGATACCACAGCTTGGAGGACAAGTATATGCGATGGCTGGGATGAGATCAGAGTTGCATCTTATTGCTAATGAGCCTGGCAGCTTTAGAGGTTCCTCAGCAAACATTAGTGGGACAGGCTTTGCAGGAATGCACTTTATCGCCAAAGCCAGCTCTCAAGATGAATTCAATCAGTGGGTACAGTCGGTAAAGGAATCTTCAAATCTTCTCAACTTGGATACCTATAGTCAATTGGTTCAACCGAGTTCTTATAATCCAGCGGCGTCCTATGTATTACAGGTAGGGGATTTGTTTCATCAGATCATCATGAAGTATATGATGCCGTCAGAAATGCAAAGTACGGGCAAGTAAAGGACACAATAGTATGTTTGGAAATTTAACCATTGATGCTTTCAAGCACGATGCCATTGAAAATGCGGCGGGACTCTCGATGTTTTTGGCTCTCTTCGCCATCATCGCTCTTTTATTTTACTATAAGCGGTGGACCTGGCTCTGGAAAGAATGGATCACCTCTGTTGATCATAAAAAAATTGGGGTGATGTATCTTGTAGTTTCCTTTGTGATGCTCTTCAAAGGCATTTTTGATGCCGTAATGATTCGAGCACAACAAGCAACTAGTATCGGCGATTCCTTTGGTTATCTCACTGCAACCCATTTTCAACAGCTCTTTACTGCACATGGCACAACCATGATTTTCTTTGTGGGAATGGGGGTGGTCTTTGGACTAATCAATATCATTTTGCCTTTGCAAATTGGAGCGCGTGACGTCGCCTTTCCATTTCTTAATTCCCTGAGCTTTTGGCTGTTTGCATCTGGTGCGTTATTTATTATGGTCTCTCTTGTCGTTGGGAATTTTTCTGCAACTGGATGGGTGGCCTACCCACCTCTTTCAGGAATTCAGTATAGCCCAGGTGTTGGAGTCGATTATTGGTTATGGAGCGTACAAATCTCTGGACTCGGAAGTTTATTATCGGGAATTAACTTCATGGTCACGATTTTTAAGATGCGCTGCCCAGGCATGACCCTCATGAAAATGCCTATATTTGTTTGGTCCGTTTTAAATTCTATGATCCTCGTTGTTTTTGCCTTCCCAATTTTAACCGCAACAATCGGGATGCTTTCTTTTGATCGCCTACTTGGCATGCATTTTTTTACCTCTGATTTTGGCGGCAATCCCATGATGTATATTAATCTGATTTGGGCATGGGGCCACCCGGAGGTTTATATTCTCATTCTACCAGCTTTTGGAGTCTTTTCCGAAGTAGTCTCAACATTTTCCAAAAAACGATTATTTGGTTACACCTCAATGGTATGGGCACTCGTAGCCATTACCTTCCTCTCTTTTATTGTTTGGTTACACCATTTCTTTACTATGGGAGCTGGAGCTAATGTCAATGCCTTCTTCGGCATTATGACGATGCTTATTGCCATCCCCACTGGAGTAAAGATCTTTAATTGGTTATTTACAAATTATGAAGGCCGCATCCAGTTTACAACACCCATGCTGTGGTTTTTAGGCTTCGTATTTATTTTTACAGCGGGGGGGATGACAGGAGTATTAATGTCCTTAGCACCAGCAGACTTTCAAGTGCACAATAGCCTATTCCTAGTTGCCCATTTTCATTCGATGATCATTGGTGGAGTCGTATTTGGCTTTTTTTCCGGATTTACTTACTGGTTCCCTAAGATTACAGGATTCAAATTGAATGAACGCCTTGGCAAGTATGCCTTTTGGTTCTGGATTATTGGATTTGTCCTTGCATTTTTCCCATTATACGCCCTCGGATTAATGGGAGCGACAAGACGACTAGATCATTATGAAGCTGGGTTAGGATGGACGCCTCTATTTATCGTTGCCGCCATCGGAGCTGTTTTTGTCAGCATTGGCGTTGGATTCCAATTTTTACAGATTATTTGGAGTATTAAACACCGCAAGGTCAATCGCGACAGTACAGGGGATCCCTGGCATGGTAGAACTCTTGAATGGGCTACGGCATCTCCCCCTCCTTTTTATAATTTTGCTTTTGTACCAAAAGTGCACGAACGAGATGCTTTCTGGGCTATGAAACAAGCGGAAGAGCAAAAGGCAAAACAGGTGCACTATAAAGACATTCACATGCCCAAAAACACTGCTGCGGGATTCTACATCGGAGCACTCAGCTTTGTGTTTGGCTTTGCTATGGTTTGGGCAATTTGGTGGCTCGCTGGAATCAGTTTTCTTGGCATGCTTATATGTACGATTATTCGTCTATCTAGCGACAACACTGACTACTATGTATCTGCTGAAGAGGTAAAAGAGATTGAATCTACAACTTCATACAGAAAGGGATTCACATGGCAGAGCACATAGTATCTCCTCATAGTCATCATCATGATGATTCTCATATCACTTCATCAAAGACGATCTTTGGTTTTTGGCTATATCTGATGACCGATTGCATCTTATTTGCAACGATCTTCGCTGCTTATATCGTATTAAAACACGGCACCTTTGGTGGACCTTCTGCAGGTGAAGCGCTAAACCTTCGCTCATCTCTCAATGAAACACTTGTCCTGTTGGTAAGCAGTTTTGTTTGCGGACTTGCCCAAGTAGCAGCTCTTCGAGAAGATAAACGCAAGACACAGGCTGCGCTTATCCTAGCTTTTTTGCTAGGAGGCCTTTTCTTGTGGATGTTGATGAATGACTTAACTCTTCTTGTCCAAGGAGGAAATGGGTGGCAAAGGAGTGCATTTTTGTCAGCCTACTTTACCCTAGTCGGCACACATCTTATGCACATCGTCGCTGGCTTATTGTGGATGGTGGTTCTTGTGCTGCAAATTTTATATCGCGGCCTTACGATACCAACTCATAGAAGACTATTGTGTCTAAGACTATTCTGGCATTTCTTGAATATCGTCTGGATTTTCATATTTACGATTGTATATTTGTGGGGGAGCCTATGAAAACCAATTTGCGATCCACCAAACCCCATGAGTGGGCAGAGCTTGGGACATTCAAGTCCTATTTTTTTGGTTTCCTATTATCCTGTATCTTGACCGTATTAGCCTATTTCATAGTGGCAAATCACGTTTTCACTGGCACAGCAATCATTGTAACAACACTTGCATGTGCCTTAGTGCAAATGCTCGTTCAATTTATCTATTTTCTACACTTAGGGAAAGAATCCGCGCCACGTTGGAATATCATCGTATTTCTTTTTATGTTGTTAGTTATGGTGATTCTCGTCTTCGGTTCACTGTGGATCATGCATCACTTGAATTATCAAATGATGCTACCGGAAGAAATGGAAATGCACATGCATACCCACGAAGGAATATGATTAAAACTTATTACTTGCTCATGAAACCTGGGATTATCTTTGGCAATTTAATCACCACTGCTGGGGGCTTTGCTCTTGCATCCAAGGGACATTTTGATCTCTGGCTATTTATTGTTACCCTTGTCGGACTCTCCTGTGTGATCGCCTCAGCTTGCGTATGCAATAACTACATCGACCGTGAAAGTGATAAAAAAATGGAGAGAACAAAACACCGAGCCCTCGTAAAAGGACTAATTTCAGGGCAAAATGCGGTGATGTTTGCGATATCTCTTGGGATAACAGGCTTTCTAGCTTTAAGTATCTATACCAACCTTTTGACTGTATTGATCGCTTTAACAGGATTCTTATTCTATGTGATTTTGTATAGTTTTGGAAAATACCTTTCCTCGTTTGGAACAGTGATTGGAAGTATTGCTGGAGCAGTACCCCCAGTCGTCGGTTATTGTGCTGTGACTAATCGCATTGATGCTGGTGCGCTATTATTATTTTTAATTCTTATTCTTTGGCAAATGCCTCATTTTTTTGCGATTGCAATGTATCGTTTTGAAGATTACGTTGCTGCATCTATCCCGGTATTGCCAGTAATAAAGGGCATGCGTACGACTAAGATCCACATGCTTCTCTACATCATAGCTTTTATTCCTGCTACGCTCGCACTTACTCTGTGTGGCTACACAGGATACACATACTTAGCGGTAGCTCTCTTGCTTGGTATTGCATGGCTTTGGTTATGCGTAAAAGGATTTAAGAGCACTAATGATAAGCTTTGGGCACGTCAAATGTTCTTGTTCTCTCTTGTGACGATAACAGCTCTGTGCCCTTTGATCGCAGTAGATACGATCAGCAAGCTCTAGGAGCTGATGTTCTATTTACTGGCTGCTACCATGCTTACAATCAGGGCCACAAGAGCACTCTCCCATTTGTTGACAACCTTCGGCATTACAACTAGGACCGCACCCACAACCCATCTCTTGATTACTGGCAGTATGGCTACTGTTAAGAGTACAAGCACAACTTTGGTCTTGAGTGCTAGCCCTACAACCACTATTAAGGCCGCAGCTGAGTTTATCATTAGAATCCTTAGACTGATTACAAGAGGCTAAGGAAAAACAACTAGCCACCATGACAAGATAGAGAACGTTTTTTTTCATCCTATTGACAGCGTAGAAACCCAGTGCTTTAGCTCTGGGAGGAAACGCCGCTCCCTGTTAAAGTTTAAAAAATGGGAGCCTTACGACTCCCACATCCCCGTAAGGGGCTTGTAACGGAATGGGCTGACTTTCCCATTCTCTCCCCTCGACAATGTTATCCGACGGTTTACATACATGCATCACGAGCTTAACCCTTCTGCGTGTTTAAACACATGTCTTAGAGCTTGGAACTGAGGAAGCATCCTAAGGTAACTATACATTCGCCGGTAACATAGTATCTTCGTAGCCTGTCAAGCTCAGATACTTAGTCTGGTCAATATAGGGCTTGAGATTTCCCTCAAGCCTCAGCCTTTAGGCTGGGGTAATTGACAAAGCTCCAAAAAATATTCTTATTTGCACCACGATTCCAGTTTTTGAATTTACTTGGGTATACATCCAAATACAATCCTTTTCTTGCAATGGAGCTCTTTCGAAAGAGCTCTAATAAAAGCACTACCTGGGGTTAACCTTCAACTATTCCTTACTCGTCAATGTTTCACTCAAATACGAGGAAAGATTGCAATGAGCTCCTCTAATATCTGTTTCTGGGGTGTCCCCGATCATTAAAATGTCCTTGGGCTGTATGGAGCTTGGGAATCGTTTCAATGCTTTTTCATATACGGTCTGGAAAGGTTTTCCGATAAAATAAACGGGGGCCCCATGAGATTCTAACATATGAGCTATCATTCCCTGGCGCACAACAGGACGTGGAGGCATTCCCTCATGGGCAAAGCGATCAGGATTCGCGCAAAGAATGGGGATCCTCTTGGCAGCAATATTTCGAACTTCCTTTAAAAATACTTCAGGATTTTCCTGATCGATACCATCAATATGTGGAACTGGAATATAAATAAAATCCGCCTCTTCAAAATGTTCTGTTTGACAATATCCAGTGCCTTGAACAAGGGTCAAGTGCGAGGAAAACTGAGGATGATCGGAGCCAAAAAGCCTATAGGTTTTTTTAGGCGTAGGAAAAGGTAGCGTTTCAGAAAGCAACAACTCTCTTATCACTTCCCCAGAAGTCAAAAGAAAATGGTAATGTACGCCTTCCTGCACGCTATATTTTGCCAGTTTTTCTTTTTCTTTAGCTACCAGTTGTGTAGAATTCGACAAGATCCCGACTTGTTTTCCTAAAGAGACCAGATGTTCCATTGTTTCCTTTGCTCCTGGCAACATCCCAGTTTCAGAAGACCCCCAAAATACACCATAAGCATCTAGGAGAAAATAATGAAGAATTCGTGATTCTTTAACCATAGGTTGTATTGTCTTTATTATTTTTTAAATTTCATCCCTCAACAAAAGCAAAACAAAATAAATAGTTTTTCTTATTTTATGCCGTTTTTCATCAAATATTCAACTAGAAAAACAGGACATTTGACAACCCAACAGTCACTAGATTATGTAGTAAGAAAAAAACCATCATTAATGTAAGCGATCATGAGGAATGCTCTATCATGCATCTTATGTCATTTCAAAAAAATAGACGCGCACACTGGAGTGACCTGTCCGCACAAAAGGAACTGCAGACAGCAAAGTTCACAAGATTCAGCGCACTCTTCCGCGTAAAAAAATCTGCCGTATTAAGACGTTTGTTTTTTGGATATGGTATTGCCAGGTCCCGTTATAAAGCAGCCCTCCTCATCGCACTTGTTTCTACAACACCCCTCTCTGCAAGACCTGAAAGGAGCAAAGAGAAGCTCGAGACGCTCAAACATTCGATTGAGAAAGTGGTCGCTGCATCACATGCAAACTTAAACATTGGAATAGAAGTAGTCTCTTTAAAAACAGGTCAAATCCTATATGAGAAAAACGCTAAGAGCCTTTTTGTGCCTGCAAGTAGTATCAAACTATTCACATGTGCAGCAATCCTCGATCGTTTAGGTCCTGCATTTCGATTTGAAACCCAAGTACTCAAGGACACGAAAGAGAATCTATACTTAGTTGGAGTAGGTGATCCTTCTTTAGATCGACATGCTTTAGAGGACCTAGCCATGCAAATTGCCTTAGGGCAAGAAAAACATTTTACCGGCGATCTCGTAGTAGACCATTCTCTTTTTGACAACATCACTAACGGTCCGGGGTGGATGTGGGATGAGGGTATGTATTATTGGAATGCGCCTGTTGACGCTCTACTTATCGATCACTCTTGCATTACCTTGTGGATTTTACCTAAAGCTCTGAAAACACCTCCTGAGATTGTTTTTCAGGCTGGCGCTGATTACATGACAATAGACAATCAGGCCATCACCTGTGAAGAACCAGGTGAACTCAAGGTAGAGAGGACTCCTGTATCTAGAGAAAATAAAATCGAAGTGAAAGGCGCGCTTGCGCTCACAACACCTGCTCAATATTTTCAAGTGCCAGTTGATGCTCCTCATCTTTATACAGCACATGTATTTCAGAAAAATCTTAAGGAACATGCGATGACCTGGGACGGCCAAGTGCGTCTTGGAAAAGCACCTGCAGATGCTACGGTAGTAGCTTCACATCGTTCGTTACCGCTCAGCGTATTAATTCACAAAGCACTGAAAGCCTCTGATAACCTGACCGCAAACTGCTTTTTTAAGAAATTAGGACAACTACTAGAGGGCTCTCCAGGAACTTGGCAAAGTGGTAGCAAAGCGGTAAGATATTTTCTTCAGGATAGAGTACAACTCGACACTGACCAACTTGTCATGCTCGATGGAAGCGGAGATTCTCGATACAACCTAGTCTCTCCACATCAAATGGTACAATTTTTGCGTTGGATGTCCTCGCAGTTCCATATAGCTCCAGAAATGATAGCAGCTCTTCCCATCAATGGAGTCGATGGGACCTTAAAAAAAAGACTGCCCCATATCACAGGTAAAGTACGCGCCAAAACAGGCACCATGACAGGAATTTCCACAATTTCAGGTTTCATCCAAGCAGAAGATGGCGAGATGCTAGCCTTCTCAATCATGATTAATGGGTTTACAGAAAAAGCTAAACAGATTGAAGAACAGATTGAAGATCCCATTTGTCTATTACTAACACAGTTCTCCCATAAATGAATCCTCGGCACAAACAGCTGCCGTTAAAGAATTTGCTTTATATGAAATTTTTTCTTTATTGCTCATTCGACTGGACGGATTTTCATGCTATAAATCCACCAAAGGCGATCAAATATTTACGAAGTCACAATAAATAAACTTTTCATTGAACTCTTATTTTGGTATTAGAAATAATTGCTCCCTTTTTTTATTCCAAACAAACCGATAAGATACTCCTCATCATGGAAACTTTGACACAGTGGATCCTTACCCACGCCGAATATGCCCATTGGATCATTTTCTTTGGCATCCTATTAGCCGGTTTTAATATTCCCATCAGCGCGGACCTGCTCGTCATCGCTGCTGCCATGTTAGCTGCTACTATTGTCCCCGATAATCTTTGGCTTCTTTACGGAAGCGTTTTTTTTGGGTGCCTGTTATCCGCACATATTGCTTATTGGATTGGGAGATTAGTCGGACCTCAGCTCCTTAAGTGGCAATTTTTCTCTCGCTTTCTTCCTGCTGCCCGTCTGAATAAAATCCAAACATTTTATGACAAGTATGGGCTTCTCACCTTGATCATAGGACGTTTTATTCCTCTAGGGGTACGAAACGCGATCTTTATGACGACTGGCATGAGTAAAGTATCTTTTAGAAAATTTGCCATCCGCGATATCCTAGCTTGTTTTATTTGGACAGGAGTCAGTTTTTCCTGTTTTTACGTGCTAGGCCATAACTATGCGATAATCAAACAATTCCTATACACATTCCAAATTGCTCTTTTCTTGGCTTTCGGTGTGACGGTAATTGGATTTATTTGGTATAAAAAAAGAAAGGCAACCACTACAGAGTCTTCCCCACAATAACATGCTAAGCTTATCTAACGCTCTTTCTCTCTTGCGGGCCCCTTTAGCCCTTTTGTTCCTAGTCGAAAAGCCCTATTTGCGACTTGTAGCTATCCTCCTTGCCATGCTAACTGACAGTATTGATGGTTATCTAGCCAGGCGCTCCAGATCTGTGACGCAATTTGGCGCCATTCTCGATCCTGCTATGGATAAATTTTTTGTTTTCTTTGCTCTTGGCGTATTGGTGATGGAAGGACAATTGCTACCATGGCAAGCATGCGCAATGATCTCTCGTGATTTTTTTCTTTGTTTTTTTGCTATCTATCTTGCAATTGCGGGAAAATGGCAAGATTACGAATGTCGTTCTATCCGCTGGGGGAAAATCACAACTGCTCTACAATTTTTCGTATTGATTGGACTGAGCCTAGATACTATGTTTTCCCCTTACGTTTATATTGTATTTATCATTTCAGGATGTTTAGCATTTATAGAGCTTTGCCTTCTCAAAAAAATCAGAAAACCTTCTCTTGACCAAGCTTAACAATAGTTTGTGGCACCGATAAGGCGATACCCCGTTCTTGGAAAATTTGCATAATGGTGAACAATACTTCTTGTTTTACCCGACAATACTCTTCCACTCTTACTTTACTTGTGTAGATCTCCATGGAGATCTCCAACCCCTGGCCTCCGATACGATCGACGACCACAAGCTTCGGCATTTTGTGATCAATAAGATCTAACTGACTTAAGCAATGGTTGATGTTCTCCAATAAGTCTCTTACTTTATCGATTTGCGTCTCTTGAATCGAGAAAACTTCAAAAATTCTGCGATGCAATACTCTGGTAATATTCATGACAAACATCCGAGAAAAGAGAGAATTAGGAAGGTATACGGGTCTTTTTTCCTTATCTCTAAGAGAAGTAAGGTACCAGCCAATATTTTCAACGACCCCTTGAATATTCTCATTCGGAAGTACAATCTCTTCCCCTTCACTGAAAGGCCGAGTGACATACAACATCAGACCTCCAAAAAAATTCGAGATCACATCTTTGCCAGCGAACCCTACTGCTGCAGCACCAATTCCACCAAACGCCAGTAGAGGCACTACGTTCACTCCAAGAACATACAAAGAAATCAGCACCGTAATGCTAATGATTACTACCGTGAATAATTTACTAAGCGCATGAACCATACCAGGGTCATGACTGGAATACCCTCCCTGCATCAACCACTGCTGTTCTGCCTTTTTTTTCCAACGTAATGCCAGCCAGGCTAATGTACAAACCACTGCCGTATCACGTATGCGATCAATATCTTGCGTGAGATAAAATAAATTAAAGTGCGCGTTTAAGATATCTGCCACATAAGAAATAGCAAAAATCCAGATCAACAAAAGGACTGGTGTTAACACAATCCTATCGGGTTTCAAAGACCAAGTTTGACTCAATCTGGTGCTGTTTCTGAGTTTTTTGATGCCATAATGTGCTGCTGTCGCAAACAGAAGAGCTATAACGCTTTTTATGATCCAATCATTTACCATCGTTGCACTTCCCTATTGATACAAAATAGTGTGAGCTACATTCTCGAAAAACGTTTAAGCTAAACTCTATTTTTCCTAAGATCACTTTATGTTGTTTCGGAGAATCCTATGCATTTTACCCGTGAGTCGATTTTTATTGGTGCAATTCGTTCTTTTTGCACTGCATTTGCTGCCTTACTAGGCATCTTGCTCGCCTTAGTCATCACTTTCTTTGCTCTTGGTTCTACTGGGGACTCTCAATTGTTTCCTCCCAAGGCCACTCCCATGATTACTGCTGATGCTGCGGGCAACCGCACTCTTCTGCCTCTCTCAGCTCCGGCGATTTTACGTCTTGATATTCACGGGGTCATTGGAGCTGATGACTTAACTTTTACCGCCTTTAACAATCTGTTACTAGACTCTCGCGAGGGATTACTAGCTCATGATCGGGTCAAAGCAGTTCTGTTGCATATTGATAGCCCTGGAGGCACTGTCACTGATTCTACTGCCATCTACCATGCGCTACTCAATTACAAGACAAAATATAAAGTACCTATCTATGCATTCGTCGACGGGCTCTGCGCTTCTGGTGCTATGTACATTGCCTGCGCATGCGATAAGATTTTTGCTACTTCTCCTAGCATGATTGGCTCGGTGGGAGTACTTCTAGGCCCCACATTTAATTTCTCCCAAGCTATGGAAAAATGGGGCATCCAATCTTTAACGCTTACTCAGGGAAAAGACAAAGACATGCTCAACCCTTTTCGCCCCTGGGTTCCGGGTGAAGATGCTTCTCTGCAAACAATCGTAGCAAGTTCTTATCAAGAATTCGTTGATATCGTGACGAAAGCAAGACCTCGACTTAGTAAACAAAATCTCATTGATGAATACGGAGCACAAGTCTTTGATGGCCACAAGGCACAAGAACTGGGATATATCGATGAAGGTCATAGTAGCTATGAGGATGCATTAACAGCACTTTCCGTCAGCGCTGGCATTGAAAAAGATCAACATTATCAGGTCCTTCAACTCAACTCTCCTCATAATTTTATTACCGATCTCGTACAAAACAAGAGTTCATTGCTTCAAGGGAAAATTATGCACACCCTACAACTCTCTCCAAATTTGCCTGCAGAATTTGGCGGTAAACTACTCTATCTCTACCTTCCTGTTCAGTAATGCGCCATATTTACATTATTGACGCCGTTAACTTCCTCTTTCGCTCTTACTATGCCATCGGGCCCATGACCGGGCCTGATGGTCAGTCTACTGGGGCTCTATATGGATTTATCCGCTCTCTGTTTAAACTCATGCGCGATTTTTCCCCAGAACATCTTGTGGCAGTATTTGATGGCCCAGATAACAAGCAACGCCGCACCAAATTATACTCGGAATACAAAAGCCACAGACAGCGGATGCCCGAAGATCTCTTCTCTCAACTCGAAAAGGCTGTCCTATTTTGCGATATCGCAGGCATCCCTCATCTAGAAGTGCCTGGAGTTGAAGCCGACGATACTATGGGAACTATTGCTATTTGGGCAGCCCAGCAAGAGTCTAAAGCATTTCTTTGCACTAGTGATAAAGATCTTTGTCAACTCGTTAACGAAAATATTCACGTTTTGAATGTGCACAAAGACAACCTAGACATTGATTCCTTAAAGGTAAAAGAGATCTATGGGGTAAAGCCTGAACTTGTCGTTGATCTTTTAGCTCTTGTGGGCGACGCTTCCGATAATATTCCTGGCGTCGAGGGCTTTGGAAGCAAAACAGCCGTTGCATTACTAGAGGAATTCGGCTCATTAGATGAGTTGTTAAAACATCCGGAAAAAGTTAAAGGAGAAAAAAAACAAAAAGCACTTAAGGAAGGCAAAGAAATCGCTCTTTTGAGCAAGGAACTGGCTAGCCTTTACCTAGATGTGAAGATCCCTCAAGAAGAAAGTTTTTATCATTTACGAGCTCCTGACGTCGCCGCTGTAAAAAATTTTTACCAGAGTCACCGATTTCTCTCTCTTTTGAAAGATTTAGATGCAGAAAAAACTCCACAAGCCCCCTCTGCAGTTGAAAAAACCGTTTACGTCACCATTGATCAAGAAATACAACTCATCGAACTTGTAGCCCTACTCAAAAAAGAAAAACATCTCACTATCGATACAGAAACCACTTCTCTCCATCCTATGCAAGCTAGAATTGTGGGCATTGGACTTGCGAAAAAAGTTGGAGAAGCATGGTATATCCCTTGTAACAGTCTACTTGGTAAAGCCAAAGTGCTGGAGCTTCTTTCTCCTTTGTTATCATCAAAAGAAATTGGTTGGGTAGGACACAACATTAAATACGATATGCATGCACTTGCAAATGAGGGCATTTTTCTTAATCACGTTGCATTTGATACTATGATCGCCTCTTACTTACTTGCCCCACAAAATCAGCGACACAATCTCGATGATTTAAGTTTTGAGAAATTCGAGAAAAAAAAGATTCCCATCGAGTCGCTCATCGGTAAGGGACAAAAGCAGCTTTGCATGAGTGGGGTGCCTATTGAAAAGGTGTCTGAGTACTGCTGCGAAGACGTCGACTACACACTACGCCTCTACGAGTTATTCTCTAAAGAGCTAAAGCAAGAAAACCTCGAGGAAGTCATCAATACAATTGAGTTACCTCTTATTTCTGTTCTTTTCCAAATGGAGCGCCAAGGCATTCGCCTTGACACTGAAAGACTCAAAGAGTTTTCTGTGAAAATCCACCAACAGCTTGAAACATTACAAAATGAGATCTTTTCTCTTGCTGGCAACTCTTTTAATCTAAATTCTCCCAAACAACTTTCTGCAATTTTGTTTGAGAAATTAGGCATCCATCCACCCAAAAAAACGGCCACTGGATACTCTACAAATGCAGAAGTTCTTGAATCGCTCAAAGATCAGTCACCCATTATCGAAAAGATTCTGCAGTATAGAGTCCTAGAGAAACTTCGCTCTACCTATACAGACGCTCTCGTAGATCAAGTGCATACAGATCATCGCGTCCATTGTACGTTTAATCAATCAGTGGCGGCCACAGGACGTCTTTCTTGCCAAAATCCAAATTTACAAAATATTCCTATCCGTACCGTAGAGGGGAGAATCATCCGATCCGCCTTTGTTCCTTCGGAAAAAAATTATTTAATGCTTTCTGCTGATTACTCCCAAATCGAACTTCGCTTACTCGCCCATTTTAGCGAAGATGCCGCGCTTATCAAAGCCTTTCAGCAAGAAGAGGATGTTCATGCCCACACTGCCTCCCTTGTTTTTGACATCCCCCTCAATCAAGTAACTCCTGAAATGCGTCAACAGGCAAAGGCCGTGAACTTTGGAATCCTTTATGGTCAAGGGGCCTTCGGACTCTCTCAACAAATTGGCGTATCTCAAAAAGAAGCCTCTCAATTTATCGAAACATATTTTGACCGCTACAAGGATGTGAAGAAATTTTTAGAATCTTGCAAAGAAAAGGCCCGCCATACTGGTTATGCTATCACTCTGACTGGTCGTAAACGCCCTATCCCAGATATCCTTAGTACAAATCTCATGATTCGTTCAGCTGCAGAACGCCTTGCCATCAACACTCCTTTACAGGGCACCGCCGCAGATTTAATTAAATTAGCCATGCTTCATCTCCAAGCCAAACTGCAAAATCTCCCCAAATTAGGTCGACTATTATTGCAAATCCACGATGAACTCATTCTAGAAGGCCCTGAAGACAGTATTATATCTCTTGGCGATCTAGCCAAAGAGTGTATGGTAAGAGTATTCTCCCTTAAAGTGCCTTTGGTCGTGGATATTTCCATTGGCAAAAACTGGGGGGAATGTTAACCTTGAGAAAGATCGCCGTCACGGGCGGGCTCTCTTCCGGCAAAAGCTCTGTTTGTCGGCTGATGAAGAGTTTTGGTGCTTACACTGTTAGCGCTGATGAAATCGTCCATCAACTATTGTCCCCTCATACTGAACTTGGAAAGCAAATTGTTACGATTTTTGGGCAAGATATCCTCAAGGGTGACCACTTTGATCGATCTGAAATTGCTAAGAGAGCCTTTGGAAACCTCGATAAGCTTCATCAACTTGAAGCATTGTTACATCCTGCTGTTCTCAAAGAAGTTGAACATCAGTACAAAACTTTATTAACCTCTACCCCCTTTCCCTTATTTGTTGCTGAAATCCCTCTCCTCTTCGAAATCAAAGCAGAAAGGTGGTTCGACCAAGTCGTCGTGGTTGTTGCCTCTGATTCGTTGTGTCGTAATCGTTTTAAGGCCTCTTCCAACCAAAGTGACGACCAATTCTTTTTGCGCACACAACGACAACTTCCCATTGAAGAAAAGATGCAGAAAGCAGATTACCTTATAAAAAATAATGGATCGTTAGAAGATCTAAAAAACCAAGTCAAAATACTCTACCAAACGTTGATCACCAATTAGGCACTTATCATAGGAGTTGCATTTCCGATGAACCAGGAAGATACCCTCTCTCATACTCAAGAACCAGATCACGAGCGCATCCAAAGCCCCCTTCCCTCCTCTGGCGAACCCGCTCAGGTAATTAAAATTGCTGAGCTGCAACGTATGACGATTGAGGAGCTCAATCACTTTGCTCGTCATATCGGACTGAAACACCTTGGATCGCTAACACGCTCCCAACTTGTTTTTGAGATCGTTAAGTTTAAATCTGAGCATGCAACGGATATTCTGGTTGGCGAAGGGGTTCTCGAAGTTCTTCCTGATGGCTTTGGATTCTTACGTTCCCCGAATTATAACTACTTACCCTCTGCAGAAGATATTTATGTTTCCCCTGCGCAAATCCGAAGATTTGATCTTAAGAAGGGCGATACTGTCTATGGAACGATCCGATCTCCAAAAGAAAAAGAAAAATATTTTGCTCTGCTCAAAGTAGACAAAATCAATAACAAGCCTCCTGAGAAAGCTCGCGAGCGTATCCTCTTCGAAAACCTCACGCCGCTCTATCCCAATCAGCGCCTTGTCATGGAAACTACAAAAGACAAACTGACTACCCGCGTCCTTGATCTAACAGCTCCCATTGGAAAAGGTCAACGCTCACTGATCGTGGCTCCACCTAGAGCTGGTAAAACCATCATCCTTCAAAATATCGCTAACGCTTTGACAGCGAATAATCCTGAAGTTGTTTTGATCGTTTTACTCATAGATGAGCGTCCTGAAGAAGTGACTGATATGATCCGTAGCGTCAAGGGGGAAGTAGTCTCTTCAACCTTTGACGAACAACCAGAACGCCATGTGCAAATTGCTGAAATGGCCATTGAAAAAGCAAGACGTCTTGTTGAATACGGCCATGATGTCGTGATCCTTCTTGATTCTTTAACTCGCTTAGCTAGAGCTTATAATACCGTCCAACCACACTCAGGAAAAATCTTGACTGGTGGTATCGACGCTAATGCTCTGAACAAACCAAAGCGTTTCTTTGGATCTGCTAGAAACATTGAAGAAGGCGGATCTCTCACCATCATTGCTACTGCATTGATCGAGACCGGCTCCCGTATGGATGAGGTGATCTTTGAAGAATTCAAAGGAACCGGCAATATGGAACTCGTCCTTGATCGTAGATTAGCTGATCGCCGAGTCTATCCTGCTATTGATATTATCAAGAGCGGCACCCGTAAAGAGGAACTGCTCTATCACCCGAGTGAACTAGAAAAAATTTATCTCATGAGGCAAGCACTTGCTGACTTAGCCCCTCTTGATGCAATGAATCTTCTCGTTGGCCGTCTAAAAAAATCCAATAGCAACGTCGAATTCCTTCTTTCTATGAAAGATTAACGTCTCCGCTGTCTATTTTGCATACCCACCTTTATAAAACATCAAGGTGGGTATGGAGCCTTCAGCATCACCCCATATTTACTCAGCACTTTTAACAAAATTACTAGTCCGAAAATTTCGCAATTTTCTGACGAATATTTTAGATTTCATTAAGAAATTATTGGCTTTTTGATGAGATTAGACTAAGCTGATCTTAAAGTGCGCCAATTAAATCTATATATGAAAAAAATTCTAGTTATCATGATGGCAACTATTCTATTCTCCTCAGCCTGTCAACGGCCTACTACATCCTCACAGATTCTAAAGATCAATTTCATAGACGATCCTAAGACATTTGATCCTCGTAAGGGGGCTGATCCCATAGCCTCTACAGTACATTTTATGCTTTACGAGGGCTTAATGCGCTTTCTACCTGATTCCTCTGTAGAACCAGCACAAGCAGAGACCGTCGATATTTCCACAGATCAAAAAACGTATACCTTTACACTTAAGAAATCGACATGGTCTGATGGATCTGCTGTAACCGCCTATGATTTTGAAGACTCTTGGAAAAAGATCCTTAGCCCAGACTTTTTTTCACCTAATGCCCATCTATTGTATGTGATCAAAAATGCTAAAGCTGTAAAAAAAGGAGACCTTCCCCTTGACAGTCTTGGTATTCGGGCTCTTGACGCAAAAACTTTCCAAGTCGAACTAACATCGCCTACACCTTATTTTCTTCAACTTACAGCCTTTTGTGTACTTTTCCCTGCAAAAAAAGGGCTTGATGAGACCTATCCTAACTGGACGATTCCACACTCGCAACACCTCGTCACAAATGGACCTTTCCTGCTCAGTGAATATCAACCCGGTCAACAGATTATTCTCTCTAAAAATCCAGATTACTGGGACGCAAAGGATCTAAAACTCCAAGGAATCGAGATCAGCATTGCGCGAGACCCCAATACCATCATGCAAATGTTCGAGCAAAAACAACTCCACATCGTTGGTGGCCCGTTTTCTCCCCTTTCTCAGGAGCAGCTCATTAGTTTCAGGTCTAAAGATGAATTCTACTCTCGCCCTGTAGCATCAAGTAACGTAGTTTTTTTCAACATAGAAAGAGCTCCATTGAATAATGCTCATATTCGACGAGCCCTTGGCTTAGCAGTAGACCGACAATCGATCGTCGATCATATTACCTATCTAGACCAATCCATCGCCCTTGAGGCTGTTCCTTTTATTCTAAAAAACAAAAGAACCCCTTTTATTTCAGATTATGCTTCCACGAAGGCCCAGGAAGAATTTGCCCTAGGACTGGCAGAGCTTGGAATAAATAGATCTTCCTTTGAAGGGCTTACCCTTACCTATTTCGATTCCCCACAACAGCAACAAATTGCACAAACCTTACAAAGCCAATGGCACCATACTTTGGGCATTGAGATCAAAATCGCTAAAGTGGACTTAGGTTCTTTTCTTGATCTCTTGAATCGGCGTGATTTTGATATTGGACAATATTTTTACTGGGCCCAATATCCTGATCCTATGAATATCCTGGAGCGTTTTCAGTACAAGGCATCGGCCAAAAATTATTGTAACTGGGAGAATGCTCAATACGTTGCTCTCCTAGACAAATCTTTTACAGATTCTTCTGAGACTCGTCAAATGACTCTAGATGCTGCAGAGGAAATTTTATTTGAAGATATGCCTTTTTTTGCCCTTTACCATGATCGCTCTGCATTCTTACTCCAAAAAAACGTGAAAAATTTTCATCAGACAGTGATCGGAACGATCCTTTGCAAAGATATTGTAATTGAAAATCCATGACCATGTTGTGTTCATTAGTACAAGATCCTCTTTCCTCTTCTCTTCCCTTGTCATTAGAAGAGGAAACGTCTTCAAATACAATCAAAGTACTTGAAGGATTTTCCCATGATCTGGAATCGGATTTCCTTGAGACCTATACAAAAAAACTCCTATTAGAGTTTTTTGACCCTTTGCAGAAATCTCTTAGCGATTACTTGGAAGACGATTCTCTTCCTATTGTAAAGACAATTCTTCCTGAACAAGCACCTGGAGTTTTGCGTGTTCTGCTGGTTTGTGAAGGCACGCGCTTCACTAGCGGCTCAGGCCGTCATATGCTTGAACTATTCAACCGTTGGCTAATCCCTGGAAAGCCTATGACTATTCCAAGTTTATATGGCATCAATTTTGTCCTCTCTACACGTCCTGATAAAAAATTATTTTTGTGCCATTTGATGATTTCGATCGAGTCTTTATATGATCTGCAAGGCGCACGAGAGGGGATTTCTGAACTTGTTTCGATCTTGAAAAAAAACATCTCTGCTGTTTGTTATGTTCGAAAGCTCTTGGAAAAAACTTCCATGAATTCTTCTCAACAGCAGGCCTTTTTCGCTGAGTACTTATCCTCTCTTCAAACACCCTCTACTCCTGAGTTCGATCAAAATCTCTACGAATACACCTCTGAATTTTTTCATAAGGCTCAAGCAGAAAAAAAAATTACGGAAGTTCGGCAACATGTTGAGCATCTTTTCAAAAATCGCAGAGCTTTTTTTGATCAGGATATTTTTTCTGAAATCTACTATTTCGTGTGGCTATATCGCTCTTGTTTTATTGGCAAAAAAGATCGCACTTTGCTAACAAAACTCATCAGTTTGCAATATCTTTTCCGCAAATATCTTAGACAAAAAATAGAAGAGGCTCCTCAAATCCGCCATGTGACTTTTAAGATTTTTCCCTTAAGACCCCTATCGACTCACGTTTCTTCTCTAGGGTTGTTGATTGGAATTACCCTGCTGAAAGAAGGTGAGCTTTTTGAAGAAAAACACGTGCTGCGCGCAGTAGAACAACTCGTGCCTGGCATCCGGCTTATTCCCAAAACATTCATCCAAGATAGCCGCAATGCGCAAAAATTTCGGTTAATCTATCTAGAAATTGAAAAAACCAATGAGACACCCTTCTCTTCTAGTGAAATTTCCTGCTTACGTAGGCAACTTCCCCATGAATTAAAGGTATGCGTTGAAACACTCATTCATCCACTCTTCATGCCACGTAATGATGAAGATCTTCTACGGTTTTCTCTGCAATTGTGCGGACAACTCAACGACCTCACTGCTCCACCGCAAATGGCGATTTTTTTTGGCAATCAAACAAGCGAAACGCTTTCTTTTACAGTTCTTCTGGCAAGGTTGCTTTACCCTACACCTCCCCTTCCTTTATTTAAACAACTCGAACAATCTGGTGCATTTTTTGAAGTAGAGGATATTGAAATACGCTACCCCCCCTCAAAGGACAGAGAATTAGCTTTGGCAAAAGAAATGATCTCCTTTACCGCTAAAATTCCGAAAGCACCTTTTTTGCGATCCGATTACACTATCGATGTCATCCAAGCCCGCCAAGAAATCGTCCGACAAATGCAAGAAGCTCTAGGCTTCGTACGCGATTACAATGGAGGACTTCTTGAAACACAGTTGCGAGCAGAACAGCTTTTTCTCATATCTTTGGGAACTCTTGGAAACCGAGATCTCTTGTTAGCTAAGGCCTTTTTTCACGCTATCACCCCCCCTCTCATGCAAGTTATCCTAGAAACCTCCCTGCTAAAAAAAATATTTCTGATGTTTCTTGAAGTCTCTACCGGATCTTCGCCTTCTTTGACCTCTTACTCCGCTAAACGTTATGAATGTTTTCTCATTAAAAGTTCTTCAAGTTGTAAAAAAGATATCTCTCGCATCCTCAAGGAACTTGCCATTCCAACAACGCAAATCACTTCCGCAGAATTAGAATTCGGGGGGTCTAGATTTTTTGCACTGATTCACCAGAATGAAGGACATCAAAATCATGTGTTGATGCTTTCTTTACAAGAGTTACTCCAATGCGTTTCTTAAGGGGCTATCTCCTCTGCGCACTTTTTATCATTCTAACAGCCTGCTCCAAGCCCGCTCTTCAACCTTATAAACATCGCTTAAGAACATGCATCCACCGTGAACCACAAAACTTAGATCCTCGTATGAGTGGCGACACGGTCTCTACTCCCCTGCATTTTCTTCTTTTTGAGGGCTTAACTCGTTTTAACTCTGATTGGACAATCTCTCTTTCCGTTGCTGATTCAGTAGAAATTTCCAAAGATCGTAAAATGTACCTATTTCATCTCCGAAATAGTCGATGGTCAGATGGATCACCGGTTACAGCTCAAGATTTTGAGCATGCTTGGAAAAAAGTACTCGATCCTGAATTTCCTTCTTTGAATGCTCACCTGTTTTTTTCGATTAAAAACGCTGAAGCCGCAAAAAAGGGGCTAGTCCCTTTAAATGAAGTTGGGATCAAAGCGCTTGATGATTGTACTCTCCAGGTAGAGTTAATTAGGCCAACGCCTTATTTTCTAGATCTCACCTCTTTTGCCGCTTTTTTTCCCGTACCTCATAAAAAAGATGTACAAGACCCAGCTTGGTCTCGTAAAACAGGGGAAAATTTCGTATGCAACGGTCCTTTTCATTTAAGTCGTTGGGATCGTAATCTTTTTATTGAATTCGATAGAAACCCCTATTATTGGGATCAAGGAAAGATCGACCTTGAGAAAATTCTTTTTCACATCATTGTCGATGGGATGACAGCTCTACATATGTATGAATGTAATGAACTCGACCTGATCCAATTTTCTCTTTCACCACTTCCACCTGAACCATTGAGAGAGCTTTTAAGAAAAGGTCAGCTCCACTGCTTTCCTTCTGCCACATCACAAATTGTCGTCTTTAACACACAACAATTCCCCTTTGACAATACCAAGATGCGCAAAGCTTTTGGTCTAGCTATTAATCGCTCTGCTATTGTTGATAACATTTTACAGATGGGGGAAATTCCAGCTTTTTCTGCAATCCCACCTATTTTGAAAAAAGGCCAAGAAGTTCAGCTCCTCGATAAAGACAGCATCGAAGAAGCCAAAACATGTTTTACACAAGCCCTGCAGGAGCTTGGGCTGGAGTGGTGGCAATTCCCTCCTATCACATTTTATTACTCCTCTTCGGATATGAATAGACGAGTTGCCGAGGCCATTCAACACCAATGGAAAGAAGTACTTAGTGTCGATGTATCTTTACAAGCACTAGAACACACAACACTTCTTGACAGACTCACTAAACGTCGATTTCAGGTAGGACAAACTATCTGGATGGCGCAATACAATGATCAAATGAATATTTTTGAACGCTTTAAATTTAAAGGAAATCTTAAAAATTATAGCGGTTGGGAAAATGAACAGTTTATCCAACTCCTAGATCGTTCTTCTTCCGAAATAGGTACCCCACGCATTGCTACGTTACTTGAAGCTGAAAGAATTTTTCTCGATGAGATGCCTGTCTCTCCATTGTTCCATCTCAATGCAAGTTTCCTGAAAAAACCGCATGTAAAAAATCTCGATTCCCCATATTCCAGTGATCTTTGCTATGCACGCATTACTTATGAAGAAGATCCCAAGAAACATTGATGCGCTCTATTGATCCACTTTATTTAATCCTTCCTCATTATTGTCCACCCCAAGATCCCTCTATACCTATTAGTTCTATAGAAGATGCAGCCGACACCGCCGTTACAGTACCTACCGCTGCAGATCTTCTGCATTTTGGAAGATATTGGCCTAAAATCGAACCCCTTGTAGAGCAAGGCGTTTTAGAACCTATGATCGCTTTACGCAGGCAAGAAATTCTTGTGCAAACCAAAGCATGGTCCTCTTTTATCGAAGAACAAAAAAAAGGAGAGCTTGCACCATTGTACGCAGAGATTGAAATGCTCCTTACCATCGGAACCATCAAATCCCATCCTCAAGGAGGTGGTGGCGTTTACTTTCTCTGTGATGTTTTCGGAGCTCCTCGTTTTGTCATCAAACCTGAAGATGAGTCCATCCTTAGCCTCAATAACCCCAAGCATCGAGGCAGTCCATTTCACGATCCACAATACCGTGTACGTGATGATATTCCTCTTTATCACTGTGCATCCACCGAAGCTATTGTATACGATCTGGCTGTACACTTTGGTTCAACACAGATTGTCCCACCCACAGTCATGTGCATCGTCAATTCTCCCATTTTTTATGATCTTTTAAACCATCTTGAAGATCGTGAGCGCGAGCATTTTCTTTCTGCTTGCGGCCCCGCTAACCCAGAAAAACTGTGCTCTATCCAAGCCTATATTCCAGATTCTATCGATCTCACACATGCCCTGCATGAATGGTTTGAAGCTGGTTTAGAACAAACCTCTTTGCTTCCTATCGATCAGGAGGATTTTGAGTATGTTAATTTTCTACTTTGGCTCACTTACGATGCCGATGGACACAGCAGTAATTTCCGACTGTTTTTCAAGGGAATTGACGAAACCGGCCAAGCCTATTATGGCCTTAAAAAAATAGATAACGGCCTCTGTTTTCCAGAAAAGAACTCTTATTTCCTCAATTATCTAGGATATTTGCCTAATGCAAAAAAAACCCTTTCCGCTCCTCTAAGAGCTACTATTGGCACCCTGGATAAAGACTTCCTTGATGCTCTCCTTACAAAATATGATCTTGCCTATGCTAAGAATGCCCTGTGGGATCGTGTTGAGGTATTAAAAGAACTCTCAATGCGCCCTGAAATAAGTATAGAGGAAATGAATTACCGCATTGAACTTCTTGGATTACCAGAAGGCAAAGAACTCGCTTTAAGTCCTATGAGTTTGGAAGAACTTTCTTCCACGATATTTACTTCTCAAGACTCTCTTCAATGTTCTCAGGCAAAAGCATCGAGTAAAAGAACAAAGCCAGCCGAGATTATTCCTACCCAAGAGTGCATCCACCTAGGAACAATACTTAAACCGGATCGCCACATAAATACCACACACATCCTTCCCCAAATAAAAAAAACCACTGCCCGCATGGGTACCCGAATTCTCTTTGAGTGCTCCCTTGGAAAAACCTATTTTCACGATGTACTATTAGGAAATATTCTAACAAGCAGAGGGATTTTCATCCCTCCACTGGAACGAGAACAGTTCAACGGTAAGTTGTTCGTTAAAGCAGAAGATCCTCTATTTTTGCGAGCCTTTCAAGAGGTCTTTCAATCAACAGCCTCTTTCACTGAACAAAAGGAACCGCTTCAATCCGATCAGAGCGCAGCAATTCACACCAACTAACCTTAGCCGGCTTAAGACAGTTTCGTAAGATAGTATCAAAAGCTGATGACTGGCACTTTTCCCCACAGGTAAATAAATCGACAAAACAAGCTCTGCGCTCAGGATACGTATGGATACTCGCATGACTTTCGGAAAGCAAAAGAACCATTGTTAACCCATCTGGTGCAAAGACAAACTCTGCCACTTCCAGTATGGTTGCATAAGAAGCTTTCACTGCCTCTTGAAATTGCTTTTTGAGAACTTCTATGTTGCGTATTGCTATCTCATCACAATCTAGATAACTGGCAATAAAATGTTTTCCCTTAAAGCTATATTCCCCCTCTACTAACGAGTTATGATGCGCTCCTGTTTTCTGCACAGATTTTTTTTTCATTTAATCTACTTTTAGCCCCCCTGGTATAACTAAAAAAAACCACAAAAATATTCATCTTGCTCATGGATTTCTTGCCGTGCGGTATTTTATCGTGTTTACTCTCTTTCTCGGTACTTTTTTTCACCCCCATTCTAAAAAAAGTACTGTTGTTGCTATATGGACTAACACTATGCCTACGGCGTAGTACGCTAGGCTCTATTTTATACAATGGAAGTTTCAAAGTTGTATCTCTACTGCATGTGGCCCACACACTGGGACCCCTACTGCTAATGCAATTACAGGATTCTAAGTTTTGAAGGATATAAAAAAATCAATAGAAACAAGATCCGTTAATAGACTCTAAACAATCCCATATACAGTTGGTTATGGTGTACATACCGCTCGTTATAATATGGTGTGTTTCAAAAAAAAATTTGACAAAAATTTTATAAATGAACACTTTCTATTTAAAGAATAGAAAGCAATTCAACCTTTTACACCAAGGTAATTAATGCGTCTTCACAACAAAGTTACATTCATTGCAGGAGCCTCAGGAGGAATAGGAAGTTCCCTTGTTCAGCGATTTCTGCAAGAAGGCTCAAAAGTCATTTTAGCAGATCGCAATCCATCCGCTTGCCAAGAATTACTAAAAAAATTTGGCAAAGATGATCAAGGAATTGTTATCGAGATGGATGTAACTAATGAAAGTCAAATCAATTCTGCTTTTGATGCCTCTATTAAAAAATTCGGGAAGATTGATGTTGTCATTTATAATGCAGGAATTAATGAACTTAAATCCATCATCGATCTGAGTTATGCCGAGTGGTCCAAAATTCTCAAAGTCAATCTTGATGGCGGGTTTCTCACAAGTAAAAAGGCTATGTGTGAAATGAAAAAGACCGGTGGCGGATCTATTATTTTCATGGGATCTATCCGATCAAAAATTGGCGGAGAAAATGACGCCCCTTATGTAGCTTCCAAACATGCTATACTCGGGCTAGCGCGTGTTATTGCTACTGAAGGTGCCAAGCATAATATTCGCTCCAACGTAATTTGTCCTGATTACATCCGCACGCCTCTAGTGGAAAAACAAATTGAGCAACTGGCGCAAGAACACCATATGAGTAAAGAAAACGTTATTAAGAAAGTCATGTTGCCTTCAACAGTGGATGGGGAATTTACTACCGTTGAGGACATTTCAGAGGTCGCCGTATTTTGTGCTGCTTTCCCTTCTAATGCTCTGACAGGACAAAGTATTCTTGTCACGCACGGTTGGGAAATGGGCTAGGGATCGAAACTTCCAAGTTCAAGCTCTTATGCAAGCTACGGGAGGTATCTCATAAGAAATCCAGGCCAATTTTAACAATAATTCTTTTATTATGGCATCTCAAAGTCAAACATTAGGAGGGGAGCTGTGGCCTCAAGAATGGTTGCCATTTCCTCTCTAACCGCATTATGAACAGGATGTGGGGAGTACTCTGCAAACACAGACTCGTTTACAAGATCTACTGTGATTGCATAGTTATATCCAAAATTCTTATCACTTGATCCACAATAGGGCCCCCAGTGAAATTCCTTAATCCCTTTTACAAGGTTTTTTAGACTGATTAGTTTTGTAAATATAGCTGCGATTTTTTCTTGAGGTACTTCCTTGCGAATTTTGTAAAGGACAATATGTCTAATCATTTTTACACCTTTGGACTATATCCAATCGAATAGTTCATCATGTCTAAGATCTCTGTATAACTCAGCCCTTTCGATGGGCTTTTAGGAACTCGAGATATTACTGGACAGGCTGTTCGCGAAAAGAAGGGCTCTCCTTCACAAGCACAGCTTCTTCCGGTGCTATAGGCTTTTGTTGAGTTACATCAATGAATTGCCTACCAAGTGATTTTACCGCCCACATCCATGCTATGATGATGAAGAGTAGAATCACAGCTACGTAAGGGATTGTACAAGCTACTGTTCCTAAAACCATAAGTAAACTTTGATAGATCACCGCACCTCCTGATTTACCAAGGCGTGATCCAACACCATCAATTGCAGCTTTTCCCTTCAGCTTACTCTCTTTGCTAAGCGGGATAAAAGCGAGTTCTTTGGTTGTGTCAAAAATAGTATACTTAGAAGAGCGGGCCAGACAGTTTTGCGCTGATCCGAAAAAGACGCCAACAGCCAGGGGAGTACATCCAAACAACATCGAGAGAGAGCCTAGAAAATACGTATCCTTAAACAAAAGAAAAGTGAAAAAGCCTACTCCTGTGATGAGCATAATCGTAGGAGGAATCATAGCATTGAACGTCCAACGCGCCTTTTGAATCATTCCACTTGCAGCCAAAGCGATAAGGGTTGCCATAATGCCAATAGCAATCAATACATGCCCCATATAGGCATTAAAATCATTAGGATTAGAATACACATTACGCAATTGATCCTTCCAAACCACTTCTGTAAGATTAATGCAAATATTATAAGTCAGAACAATGACTGCTATACATAGAAGGTATTTTGATTTAGCTAGATATTTAAAGTTGTTTCTTATACCCATCTTAATTTCAGAAGGCTCTTTATTTTTAAGCTGAATCCCTTCAAGCAAAGAAACACGATCTAACGAATGTCGATTAAACCACCGGAATGCCGCTATTGTCAACAAACCACAGACAATGATCAGACAACAGATCAATGTAAGAGAACATTCCCAAGGTTCTTTCCCGCTAATAGCTCCCCACCGAGCGCCTAGGGAAGACAAAGAGGCTACCATTTGACCGGCAAAAGCCCCAGCTAAATTCCCCCCCACCATGAGTAATGTATAAAATCGTTTAGCTCGCCCTACTGACATAATTTCATTGGCAAAGCCCCAGAAAAGCACTGTCATAATTGTCGTGCCCCAAAGTTCTGACATGACGTAGAAAGTTGTGAACGTCCAATTACGAAAAACAGCAATAAGACCTCTAAAACCCAGTGGCAAAATCTCAGAAAGCTGATCGGCAATTCGAGTCGGATGCAGGGCTTCACTGAAGGGATAGAGAACAAAAGCGAATAGAAAAAAGAAGCTCAAAAAGAGCCCCATCATAATGTAAAAAATTTTCTCGTAATTAAACCGATTAGATAAACGAGTAAATAAGAATGTGACCAAAAAAGCGGAGGGAAGAATCGCCCATACCTTAATAAAGGGTATAGCTTCAGCTCCTGAGCAGGGCGCCGTCACTACAAGCGCGTCTTTAGCTGCACGCAATACGTTATAATTAAGACAAATGAAAAAAAACATTAGAAGCAAAGGCACGAACAATCGTAGCTCGTTGCGGCGAACGGGCCAGAACAGGGCGCGCAATTTGCCGAACTCCGGCTTTGGTTGCGTGGTCATAAAATCCCTGTGGGTACCAAGAAATATGGTTCTGAGCGCATATCTTTGCTCAAATTTGAGGCAATTATAATCGATCTCTTTTATAAAACAAGATAAAAGAATCCCCCATCATTCCTCTAAAAAAATTCTTGGCTCTCAAGCCCACAGGTGAGGTCACCTGATATTTTCTACTACCCAGTTGAACTTTGTCTATTTATACCCAAATACACTGAAAAATTGGTTTTTAACCATGTCGAATAGCGACTGAATGTGAGCTCACATACATTCCTCAACGCATTCGAAATAAGCTGGTTATACCAAACGCAACAAATAACTTCATATTTGAGCTGCGTCAAAGCGCCGAAAATCGGCGATCGTAAACGGCATTGTATTGCATTAATACTATGCTGTTTATGATCGTCAATTTGTCGACAGCTTTCACGCAGCTCAAATATGAAATTA
>Ga0207952_1000416_pt1 | contig 36074 bp, 34 predicted proteins | sample SubbioR12Aug_8Ca_FD_184831 | JGI IMG/M metagenome (GOLD analysis project Ga0207952, IMG submission 184831) | Serpentinite rock and fluid subsurface biosphere microbial communities from McLaughlin Reserve, California, USA - CR12Aug_8Ca (SPAdes) | ecosystem: Environmental > Terrestrial > Deep... | reverse complement strand
ATAATGAGGCTCAACCAGCTCGCACAGCATTGACCAGGGCACTACCTGATTCATCTCAGATAGAAATACTGCTCGCTTCGTCGTCTTGGCGTAACGTTCAAAGCTTCCTTGGGCAAATGTAGTCTGTTTCATGGCTTTAATGATTGACGGTTGAACATGCTTCTATTAACGTTTCTGAATCAGGTTGCGTTTACTTAATCAGAGATTCCTTAACTTCCTATCTTCAAGCCCAGACCTTCTGCCGTTGATGGCTCGATTAACTGGAATTTTTGCCCTGCTCGCTCAAGAAAAATTACCTGGACATCACTTTTCCCCGCACGAAGTTGTATCATGAGACTGGCGATTTCATCCCGGACCAGATATATTTTCCTTATAAACTCCAGAGTGATTTTGCCATCGCTGCGTTTGACTATTTCTTCGATCAGTGCATCAGTCTCATCCATCATAAATTCATCTTGTTTATTGGTGAGCGGCCTCAAGCCCACTCTGGTCGAGGTCTTATTAACTCCGGGTAGCATGGTACGTGTATATCCAGTCATGAATAATAAAGCACACGACCCTATGCACAAGCCGCGGGCTGTGGTCGAAAGATGATACTGCTTAATTCTGTGATGAAAACCCATGATGGCATCTATATCAATTTCACGTGCATCCATCACGCCATCGAATTCAAGCACTGAAATAGCTGGATAGGTTTTGATAGCTGCATCAAATTTTTCCAGCATGACTTTGTCGATTTTTCCTGCTATGCGAAAATGCTGAGCAGTTGATGCATCTCCATTAGCTGAAACCTGTTGTGCCAAAGCCTGGCAGCTTGCCATGAACAATGCAAATATCAGACATATGCTAGCAATAGATTTAACTGAAGCCTTCATATTGAAGCAATCTTGAGTGTATTTATTCATCGACATTAATTCCCAAATCTGCTGGTGTAGCATCACTGATCTTGAGACGTTTGGCACCATACTGGGCTTGAAAGAAAACATGGCCACCAGCGCTGGCAGGTTGGCGGTAAATATAAATTCCACCACTTCTGTCTGTGGTATCGTACATTTTATTCAAAAGATCCAAAGGCAGTTTTCCCTCGCTGCGCTGATGCACGATAGAAATCAAATCATCGTTATAGACACGCTGAAATGTACCATCGATGCCAGAATGGATTGAATGCATGAGTAGCAAGGTGTCTTGCCCTGCCTTCGCAGGCAAAAGAGTGCGCTCATACCCCATCAGGAAAATATAGGCACATGTGGAAGCGCAAAAACCCCTTGCATATGTGCGCATCTGGTTCTGGTTTATTCGCAATTGAAATTGATAGGCGACATCAGGCGCGATCTTGCTGGCACCAGGCACATCTACTAATTCTATTTCTTTCAAGTCAGGATTCGCTTTCAATGCTGCGTCAAGAGCAGCAACATGCTCCATATTCAGAGAACCCGTGACCAGATGTCGTTTTGAAGAGGCGATGTCAGCGGCATTCGCAGCATTTGTGCTGCAATTCAAAATAAGGGCGACTGCGGTAGTGCCAGATAGGTAATGCCAATATTTATTCATTGTCGGATTTTTCATTTTAAACAAACTCCCGAACTTCGCGTATCCATGAAATTCCTGACAATTCTGGGCAAATCAATTAACTCTGGCATTAACAACAATGCCAGAGTTTTTGATCACTTTTGATTATCTGCAGAATCGGCTTCTGCACTCACGCTCGTTTCGGGTTCAGGCTTATCAACTTCCAACACTTGTGGTTTTTGTTTCCATAAACTGCCAGTGGCAAATGCTGCCCAGCCCCACTTCAACCAGCTCAGTAATGACCAGGCCAGCCATAATGCCCAGAGCAGCATGAGGCCGCGATAAGCAAGGATAGGCAAAGACAATACCCATACTGTTTGCAGCTCTGCAGTTGCCCTGTCCAGATACCAGATCAGATTATTTGCGCTGGAGCCATTGCCGCTGACCTGCATATCCGGCTGGCCCAGCAAACCGCTTTCTACTGCGGCCAGCAAGACACCCAGCAATATTATGGTCAGTACTGCCAGGCTCAGTTGACGCAGATTGAATACCCATCTTGGGGTCGCGCTGTCTGTCACTTTGGCGCGCCGGTCAAATGCAAAGAACCAGGCCACTACCAGTGCTGCACTCCACCAGGCAACCTGTGTCAAGCCCAATGTCAGCAACAACCATTGGCGGGTAGTCACAGGCAAGCCCGCAAAGCGCCCGAGGGCCACTGCAACCAGTAACAAGACGATGAGTTTGCCCCAGAACAAAATGGCAGGCCCCATGCCAGGTCCATTTGCCAGCAATAGCCAGCGATCATGTGGCAGCTTCAACTGCAAGGTATTGTTGACACTGGCCTGTTGCAAATTGACAGTAGCACTTGTATAGCTGCTACCCATGCCCTGATCCAGACGCCATTGCACTTCTATATCTTGCGAACCTGGCATTACCGGCAACACCAGTTGCCTGCCGTTGGCGCGCAATGGCCTGACCTGGCGATTGATGCTGACACGCTGCAGCACCGCACCTTCTGGCAGGGTCAGGGTATAGTCGCCACCACGGCTGCTACGCAAATGCAAGCTCAGTTGATAGTCGGTCGCCCTGCTGCCCGGGCTGATGAACAGCATGCTTTTATCTATCGTCAGGGTCTGGCCAGCAATGGCTTGCGGGCGCTCCACATTGAGCTGCAGAACTTCGCCGGGCCAGGGGCGGAATACCAGCTCGCCGTTTTCGACATTATTTCCGTCACTGGCCAGCGGTGGCAAGCCTGTCGCGCTCAAATGCCAGAGACCAGATGCCGCGACTATCCAGGTTTCAGCCCAATTGCTTTGCTGGCCTATGCTGAGTTTGATTTGCGCAGATTGCGGCAAGTTTGAACGCCACTCCATGCTTGCTATCTGCGGCCCAAGATTAACGGCTACCATGCCATCCTTGATGCTTAAGCCAGCAGTAGTCACCGCCTCGCCAGGCAACAGGGGGATTTGCGCCAGTGCCGGCTGCCCCATAGGGGTGTCGCGCGATACCGTGGTTTCTACCTGCCATTCCTTATCCAGTATCAGGCGTCGGGTGACATGCAAGAAACTGGGCAAAGCCGAGGCTTCTGACTTGTCGCTGGCCTTAATGCGGCGATTGAATTGCAAGGTATCAGCAACACCAGTGTCATCAGACAAACCAGCGACATCCCAGCCCTCAGCCTGAATGTCAACGCGCCTGGGTTTTTGTGGCAAAGGCAATTGCAAGGTATCGCTTTGCATTAAATCACCGGCCAGCTCCAGCCTGTGCCGGCCTGGCTGTACCAATAGCCAGATAGTGCCACTATCGCCACGACGCACATACGCAGGCTTACCATTCAGGCGCACATCACCTGGCAACCAATGTTTGGCACCACCAGGCAGAGGGACGCTGGTTTCTATGACAGCATCGATATCCAGACCCAGCCTGACATGATTGCCATTGATTTGCACCAGCATGCGCGTAATTTCTGCACAGTCTGGCAGACAGTCTGCTGGCCGCGTGAGTTTCTCTTTGAGTTCTTCCAGTTGTTCCTTATTGGGTATCTGAGCCTGTGCAGGATCGCTGTACAGACTTGTCAGCGCAGTCATGCTGCTCATGATTAAAACAGACGCCAGCTTGCCCCAGGCAGGCCAGTGCCATCTGCCGCTTGCAGTTGCATTGTCATTGCCTGGCCCCTGATCACGCCTTTTCCAGAGTTCACTGACACAAACCAGCAAGGCCGCCAGCAGCAGCAGGCGTAACAAGACCAGTATTTTATTTGCCCATGGTGGTAACAACCATAAATCCAGCTGCTGATCCTTTGTGACGGGTCCATCAAAAATCAGGCGGTGTGAGCGCCAGTTCCAGGTCGGCAGGCCTGGCCCGGTTTGCACTTTGGCATCGGGGTCCAGCATCTGATAATTGGTGATCTGATAGTTAGTGGCGCGGGAACCAGCAATCGATTTGGATCTGCTCAAGCTATATGGATTAGTTATGTCTGCTTTAGCAAGTCTGTCAGCAGCTACCTGACTAGGCATCGCTTCTTCCCTCATTACCGGAGATGCCGGAGATGCTGGAGGTGGCGGAGGCGCGCCAGCGACATCGCTGCCACCGCTCATTTCTGCCGGTGTCGCAACGGCTGCTGCTGGTTCTTCAAGCTGAGCACGCTGGTATCCATAGTCCGCATTACCATCAGTTTCCAGCACAGGATATAAAGCTGAGCGCACCTGCTGGGTTGCAAATGACAAACTCAGCAAAACCAGCACCAGCAGACTGGCCAATTGCAGGCGCTTGATCCAGATTTGAAAACGCCCGGCTGGCAAGACGCGGACGATAGCTACCAGCGCCAGCAAGACTATCCATGAATAGCGTGGTGCATCCATTTCCTGATAAGACAAGGCCAAGGCAAACAGGGCCAGCACGCCCCATAGCCTGCCCCATAATTTACCCGCGGTCAGCGCAATCACCAGCACCAGGAAAAAATCAAGCAAATTCCAGCGCGACAACCATGCGCCTTCTGCCTTGTCGGCGCCGCCCGCATGTAATAAACGCCAGCCTGCAGGTAAGATCAACTCTATGGCCAGCTTGTCAAAATCCTGCTGCCAGGTGACTGCGGATAACTTGCGGGTGGCATCGCCGACCACGCTGTCGGCACTGACATCAATGCTGCCACGCTTGACTTCTATACCTGCCAGCTTGTCATTGCCACGGGTAATCAACTGATCCTGCCCTGACATGCTGACACGCCCCAATTGCGCGACATTGCCCATGACGAGACGGCTGGAACGATTAATATCACCTTTGATCTTGTCACTCATGGTCAGGGTAGAGCCATCGAAACTCAACCATACACGGCGCTGCATGGATAGTGTGTCAGGTGAAGGATCGCTATCACCTCGCCTGATCTCCTTGAAAGTAAATACACTGCCAGCATGCATGAGATAGGCAGGCAAATTACGCCACTCTTGCGGCAAGGTAGTTTGCTGCGGATCTACCGTTGACGGCCCTTCTATTGCAGCAGTACGTATCATGGGCGTGGCTTGATAAGACCAAACCTCTTCCTCCGCCACTAATCCGTTACCTTCTGGCAGAACCAGGTTTTTGATAGCTCCCGGGTGGCGAGCCAGCAAACGTATATCCCATTTGCCTGCCCTGACCTGCACTTTCATGCTGCCGTCAGACTGCAATGAAGCAGGTAGAGTTGACTTGAGTTCCAGCGGTATCAAGTCTGGCAAAAGCGCACGCCCAAGGCTGACCTCCCTACCCTTGCCAGAGACTTCGAGACGGATAAAAGTTTCTACTGTGACGGGTACGCCATCGGTGATCTTGCGAAAAGTCCTTAACTGTATCTGTTCGCCGGTATCGGCTTCAGCCTTGCGCTGTAACCAAAGTTGATTGCTTTCATCACGCACGGGCAAGCTCACTGGCTTGCCATTCAATTCCAGCTTCAGCAAGGCGGCACTGGCAGGCAGGGGCAAGAATTCTGGCACGGCAGACCAAAGAAAGCGTCCTGTCAATTTATGTGTGCCACGCGTCAGTTTAATGACAGGCACGTCCTCACGTGCAATCACTGGCTGGGCCTTGCCATCAACATTGACCTCCTGGGGCCAGTGCAGCGCATTTCCCGGAAGATAAACCCAGGTATCACGCATGACTTGCCACTCTTGAGCAAAACTCGCCCCTTGTGCATGGACCTTGATTTCCAGCATGCCCGGCCATGCACATTGCTTTTCATCTGCCTCGCCCAACTGTGGGCACCCAAGATTTTCTACTCTGTCCAGTGCCCATGGCACCCAGGTCTTCAAGGGATCTGGCACTGCATTCACAGGAAATTCTGCAGCACTACTGGCAATACTGCTGCATGCGAAGAGCAGGAAGATCATCCATTTTGTCAGCATATTATTTCCCGTGAATTTACAAATAGTCAGGTCAATTATAGTGGTATATTTTACAATCACCACAAGGTATACAAATTATTACTCGTCACCATGAAGCAGGCAAAATCGAGACTACTGAATGCGGCGTCTTTCATGTCCGGGAGTATTTCATGCATGTTGCTGATCGCTGGTGCATCCCTTACTGACAGGGTGCTGGCAGCTGATTTGCAGATCACTGCAAAGTACGAAAATCCAGCGTACGGATTCACTATTCATTTTCCTCGCCCACTCAAGCTATGCACCACGCCAGCTCCTGGCCCCAATCATGGCTTTGTTGCCTTGCTGCGTTCAGATTCATGTCGCAACGGCGCTTTTGAGAAAAAACCACATCTTGAATTATTCGTCATGCATGACGTCACCAGCATGGCAAATTCAGCTCTTGAATTGGCAGACGACTTATGCGAAAACAAAACTGCGCGTGACAGCCAATTGCGTGTTGCAGGTATCCCGGTTTATCAATGTCCAGTTACCAGTGTCGAAGCTGGGACTGAATCCATGCTCCGCTGGCGTTATTTCTTCCTGCGCACTCACGTCAACTCAGTTGGAAAAATCTATACGCTAGACCTCTACAGCAATAAAAAATATGCCCGGCAGGACCAGTATTTGCAAAAGCAAATTTTGCATGGCCTGCACTTTACTACTCAAAATTAAGTCATCGCCCTCGCGTGCCAAACCATATCAGTTACATGTAATTTTACAAATCTTAGTTGCAAGTTCCACCACACGGTACTCATCGTTTTAAAAAACTATACCTTGCACCAAAGCATAGTCTATTGACAAATAAATGGTGATACTGCGCCCGCTGTATTACCTCAGATGCTCCCTGTTTGAGGCCCGGTTTTTAACCATGCTGCCGTTAACTTTCATTTTTTCATTTGTCTTTAATGAGGCTGATGGCGTGCTTTACAGAATAGAAGACAGGACCATGAATATACGCTTGAATTCCAGACTGCTTACCCTATGCATATGCGGCATCCTTACTGCTTGCGGAGGCAGTTCTACTACACCTGCGCCTGCGACTACCGCATCCGTAGAAGTGCAAAAGCCTGCGGCACTATTAAGCGGCGAAGCCTTGCGTGCTGAAGTAGAACGCTTCCGCAGCAGCAATAATTTTCCTGCAGTTTCTGTGACCATTGTCAATCAGGACAAAGTGGAAAATGTCGTGACAGGCAACAGAGAGGTCAATACCAACAAGAGTGTGCAGAGCACAGACTTGTTCCAGTTGGGCTCGCTGACAAAGGCTGCTACTGCCACCATGATAGGCCGCCTGGTAGAGCAAAAGAAAATACGGTGGGATAGTACGATAGCAGAGATATTTCCAGCCTGGCGCACGCAAATCCGCCCTGAATATGTGAACGTCACGGTAGAACAACTACTGCATCATCGCTCTGGTTTACCTCGGGAAATCAATGACAGCACCATACTCAAAGCCCTGCCCCTGCTAACCGGCGATCTGGTGGCAGACCGTCGCGCTCTAGCGGTCTTGATACTGCAAGATGCCCCTGAGTACCCACCAAACAGCAAGCTGGTGTACTCCAACATAGGATATGCGCTCGCCGGTTTGATGGCAGAAGTTGCTGGTGGAGATACCTACGAAAGCCTGATGCAAAAAGAAGTGTTCGCAGCCCTCAACATCAAGGGGCGCTTTGGTTTCCCTGAAGACCTTGGCGCCTACAATAATATCGGGCACACCCTGGTCTCTGGCAACTGGAAAGCCACATCATCTGTGGTCGATCCACGTTACGCATTTTTTATTAATGCTGCTGGCGGTATGAATTTGAGCATGAGCGATTATGGCGTCTTTTTACGTGAGCACCTGCGCGGTTTGCTAGGTCAAAGCAACTACCTCAGTCAAGCCAGTTTTCAGCTGATGCATACGCCTGTCGATGGTTATGGTCTTGGCTGGGGTATCTCTACCATTCCTGGTCTTGGCAGCATCAGTACACATAATGGTACGGAACTGACTTACTACGCCAGCAACAGAGTAATACCAAGCAAAAACGTCGCCGTTGCCATCGCCTGCAACTGCTACGACGCAGCTGTCATGGGCAAGCTTGATGAGTTTGCAGACTCACTGCTAAAACCAATTCTGCCTCAATAGCAGCAATCACCGAGTGCTGATGTAGCTCATTCAAGTTTTTCGTGCGGAGACGCTTCAGCATAAGCACAAACATAAGCACCATTTTTTCCACAAGGAACAAGACATGAAATTTAACGCACTTATAGCAAGTAGCTTGCTGACTATCTCTTTGACTGCCGCAGCCGCTGACGGCACGGATGATCAAGGTTTTTATGCCGGGATAGATCTGGGAAAATCGTCTGTTTCTTCCAAGGTAATCAAGGACGGTAAAGATATCATCGGTGGTTTGAATGCCGGTTACCAGTTCAATCAAAATTTTGCGGCAGAAGTGTTTTATCGCAGCATGAGTTTTCGCTTTATAGATGGTCTGATAGGCGATAAAAATTATTATCCAGATGGACATCTCGGCATCGCTGTCATAGGGCGCACCCCCATCTATGACAAGTTTGGTGTGTATGGCCGCGTGGGTATAGGGCAGACAAGCATGAAATCAGGCTCAAGGTCACTCGGCGACAAACGTGAAACAGATGTCAGTTTTGGCCTGGGTGCAGACTACCAGTTGACATCCAACTTCAGTTTGAGACTGGAAGCAACACGCTTTTCCAAGAGTGAAGTTACGACCGCGACACTGGGAGCGAAATATCGCTTTTGAATAAGCACACGAGCATTAGCTGTTGCACCCTTGCTTCCTCTTGCTTGCTATTAAATAGGTACAAGCTTGCCCGGCTTACAGATAGTGAAGCAGGCTCTTCCCGCTGATGCGTTGATACAAACCTGTGGCAGCATCATAACGAAATACTTGCTTGCCTTTGCTGGCCAGGGCGGTGAAATCATAGTTGGTATATGTCTCACCGTCCTGATCCGCATCATGACCAATTTCTTTATTGGTAAATACTATGGCAGCGGAGTCAATAATCAACTCGCCCGGTGTAGTTTGCCCTTTTTTGATTACCCAAGTGCTTTTGAGGTCGTGACACTCTACCGGTGGAGTATCAACATCATTCCAGCGCTTGCGAATTTTCTTGCCTGGCACTTGTTGCATTCTCTCTTCGCACCCTTGCGTACCTTCAGTGCTGGTATCGAGCAACAAACTATCTTCCTTGATCATGGCCGTTACTGCCTGCTCATCGAGTTTGAATAGGGACAGATACTTGGATTCCTGACCACCACCAGCGTCATACCAGTAAACAGCAAGTGCGAAATGCCCAGGCCATAATTCATGGATCTCTGTTTCGTGAAAGCGGCCAAAGATCCCCATCCAGCCCACTTCGTCCTGACGCTTATCCAGAGACCATCTGCCATCTGTACGCTTGAACCAGTATGCGCCAAGTACACCAGGCGTAGAATGACCCGCGATCACAGGTTCTGCCGCCAGCAATAACACAGCCCTGTCATCCCCAAGCCGATGGACTTGCAAAGGACGCAGCTTCATTTGCTCCTTGTCTTTGCGCTCCTTGTCCATCCTGACCACAGGATGCCCGATCGCCTTATCTTTTTCTGCTGGTTTCCAGTCCTTGAAAACCAGGGCAGTCAAACCATCCTTGTCCAGGCTGGTCACAGAATCAGGTTTGGAACAAGCCGTCAAAGCCAGGCAAAATATGCACAAGGACAAACGCAAAAAATCAGGCATGATTTGCTGCAAAAAAACGGAACAGGGCTAAAGACAAGGCGAAGGCGTAAGCACTGGCAAAGCGATGGAGAAAAACCCCTTGCTGCCCACTTGAGCGCCAGGCGGCAAACATGCCTGCCAGCACACCCATCAACAAGGGTGTCACCACCAGATTGGCAATGCGCGCGATACTCCCGTGCAAGAAAGCCTGAGGAAAAATCAACACACTGATAAAACCGGCAAGGACGCCAAACCCGGCGTACACGATGATACTCAACCAGAGTGGCAGTTGTACCCGTTTACTCTTCCCCACCCCAGATGAAAACACCAGCTCAAGGACTTCAAAAACCAGTTGCAATAAAACTTCAAAGACAAATTCAATCATAGCGTTCCTGTTTGGTCAGTCCATAAAAATTTTAAAAAGCTGTCAACACAAGGTATGAAAGTGGAAAATATTCCCATTTTTTTGTCTGCTTCACTCTTGCTTATGCCAGCTTGCTTAAAACACCTGCTTTATCCAGGCGGAAACGCGCAAAATCTTCTGCCAGAAATAAATTACCTTGATAATGCGCTTCGGCCTCAGTCTGTATCTCGATGATGCACGGTGACTTCTCACTGTCCGCTTGATAACGCGCACTGAAATGCGTCAGCACCAGATTGGGCAAACCAGCAGATGCAGCGAAACCTGCGACAGCAGCGGCTGAACTATGCTGAACATGCCCTCCGACCTTGGCAGCAATATCCAGCGTATAAGTCGCTTCATGCACCAATACTTGTGCTTTTTTGCTGGCTTCACGCAACAACTCTGGCTGGTCATTATCACCGCCGACGATGATGCCACGCAAGGGATAGGGATAATGCAGGTAGTCAGCACTGCTCAGAGTCTTGCCAGCATGGACGATGTCTTCACCTTTTTTTAACTTCCCCCACAAGGGACCTGGTGGCACAGCTTCAGCCTGCAGTCTGGCCGTATCTAGTACGGCCTCTGTATGCTTCTCAAGGAAGCGGTAAGCAAAGGTGGGCACACGGTGCGACAACTTCGTTGCCTCAACGGTCACTGCATGATCTTGCCAGGCATCCATCTCTTCCACCGCCGTAAATTGCAATTCAAACGGCAAGAACGACTCAGACATGGCATGGGTTGCTTCCAGCCAGGCTTGTATGCCTTTAGGTGCGATAATCGGCAATGGTGTCTTACGGCCATTCATGGCAGCGCTGGCCAGCAAACCCGGCAAGCCATAGCAATGATCACCATGCACATGAGTAATAAAAATCGCTTGCAAGCCATGCACAGACAAAGGGGTATTGAGTAGTTGATGCTGAGTGGCTTCGCCACAATCAATCAGATACCATGCACTGCCCTGATCTGGCAACAGAGCCAGAGCAGTCACATTGCGCTGGCGCGTAGGTGCACCGGCTGAGGTGCCTAAAAATAAAAGATCCACAAATTCCTTCAACTTGATTAAAACTTATGCCATTGATTGTATGAGAATTCAGCACTGTTGCAAATTCTAACAATACTATACTGTCCAAGCTGTTCTACAGACTGTTTTGCGCTTATGATGCCAATTCACCATTCATAGCAAGACTGACACATGAAAATTCCTGCCGCGTTGCAATCCATTACCAGTGCTTTGATCGAGCGTCAAAAAGAACGCAAGCGACTGCGCGGCCCGGCGGACTTGCATTATGCCATTGCCGATTCCATCAGCATGCTGGATGCAGGCTCATGGCAAGAACTGGCGGAACAGTCTGGCTTCTTCATGTCCTTAGAATACCTGACAGCACTTGAACAAGTGCTACCACTGAACCTCTCAGCCCGCTATGCCCTGATTTTTGATGGCACAGGTGCAGACCGTCAAGCAGTAGCCGCAGTGTATATGCAAATCGCCGATATCAGCCTGGCTCAGGCCCGTCCAGAAAAACCGGCAGAAGCGGATAGAAAATGGGGGCTGCCACTCGATCAACTGGCGCAACATGCCAGGCAACGCATACTCACCTGCGGTAACTTCCTGACTTTTGGTCAGCACGGCATCGCCTTTGCCAAGGACGTTGACCCCAAGCTGGCATGGCATGGAGTCGTAGAAGTGTTATACCGTGTACGTCAGGCAGAAAAACTCGCAGGCAAAACCCATTTCGTCATGATCAAGGATTTGCATGATCCCTACATAGACCAGGCCGCACATCTGGAAAATCTCAGTTATCGCTATGTAGAAACCGAACCAAACATGGTGCTTGAGCTGGCACCAGCATGGAAAAATTATGACGACTACCTGGCCAGCCTGGCGTCCAAATATCGCAGCAGTATTCGCAATGCCATCTTCAAACCCATGGAAGAAGCTGGCTGCACCCTGGAAAAACTGGATGATCTGACACCGGTACTTGACGACATCTTTGCCTTGTACAAGGCAGTGCAGGTGAATGCAAGTTTTCGTCCGATTGAATTACTGCCTGAATATTTTCCAGTTTTACAGGCCGCTGCCGGTGACAAATTCCGTTGCAGCGTCATCAAACGCGAAGGTTGCTTGCTGGGCTTTTTGATTTCTGTCGCCGATGTTGAAACAGCGATTGCCTATCACATAGGTTTTGACCGTGCGGCGGCTGAAGAACTACCTATCTACCTGCGCCTGCTGCATGCAGGCATTGCCGATGCGATAGATCTGGGGTGCAAACGCATTTCTTATGGCCGCACTGCACTTGAACCCAAAGCTGCCCTGGGTGCCAAGCCACAAACTTTTGGCGTATTCGTGCGCCATCGCCAACCAGTTCTGAACAAGCTCATGAAACGCTTGCTGCTGGGCATAGAACATGAAGAGGCTCCTGATCGCAATCCCTTCAAAAAAGAAAAATCAGCCAAAAGCGAATCATCGTCCTGACAAACTCATCAAGACTGTCACCATCTCAAAGTGAAGACAGTCTTGCTGTAATCTGAGAATCAGGAAGCACCGCACACTACGCGCGCACCACCGCCACCCAGTACTGCAGGATGATCAGAGTGATTGTCACCGCCTATATGTATCATCAGTGACCGGCCCTTGAGATCAGCCATTTTCAAGCGTGGTGCCAGTACAGGCTGGTTGGCATTGCCGCTGGCATCGACATACAGAGGCGGCAAATCACCTGCATGGCCATCACCCCACGGTGTGCCATGGCGATTACTGTTTTCCGGGTCATAGTGGCCACCTGCACCCAGAGCAGCAACCAGCTTGCCATCTTTTTCCTTCGCGCTGCAATCTGCATTCTGGTGCACATGGAAGCCATGCAAGCCTGGTGTCAGGCCAGTCAAAGCAGGTGTGAACACCAGGCCATATTTACTTTCAGAGACAACGACCAGTCCAAGTTTGCTACCTACGCCAGCTTCACTTACCTGGTTCATGTTGATAGTTACATCCGCCGCTGCGATCAATGGCAAGGCGCTTAACAAGGAAAAAAAAATTTTGGTTTTCATGACGGTATTACCTTAAAGAAATTCAATCAACGCCAACGCAAGGGCGTGTGGTGACAAAATATAACCGACTGGCATGTGATTAGCAATTTCGAAACAGATGAATGGGTTCAGAATTACAAGGGGTTACAAAAAATATACATGCATCAAGCAATTATCAAAAAGAAGGCATTTTCAACTGCCTTCAAAAATACTGCCAAGATAACTAGCAAAAAATGCAAACGCCATGATGATGCAATTGCAATTTCACGAGTCAATGCTTCTATTTACCGGCAAAACTTACGCTTGCACTCGCAATTTCACTCTATTTAGCTGACAATGCGTCTGATACTTTTTGCTGGCGGAGATTTGGGTGGAACTTGGGATGGACCTGTTGTGGGGTGTGGGTACAACTGTTATTGCTGTCATTTTGTTGTTGCAAGTGCTGACTTTGCTCATCAGTACAAACCGTCTATTGAAATTGCTGTTATGGGTACCTCGCAAGACACCTTGTTTGCGCGCAGCCAGCGGCGACCTCTTACCACTGTTTGATGCGGCGCGTGTAGAAATGGAGCAGGCTGGATTTCGCTACATGCATAGCTGGCGTGGCCGTTCAATGATAGCAGCAGATGACATACCAGTAAGCTATAGCGATGTCTATCATCACCTGGCTCAGGACGTCCATGCTGAAGTTGTACCCGCCGAAGCTCCAGGCGACAAACGCCTGTACAACATCCATCTCTGGAATACGTATATCGATGGCAAGGCCTTACTGACTGTCAATGGCTTGCAGCAAGCCCTGGTGCCCTTTCCAGCGCGTGTGAGTGTCATTGATGACAAAAGCCCTGACTTGGCAGGACAACTGGCAACACACTTGCATGTCCGTGAGCTGATTACTGTACAGCGCACAGACCTGGAAGACGCACCCAAAATTGCCCAAAACCTGGTAGACCGCTGGTTAGTGCGCCTGGAAAGAGAAGGCAAGGTATATCAGCGCACACAACGCGGCGATGAAATCATCTACGGCTTTCGCTTTTTGCCTGCGCTTAAAATGGCCTGGAATATGCGTAAAGTCAGGCAAAGCACAGCAGCGAACTCCACAAGGCAAACAACCGCAACTGCCACTAGCGCAAAGTCCACAGCCACTGCCGAAAGCATCCTGACAGCTCGCCAGTTACGTGACCGCCATACTTTTGTTCGAACACTTTGCACCTTGCGCTCCATGCTGGCACCGCGCTGGTATCAATATGCAAGCTTTGCCTTGTCTGCCCTTGCCTTCCTGGCCCTGGGTACCTGGTGGTGGGGTATCACGGGAGCCGTACTCATCGGTGCTGTCATTGCCCTGCATGAAGGTGGTCACTGGCTGGCAATGAAGCTGGCAGGCTTCCGGGATGTACAGGTATTTTTTGTCCCCGGCATGGGTGGTATTACCAGCGGTGAAAAACACGAAGCCAAACCACTGACACATATGCTGGTCTACCTGGCTGGCCCCATGCCAGGCCTGCTATTATCGCTGGCCAGCTTCACTCTCATCGCCTGGGAGCCTGGCATCATGAATACCGCCTGGGGGCCCTATTTGACGATGGCGGCGCTAGCATCACTTTTGGTCAATGGCTTTAATCTCTTGCCGGTATTGCCGCTGGACGGGGGCCGCATCATAGAATTATTGCTCATTGCACGACTGCCCTGGCTACGTTTTGTTTTTTCACTTACCAGTGGCCTGATGATGCTGGGCTATGGTTTATACAGCAATGACAAAGTATTGCTGGGCTTGGGCATCGTGATATTGATCACTGCGCGGTTTCAGTTCAAGCTCGCCAAAGCGGCCTCTTTACTATTGCGACAAAAAGCGCGTCCTTCCAGCAGCAAGGATTTTGCCAGTGCCGCCGGTGAATTATTTGATTTTTTCGATCAAGCCAGTTTTTCAAAATGGAATTTCTCCACCAGGCTTGAAGTTGGCCAGAGCTTATTGTCACGCTATCTGGGTGGCCTGCCGGGATGGCGCGACAGCAGCGCTGGCATAGCACTTTATCTCGCCTGTCTCATACTGCCCATTGCATCTTTGCTGGCTTTATTCTATACAGCGCCCACTACCATGCTGAACCTGGCTGGACAAGGCATCTCTACACTCATGGCATCTACAGATGCCGCACCACCAGTGAATTTAACCAGCAACGATACCAAAGCTGCTGCCAACTCGTGGGAAGAAGAAAGAAGTCTACAAAGATTGTCCCGTGCTGACAAAATAACAGCCGCACAAGGTGATGACAGAGCAAGGGTACTCAAAAAGGCACTGGAAGACGCCAACGAAAACGATACAGAAGATGCTCTGCGTATCGCCAAAATTTACTATGCAGAGAATAATAATTCGGTGCAGGCAACCTACTTCCATGCAGATGCTGCGTTTGCCATGGCTAATGCCTTACGCAATTGGTCTGAGCAAGATGAAGTGGAAAATACCGCAAAGAATGATGCAGACATCGCCAATTATTTGCAAGAAGCCGAAGCCATCTTGCGTGCAAGACTGCATACCCAGGCTGATAAAAATGATGCCCGTTTACTGGCAGAAGTATTGCAGGTAAAAGATACAGATGCAGATAATCCGGCACAATTACTGCTCAAGCAAGAAATCGTCAGCTTGTTTAGCAAAGACAAAGCGCAAGACGATGTCCAGCTGTTGCAAGCACATCAAATGCTGGCACGCGGTTACTATATATCTGGAAAAGCGGATGAAGCTGCGCAGGAACTACAACTGGCAGAAAGTGATTATGCCTGTGCGACGAAGAAAATTGATGATTACTTATGCCAGTCACTCAAGCTGGATCAAGCCTGGTTATTGGTCAGCAAGAAGAGATTTGAAGATGCAATAAAATTGCTCACCCCTTATAGCGCAGCAGCAAAAAATCAACGTCAAAACGACATGATGAACAGGGAAAATCATCAAATCAAATGGATGATTTCCATGCTGAAAAAAGACTATTACCAGGCCAGCAAAGAAGCGCAGTCATTAACGACGCTGCAGTTACCAGGCACCGGCAACTGGCTAATGGATTTGTTTATACAACGAACACAACCAGCCAGTAACTACCAGGCAGACCTGATGCTACTGGAAAGCCTGCGCGCGCGTGGCGAACAAAGCGAGGCAAATAAAATCACTGAACGCTTGCTTGACACGCAACGCAAGATGCGCAGTGAATTTGCCAATGCAAAACCTGGCAATACAGAACCCGTATGCAGGATCAATGTCTATGGCAGTGCCTGGAGAAGTCAGTTTCAGCAAACTCTGCTGAATATTGAACAAAGGGAAACCAGGTGTGTTCCACGTTCCAGCACGAATCCCCGATAAGTAGCAAGGCCGTCACCGATATTGCTGAAGCAGGGGCATATTCTCCCTGCTTCAGCAAGAAAAATACAGCAACAAAAAATCAGCGATTCCCGGCAAACAAATATCGTATATTTTTCTCATATTCTGCTTCAGCATCAATACGCGTGATCTGATCCAGTGCCAATAGCAGGTGCGCCCGATCACGATTTGCCATCAAACCATATTCATGCAAGAGCAAAGTATGCCCATCCAATTCTTTGATTTCGCCTACGAAACAAACCCCATCGCGAATACGTTCTGTATGCACATTAATGTAGCCAAACTGGCTCTGCACTGAAGTCAGTATCTCATTCAAATCATTCAAGGGGATGGCAGGAAACAAGCCTTGGGATTGATGAAAGCAGATCAGGGCTTTCATCGCTTCCAGTGCATTGCTACCCCAGCGGACTCTGCTAATGTCTTGGCGAAAAATAATACTGAACCCACCAGCCATGCCCGCATCCGTGAACACGCTGAGGAGCAAGAAGTCATCCGAAAAATCGCTAATGATGCCTGTCAGCGACTCGCTATCAAGCTCATCCCGGTAAATGTCGACCAATTCTTGATCTGTCTGTAATTTCTTTAATGTACTGCTTTGTAATTTCATACTTTTTTCTCAGATTATCGGTGAATCAGGTTGTACGTTCTTGCGACTCGCAACACATGCATTTCAAAATAGATTTTCTTCCAGATTGAGTAAATGACTGAAACTGCTGCGAGTGAATACATCGTGAGCGATCGTTTCAGCAAACGCAATATTGTAGCAATGCTGGGTGTACCACTGTGTATCTGCACTATGCCTGCCATTCATGCTGATTTGCGCAGTTTCTCCCGCTGCGATAGTCAATGTCCTTGATGGACTATGTCGCAGGGGCATGCCATGAAAACCCTTGTCCCACTTCAGTCGCACCAGTAATTGATTGCCTCGCCATTCGAGTACCAGGCCATCGATTTTACATGGCAATACCATTGCAGGCCCGGTGCGTATAGAGGCGCAAGCGAATTCACCTCCATCTGCTTCACGAAAATCACGTCTTTCTATCACATGAAAATGCCCCGTGTGCGACAACAATGGAAATGCCCGGGCTATCTGATTGCGCTTGTCTGCCGCAGGAAAACCACGGCTGCGTTTGGTCCAGTAAACGCTCACGATTTGCACGGCGAACTGATGCGTTAATTCAGACTCTGTCAACTTGGCTGTCATATAGGAAAACTTCAATCATTCCTGAGTTTAAGTCAGGAATACGTATGCTGTAAAATGACTATTGTCCCCTTACCCTCACTTTATACCTGCCGGTATCATTTAATGAAGACCTTACTTTCTGCCGTGGCTTGCCTGCTGTTCTGTCTGACCTGCCAGGCTGCCGACCCGCGCTTTACTGTCATCAGCGTTAATACTGAACATGAAGAACTGCAGCTATTCCTGCGTGACGAGAACGGCAAGGGCTTCAAACGCTTTGATACCTTGAAGACCTGGCTGGCAGGTAAAAACAGGCAATTGCACTTTGCCATGAATGCAGGCATGTACCATGCTGATTATTCGCCAGTAGGTTTGTTTGTACAAAATTCAGAGCAGGTAACAGCCTTGAACCTGGCAGATGCCTGGGGAAATTTTTTCTTGAAACCGAATGGGGTGTTCCTGCTTACACCAGCCGGGCCGCAAGTCATTGAATCTTCAGAATATCCTGCTTTAGCTAAAGATGTCTTGCTGGCCACGCAGTCTGGTCCATTGCTATTGAGAAATGGGCAGATCCATCCCGCATTCAAGCAAGAATCAACTTCGCGACTGAAACGCAATGGTGTTGGTGTCATCGGCAAAAAAGCCATCTTCGTGATTAGCGAGCAACCCGTCAACTTCCATGAAATGGCGACCTTCTTCAGGGACAGCTTGCACTGCCAGGACGCACTCTACCTGGATGGCAGTATCTCAGGCATTTATTCTATCGAACTCAAGCGTAACGATAACACTGTAGATCTCGGGCCGATTATTGGCGTCGTGCGGTAAAGTCAAATTTCAAAAACACGCAGATAATATATTCAGGCATGATTCCCAGCTACTTAAAAAAACGCAATATTGCAGTCACGATTTATCTTGCTGGCATGTGTGCAATCATTTACCGGACCAAGGTACAGGAGTTAAGTGAGTCAGGCATATATTTCTACACGCTCTTATTTATTGTTCCTGCCTCACTGATAGTAGCATGCTGGTTTTACTTAAAGGCAAAGAAACGCTCTAGCGGCTGGTTGATACTTTTTCCAATGAACATACTTGCATTTATCATCTATGCACTCCTGGAAGATCGCTCCAACCTGCCCGACAATATCCCCTGCCCCGCTTGTGGTGCTGCTAACTTCCCTGTCGATACGAATTGCAGGCTATGCAAGACAGAACTCAAGCATACGCAGCCAATATCAATTTAAGCGGATTTATTAAGCAAAAGCGAGGTGCTTAGTGCTCGAAAGCAGACTTAGCTGTTTTTTTGGTATTTGTATAAATAGGAGTCGCAGATTTTCAGCAATTCGTCAAATCCCACTTTGAGCGAGTTGGCAGAAATGGCGACAGGGCTGCCGCACATCTTGTAATTCATCCTGTTCAGGATGCGCTTGAATGCGCCGCCAGTCATGATATAGCGCTCAGGTTCGAGCAATTTGATGACCAGGATCTTCTGCTTCTGCATTTCAAAAATGCTGAAACCTGTAATCTCTGACCAGGGGACAAATCCAGCAGCAACACCACTGCTATTATCATGAATGCCTGCAGAATTTAATATCAGGCCAGGCTTTTTATCCAGCAATTTCCTGATACCGACTACACCGCAAAATCCGAAAAACAAGATGACGATCACCCCTATGCCATACATAAGGACAGGGCTGTTGTAACGGTGCCGGGCAGCAATCTGAACACTGTCAAATTGCACCATCCAGAGCCCCATCGCCACAAATATCACTGAACCTATGACCAGCATGCGCAATTTGGTCTTGCTCAATTCGATAATTTTTTCATCTTCAGTATGCATAAATCCCCTGTCACTCTGACTTGTTGATTTTGATTATCCGCCTCGAGGGCAGCATATTTTCAATCGAAATGTTCAGTGAAACTCAGAAACAAGGGGATATTAATGCAATTTATTCAACTTGACTACTTATGCGCTTTGTTGAAGATGCCAATTTTTCAGGATTTCCCGATTAGTGGAGCTAAGAGTCAAGCCAGGTCATACAAGGCAATACACCTCAATTATTAGCAGAAACTTGCGCCGCCCTTGCCACTTCTCCCACATGTTTGACTATGTACAAATACAGCAAAACATAAGTTGCGTGGAACAGCAGTTCAAAAACCCAGCCTCCAAATAGATCGACTGTTCCCTGCAGCACTATCGCTAATATGGTGGTCAGCGGTATCATCAAGAAGATAATCAAGACCAGGTAACGGATGGAAGCTATCAGAGAGATACTGATATAGCGAGACAGAAATTGTGTGCCTGATGCACCGCCATTGGCCCGGAAAGCCATCATCGTACCGGCCGCTGGAATCAGTATATTCAAGAGGGATGCAAAGTAAGTCCAGCCATCGACAGATTCATGGGGGATATAAGCCATCATCTCAATTGCGATTGCGCCGAAAATGGTATAAACCAGTATATAGGAGTAGCCTTGGGCCTCAGTCAAGCCATGTCCAATCAATTGCTTCTTCAATAAATCCAGTTTCCAGAAATACATTGGGTCCTCAGTTTTTATTAGTGTTGATGTTCCCAATCAAGTCAGAGGCAGAGCCTGCGCTGCATATGCGATGTCAGAGACGGGACATGCCTTAAAAGCAGTAGAGTAGATATGAGCGAATACTTGGAAAGGGATGTAATGAAAGATTGTGCTTCACTTTAAACTCCTGCACAAAGCAGGAAAATAAAACAACATAAGCTAAATTAAGCGAATTTAAAGATATTTATCGCTAAAACTGGTCCCGCCGACAGGAATCGAACCTGTATCTTACGCTTAGGAGGCATACGTTCTATCCATTGAACTACGGCGAGACACGGTGAAAAATGCCCGGATTTGCTTGTGCATTTCTCAATCAGCCCGCCATCTTACCTGAGCTTGGGCCAACAATCAATTCAGCAGATGAGTTTAGCTGCCTAGCTAGCGTACAATACTGCTTTTCTCTAATTTATGTCCGCGCATCCCCTGATGCCGGTTTCACAGGGTTTTATGGCAGTTATCTCATTAAGCGATGCCCAATTGGCATTCGGTCACGTTGCTTTGCTCGATCATGCAGAGTTTTCTATAGAAGCAGGCGAACGCGTAGGCCTGATCGGGCGTAATGGTACAGGCAAGTCTTCCTTGCTCAAGATCATTGCCCGCACATCAAAGATTGATGATGGCCTGCTGGTGATGCAGCAAGGTATCAAGATTGCCTATGTCGAGCAAGAGCCGCAATTTGACATGGAGCTCAGCGTGTTTGATGCGGTTGCATCCGGTCTGGGTGAACTGCCCGCCCTGTTGCAGGAATATGAAGCATTGACTGGCCAGTTTGGCGGTGACAATGATGATGCCCTGATGGAGCGCATGCATGACATACAGGTAAAACTGGATGCGGCCGACGCCTGGAGCCTGGGTAACAAGGTAGAAACCACGCTGGACAAGCTGAACCTGTCGAAAGACGCCATCATGGGCACGCTGTCAGGCGGTATGAAAAAGCGCGTGGCCCTGGCTTGTGCGCTGGTCAGTGCGCCTGATGTGTTGTTGCTTGATGAACCAACCAATCACCTGGATTTTTCATCGATACAATGGCTGGAAGCCTTGCTGAAAGACTTTAAAGGCAGTGTGCTGTTCATCACCCATGACCGTAGTTTTCTGGACAATGTAGCGACGCGCATCTTGGAACTGGATCGTGGCAAGCTGACTTCTTTCCCCGGCAATTTCACGACTTACCAGACCCGCAAAGCGGATCTTCTGGAAAATGAAGAAGTAGAAAACGCCAAGTTCGACAAATTTTTGGCGCAGGAAGAAATCTGGATACGCAAAGGCGTCAAAGCCCGCCGCGTACGTGACGAAGGCCGTGTCAAGCGTCTGGAACAACTACGCCTGCAACGCAGCGCCCGCCGTGACCAGCAAGGCCAGGTCAAGCTGGATGTAGGCTCCAGCGAACGCTCAGGCAAGATCGTGGCAGAACTGGAAAATGTCAGCAAGCGCTTTGGCGACAAAGTCATCATCGATGATTTCTCCAGCATTATTTTGCGTGGCGACAAAGTGGGCCTCATCGGTCAAAATGGTGCCGGTAAAACTACCCTGCTGAAACTGATTTTGGGCCAGGATGAACCAGACAGCGGCACCATCAAACAAGGCAGCAAATTGCAGATCGCTTACTTTGACCAGATGCGCGCGCAACTGGATGAAGAAGCCAGCCTGGCAGACACGATAGCGCCGGGTAGTGACTGGGTAGAAGTCAATGGCCAGCGCAAGCATGTGATGTCTTATCTGGGCGACTTTTTGTTCGCCCCAGAACGCGCCCGTTCACCGGTTAAATCACTCTCAGGTGGTGAACGCAACCGCCTGTTGCTGGCCCGTTTGTTCGCCAAACCAGCCAACGCACTGGTGCTGGATGAACCGACCAATGATCTGGATATCGATACGCTGGAGTTGCTGGAAGAATTGCTGGAAGAATACACTGGCACTGTCTTTCTGGTCAGCCATGACCGTACCTTCCTCGACAATGTAGTAACCCAGGTTATCGTTGCTGAAGGTGAAGGCCAATGGCGTGAATTTATCGGTGGTTATAGTGACTGGGAACGCTATCGCAGCACAGTGCCAGTCACCAGAACAGCGAAGACCGAGCAAAAGCCAGCCGTGGCAGCCGTATCGACCATGAGTGCACCAGCGGCAGCCAAACCGAAAAAGCTCAGCTACAAAGAGCAACGTGAGCTGGAAGAACTGCCCAAGCAGATTGCGGCACTGGAAGCTGAGCAGGTATCCATTACAGCAAAACTGGCCGATGCCAATCTGTATAAAAACGGACCGGAGCAAGCCAATATCTTGAATGCACGCCATGCCGAGATAGATGAGCAATTACTGGAGGCGCTGGAAAAATGGGAAGTGATAGAAGCCCGTAGCAAAGGCTAAATTCATATTAGAATGCATATCTTGTCATTAAAACATGATATGCATTCACCATGAAAATGATCCACATTTTCCTGACACTGCTGAGCGTTTCCATCTTTGGAACTGCACAGGCAAAAGCAGCAGACTGTCAGGCTGAAAAAAGCTTAACTGAAGCAGCTCTCCAGAACCGGCTCATCATCGTTGGTGACTCTCACGGTATTGTAGAAATTCCAGACTATCTGTTGCAAGTAGCATGTCGCTTGCTCAACAATGGCAAGCCATTGTTGATAGGCCTGGAGATACCTGCCAGCGAGCAGGAAGCCATCAATAATTACCTGCAATCTGACGGCGATGCATATGACCGCATGAATTTGTTGAACGGGATTTTTTGGCATAAAGCCAGAAAATACGGCATGGCCAGTGAAGCAATTTTTGCTGTCATTGAAACCAGTCGCAAGTGGAACAAGGCTGGCTTGCCTGTCATGGTATTTGCTTTTGACCAGGCAGAAAACAGCTGGCCAGTTCGCCTGCAAAAGCAGGAATCATTTTGGGGTGGCTATAGAGAAACCATCATGGCACTCAATATCAATGTGCGTGCCAGACTTTACCCACAACACACTCTCTTGATACTGGTAGGCGGCATACACGCACTTAAATATGCCGAGCCCAGAGATAAATATCCGAGTATGGCTCATACTCTGGCGCAGACTTATACCAGCTATACGATCACTTTTTCTCGCCCTGAAGGTGAGGCTTGGTATTGCGGTGGGCAAACAAGGGAAACCATGCAATGTGGCAAGCAAAAATCTCCCAAGAGCAGATTGCAGACCAACCCTGCTTTCGATGTGACGATTGCACTTGAAAAAATAAGCGCCTCCCCGCCTGCCGTCGACAAATAAATTTCATTCATCGTCACAGCATCAGTATCTATACTTGTGCATTGGCATCGCAGCTTGAGAATCTTGCACGGAGAAGGATAAATGACAAAAGACGCTAAAGTAGCATTGATCACAGGTGGCAGTCGCGGCATAGGTGCCGCCACAGCACTTCAACTGGCGGCTGCCGGTTATGCAGTGTGCATCAACTACCTGCACAAGCACGAAGCTGCACAGCAAGTCGTACAAGAGATACAGTCACAAGGCGGCACAGCGATTGCCATACAGGCGGACGTTGCCAATGAAGTCGACGTCGTACGCCTGTTTACAGAGCTGGATGCACGACTCGGTAAGCTGGATGCGCTGGTCAATAATGCGGGCATCCTGATGCAGCAATGCCGCTTGGAAGACTTGACGGCTGAACGTATCAATCGCTTGCTAAGCACCAATGTCACGAGTTATTTTTTGTGCTGCCGCGAAGCAGTGAAACGCATGTCGACCAGGCATGGTGGCAAAGGTGGCGCTATCGTCAATGTGTCTTCAGCCGCAGCACGGCTGGGTTCCGCCAATGAGTATATTGATTATGCGGCGACCAAGGGCGCGATTGATACCCTGACCAAGGGGTTGTCTGTGGAAGTGGCAAATGAAGGCATACGCGTCAACAGTGTGCGGCCAGGATTGATCTACACCACCATGCATGCAGATGGCGGCGAAGCCAACCGGGTAGAAAGACTCAAGACCAATGTCCCCATGCAACGTGGCGGTGCGCCGGAGGAAGTGGCAGCGGCTGTCAGTTTTTTATTAAGCGATGCGGCTTCTTATATCACTGGCAGTTTTGTTGATGTATCGGGCGGAAGATAATTTTATTGCACCACGAGTTGATGCCGCCAACAGATCATTACTGACGTTCTTCAATCTTGAAAATAGTACCCTGATCATAGGTCAGGCGCAGATATTGGCCTTCACGAATGACACCATCTTTGGATGATGTGGTTTTATAGCCATCGCCTCCATCATATTCGGAAATCTTGAAACAAGTCTTGGCAACGCAAAAACTATCGAACTTTTGCCCATCGCCAGCCTTGCGAAATTGTGAAACCTGCCCCTCTACGACAGACAAAGCTCCCCTTTCTTTTTGCTCTTGTCGTTTCACGCCGTCATACCAGTTATCAACAGTCAAGCCAACAACTACACAACTCACAATGACAGCAAAACTGCCGGTCTTAACGTTAGACCATGCTTTTTGATAGGCATGCCAGCAAAGAGTCGCCAAACCACAGCCTAATACTATCGTTGCCCAAATGAGTACAGACCGCAAGCTTTCCTTATTACTTACCACGCCTTCATACAAAACCTTGAAATCCATATGCGATAATCTTTAATGTTGAAATCAGATTGACAAAGCAAAGACGCCTTAGTCTTTTGATTTTAACCATTTTAGCATTGGCAATGGTAAAGTTCTGTCTTCAAGATTTTCAAAAAACAGGCTTATCCAGTATGTTGACATTTCGCTCCCTTACCATGTCCCTAGGCATGTCAGTGTCCCTATTAGTGGGCTTGAGCACAGGGTTTGCCACAACAGCCCAGGCGCAAAATTTGTATCGTTGTGGCAGCACTTACCAGGACAAGCCTTGTGACAACGGTCAGGTTGGCAAGTTAATCAAGAAAAACCCCAGCCCATCCGCATCAGATAAACCACCACTGGATGCGAATTGCATACGTCGTGGAGAAGAAGCAAAAAAAATAATCTGGATGAAGGAAGCTGGCGCCTTTCAGGATAAATTGGCAAGTGATGCCAAGACGGCAGAACAGCGCAAATTGATTGCTGATGTATATGCTCTGAGCGGCAATTCGAATGATATACGTATCAAAATAGAAAGCGACTGCATGGCCGAAAAAGAGTCTGACCGCAAATTGGGCAGCCGCTCAAATGAAGAAGAGGTCAACCGTCATCTGGCTGCTGAGCGCAAAGCAGTGAATGGACCAAACTCAAAAGACAGCAGCAAGCCAGATGCGAATGAGGCCGCACGCAGACAGGAAGCATGTGAGGACATACGCAAGCAGATCAGTGCTGCACGCAGCAATCAAAAAGCGGGCGGCAGTGCACAAGAAATGGAAGCCATGGCAGATATGAGGCGTAGAATCGACACCAGCCTGAAAGAAATGGGCTGCTCCAAATAAACCAGGCATGCCTGGGAAGGCAGATGGGCCTGATCACAAGCTCACCTGCCTTCCCGGTCGTGGCTTCAATTGCGAATACCAAATACCTCTTCAGAGGTACGCACCATGATGCGGCTATTGATGGGCGTAGCAATATTCGACCATACCCAGTTATGATGCTCGACGATTTTTTCAGCGCGTAAGTGCGGCCTGTCCCCAGTTGTATGGGCATCTGACAAGGCAGTAACATCAAAACCATGCGAAGCTGCGGACCGTACCGTGCTATCCATACAAAACTCTGTTGCCAGACCACACAAGATCAGGTTGCGCGCACCTGTAATTTTTAAGTGGGCAAGCAAACCTGTTTGCGCAAAAGAATCACAAGCTGTCTTATCAACAAAGACATCGCCAGGGGTAAATGGCAGTTCAGGTATGACTTCCCAACCGGCTGAACCTGCCAGTGCGTCGTCGTTGGCATGGCGTATAAAAATCACCTGGCCGCCATGCTGGCGAATATAGTCCGCCGCCCGCTTGATGCGGGCAATCACATTTGCCTTGTCATAGCGAGGCGTTCCTGCATGCAGCCAGGCGTTTTGCATATCAATAATGAGCAGGGTATCCATGTTGCCGCACCTAATAATCCAAAAACCATATGATACTGCCTTCTGCTTTGATACGTGCATTGCAGCAATCAATCGAAATCATGGTGTTATTGACAATCTCCAGCCCGGGCAATATTAGTTCAGCACTTGCTTGATTGCTTCGCTGGCAAATAATTCTATCAACAGATCTGCTACTGCCCTGACCCTGGGAGAACGCCTGACATCATCATGCATGACCAGCCAAAGCTTTCTTTGGGCTGGGCAGATATCTGGCTCAACACGGTACAAATTACGGTGACTCTGACGCAAATAATGGGGTAAAACGGTAAGCCCCATACTGGCGGCTGCGCATTGCGCCAGTACCATCTGATCATTGCTACGCAGGCAAATTTTGCGTTGGCCTATATAATTTTCCAGCCATTGATGATGTGGCGTGGGCGAATCTTTTTCATAGGCGACGAATTCCCAATCCGCTGCAGCATACTTTCTTGAATAGGCTTTGGTGGAATACAAGCCATAGCCTATGCTGGCCAGGGGTTTGATGACCAGACCGGCTGTTTGAGGGCGTATCATGCGCAGGGCGATATCTGCTTCGCGTTTACCGAGACTGACTTGCTGACGTTCGGCCTGCAATTCCAGTTCAATCCCAGTCAGATTTTTGCACAAGTTTTTAAGATGGGGTGCAAGCAAGAAAGTCGATAAAGCAGGTGGTGCAGAAATGCGCACTACTCCTTCCATTTTACCTGTCTGCAATGCTTTTCTCTCAAAACTGAACCAGCGTTCTTCCACTTCTCTGGCATGGGCAACCAGGTTTTTTCCTTCTGTCGTCAATTGCCAGCCACGTACCAGTCTATCAAATAATCGCAAGCCCAGTGCCGTTTCCAGAGCATCAATACGACGGGCGACCGTCGTATGTTCAACTTGCAGGCAACGTGCTGCCCCGGTCAACGTGCCGCAATCAACCAGTGCCAGAAAATAACGTAAATCATCCCAATTCATCATGGTGCAATTATGCACAGTCCAGGCGAATATTTCAGTAATTTTCTTTCCCCACTGGTTTGGCTAAGCTGCAAGTCAACTAACTCAATGAGAGAAAGATGATGCAAGCCATACAATTGTTTTCACAAGGTGGACCTGATGTATTGAAATTGACTGAAGTTGCCATGCCCCAAATTAAAGATGGAGAGGTACTGGTACAGCTTGACTATGCAGGCATCAATTATGCTGACGTATATCAGCGCAATGGACAAAATCCAGCCAGCCTGCCATGCATACCGGGTGCCGAAGGTGCGGGCACTGTGATAGAGGGCAATGATATCTTGCCACCTGGCACGCGGGTAGCATGGTTATCCCAGCCAGGCTCGTATGCCGAATACCTGGCAATACCTGCCTGGAAGCTGATTGTATTACCAGAATACCTGAGCACACGTGAAGCCGCGGCCGCCATACTGCAAGCAGTGACAGCGCAGTATCTTTGCGAAACCAGTTATCGGGCGCAGGCTGGCGATACGGCACTGGTACATGCGGGTGCTGGTGGTGTTGGCCTGTTGCTAACCCAAATACTGAAACACAAAGGTGTCAAGGTCATCAGCACCGTATCAACGGCAGAAAAAGCCCGACTGTCACAAACGGCGGGCGCTGATCATGTGGTGATGTACGCAGAGACTGATTTCATCAGCGCTGTCAAAGATATAACGCAGCAACGGGGTGTGCATGTCGTCTACGATTCCGTAGGCTTGGATACTTACCAGGGCAGTATGGCATCGCTGCGGCCACTCGGCAGTCTGGTATTGTTTGGTCAATCCAGTGGCAATGTGCCTCCCATCGATCCCATGCAGTTGTGCCGCCAGGGTTCGTTGTTTTTGACGCGCCCAACCCTAGCTCACCATGTTGCTGATGCAGATAGCCTTCAATACCGCAGCCAGCGTGTCTTCACCTGGTTGTGTGAAGGCATACTGGATTTACGCATCCATCAGATCTATCCATTGGAACAGGCCGCGCAAGCTCATGCCGATCTCGAATCACGGAACACCACAGGCAAACTATTACTGGCTATAAGTGAAACCGCCTGCAACTCTTTGACAAGGGAGCAAACATGATCAGTACATTCAAAAAAATAGTATGTATGGCACTGAGCTGCATCAGCTTTCTGAGCGCACCTGCGCATGCTTTTATGGAACAGGACGTGGACAAACATGCCCAGGCACAAAAGCGGCTGACTGGTACCTGGACATTGACCGCAGCGCCTGAAATTCGTGCCGACGGCAGCCGGGGTGAAACCTTTGGAAGCAACCCCAAAGGCTTGTTGATCATCGATGAAAGCGGACGTTATTCACTGCAAATTTACAAATCATCTCGCAGCAAATTTGCAGAGGGCGATAAACGCAAAGGCACAGAAGCAGAATATCGTGCAGCAGCCCTGGACACCAGTTCACATTATGGCCGCTGCTTCATCGATGCCGAGCGCAACGTTCTGGTGTTCAGAATAGAACATGCCTCTTTTCCAAACTGGGATGGCACAGAACAAGCCCGACAATTTGAATTGAAGGGAGATGAACTAAGCTATCGTGTACCGGCCAGTGCCAGTGGCAACGGTACAACGGCTATTTCCTATTGGAAGAGGTCGCGCTGAACGATAAGGCAAGCGCTCTATTTTGGTGCTTGAGGCGCGCTTGCGATAGACGACAAGCGTTGCTCCAATAATTTCAAGCGCTCGCGAATATTTGCACCTACGGCAATTTGCGGATTGGAATATCCATCCGACTTGCCAGCCTCTTCTTCACGTTGCTTGATAACTGGTCTGGCTGCTGCATGGGCAGTTTCAAAAGACAGGGTCTTATCGCGTAATTGCTCATCGTACATGGCACGACCAAAAAAAGTCAGCTCTGATTTGCTGCCACATCCGTAAGAAGTATGGTCAGCATCTGATGCCGTCATCACCAGCGTGTTGGCATCTGACAAAGGTGCAATCCAGTTACCGGCATAGCAGGCAGAAATGGAAATCACTCTGTGCTTGATACCCGCCTCGTCCAGCCATTGCTTCAAATCTTCTGGCGTGACGGATTTAACGCTGAGCGGCCACATCCCTGCAGACAATTCACCATCACTGGCACCATGGGAAGACATGTGCAGGAACAGGATGTCTTCATTGACATCCATACGTTTTGCCATGTTTTGTATGGCTCGCTGCAAATTCAGTGGCGTAGCCCATGGCAAGCTGGCGATGGTGCCAGGATTATTCACCAGGTGCAGACTGCGCCCTGCAGCATCAAAACGCTTCTCCATGACTTGTGACACCATGCTGGTTTCGTTCAGAAAAACGTTTTCGTCACCATAGGGGGCGAAGTTAAGACTGTACAAATCGATGACGCCAGGTCTTTGTGACTGAAGTGCACCCATTTTTTCTTGCAGCAGCGCAGCTTGCGCCTCAAATACTTCCTGAGAAATATCCGGCGACTTGTCACTACTATCTGTTCCATTGCTTATCACCCGTTTCGGGTACCAGAAATGAGGGGGATTGGTAGTGACTTGCATGGCGATACTACTGAGCGTTACCAAGAATATCAGCACTATTGACGAAACACGGCGATCACATGCTCGCCACAAAAAGACTGCCTGAACTGCTATTGTTAACAAGACCGGTGCAAGATAGATCAGCCAGCCTATGAACTGGCTAAAACTGTCATACGTGATCCAGCCCAGGTACATTGCCAGGCCCAAAGGCAGGTTAAAGATCAGGGATAGAAACAGGCCTTGCGCCATGGACAGGACAAATAAATGACCGGCACTGGGTGCAACACTGCCATTTTCTTCATCTGGGTTAACAGGGTTTCGGCGCAAGCTGAAGCAAAGCCAGGCCCATGCTGCAAAGGAAAACCAGTTCGCGCCTATAGCACGAAAATGGAAATCAGCAGGGCCATCTATTGCCAAGCGCTGCAAGCACATAGTAGTGGCTAAGTACCCTATAACCAGTATCAGCATGACTAAGGGCGAGGCAGGTATACCTTCCCAGCGTGGATGCTTCAAGAAACTGATTCTTAAAGTCTCACTTATTAAGCGGGTCCATCCAGCTTTTTCTTCTGTACTTTGGCTTGAAGACGAGACGGAAGGAGTTTGTGATTCCACTTCGCTTCCTGCTTCTTCAAACTTTTTTGCGACATTGGTAATGTTGGATTCTGACATAAAAATTCAATATGGTATTTTCTGGAATGAGTTTTAAATTGGATAGTATGCTGAAAATTGTCTGACAAATTCACTTTGCATAAGTAAGCTCAATCGACAAAATTAACGAGGCAAATTTATACAGTCAAAAGAACACTGGCTCTATCTCTAACTTGACAGCAAATTTGGCATACACGTCAGCCTGGACGGTCTGGGCCAGTGCACGCACCTCAGCCCCGGTCGCACCACCATGATTCACCAGCACCAAAGCTTGTTTCTCATACACACCTGCCCGGCCTAATTGCCTGCCTCTCCAGCCGCATTGATCTATCAACCAGCCCGCGGCAAGTTTGTAATCGCCCTTATCCTGCGGGTAGCTAACCAGCATGGGATGCGCTGCTAGCAAATTGTCACGCTGGGCGGCAGGCACTATCGGGTTTTTGAAAAAACTGCCGGCGTTACCTATCCTGGCTGGGTCAGGCAATTTGGCCTGGCGTATGGCAATGATGGCCGCGCTGACATCCCTTGCGGTAGGAATATCTATCTGATGCTGGCTGAGATATTGCGCTACATCGGCGTAGCCTAGCCTGGCTTGCCAACGCTTGGGCAAGGAAAATCGCACGCTGATAATGACCATGCGGTCTTTATAGTTCTGCTTGAAGATACTGTCACGATAGGAAAAATTACATGTCGCCTTGTCGATTTCCACTACTTCACCAGTGACAAAATCGAAGGCGGTCAGACTGGCGAAGACATCCTGGATTTCCATTCCATAGGCACCGATATTCTGTATGGGTGCGGCGCCAACCGTGCCAGGTATCAGGGACAGGTTTTCCAGCCCACCCAAACCTTGCTCCAGCGTCCACAGCACAAATTCATGCCAGTTCTCGCCTGCTGCGGCTTGCACATGGACATAGTTCTCATCTTCACGAAGAATTTGCCTGCCCTTCAAGCCCATATGCAAGACCAGGGCATCAACTTGGTCAGATAAAACAAGATTGCTGCCACCGCCCAATATCAGGCGTGGCATGGCTTTGAGCTGGGCATCGGCAAAGATGGCTTGCAGTTGCGCCAACTGTTCTATACGCAAGAATTGGCTGGCGCGGGCAGCAATACCAAAGGTATTCAGGTTTTGCAGAGAATAATCTGCTGAAAATGTGAGTAAATTCGTCATAAGACCCAAATTATAGCCTTTGCTCTCTCATGCCTGCCTGCATTTGCTAAAATGGAGGTTAATTCATTATTTTATGCAAGGAAGCAAGATGCCCTCTTTTGATACCGTCTCTGAAGCCAATATGGTTGATGTCAAGAATGCCATTGATCAAACCAATAAAGTGGTCACCAACCGCTTCGATCTGAAAGGCAGTAGCGCCAAAGTCGAACAAAAAGACCGCGAATTGACTATCTATGGCGATTCCGAATTCCACCTTGATCAGGTTCGCCTGGAATTGACGATGACACTGGCCAAGCGCAATGTCGATGTACGTTTTCTGGACATGGGTAAAATCGAAAAAATTGGCGGCGACAAAGTCAAGCAAGGTATCAAGGTGAAAAACGGCATAGAAACCGAAGATGCCAAGAAAATTGTCAAAGCCATCAAGGACAGCAAGCTGAAAGTTCAAGGCAGCATACAAGGTGATGCAGTACGTGTAACGGGTACCAAACGTGATGACCTGCAAGCTGCAATGGCGATGTTGCGCAAAGAAATCAAAGACTTGCCTCTGGAATTCAATAACTTCCGCGATTAATGATTCGATTAAACGATTAAGCCAACAATGCCCTTATCTGTGAAAAATTTGAAACGACTCAGTGCCATGGGCTTGCTGGTTTACTCGGCATTGAGTCATGCAACCGATATCGGTGTGGTTGGCTTGTTCCCTGGCAAGGCTATTCTGGTAGTAGATGGTGCACCACCTAAAACTTATACGGTAGGTAGTAATATCAGTAGCGATACCAAGTTAATTGATGCCGACCGCGAGTCAGCCACTGTCATGGTGAATGGCAAGCGCAAAGTCCTGACCCTGGGGCAAACCGTACACAGGTCAGCGGCCAGCAGCGGCAACAGCGTCGTCTTGAAAGCTGGTGACCGCGGCCACTTCACGGCACAGGCGACGATTAATGGTCGTAGTGTAAATATGCTGGTCGATACAGGAGCTACGCTGATTGCCCTGCCCGCTGCTGAAGCAATCCGGCTAGGCATTAACTACAAAAAAGGTCTGCAAGGCTCCAGCAACACTGCTGGCGGCATAGTCGCCACGTATATCATCAAACTCGATACTGTCAGGATTGGCGACGTCGAACTCCATCAAGTCGATGCCTCAGTGATAGAACAAGGCCTGGATGTGTCTTTACTAGGCATGTCTTTCTTAAACCGCATGGAGATGCGGCGTGAAGGGGATCAGATGACCTTGACGAAGCGGTATTGATTTTCCTCGCCGCTACCTGTCTGCGCTATAGCTGAACACATGACTATGGCGCAGACAAATAACTCATTCTCTAAACAGCCAATCACCACGGCCATAAGAAATATAATTCTCATCACAAACACCACAAGAGCGCCCAAAATAGCTTTGATGTTTACTGCAAAACGAGTTTCTATGTGGATCGCCGGTTTCTTCTGCGACGACACTGGTGCCGGCAAGAAATCCACTGGGTGGAGCTGCACTAGCTAGTTCAAGCGCAGTTTTCCATCCCAACATACGAAAAACTTGCATTCGCCTATCAACTTTAACCGCCTCATTTACCTCTTGATAACACTGGGCAAGACTCAAATAATTCTTATACAGCCCGGCCAAATGCTTTGCAGCAGCCAATTTGTTATTCGGGTCAGGAGTCACCCAAACCGAAAACAATGCTGGGTCATCAAGAAACATCGTTTCCATACCTATCGACCTACTGCAAGAAGCAAAATTTCACGCCATCTCGCCCAAGTAATATCCCAATACATTTTTGCAGAAAGCCCGTCATAAGCACCGAATGAAAACCCGTCATTCATTTCTATGAGCGCAGTTCTACCTTGCTTTGTCACACCAAAATCAATGGCAAAACCTGCTGGTGCAATCTGGGCATCCAATAGCGCTTGCAGCGCCTTTTCTATTTCATTCAAGTCTGGCCGCATAGTTGAGTCACCACCATGATCACAGAATTTAATATCCTGAATTTTCCCACGCAAAACATACGTCCGCCATTCACTCACAAAAGTGACTGGCTCTGAGACCCAGACTGGCATGCTTTTGGAAACGCCATTGAACCGATAGTCATCAGCAAATTCTGGAACAAATCCCGTAAATCGCTTCCAGCCAGAAACTGGTTTGACGAACAAGCTTGGGCCGCCATTCTCCAGACGATCCAGTACACGCCGCAAGCTTTTTTCCTGCCACACTTTCCTGTGTAGCCAGGGTTTCAATACTTCGGGATACGGCGTATGCTCCGGCAATTGTGTCCCCAACAAGCGTAAAGCATGGTGCACGAAGGGCACCGTTCCCATCACCAGCGTGTCAACTGTAAGTGCCAGCTTCCCGCGCTCCATCATTTTTTCTGAGGCAGTCTCGACTGGTATGTCGAGACTGCCCGCATACTCTGCGATCAGTTTTTGCTCATGATCCAGCTTGCCTGGCATTTTTGCAGAGACAATTACTTTTGCGGGCAAAGTTTGCATGGAGCTCCAGAAAAACTAAAGTATTGTATGTGCAGGCTCTCAATAAGACTGCTTCAGGCGCCTTTGCTTTACTGCCTCAGCCAAGCCTTCCAGCACCTTGATGCTCGATTCCCAGTCTATGCAACCATCTGTCACTGACTGACCGTAGACCAGTTCCTTGCCTGGAACCAGGTCCTGGCGACCGGCGACCAGATGGGATTCGATCATGACACCGACAATGCGGGTATCGCCATCAGCTATTTGCTTGCCTATGTCCGCACAGACTGGAATCTGGTTGGCTGGATTTTTTGAGCTATTGGCATGTGAGGCATCAATCATCAGGCGTGAAGCCAGGCCACTATTGGCGATGTCCTTGCAGGCTGCATCAACGCTGACGGCATCATAATTGGGCGTCTTGCCGCCGCGCAGGATGATATGGCAGTCTTCATTGCCATTGGTGGAGACGATGGCTGAATGACCGCCCTTGGTGACTGATAAAAAATGATGCGGCTGAGATGAAGCCTTGATGGCATCAACAGCAATTTTGACATTGCCATCGGTACCGTTCTTGAACCCTACCGGGCAAGACAAGCCGGATGCCAGCTCCCTGTGGACTTGTGACTCAGTGGTGCGGGCACCAATAGCGCCCCAGCTGATGAGGTCAGCGATGTATTGCGGGCTGATGACGTCAAGATATTCTGTACCGGCAGGCAGGCCCAGTTCATTGATGTTGAGCAGCAGTTCGCGGGCAATGCGCAAACCATCATTGATACGGAAACTGTTGTCGAGGTAAGGGTCATTGATGAGCCCTTTCCAGCCTACTGTAGTGCGCGGTTTTTCGAAATACACGCGCATGATGATTTCCAGCTCACCGGCAAAGCGCGGGCGCTCTTCTGCCAGGCGATGCGCATATTCCATCGCGGCCTTGGTGTCATGGATGGAGCATGGGCCGATGACGACCATGAGTCTGTCATCCTGACCATGCAAGATGCGATGCAGGGCGGTGCGGGCGTTGGCTGCGGTTTCCGACGCTTTTTCGGAGCAGGCAAACTCACGTATCAAATGTGAGGGTGGAACCAGTTCCTTCATTTCGCGTATGCGTAAATCATCGGTGCGTTGCATGTCTTCTCCTGAGAATTTCTTAAAAAATAGTATATGTAAATGTAGTAAAAATTCTGATCGGTAAAGATAATTACTATTCAATTTCTTTTCTGGCCTCATTGCGATTTACTGGTAATAAATGCAAAAAAAAAACCGCCTGATCGGGCGGTTTTTTAGAATTTTGGCTTAGCTCTTTTTCTTCGAGTGCTTACCGTCTTTCCACCGCCCTTGGCTTGGAATAGCTAAAATAAAAGAAGAAAAAGAAAGCAGTGTGTTTCATATCAATATTTGTAAATATTTGCGTGTATATTCAGCTCAATTATTGCTTATTTTTTGTTTAAGCATGATTTCACTCGCCAAAACGAGTACGTCAAAACTATAGTGCCTCAGAATTCAGCAATTTGCAAGAATGTTCCCGAAATAAGCTTATGCATTCTTTGCCATTCCCCTCTTCCCCTTACTCATTACTACTCATTACCATTCATTTTTTCCACAATGGCGGTGGTTCTGGCGGAATGTCACCCTGGTTGGGATAGGCACCTGGGACAGGGGACTTTCTTTGCACTGCTGCCACTTGCGGCGAATTACGGTTCATCCAGTTGCGCAATTCATTCAGGTTGGCCGTGATATCTGCACGATTTGGGGCAAGGCGGTTTGCTCTTTCCAGCAGGTTCAGGGCTTTTTCATTGTCGCCTTGCGCGGCCAGGGCCACAGCCTGGTTGTTCAATGCAGAAGCGTCAAAGGGATTGATCTTGGCGGCTTCAGCAAATTTTTTACTTGCGGCACTATTATTTCCTTCAGCCAGGAAATTACGCCCTTCTACATTTGGATCTTGTGCATGTGCACTGGTGCTGGCGCTCAACACCAGCAAACTGGTGCTGACAAACTGGATAATGGATCTCATGACTTTCATCTTGTTTTCAGAATGAGTTGGCTAATTTAGGAATTCAATTCCCCTGATAGTAAGCCTTGGGAGCAACAGGCGGAAAGCCGACAGGGCTTCTGCGTGGCTCAAAGCTATAACGCAAGTAGACCGCTGCCGAG
>Ga0207952_1000415_pt1 | contig 36138 bp, 34 predicted proteins | sample SubbioR12Aug_8Ca_FD_184831 | JGI IMG/M metagenome (GOLD analysis project Ga0207952, IMG submission 184831) | Serpentinite rock and fluid subsurface biosphere microbial communities from McLaughlin Reserve, California, USA - CR12Aug_8Ca (SPAdes) | ecosystem: Environmental > Terrestrial > Deep... | reverse complement strand
CCGCAGCCTCGGGCCTAAGGACATCAGAGGCCGGCTGGTGATCCTGCCGTCAGCCAACTTTCCCGCCGCGATGGCCGGCCAGCGGACCTCGCCGATCGACGACGGCAACCTCAACCGGTCCTTCCCGGGCGACGCCGAGGGCACCATCACCCAGCAGATCGCCTACTGGATCGAACACGCCCTGCTGCCGGGCTTCGACTACAGCTTCGACTTCCACTCCGGCGGCAGCTCGCTCACCTACATCCCGAGCGCGCTCGCACCGCGCCACGCCGATCCCGAACGCATGGAGAAGGTCGTGGGCCTCCTGAAGGCCTTCGGCGCGCCGGTGAGTTACATCGCGGCGGTGCCGCAGGGCGGCGGCCGCACCTTCACCTCGGCCTCCTACCGCCAGGGCGTGCTGTCGATGGGCACCGAGCTCGGCGGTGGAGGCCTCGTGACGCCCGCATCGCTCAAGGTGGCCGAGGACGGCATGCGCCGCGTGCTGGCCCACGTCGGGCTCCTGCAAGGCCCCGTCCCTGCGCCGTCGCCGACCCGTCTCACCGAGATCGGCGGCGACGACTATTACGTCTACGCCTCCGACGGCGGCCTGTTCGAACCGCTCGTCGACCTCGGCGCGGAGGTCAAGGCCGGACAGCCGGCGGCGCGCATCCACTTCCACCACACGCCATGGCGCGAACCCGACCTGCTCGCCTTCAAGCGCGACGGGCTGGTGCTGTGCAAGCGCGTCCCCGCGCGCTGCGAGCGCGGCGACTGCCTGTTCCATCTGGCAACCGATATCGCGGGCTGACCCGGAGGCAATTCATTTTACCGCCTGCCCCGGCTGTGCGAAGCTGAGGTCCCATCAATTTTGAAAGGAGGTGATTACGTGAAGTCCACCATTACGACACCGACGACCTTCACCGTAACCGCCACCGGGATCGTTCCTGTTTTGGTGAATTGCGGCCCGTAAGATCGACGGGAGTCGGCACAAAGCCGCCTACGGGCGGCTTTGTTGTTTTCGGGGTGCTCCCTCGCGGCGAGCTAGGCGCCGCGGCAGGTCGCGCAGGAGAGCCTCGAGGCGGTCTTGCGACCGTCCTTGCGCGGCTGCGCGGCGGCGTGGCCGCAAGCCGCGCAGCCGTCGATCTCGAAATCGATCCAGTGCGTCGGTTCGCGGCAGCTCTCGCAGGGCAGGCCGCGCCGGGATTCGATGTGGCCAAATCCCGGAGCGCCGCAGGCCGGGCAGAGACACTGCAGTCGCTTGGCGAGCTTCCATGACAGGGCGCGCAGCACCTTCATGCGTGTCGGATTGCGGTGAGCGCGCATGTCGGCAATCACGATCGCGAGCCCGTCGTCGGAGCGGTTGGCTTCCTGATCGATCGCCGACACGACATCATCCAGGGTGGTGAGCCCCTTGATCGGCTGGCTGGCGTCGCTGCTGGCGATCACGAACACGCCGTAGTCGGGAAATCCCAATGCCTTCACCGCTGCCGGCGCCGCCGGATCGCCAGCCTTGAAACGCAGCAGCCGCCAATTGGTGCGGTGGGTCGCCAGGGTCTCGATGATCTTGAGCCCGCGACGGCGGTCGACAAAAGCCATCACTTCCACGCCGGCGGGCTTCAGCGGCACGCGGTCGATGGGGCCGTAGCTGCCTTCGCTGGCGATCGCACAGTCGACATCGAGAGTACGGAAGGCAAGTTCGGCCTTGATCATGCAGGTCTCGACCACGGGGCCGGGCCGCGCTACCTCGCCGGAAAAGGTGCCAAGGGTATCGGTGTCGAGGTCGGGCGCGACCACGATCTCGGCGCCCAGCAGCCGCCGAAACGGCGGCGCCACGGCAAGCTCCTTGTCGTGGATGGTCGCGAGACCGATCCGTTCGTGCCTGTAGGGATGCACCATCGAAAAGCGACGGCCACAAGCCGTTGAAAAGAGACGTCTATTCCGCTGCCTGCTGCACGGCACCGCGGGCGAGCTGCTGTTCGGCCAGGGTTGCCCAGTACGACGCCCCGATCGGCAGGATCTCGTCATTGAAGTCGTAGCCCGGGTTATGGACCATGCAACTGCCCACACCATCGCCGTTGCCGATCCAGATGTAGCAGCCGGGCCGCTTGAGCAGCATCCAGGCGAAATCCTCGCTGCCCATGGCGGGCGTCGGATTGCGGTTGACGTTGTCGAGGCCGACCAGCGCCGACGCAGCCTGGGCCGCGAACTCGGTCTCTTTCACACTGTTCACGGTCGCGGGATAGCGCCGCTCGTAACGCCACTTGGTGATTTCGGCGCCGAAGCCCGCCGCGACGTTGCGCGCGATCTTCTCGATCTGCTTCTCGATCATGTCCTGCACCGGCTTCTTGAAGGTGCGGACGGTGCCGCGCAGCACGCATTCCTGTGGGATGACGTTCCAGGTGTCGCCGGCATGGATCTGCGTGGTCGAGACCACGGCTGTATCCATCGGATCGACGTTGCGCGCCACGATCGACTGCAGCGCCGTCACGATGTGCGAACCCACGACCACCGGATCGATGCCATGATGCGGCATCGCGCCGTGGGCGCCGACGCCCTTGATGATGACCTCGAAGATGTCGTAGGCGGCCATCATCGGGCCGGGACGCACGGCGAACTTGCCGACCGGAATGCCAGGGATGTTGTGCATGCCGTAGACGCCCTCGACCGGGAACTTCTCGAACAGCCCCTCTTCCACCATGACGCGGCCGCCGCCCTCGTTTTCCTCGGCCGGCTGGAAGATGAAATAGATCGTGCCGTCGAAATTCCTGGTCTCGGCCAGGTACTTGGCCGCGCCCAGCAGCATCACCGTGTGGCCGTCGTGGCCGCAGGCGTGCATTTTGCCCGGGATCGTCGATTTGTGGCCGAACTGGTTGGTCTCGTGGACGTCGAGCGCGTCCATGTCGGCGCGGAGCCCGATCGCCCGCTTCGATGTGCCGGATCGCAGCACACCCACCACGCCGGTCTTGGCCAGGCCGCGGTGAACTTCGAGGCCGAACGACTTCAGCTTTTCGGCAACGACGTCGGCCGTCCGCACTTCCTCGAAGGCCGTCTCGGGATGACTATGGATGTCGTGGCGCCAGGCGGTCATGTCCTTGTGAAACGACGCTATGCGGTTAATGACCGGCATCCATGCTCTCCGACAAATAAGGTCGCGGATCGTACGGCACCCTTATGACGGGTCAAGCGCACTCGACATGCAGCCATGCACATCACGACCCGTGCAAGAAGATTGCCGTCCCGTCAGCTGTTCGCGACGTAGGTCCGTTCCTCGACCGAGAGGCGTCCCTCTTCGATCGCGTGGCAGGTCACCGTGCCGCCCTCGATCGAAATCGGCATCGGCCGCTCCGTCTTGCAGCGGCCGTTGGCGAAGGGGCAGCGCGGATGGAAGGTGCAGCCCGACGGCGGGTTGATCGGGCTCGGCACCTCGCCGGCGACGGGGCTGCGCTGGCGGCCGGTCATATCGAGGTCGGGGATCGTGTCGAGCAGCATCCGCGTGTAGGGATGCTTGGGCCGCGTGAAGAGAGTCTCGGTCGGCGCCACCTCGACCAGGCGGCCGAGGTACATCACGCCGACACGTGTCGAGATGTGATAGACGACCGCCAGGTTGTGCGAGATGAACAGATAGGTAAGGCCGAAGCGGCGCTGCAGATCGACCATCAGATTCAGGATCTGGGCCTGTACCGAGACGTCGAGCGCCGAGGTCGGTTCGTCGCAGACCAGGAATTCCGGCTGGCTGGCGAGCGCCCGGGCGATCGAGACGCGTTGTCGCTGACCGCCCGAGAACTCGTGCGGGAACTTGCGGCCGTCAGCCGGCGTCAGCTTGACCTGCCGCAGCAGATCCTCGACGCGCTTCTGCAGGTCCGCTTTGTCCGTCGACAGACCAAAGGCGCGGATCGGCTCGGCGATGATGTCGAACACGCGCCAGCGCGGATTGAGGCTGGCGTACGGATCCTGGAAGATCATCTGCATGCGCCGGCGGAGCGCCGCCATGTCGGAGCGGCTGTGGCGGCCGGCCATGTCGTTGCCGTCGAACTCGATCGTGCCGGCGGTCGGCGGATAGAGCCCAACCACCAGGCGCGCCACCGTCGACTTGCCGCAGCCCGACTCGCCCACCAGCGAGAAGGTCTCGCCTTTGGCGATCTCAATGTCGATGCCGTCGACGGCCTGGACGATCTGGCGCGGCCGGCCCTCGATCGTGCGCACCAGCCACGGCGCCGAGACGTCGAAGTAGCGTTTCAGACCCGCGAGGCGGACGAACTGGGTGCCGGTGCCGTCAGGCATCGACCATCTCCTTCACGATCGGCGCGCCGACGCCGCCGCGGTCGTGCAGCCAGCAGGCCGCGCGGCTGGTGCCGGCGGCCATCAGATCGGGCCGCTCGACCATGCAGCGCTGGCCGCGCTCGGTGCAGCGCGGATTGAAGGCACAGCCCGCCGGAATCTCGGTGAGGCGCGGCATGGCGCCGTCGATCTGGGTCAGCCGCTCGGTGCGTACGCCGAGGCTCGGGATCGAGCCCATCAGGCCCTTGGTGTAGGGATGCTTGGCGTGCTTGACCACATCGCGCACCGGGCCGATCTCGGCAATACGGCCGGCATACATGACGGCCACGCGATCGGCTGTCTCGGCGATCACGCCCATGTCGTGCGTCACCAGCATCACCGCCGTGCCATGCTCGCGGCAGAGCCGTTTCAACAGCGCGATGATCTGCGCCTGGATCGACACATCGAGCGCCGTCGTCGGCTCGTCGGCCACGATCAGGCGTGGCCCGGCGCACAATGCCAGCGCGATCACCACGCGTTGGCGCATGCCGCCCGAGAACTGATGCGGATAGTGATCGATGCGGGTCTCGGCGCCCGGAATGCCAACCTCCTTCAGGAGATCGAGCGCCCGCGTCCGCGCCGCGGCAGCCGACAGCGGCAGGTGCGTCTGGATGGTCTCGACCAGCTGGCGGCCGACCGAATAGAGCGGGTTGAGGCTGGTCAGCGGGTCCTGGAAGATGGCGCCGATGCGGGCACCGCGGACCTTGCGCATCTCCTCGTAGGGCAGGTTGTCGATGCGCCGACCTTCTAGGCGGATCTCGCCGCCGGCAATGCGGCCCGGCGGTTCGAGCAGGCCGATGATGGCGTTGCCGGTCAGCGACTTGCCGGCACCCGACTCGCCCACGACACCCAGCACTTCGCCCGGCGCGATGTCGAAAGAAACGTCGTCGACGGCCAGTAGTGTGCCACGGCGGGTCGGGAATTCGACCCGGAGTTTCTTGACCTCCAGCAGTGGCGGATTGTTGGACGGAGTCGCCATCAAGAACCCCGTGTCATCCCGAGGCCGCAGGCCGAGGGATCCTTGCCGGACCAGGAAAGGTCCCTCGCTTCGCTCGGGATGACAACCACGCTGCGGCGGCGAGCTGAAGCCATGATGCTTATCTCAATTTCGGATTGAGGGCGTCGCGCAGCCAGTCGCCCAGCAGGTTCACCGCCAGCACGAGGGCGGCCAGCGTGATGCCCGGGAAAACCGTGATCCACCAATCGCCGGACTGCAGCACCTCGTTGCCCAGGCGGATCAGCGTGCCGAGCGACGGCTCGGTCGACGGCAGACCGACGCCGAGGAACGACAGCGTCGCCTCGGTGATGATGGCGAGGCCGAGATTGATGGTGGCGATGACCAACACCGGCCCGGTGACGTTGGGCAGCACGTGGCGGACCATGATGAGCAGCGGTGACAGGCCGATCACCCGCGCCGCCTGGACATATTCCTTGTTCTTCTCGACCATCACCGAGCCGCGCACGGTGCGCGCGTACTGGACCCAGAACGACAGCCCGATGGCGCCCACGATAACGAAGATCGCGATCTCGTCGTGGCGCTGCACCGAGATGATGCCGCGCACGATGCCGTCGATCAGCAGCGCCACCAGGATGGCCGGGAAGGTGAGCTGCACGTCGGCGATGCGCATGATCAAGGCATCGACCGCGCCGCCGAGATAACCACTCAACAGGCCGAGGGCGATCCCGAGCGTCATGGCGACGACGACGGACGCCAGCCCCACGACCAACGACAGCCGGGTGCCGTACATGATGGACGAAAGGATATCCCTGCCCTGGTCGTCGGTGCCGAGCGGGAATGCCCAGTCGCCGTCGGCCGACACCAGCACTGGCGGCTTGAGCCCGTCGGAGAGGCTGAGCGTCGCCGGATCGAACGGCGTGTGCGGCGCCAGCAAGGGCGACAGGAACGCAATCGCCACGATCAGAAACGTGGCGACGGCGGCGGTCACGGTCATCGGCGAAGACTTGAAGCTCCACCAGACATCACTGTCGGCCGCGCGATGCAGCCAACCGGAAAGGGCCGCCATCTCAGTGCCCCGCCACACGCGCCGTGCCGCCCTGGCTGCGCAGGCGCGGATCGACGACGAAATAGAGCAGATCGACGGTGAGATTGATCACGACGAACAGCAGGCCGATCAGCAGCAGGTAGGCCGCCATCACCGGAATATCGGAGAACTGTACCGACTGGATGAAGAGCTGCCCGACGCCCGGCCAGGCGAACACTGTTTCGGTGACGATGGCGAAGGCGATCAGGGCGCCGAGCTGGAGGCCGGTGACGGTGATCACCGGCACCAGCGTATTCTTGAGCGCATGACCGAAATTGATGGCGCGGTTGGTGAGGCCGCGGGCGCGGGCAAACTTGATGTACTCCGTGCGCATGACCTCGAGCATCTCCGAGCGCACGAGGCGCATGAGCAGCGTGAGCTGGAACAGGCCCAAGGTGATCGAGGGCAGGATCAGGGCTTTCAGTCCCGACCATGTCAGGAAATTGGTCGTCCACCAGCCGATCTGGACCGTCTCGCCGCGCCCGAACGACGGCAGCAGGCGCAGCCACACGGCGAACACCAGGATCAGCAGGATGCCGATCAGGAAGGTGGGCAACGATATGCCGATCAGCGACACCGCCTGAAACAGCCTGCTCGACCAGTGTCTGGGATAGAGCCCGGTGTAGACGCCCATCGGCACGCCGACGAAGAGCGCGAACATGGCGGCACACAGCGACAACTCCAGCGTCGCCGGCACCCTCTCCAGGATCAGCCGGCCGACCGGCTCCGAGGTCCGGTACGAGAGCCCGAACTTGCCCTGCATGGCGTTGCCGATGAAGTTGAGGAATTGTATCGGCGCCGGGTCGTTCAGTCCCAGCTTGGTGCGCAACTCGGCGCGTTCCTCCATCGACGTGTCCTGGCCGACCATGGCGTTGATCGGATCGCCGACATAGCGGAACAGGGAAAACGCAACCACGCCAACCGCCAGAAGCACGGCGATCGATTGCATGATTCGTCTCAGGATAAAGGCAAGCATCGGATGATTATTGGGCCCGCGGCAGGCCTAGCAGGATTGACGCCAAAACGGAACCGGCCCCGGCTGCATCAGAGTGCCGCCGGGGCCGATCGTCGAGATACTCAGTTCAACTACTTCACCTGCACGAAGCGCAGCGGGAAGCTGTTGTCGGCAAGCTGGACCAGATCGATGTTCTTGCGCGCCGCCCAGACGACCGCCTGCTGATGGAGCGGAATATAGGCGAAGTCGTCGACATAGAGCTTGGTGGCTTCCTTGATCATGGCGTCGCGCTTGGCCTTGTCGGTCTCCTGCTCCATGGCGTCGGCCAGCTTGTCGAGCGCCGGGTTCGAGTAGCCGCCGGCGTTGAACTGGCCCTTCTTGGTCGCGCCGTTCGGGGTCTGGATCAGCGCCTCGAAGACGTTGTGGACGTCGTAGGTCTGCGCCGGCGACCAGCCCAGCATGTAGAAGCTGGTCTCGCCCGGCTTGAGGTCGGCTTTGCGCAGGATCTTGGCGAAGTAGAGGTTGCGGGTCTGCGCCCGCAGATTCACCTTCACGCCGATCTTGGCCAGCATCGCCACGACGGCCTGGCAAATCTTCTCGTCGTTGACGTAGCGATCGTTGGGGCAATCCATCCCGGTTTCGAAGCCGTTGGGATAGCCCGCATCGGCCAGCATCTTCTTGGCCTCTTCCGGCTTCAAGAGCGCCGGACGCTTGTCGAGGTCCTTCGTGTAGCCGTTGATGCCCGGCGCCACCATCAGGGTGGTCGGGAACGACTGGCCGCGCATCACGGTGCGCTTGATCGCGTCGACGTCGATCGAACGATGGATGGCCTCGCGGACCTTCTTGTCCTTGAACGGGTTCTTGCCCTTGACGTTCGACTCGAGCAGTTCCGGCCGCTCCTGGTCAAAGCCCAGGAACACGACGCGCGTCTCCGGGCCTTCCAGCACCTTGACGTTGGCGTCCTTCTTCAGCGTCTCGGTGTCGGCCGGCGGAACCTCGTAGGTCATGTCGATGTCGCCCGCCTTGAGCGCGGCGACGCGGGTTGCCGGGTTGGCCACCGGCGTGAAGATGACCTCGGTCAGATTGTGCGTGGGCTTGTCCCACCAGTTGGGATTGTTGACGAGGATCGTCTTCTCGCCGGCCTTGCGCTCCTTGAGCACGAACGGCCCGGTGCCCATGGCGTTGCGGGTGGCGAAGTTCTCCTCGTTCTTGGTCATGTCGGCGGAATTGGTCGCGTTGTTCTTCTCGGCCCACGCCTTGGACATCATGCCGATCGCCGCCCATTTGTCGGCGAGCAGCGGATCGGGATACTTCGTCGTCACCTCGACGCGCATGTCGCCCGCCTTCTTGATCTCCTTCACCGAGACGAAGTTGCTGCCCATGTTCGAGCCGGGGCCGTTGGCACGGTTGAGCGAGAACACGACATCGTCGGCGGTGAACGGCGTGCCGTCGTGGAACTTCACACCCGGACGGATGTCGAAGAACCAGGTCGTCGGATTGGTCTGGCCCCACTTCGTCGCCAGCGCCGGCTCGAGCTTCAGGTTCTTGTCGCGCCGGATCAGCGGCTCGTAGATGTTCGAATTGAAGGTCAGAAGGAACGTCTCCTGGCGCGCATAGGGATCCATCGAGCTCACGTCGCCCGAATTGGCCCACTTGAATGTCTTGGCGTCGGCCACGGTCGCGGCCGACAGCCCGGCGCAGACGACTGCCGCCAGCGCCAACGAATGCCTGAAATTGATATTCATCCTGTACCCCTTCATGCGCGCCCCACGCGAGCCGCTAGCCTGACGGCCTCCCCGACTGCCGAGCTATGCGTGGGCGCATACTCAGCCACGTTGCACCTGCTGTGAGAGCCCGTCAATTGCACAAAAAATTTGCATGGTCACATAGGATGGACATAGGCCTGCGGCGGGTTAGTGTAGCATTCCTATAGTTTTTTTGATGGGTGCGGCCATGAATGACGTCTCTCGCAGCTTCCGCGGCAACTCCAACGCCGCCCGCGATATCGCGCATCACCTGCACCCCTACACCAACTTCAAGAAGCACGAGGCCACCGGCCCGCTGACCATCGTGCGCGGTCGCGGCATCTACGTGGTGGACGACGACGGCAAGGAATATATCGAGGGCATGGCCGGCTTGTGGTCGGCGGCGCTGGGCTTCAGCAACGAGCGGCTGGCAACGGTCGCCTACGAACAGATGAAGCAGCTGCCCTTCTATCATGCCTTCAACCAGCGCAGCCACGAACCCGCGATCAACCTCGCGGAAAAGATCAAGTCGATGGCGCCTGTGGAAATGTCGAAGGTGTTCTTCGCCAACTCCGGCTCCGAGGCCAACGACACCGTCGTGAAGATGGTGTGGTACATGAACAACGCGCTGGGCCGGCCGCAGAAGAAGAAGATCGTCTCGCGCATCAAGGGCTATCACGGCATCACCGTCGCGTCGGGCAGCCTGACCGGCCTGCCCAACAACCACCGCTCCTTCGATCTGCCGATCGCCGGCATCGTGCATACCGGCTGCCCGCACTACTACCGCTTCGGAGCGGCCGGCGAGAGCGAGGAGCAGTTCGCCACGCGCTGCGCCGAGGAACTCGAGGCGTTGATCATCAAGGAAGGCGGCGCCGACCAGGTCGCCGCCATGATCTGCGAGCCGGTGATGGGCGCCGGCGGCGTGATCGTGCCGCCCAAGGGCTACTACGAGAAGATCCAGGCGGTCTGCAAGAAGTACGACATGCTGTTCGTCGCCGACGAGGTGATCTGCGGCTTCGGACGCACCGGCAATGTCTGGGGCTGCCAGACGATGAACATCAAGCCCGACATCCTGACCTGCGCCAAGGCGCTGTCGGCGTCGTTCCTGCCGATCTCGGCGGTGATGATCAACGACAAGGTCTATCAGGCGCTGATGATGGAGAGCGACAAGATCGGCACCTGGGGCCACGGCTTCACCTACTCCGGCCATCCCGTCGCCGCCGCGGTCGCGCTGGAGGCGCAGAAGATCTACGACGAGATCGACCTGTTCGGCCACGCCAAGCGCATGACCCCGGTGTTCCACAAGCACATCCAGTCGTTCGCCGACCATCCGCTGGTCGGCGAGGCGATGAGCGTGGGCATGGTCGGCGCCCTCGAGGTCGTTGCCGACAAGAAGACCAAGGCGGCCTTCGAGATCGGTGCGGTCGGCGCGGCCGGCACCAAGGTCGCCAACCACGCCCAGGCGCTCGGCCTCTTCGTGCGCAACATGGGCGACCGCATCGCCGTCTGCCCGCCGCTGATCATCAACGAGACGGAGCTCGCCGATCTGTTCGGGCGGCTGCGTCAGTCGCTCGACGCGGCGCTGGCCGATCTCAAGTCGGAAGGCCACTTCAAGGGCTGATACGAACACTCCCAAAAGCGTCAGCGTCCGGATTGCTGGCGCAGATAGGCGATGATGTCGGCGCGGTCCTCCGCGGTGGCGACGCGGAAGTTCATGCGCTGTCCCGGAATCAGCGCCTGCGGATTGGCGAGCCAGGCGTCCAGGGTCTTTTCCTCCCAGACCACGCCCGAGTTCTTCACCGCGGGCGAGTAGCTGAAGCCCGGCGCCGTGCCGGCCTTGCGGCCGAAGACGCCACGGTGCGCCGGACCGACGCGGTTGGCATCGAGCGAATGGCATCCGCCGCAGCGCGACTCGTAGAGTTCCTGGCCGTGCGCGGCGTCGGCTGCGTGAGCCGGGACCGCGATGCCGAGAACGAGAGCCGCGAGCGCGGCAGATGCCAGCGCCTTCACGATCAGGCCCCGAACGTCAGCGCCTTGGCCGGCAGCGGGTCCTTCAAGGCCTGCGACAGCACCGTCCAATGCATCACCTCGTCGGCGGCGAGCCGCGCCGAGACCTGGGCCAGCGCCCGGTCGCCGAACGACGGGATCACGCCGATGTAGGCATTGGCCGCGCCCTTCTCGAGACGTTGCGCCAGGCGCAGCACGTCGGCCTGGTTCTTCAGCGCGGCGGCGTTGAGGGCCTGCGCGACCTCGGCGTCGCTCTTGGCCGCGACGGGCGTGCCGCCGAGCTTGCGGATGGTGGCGATCAGCGCGTCGCGATGCTCCTTGTGATGGGTCTGGAACAGCACGGCGACCTCGAGCACCGGTTTTTGCAGCAGGCCGCTGGTCGCGCCGAGCTGATAGGCGCTGATCGCCTCGTTCTCGAGGCCGAGCGCGGTGTTGAGAATGCTGACGTCGCCCGCGGTGTTGCTGGTCTGGGCGACGGCCATCTTCTCGCAGCCGGCCAGAAGTGCCACGGCCGACGCCGACAGAAGGCTGACGCCGGAGGCGCGCAGGATGCCCCGGCGCCGGAAATCGATGGACTGAGTCACGTTGGAATCTCCTCGCTTGTTGTCGGAGGGCGCGGATCGCGCCGTCCGTGCGAGGCTTACGCGCCACGCAATCGCTGCGGATCGTTCACCGCCCGTCACGCCTCGGTGAGGGAGTCGCGATCGAATTCTGCGAATCGTTCTTAAGTGACCTCACGCTTCCGCGACCAAAATGCCCCTGCCGCGGCGCGCCAAGCCGACTAAGATCGGGGGCTGCGGGAGAGATCACGATCATGGACTACGAGGCATTTTTCGCGGGCCACCTTCGCCGTCTGCACGACGAGGGCCGCTATCGCGTGTTCGCCGAGCTCGAGCGCATCGTCGGCGCCTTCCCGCGCGCGCGCCTGCATCGCGAAGGCCAGGCGCCGCGCGACGTCACCGTGTGGTGCAGCAACGACTACCTCGCCATGGGCCAGCATCCGGCCGTGATCGAGGCCATGCAGGCCGCGATCGGCGCCCAGGGCTCCGGCGCCGGCGGCACGCGCAACATCTCGGGCACCAACACGCTGCATGCCGCGCTCGAAGGCGAGCTGGCCCGCCTGCACGACAAGGAAGCGGCCCTCATCTTCACCTCGGGCTACGTCGCCAACGAGACCACGCTGCAGACGCTGGGCGCGCTGCTGCCGGGCTGCGAACTCTATTCCGACCAGGCCAACCACGCCTCGATGATCGCCGGCATCCGGCACTCCGGCGCGGTGCGCAGGATCTTCCGCCACAACGATGTCGCCCACCTGGAAGAGCTGCTGGCCGCCGCCGATCCCAGGACGCCCAAGATCGTGGCCTTCGAGTCCGTCTATTCGATGGACGGCGATGTCTCCCCGATCGGCGCGCTCTGCGACGCCGCGCACCGCCATGGCGCCCTCACCTATCTCGACGAAGTCCACGCCGTCGGCATGTACGGCGCCCGTGGTGCGGGCGTCGCCGAACGCGACGGCGTGCTGGCCAAGGTCGACATCGTCCAGGGCACGCTCGCCAAGGCGTTCGGCGTGGTCGGCGGCTACATCGCCTCGACGGCGGCGACGGTCGACTTCGTGCGCTCCTGCGGCACGGGCTTCATCTTCACCACCTCGCTGCCGCCCGCCATCGCCGCCGCGGCGCTGGCCAGCGTGCGCCATGTCAGCGCCCACCCCGAACTGCGCGTGCGCCACCAGGAGCGTGCCGCGACGCTGAAGCGCCGCCTCGCGGCCGCCAGCCTGCCGGTCATGCCGTCGGTGACGCACATCGTGCCGGTGTCGGTGGGCGATGCCGCGCTCTGCAAGCAGGCGAGCGACCTGCTGCTCGACCGCCATTCGATCTACGTCCAGCCGATCAACTACCCGACCGTGCCGCGCGGCACCGAGCGCCTCAGGCTGACGCCGACGCCGCTGCACAGCGACGACGACATGGCCCGCCTGGTGGCGGCGCTGCAGGACGTCTGGCAGACGCTGGGCCTGGAGGGGGGCCTCGGCCGGCGCGCCGCCGCCGAATAGGGCGGCACCGGTCGACGCTTCCGGACATTGCTGCGCAATGTCCTGTCGCTCCCCCGGCCGTGCTGCGCACAGCCGATGTCACACCAAGTTGTGTCAAATGTTGTGACACGGATTGAGCACCTCCTGTGACAGCGGCAATACCTGGGGCCGCAAAAGCCCCAGCAGACCGACATTATTCAGTCCTCGGATGCGTTGATCGCACCTCGGTCCCCTCCACCTCCGGACGGTCTTCGGCGGGAGAGGCCTTTACTTGCTACGCACGGCACATGACCGCGGGACGGCCCCTTCTCCTCAATTGGAGTGTACCCGGCGGAGCGCCGGGCGGGGCATGGTCTAAGGTTCGGGCCTGAGGTTTCGAACCTCGGGCTTCAGGTCGGCGGTGTCCGCCGACGTCTCATGTCTGGCATGCTGTCCGCTACAAGCTGAGCGAAAGGCTAGTTAGTTCGCCGGACAAATAAAGAGGTTGAAATCGAGCTCATCCGGAAAGTCCGGCATATGCCAGCGCGTAAACACTGGACGCACTCCCGCCTCAAGGAGGGTTGCCTCCCACTGCTTTGCCTCTCGCGATGGCTGCTCCGGATGTTTTACTCCGATCAGGACGCCCCTCTCCGAGAGCCTGCAGACCGATGGCTGAGGCATTACGACGTTCGCGCCAAGTGATTGGAGTTCTTCATAGAACTGCCACGCATAATCAAGGGTGTCTCCCTCCGTACCCATCACGATGAAAAGGCGATGCTTCCACGCCAGAATCACTTGCCGGTTTTGCGCCAAAACCGAGCGAGCATGGGCAGTTAACGCCCGGGCCCCCATAGGTGCGCGCGCCCTCTCTTGTTGAGCGTCGAGTCGCGCGCGATGCTCCACCTGCCAAGCGGCAAAACCAGCATAAAAGACAGCAAGAACAATAAGGCTGTATTCTACAACGCGCCGGGTGGACGCTGAAACTTGCCTATCAAGCCAGCCCTTGGCTTTTGGGAATCGGTGAGCTAGCACCTCGTCAAAACCGTACAACGCACCGGCCGCGAAAAGAGACCACCAAGCAGGCCAGAAGGCCGCGAGGTATTCTCCAAATTCGCCAATGGCTCTCCCCATACCCCAATACTAAGCCTTGGTGCGTTCGCTAGCTAATGTCGGATAGCCCTAGGACAGGAGCGTTTTTACGATCCCGAGCGTGGGATCGACGTTGCCTGCCGCCGTTTCGTAGTAGCGGGCCTGGGCCTGCCGCCCGGCGCCCCTGACCCGGTTCTCCCAGGCGTTGCGCAGCCCCTCGTAGCGGAGCGAGAGCGCGTCGCCTGCCCCGGCCGCCGCGGCGTCGCCCAGGATATCGAGCGGCGAGCCCGAGAGATCGGTGCCCTGCGCCGCCAGCCGCGCCTGGAGCTGGCCGAGCCGTTGCCCGGCCTTCTGCTGGGCCTTGTCGGCGTCGGCCTCGCCCGCCTGCTCGTCCTGCCGCGCCCTCGTCTCGTCGACCGCCGCCGCGTTGCGCTGCTGGGCGGCGAGGAAGTTGTAGTCGTTGCGCTGCCCTGCGGCGTGCTGCAACTGCTGGGTGACGCCGATGGCTTGCTGGGCAGCGCCCATGGCGGCCGACAGCAGCGCCGTACCGCCCGTGATCATGGCTACGGGATCGCACATAGATTGCTCCTTTGTGATGGTGAAATTGGATCCGCGAGCTAATTCAGGTGTCTGTGAATCTGCACCGTTGATTTATTCTATAAAATAGAATATATCCCTCGTTAGGGGCCCAAGAGCCGAGAGCCAGCAGATTGGAAGACAGATGCCCAGCAATGCCGACGCACTAAAGCAAAGCGAGATCCTCATCATGTTGGCAATTCAACGTCTGACTCCAAGCGCCTATGGCGTAACGATCCGAGACGAGATTGCCAAAGAAACGGGCAATCAAATGACATTTGGCGTTCTCTATTCGGTTCTGTCGCGGCTTCAGCAGAACGGACTACTTTCGTCCAAAGACGGTGAAGCGACAGCGGAACGTGGTGGACGGGCGAAGAAGTACTTTGCCATCACTGGTAAGGGCCAGCGGACCCTTCAATCTAGCTTGCGCTCCCTCGATCGCCTCCGTGGTCTAACTATAGCGCCGGCGTTCCAAGGAGACTTTGCGTGAGCAAAAGGAACGATAAAAACCGAGTCTTCATCTCTGGCAGTCACCGGTTGAAGACCAAAGTTCGCCCGCGAACCGTAGGGTTCGACACTGACGGCAGCTTTTCGTGGGATCCAGTATTTGTGAAGACGCTTTCCGACGACGAACGCCTGTCCATTGAGGAATTATTGCGGCATGGAATCGTAAGGAATGCCGACGTGAAGACATTCCAGACCATCACCCTTCATGGGCATTTCGGCTCCGCCAAAGAGTTTAATGTCAGGTCGTCCACCCCATCCATGGACGAGAACATGCCCGTGCAGTCGTCGCCTTCGGCCGTTCCGGCGTCGCCGCCACGCATGCTTGAAAAATTCCTTTGGCTTACGCTGCCTGCGGGCTTGCGAGATGCGATCCTGGGCGATGCCGAGGAATCATTTAACGAAACGCTAAGCAAGTTTGGATCGATCCGGCTCGCGCGATGGAATTATTTCAAGGAAGTCGTGTACGGTGTCAGCGGCGCGCTTCTAATGCTCTATGCGAGACTTGAAGGTAAATTCAAGCAACGCCAATAGAAGCGGCTACAGTTCAGTTCGACATCCCTCCTTGCATTGTCTGCATCCCCGCCATCGGCGACACGTACTCTGGCTGCAACCTCAACCCATCCAGCGCCGGTGACGGCGGCGGCGGGATCTCGCCCGCCCGCGCCATGATCTGGAACACCCGGCCGATCAGCGGCTCAAGCAGGTCGTCGTGCAGCCGTTCCAGCACCGGTCCCAGCATCACCAGCTTCTCGTCGCGGCGTTCGGCGATCTCGGTCGCGCTGCGCACGTCGTCGAGCTGCGTCGCCATCAGGAACAGGTCGGCATAGAAGGCGGCGCGAACGGCTTGCTGGCGACGGTCGATGGCGGCGCTGAACTGGTCGAGCGGCGCGTTGAGCTGATAGGCCGGCTTGAAACCCGCCCCGGTGGTGTCGGCCACGTAGATGATTCCGCCCGGGGCGTTGTTGTGCGGCTCGCCGCGCATCGAGGGCGGCGCCACCATCGGCGGGTTGACCATCTTGTCCATCGCCTGGGCGAAGCGGAGCTGCATGCGCTGCAGGCTCTTGGCGTCGGGCAGCGCATCCATGCCGGGCGAGCGGCCGTAGACGTCGTTGCCGATCAGGTGCCAGCGCGGGCAGAGCGCGGGAAACTCCTCGAAACCGCCGACATCGAGCACGGCGTCGCCCGCGCCGCTCTTCTCGAACCAGACGGAACGGAAGGCCATGTTGTGGCGCCCCAGCTTGCCGGGTGCGCGGCTCCCCTCTCCGACCTCTTCGTTGGGCTCGATGGCATGGACGATCTCCACCTCCCGATCCCATTCGCCGCGGTCGTAGCGCTCGCGCACCTGCGTGGAAACCTTGTCCCGGCCGAACTGCTCGACGAGCTGGAAGGTCGTCATGGCGAGCGTGCGGTAGAGCGTGTTGACCGTGAGCCGCTTGGAGGCGCCCAGCCAGTATTCGCCGGCCGTCAACGGATAAGCCCGCACGATCTCCTTCTCGTCCTCGACCACCACCATCGCGGCGGTGCCGAACACGCCCAGCTCCTCGTAGGCGACGGCCAGCGCATTGTAGAGGTTGGAGCGCGCGAAGACGCGCAGCATGCGGGCCTGCACGTCGTCGAGCCACGCCCGGATCTCGGGCACCTCCGACAGCGCGGGACTGCCGATGCCGAGGCGGAACCACGGCCGCGCCGGCGAGGTGAGGCCCGCCATCAGGCCGGACGACAGGGTGCGCGCCGCCAGCATGGCGGTGTTGTCGAGCAGCCTGCCATTCAGCTTGCCGCCGCGGTCGCTGCGGTGCCTGGGCCGCAGGAAAGCGCCACGGCGCGGCAAGATGTGGTCGCTGAGCTCGCGCCAGTGCGCGAACCACGAGGTGCGCTCCTGGTCGAGCGCGGTCAGGCGCCGCTCGCAATGGCGGCGCAGGTCGGGAGTCTGCATGTTGTGTCCTTAGCTAATAGCGCTAGCGCTTCGCTTGCGCGGAGGATGCCCGAAGGTTTCGAGCACAGCCCAGACCCGCTCGATCCGCCAGCGCATCAACGGGCGTATTGGGCTATCGTCGGAACGTCATGCGCTGTCGGGAGACGGGTGATGGAGAATGATCCGGCTTGGGCCACCTGGCTGAAGCGTTGCCGTGACGCTGCACCGAAGTGGCCGCGATGGATGAACTGGCTTGGCCTCGTTCCTTTCCTGCTGATTTTGGCCCTCGTGCTTGGCCTTGCTGACCTCACAGCCGTCTTCGTAACCGTCTGGCTATTCGTCGCCGTAATCCACCTCAACCTACGGAAAGCTGCCCCTCAGTATCCCGAGTTTGGCATCTTCCTCGGTTGGTTCTTTCTCGCCGTGGGTGCGGTGGCCGGTGTGTTCCTGTTTGTCCGTAGCTAGGAGTTAACCCAACTGACTATGGCTTAGAGCTCGACAGCTTGTGCGCCTTCAGTGCAGGCACGCGAACACTCCCGGCTTTGCGCATGGGCGCGAGCAAGATTGCCTAGACGGTGATAGCGAGCTTCACTCGCCCCCCGATCCGATCAATCCGCCGAAACACGGGCCTGCGTTCTAGGCTATCCACTCGTCGATCGGCGTTTCAAAGATCCTGTGTCGAATCTCGTTACTCATCGCGGCGGACTTCCGACCAGGACATCTCATCCTTGAAAAGGAAATAGCACTCAGGGCAGATCCACTCATATTCCGCCCCTTGCTTGTAGTCCGAGCACGTCGTGAAGCCCTCACGAAGGATCGGCCCATCTCCGCCATCGCCTTCGATGACGGCGAACTTGGTCCAACACGCGGCGCAGTGGTCGTGGTCCCACTCGGGGCTGTATTGGCGATAGGCCTTCCTCTGAAGGCGTACGCCCTTGAGAAGAGGCTGCCTCCTCAGATGCTCAAGTCGCCAATCCTCAGCCATGTAAAGATCCTTCGCGCCGCTGCGAATGTTCCTTGCACGTCGAAAGGTGCCGGTTCATCTCGGTTCGGATCGGCGCGGCGCCTCCACAACGCAAGAACGGTACATGTTGAATCCGTCAGTTAAGACGCCGAACCTGCAGTAACGGCTTTCGTATATGCACTTTTCACCAAACGGGACGCTTAGCGCCGCGTACAAGTTGATGTAGCCGCCATCGGGAATTGTCATATCGCCGTAACTGCAATCAATCGTTAGGCCCTTCGGCCGCCCAGCGCCGATCAAGGAATGGGTGTCGTTGGAGCGTGTCGCAGACCCGGAGCTAGCGCTACGCATTGCGTGATGCCCAGACGGCAACGCCACGACCATGGCGACAAGTAGTCCAACAGCGATGCCAAGACCCCATCGCAGACGTCGTTGCAGCAGCAGCATCAATTTGACTTGCATCGCCAACAACCATGCAACGGCTCAATGATAAGTCAATCGAGCACTACAAATCATACAAACGAACACCTGAACCATGGAAGTCTCAGAACGATTTCCTTCGATCACGGATGGAACTCACTCACCCAGCAGCGTCTTGAGCGCCGTCGTCATCGGCGACGGAGTGCCCTTCAGGCCGAGGCCCGACGTAGCGATGGTGCTGCGATAGCCCTGCAATCCGGCCGCACGACGGCGCGCGTCTTCACGGGCGGCTTTGACGGCGGGATCAGCTTGGGTCGGCGTGACCGGCGGCGACGGAGAGGCCGGCGGTGCGGGTGGCATCGGCGGCGGGGCCGGCATGCCGGGCATTGAGAAGAGGCACATGGATTTTCCTTTCGTTGATTGAGTTTGATCGAGGCGGCTGCCCCCCTCCGCCTCGTAAGACGAGGCACCTCCCCCGAAGACGGGGGGAGGAGAAGGCTTCCTTCGCTTCCCCCGCTTGCGGGGGAAGGTGGCGCGCGTCGGCGCTGTTTACAGCGCCTGAGCCGGAAGGGGGTCAGTCCTCGTCGTCGTTGTCGCCCCACCAGTAGTCGTCATCGAACTCGGCATAGAGGTCGTAGTCGGTCTTGTAGGAATCCCTGCCGCGCGGCAGGTCCCAGGCGGCGCCGCTGACCGGCAGGGCGAAGGTGAGCGCCAGCGCATCGCCGATGTCGGGGCTGGCGAGGCCGCGCTTCTTCATGTCGGCCTTCTTTTCGAGCTGGATCGCCTGGCTTCCGTCGTAGCCGTATTCGCAGCCGGTGAGATCGGCGCGCAATTCGGGATCGTCGGGCAGGCTCGCCTGGGCGAGCCATGTCTTCATGTTCCCCCACATCTCGGCGCGCTTGTTGGCGTATTTCGGCTTGGCGCCGTCGGCGTCCCAGGTCTCGGGCTTGCCGCCGAACTGGATGCCGAACACGAAGGGCACGCCCAGCTGCCGCAGCCGATCGACCACGCCGGCGCCGATGCCGCCCTCGTCGACGAACACCGCACGCACGTTTTCGGCGGCGGCGCGTTCGGCAACTCTTGAGGCGAGGGTCATGAGGTCGAGGCCCTGATGCTTTTCCATCGGCCATGTGCGCGCATCGAAGCCACGGCGCAGCACGATCACCGAGCGGTCGTCGCCGAAGCGGGCCACGTCGACGCCCATCACCAGCGGATGGAGGCGATGGGTCGCGGGATCGACCGGGCGCTTCATGGCGTGCTCGACCAGCTCGGACTCGATGAACTGCATCGAGCCGGCACGCGGGAACTGGCCGCGCACGCGGACGCGGACGAAGTCGGACTCCTCGCCGTAATCGGCCACCCAGCGCGCGAGCTGCTGCTTGTCGGTGAGCGAGACGGTGCGCGAATCGACCTGGCTCGCGTGCCAGTTCTCGCGAAAGCGGTTGAAGCATTCGAAGAAGCGGCCGGATGTGCGCGTCGGGTTGCCGAAGGCGATCCAGATGATTTCGGTATCGGCGTCGGTCAGGGCGCCCTCGGCGGTCTCCCAGATCGCATCGGCGATGGCCGAGGCCTCGTCGAACACGACGAGGATGCGGCTGCCCTTGTTGTGGAGGCCGGCGAAGGCTTCGGCGTTGTGGGCGGCCCACGGCACGACGTCGATGCGGCCCGCGCCCTCGGGCACCGGGAGCCGCGAGGCGAGCGAGGTCGCGCCCAGCTCGTTGAAGTCGTGGGTGGTGACGAGGCCGTGCCACTTGCCAAGCTCCACCCAGGTCTTGGTTTTGAGCTGGGTCTCGGTGTTGGCAGTGACGACACCGCGTGTCGACGGCATCGTGGCCGAGGCCCACAGCAGCAGCCACGCCACCAGCGCCGACTTGCCGACGCCATGACCGGAGGCGACGGCGATGCGGACGGGGCTTTCTCCGGCTTCGAGTTGGCGGCCGATCTCGCGCAGCACGTCGGCCTGCCACGGCTCGGGGCCGTCGTGACCGGCCAGCGGCCCCTCGCCCCAGGGAAAGGCCCAGGTGACGAACCCCAGCGGGTCCTGGCGGTAGCGTTCGACACGGATGAGGCGGTCGCGCTGGAGATCAGCCTCCTTGCTTTTTAGTCTTGGCATTTCGCTTCTCCGTGGGGAGGTTCCCGGCTCGCTTGGCCTCGTCGTACGCATCGGCGCGCGGCGCCGAGGCGGCCAGGCGCTGGGCGAGGTCGAAGGGCAGCGGCGGCGCGGCGGACTGTCTCTTCTCGCTGTAGATCTCGGGCCGGTGGGCGCGCAGGAGGAACTGCAGCAGCTTGTTGTCGTACTGCAGCACCGAGCCGACCTGCTTGCCATTGCGCCAGAGGTGGCGCTCGCTGCCGTTCAAGGCACGCTGCATGGCGTCGTCCTGCAGACGATCGATGCCGAGGTTCAGCGCCTCGTCCCACTGCGCGGCGAACTGCTCGTCGTTGGCCTTGAGGCGATAGACAGTCCGGCGGTCCAGCTTGGATTGCAGGGCGGCGAAGGTGACCGAGCCGCTGCGGCCGAGGAAATGCAGGAAGGATTTCAGCGACGTCGCGGAGGGGCCGCGTTGCGGCTGAGGCGCCGGCGACACGGGATTGCGGGCCGGCCGCGCGGATGCGCGCCGGGCTTTGGACGATTTGGTCATGGCGGTGATTCCGTTCGATGGGCCACGAAAAAGCCCGCCGCGGCGGGTGCCGGGCGGGCTGGATTGGCGGAGATGAGGTCCGCCAGAGTAGGCTTTTTCTTAGCCCATTCCTGCTCATCCTGTCAATAGTTCCGAAAAAATACTATTCTCTTGTCGTCCTGAGTGTAGCGAAGGACCTTACGTCTGCCCGGGACTCGATGTCTGCCGTCCGTGTCTGGCCGCCCGGTGAGGTCCTTCGCTACGCTCAGGACGACGGGGAAAAATCCCACGTTCCGTCCTCCCGCCCTACTCCAGGGCTATCGCATGTGGCTATTCCCGTCGTCTCGGGCGGGGTAGTCCCCGCCCTGAAGCGGAGCCGCCCGGAGGGCGGCGCAGTCGAAGGACCTTTTTCCTACGGTTTATCGAGCGGAAAAGAGGTCCTTCGACTACGCTTCGCTCCGCTCAGGACGACGGGGAAAAATCCCGCGGGCCGCCCCTACTCCACCGTCCGCATCGACCACAGCCTGGACCGGAAGAGCACCACCGCGATCAGCAGCATCATGGCGAAGGCCGGCAGCAGCATCGCCGTCTGAAGATCCCAGATCGAGCAGATCGTTCCGGTGATCAGGGCGCCGATCGGGCCGCCGCCGCCCAGGCCGAGCTGGAACAGCGACATCAGGCGGGCGCGGTGTGTGGCCGGCGCCACGATCTGGATGACGGTCCGGCTCTGCGTCATGGTGATGCCGGCGCCCAGGCCCCAGACGAAGTTCAGCGCGACGAAGACCGGGAACGGCGGCAGGCTGGCCAGCGCCACCAGCACCACGGAGCCCGCCGCGACGGCGATGCCGATCAGGCGGCCGCGCAGGGTGAAGCGGCGCGCGAGACCGGCGAAGGCGACGGCGGCCAGGATGGTGGCGGCCCAGAAGGCGAGGTTGACGTAGGCCAGTTCCTGCGCGCCGCCGTGATAGTTGTCGCGCACGGCCAGCGGCAGCAGGGCCATGAACGGCCCGACGTAGAAGACGCCGACGCCGAAGTTGAGCAGCAGCACCGGCCAGATCTGGTCGGATTTGGCGGCGGCCGACACGCCCTCGCCGACGCTCTTCCAAAAACCCGGATGCTGGGCCGGCGGATGCGGCGGCGGGTCGGGCAGCCGCGCCACCGCGAAGCATCCCAGCAGCACAAGGGCTGCGTGCAGCACGAGGAGCGGCAGCGGCCCGAAGCGGTCGGCGGTCGAGGCGCAGGCGATGCCTAAAAGCTGGCCGCCGAACTGCAGCGCCGTGGCCAGCGCCACCGCGCGCGGCAGGCCGCCCTTGGGGGCGACGACCGGCAACAGGGCATCGCGCGTCGGCACCGCGAAGGCGCCGATCGAGCCCGCCACGACCCCGTAGGCGATCAGCAGCGGGTAGCTGAGGCCGCCGCCCCACAGCACCACGGCCAGCGCCAGCGGCGGTGCGGCGTAGAGAAGGTGATAGCGCAGCAGCAGGCGGCGCGGATTGCCGCGATCGGCGACCAGCCCGCCCAGCGGCAGGAACAGCAGCGACGGCGCCATGATGGCGGCCTGGGCCACGCCCACGGCAAAGGCGTCCATGTGGAGCACGACCGCGACCAGCCACGGAAACAGCACCATCTGGATGCCCAGCGGCACGAACCAGCTCGCCAGGCCCAGCAGATAGACCGGGAAGGCGTTTGGCGGCTCAGGGACGGGGCCGGGCACGGGGACGGGGACGGGGACGGTCACGGGTGGTACTTGCTCCGGGGCAACAGGAACTATATCTTGTAAGCACTTACTGCCGCTTGCTCATCCAATAGTCAAAGACACGCAAAGCCGTGTGATCCGACCCTCCCGGATGCATGGCGATGGCGGAGCGGGAAGACAAGACAATGTCGACGTTCAATCGCGCCACCCTGGTCAAGGTTTTAGAGATACTCGACAGCAGCCACGCCGGCGAGGCGCTGGCCGCGGCCAAGCTCGCCTCGGCGATGGTGCGCGACGCCGGCCTCTCCTGGGACGAGGTCCTGGCGCCTGAGATCCGGGGGCAGGCCCTCCTGGCGCCGGCCGCCACGGGACGCGCCGCCGGCCCCGCGGTCGGATCGGGCCCCTTCGGCTACCGCCGCGACCGCGAGCTCTCGCCGCACGAGCAGTTCTTCATGGTGCTGCTGAGCCCGCGCACGCCGAGCGAGATCAAGCGCAAGCTGCGCGGCCTGGAAGCGCGCGTGCTCGACGGCGAGATCACGCCGCAGGAAACCCAGGACCTCAGGTTCATGTACCAGAGCTTCGTCGTCGGCTGATCTTCCGGCCGGACCGCGCGCTCAAGAATCCGAGCGCGCCCGGCGGAGTAAACTCCGCCTGAGATGCGCGCGGTCCGGAAGACTCATGATCTTCTGGACCGCGCGCATCCTGCGCGCTCGGGTTCATGGGTCCGGAAGAATCAGAGGCGGAAGCGACGGGAACTCCAGGGCCAATCGACGACAGCTGACACGAGCCCTGCCTTGAGCGGATTCTCTTCGATGTATTCGACCGTTCGTGCCAGGTGCCCCTCGTCCCGAATGAACCTGTCGAAATAGTCCTTGTTCCAAAACGGTCCGCGGCGACCCAGCAGCCGGTTCGACTCATTGGCGGTGAATGACTTCCATGACTGGACGATGCTGCCCAGGCTGTTGCCAGCCATGGGCTCGACAACGGTGTGCACATGATTGGGCATGATGCACCATGCGAGAAGCCGATACCTTTGCCCATCGAAATGCACGAGAGCCTCCTGGACGAGGTCGGCGACGGCCGGGTCTCTGAGCCAGCACGCCCCATAACCCCTATCGAGGCTACGATCGGTCTCCGAGAGGCTATCGGCCGATCTAGCGAGTGACTCCGCGACGGCTCGAGGCAGGCTGTCGGCGAGCCGGAAGGTTATGAACTGTATCGTTTCCGCCGAGTCGAAATGCGGCAGATACCCGCGCGAATGCCAACCCTTGTGGCTCATGGCATCATGTGTCTTCCGGACCATGAGTTCTTGAGGTCGGCCATCGGCAGACCGATGCGCGTACAATAGAGCTTGAGCATGATGTTCCTCCTCATGTCATGTGGACCGCGAGCTTCCAGCTCGCTCGGATTCATGAGCGCGCAGGATGCGCGCGGTCCGGAAGAACTATAGCGGCCGGGTGCTGCCGTCGGGCCGCGTGCGGTGCAGGAATTCGCGGCCGATCTTCACCCGCTTCTCGCCGTCGTATTCGACGATGTCGGCGGTGGCGTAGGTCTCGGTCCAGTTGGACGGCAGGAACGAGCCCGAGCCCACGACGTCGATCGGCGACTTGGCCTCGGCCATGATGCGGCACTTGGCGGGCCCGAAGCCCGATGAGGCCACGATCCTGACCTTGTCGAAGCCCGCGCGGTCGAGCTCGGCGCGCAGATGGAAGATCGCCGCCGCCGACACGCCGGTGCCGACGAGAAAGCGCAGCTCTTCCTCGCTGCGATAGCCGCGGATCGACTCGGGCGAGAAGCGCTCCAGCACGGCGTAGGATGACGCCGGGTCCAGCCCCTCGATGTAGCGGCCGCCGGTGGTGTCGAGCCGGAGCGACAGCATTCCCTTGGCGGCAAGCTCGGGAAAGCGGCGGCACACCTCCAGGGAATCGGAGATCTCGCGTGCGAAATAGTCGACCAGCACGGTCATCGGTTCGCCGGGGAAGGTCTCGTGGAACATCTCGGCGGCGCGCAGCGTCGAACCGGCGTAGCCGATCAGCGCGTGCGGCATGGTGCCGAGGCCGCGCTCCTGCCCGAAGAAGTGCGCCGTCGCGTGGGTGGCGTTGCCGATGAAGCCCACGGCGCCGACCTTGCGCTTGGCGCGGGCCGAGCCGACCGAGGCGGCATAGGCCATCATCTCGGCCATCTCCTGGCCGGCGCAGTGGCGCGCGTCCATGGCGAGGAAGGCCGCCTTCGGCATGTCGGCGCACATCGTCCAGGCGTTGTAGGCGGCGACGCACGCCGGCCCCAGCTTCTGCAGGAAGATGGTCTCGAGATCGACCAGATGGAAGAACGAGCCGGTGATGTAGAGCATCGGCTCGCCGGCGCCGACCCACTTGCCCTCGCCGTAGCGCAGGTCGAGCTCGACCTTGGTGTTGCGCTCGCGGCCGGTCTCGGCCAGCCAGTCGAGCGCCAGGCGCGGGGCGAACACCACGGGGCGGCGCATGAAGATGGCGTAGGTCACGCGGGCGTCGCCGAACTTGCCGATCACCTGCTTCGAGCGATTGAAGTAGTGATCGGTATAGAGTTCGATCTCACCGTTCAACGGATGCGTCGTCATCGGCCCTCCCCGGGCTCCTTAGGGACGTGGCTTTTTACCGTCGTCCCGAGCGAAGCCGCCCGAAGGGCGGCGCAGTCGAGGGACCTTCTCTCATCAACAAGGATTGTCGATGTTGAAGCAAGGTCCCTCCACTCCGCGCTTCGCGCTCCGGTCGGGACGACGGGAAAGGCATTTGCGACGGTCCGCGCTGCGGTCAGACCGACGGTCGTGCCCGCGCCACCGACAGGCGCTCCGCCTTGAGCTGCTCGGCGAGCAGGAAGGCGAGTTCCAGCGCCTGGCTGGCATTGAGCCTGGGATCGCACTGCGTCTCGTAGCGTTCGTTGAGATTGTCGACCGCGATCCCGGTCGAGCCGCCGATGCACTCCGTCACTTCCTGGCCGGTCATCTCGAAGTGGACGCCGCCGGGATGCGTGCCCTCGGCGCGATGGACGGCGAAGAACTCGGTCACCTCGCGCAGGATGGAGTCGAAGTGGCGGGTCTTGCGGCCGTTGTTGGCGGTCACCGTGTTGCCGTGCATGGGATCGCACGACCAGACGACCGACTTGCCGGCGCGCTTCACCGCGCGCACCAGCGGCGGCAGCTTCCCGGCGACCTGTTCCGCACCCATGCGCACGATCAGCACGATGCGGCCGGGCTCGTTGGCCGGGTTGAGCGTGTCGATCAGCTTGAGCGTGTCGTCGACCGACAGCGAGGGGCCGCACTTGAAGCCGATCGGGTTGCGGACGCCCCTCAGGAACTCGACATGCGCGCCGTCGGGCTGGCGCGTGCGATCGCCGATCCACACCATGTGGGCGGAACAGTCGTACCAGTCGCCCGAGGTCGAATCGACACGGGTCAGCGCCTCTTCATACTGCAGCAGCAGCGCCTCGTGGCTGGTGAAGAAGTCGGTCTCGGCGATCTGCGGCGTCGTGGCCGAGTTGAGCCCGCAGGCGGCCATGAAGTTCAGCGTCTCGTCGAGACGGGCGGCGAGGTCGTGGTAGCGCTCCGACGCCGGCGAGTTGCGCACGAAGTCGAGGTTCCAGCGGTTGACCTCGTGCAGGTCGGCGTAGCCGCCCTGGGCGAAGGCGCGCAGCAGGTTCAGCGTCGCGGCCGACTGGTTATACGCCTGCACCATGCGCTCGGGATCGGGCAGGCGCGAGGCGGCGGTGAACTCGAAGCCGTTGACGTTGTCGCCGCGGTAGGACGGCAGCTCGACGTCGCCGATCTTCTCGACGTTGGACGACCGCGGCTTGGCGAACTGGCCGGCCATGCGGCCGACCTTCACCACCGGCACGCCGGCGCCGTAGGTCAGCACCACGGCCATCTGCAGCAGCACGCGGAAGGTGTCGCGGATGTTGTTGGCGGTGAAGTCGGCGAAGCTCTCGGCGCAGTCGCCGCCCTGCAGCAGGAAGGCCTCGCCGTTGGCGACCTTGGCCAGCGCCGTCTTGAGCTTGCGCGCCTCGCCGGCAAAGACCAGCGGCGGGTAGCGGCGCAGACGGGCCTCGGCACCCGCCAGAAGGGCGGCATCGGCATAGACCGGCATCTGCTGCGCCGGCTTGCCGCGCCAGCTGGTCAACGACCAGTCGGCGGCGCTCGAACTGCGGGATTGCGCTTTCGCGGCCGCCCGGCCCTCGTTCCGGGATTGGCCCTGGATCGCGGTCATCTACTCCTCCTGCACCGGCCTGCCGAACCTCTGGCCGCCGGGGTGGGTGAAACTATACGCGCTGTGGATAAAAGGCCAGTTTTGTCATCCCGAGCGTAGCGAGAGATCCTTCGCAGAATGCTCAGGATGACGGGCGCGGCCCGTCATTCGGCCGCGGCCCGGGTCGGCGCCGTCTCGGCCCGCGCCGTGCGCATGGTGACGAATTCCTCGCCGGCCGTGGGGTGAATACCGACGGTGGCGTCGAACTGGGCCTTGGTGGCACCGGCCTTGATCGCCACGGCGAGGCCCTGGATCAGCTCGGCGGCATCGTCGCCCACCATGTGCGCGCCCACGACCCTGTCGGTGGCGGCCTCCACGATCAGCTTCATGAAGGTGCGCTGGTGGCGGCCGGACAGGGTGTACTTCATCGGCCGGAAGGCCGCCGTGAAGATCCTGAGGTCGCCCAGGGTCAGCTTCGCCTCCTCCTCGGTCAGGCCGACATTGGCCATCTCGGGCTGGCAGAACACCGCCGAGGGCACGCCGCGATGATCGGGCTTGCGCGGCTTGTTGCCGAACTCGGTGTCGGCGAAGCAGTGGCCCTCCATGATCGCCACCGGCGTGAGGTTGATGCGGTCGGTGACGTCGCCCACCGCCCAGATGTTGTCGGCCGTCGTCTTCGACCATTCGTCGACGGCGATGGCGCCCACCTTGTCGAGCTGCACGCCCACCTTCTCGAGCCCGATGCCCCTGGTGTTGGGCGCGCGGCCGGTGGCGTACATCACCAGGTCGGTCTCGAACATGCCGCCCAGCGGCGTGTGGATCTCGTAGGGGCCGTTCTCGCCCTTCTTCACGATGCGGCCGATCTCCATCTCGGTGCGCAGCTTGACGCCGCTCTCCTTCAGCGCGTCGTGCACGAAGGTGCGGCATTCCTCGTCGAAGCCGCGCAGCACGCGATCGCGGCGCAGCACCAGGTCGACGTGGGCGCCGAGGCCGTTGAAGATGCCGGCGAATTCGACGGCGATGTAGCCCGCGCCCACGATGGTAATGCGCCTGGGCAGCTCGGGCAGATGGAACGCCTCGTTGGAGGTGATCGCGAGCTCGCAGCCCGGGATCGACGGGATGACCGGATGGCCGCCGGTCGCGATCAGGATCTTGTCGGCGGTGACCGTCTGCTCGCCGATCTGAATCGTGTGGCGGTCCATCAGCCGGCCGCGGCCCATGTGCAGCTTGACGCCGGCGCCATCGAGCAGGCGCAGGTAGACGGCGTTCAGGCGGTCGACTTCCCGGTTCACGTTGTCGCGCAGCGTCGGCCAGGACAGGCTGGGCGCCGGCACGGTCCAGCCGTAGGCCGCCGCGTCCTCGAACTCGTGCGTGAACTTCGAGCCGTAGACCAGAAGCTTCTTCGGGACACAGCCGCGGATCACGCAGGTGCCGCCGACGCGGTAGTCCTCGCAGATGCCGACGCGGGCGCCGTGGGTGGCGGCAATCCGCGAGGCGCGCACGCCGCCCGAACCGGCACCGATGACGAAGAGATCGTAGTCGTAGGCCATAAGAACAAAACCTCAACGCGGCCATAATTCGGTCGCGGCGCAGACTATATCGGTGCTTAAACGGCCGGGTAAGGGCAATGGAACGAGCAATTCCATTGCCTGATACAACCTTAAGGATATGGCCGATGCCGAAGTTGTTCCCGCTCGCGACCGCTCTCCTGATCCTCGCTGCCCCTGCCCTCGCCGCCCCCGGCGATCAGGCGCCCGCTGGTCCTGCCGCGCCCGCCCCGGCCGCCAGGCCGGCCCGCGAAGCCTCCGGCGTCATGCGCTACGACGCCAACAAGGACGGCGTCGTCGACCGTGCCGAATGGGCGGCGGGCCAGGAGGCCCGATTCAAGCGGCTCGACGCCAACGGCGACGGCAAGCTCAGCCAGGACGAGCTGTTCGCCCGCACGCCCGCGGCCGGCAACAGCGTGCTGCCGAGCGACCGCCAGGCCGGGCGTCAGTCGGCCTATTTCCAGCGCCTCGACGGCGACCGGGACGGCATGGTCACCCTGGTCGAGTTCATGGCCCAGGGCGAGCGCAACTTCGCGCGTTGCGACCTCAACAAGGACGGCCGCATCGATACCGCCGAATGCCGCCAGGCGCTGCAGCGCAGACCCGCAGCACGCTAAGGCATGAGCGGGCTGGAAGCTCGCGGTCCCGGGAAGTTGACTTCTTGCGGACCGCGAGCCTCCAGCTCGCACTCGAGACCACGATGGTTCACAAGGGCTGGCATTCGCGGGGATATCTTCCGCATTTCGACTCGCCGGAAACGATCCAGTTCGTGACGTTCCGGTTGGCCGACAGCCTGCCGAGAGCAGTTGCCGAAATGCTCGCCCGACGGCTCCTCAATCTGGTCGAGGCGGATGCCAGCCTCGACGCCGGTCTTGGTGCATGCTGGCTTAACGATCCGGCCGTTGCCGATCTTGTGCAGGATACGATCCTGCATTTCACTTGGAGCGAACCGCGGACTATGTCGAGAACAACCCAGTCAAAGCTGAGCTAACCTCCGACGCTATCGACTGGCCATGGAGTTCTCGCCCCTTGCGGCCTTGAGCGAGCCGGAGGCTCGCGGTCCAAGGAAAGAAAAAGGCCGCCGGAGTCCGGCGGCCTTCTTCATTCTTATGATCTCCTGCGATCAGGTGCTTTCGGCAGACATGACCTCGCCGAACAGCTCCCAGGTCTCGCCTTTGAAGCGCTGAAGCTGAACCGCCTGCACCGGGTAGAAGTCGGTCGGGCTGGTGCTGACGGTGATGCCCGGCAGCAACAGCGGTATCCTCAGTTTCTGATGGTTAGCCGCTTGGCGCATGAGGTTCTCACGCGTCAGGTTGTCACCGCACTTCTTCAATGTCTCCTGCAAGAGAATCGAGACGGCGTAGCCGTAGACGTAGTTGAGGTCGGCCTGGTTGGCATCGGGCATCCACTTGCCCATCCACTCGCGCCACGTCTTCATCTCGGGATCGTTGGCCCATTGCTTGTCGGTGGAGTCCTTCAAGTATGCGGCGGTCATGATGCCTTGACTGTTGTCGAAACCAGCAGGCTTCATGACGGCGGCAACGGATGCCGACACGTTGGTCAGGTAGTGCACGGGCTTCCAACCGATATCGGCCGCCTTGCGAATACCCTGAGCCGCCGCTTTCGGCGCCGAGATGTTCAGGAAGACGTTGGCGCCGGAGTCCTTGAGCTGGATGATTTGCGAATCGACAGTCGGATCGGTCGCCTCGTAACTCACCTGCTTGACGATGCGCCCGGTCTCCTTGCCGAGACCTTCCCTGAAGCCGTCGAGATAGTCTTTGCCGAAATCGTCGTTCTGATACAGCACTCCGATCTTGGCGTCTTTTACATTGGCCAGCACGTGCTTGCCGTAGATCACGGCCTCGGTGCGGTAATCGGGCTGGAAGCCCATTGTCCACGGGAAGTCCTTGGGCTTGCCCCACTTCGAAGCACCGGTGGCCACGAAAAGCTGCGGCACCTTCTTCTGGTTCATGTATTTGTGGATCGCCGTGTTGGTCGGCGTGCCGAGCGTCTGAAACACGCACAGCACTTTTTCCTGCTCGACGAGCTGGCGAACTACCTCGACCGTCTTCGACGGCACGTAACCGTCGTCGAGGGTTATGAACTTCACCATTCGGCCGTTGATACCGCCGGCTGCGTTGACGCTCTTCCAATAAGCCTCGATCGTCTTGCCGATCGCGCCATAGGCGGACACCGGCCCGCTGTAGGGGTTGGTGTTACCGATCTTGATTTCCTTGTCGGTCGCCCCGTCGTCGTACTTCTTTTGCGCAAACGCCAAGCCTGAACCCGACACCAATGCGGCGGCCGATACGCCGCCCGCCACGAAACCACGCCTAGTCGTACCCACTGTCATTCCTCCCTCGATTGATTGGCGCCGGAGCTTCCCCCGAAATCGGGGGTTTTGAAAGTCACAAAAAAGAAGGCCGCCGGAAACCGGCGGCCTTCGCGCGTCGTTGCAGGAGATCCTGCGTCAGCTGCCTTCGGCCGACATGACCTGGCCGAACAGCTCCCAGGTCTCGCCCTTGAAGCGCTGCAGCTGCACCGCCTGGACGGGGTAGAAGTCGGTCGGGCTGGTGCTGACAGTGATGCCCGGCAGCAGGCACGGCACGCGCAGCTTCTTGAGGCTGGACGCCTGCTTCATGAGGTTCTCGCGCGTCAGGGTGTCGCCGCACATCTTCAGCGTCTGCTCCATCAGGAACGCGACGGAATAGGCGTAGACGTAGTTGACGTCGCCGACGTTTCCGTTGGGATTGTACTTGGCCATCCACTCGCGCCAGGTCTTCATCTCGGCGTCGTTGTCCCACTGCTTGTCGGTGGGATCCTTGAGCCAGGCGGCCGTGATGACGCCCTGCACGTTCTCGAAGCCGGCCGGCTTCATCGTGGTCGTCACCTGCGCCGCCACGTTGTTGAGATACTGGGCCGGCTTCCAGCCGATTTCCGCGGCCTTGCGCATAGACTGCGCCGCGAACTTCGGGATCGAGATGTTGAAGAAGACGTTGGCGCCGGAGTCCTTGAGCTGGATCACCTGGCTGTCGACCGTCGGATCGGTCGGCTCGTAGGTCACGTGCTTCACGACCTTGCCGACGTCCTTGCCGAGGCCTTCCTTGAAGCCTTCCCAGTAGTCCTTGCCGTAGTCGTCGTTCTGCATCAGCACGCCGACCTTGGGGTCCTTGACGTTGGCCAGCATGTGCTTGGCGTAGATGACGGCTTCGGTGTGGTAGTCGGGCTGGTAGCCCATCGTCCACGGGAACTCCTTGGGCTTGCCCCACTTCGAGGCGCCGGTCGCGACAAAGAGCTGCGGCACCTTCTTCTGGTTCATGTATTTGTGGATCGCCGTGTTGGTCGGTGTGCCCAGCGTGTTGAACATGCAGAGCACCTTGTCCTGCTCGACCAGCTGGCGGACCACCTCGACGGTCTTGGACGGCACGTAGCCGTCGTCGAGGGTGATGAACTTCACCATGCGGCCGTTGATGCCGCCGCGGTCGTTGACGCTCTTCCAGTAGGCCTCTTCCGCCTTGCCGATGACGCCATAGGAAGACGCCGGACCGCTGTAGGGGTTGGTGTGACCGATCTTGATCTCCTTGTCGGTCGCCCCGTCGTCGTACTTCTTTTGCGCGAACGCTACTCGGGTGCCCGAAAGCACCGCGGCTGCCGATACGCCGGCCACGAATGTACGCCTGTTGGTCTTCATCATGTCCTCCCTGGACTGAATTACGCCATCTACCAGCCTCATCACGCTTGGAAAGTGGAACCGGACGCCTCAGCCGCCGCGCAGGCGACGCAAGGCGAGATAGACGCCGCCGACGATACCCATCGGCATCAGATACATCAGCACAATCAGCAGGATGCCGAAGACGGTGTAGGCTGACAGGTCGAACTGCAGCCCGAGATCGTTCTTCACGAACATCGACAGCGCCTGCGCCGAATTGTCGACCAGCACGTAGAAGATGCCACCGACCACCGAGCCCGCCAGCGAGCCGATACCGCCCACCACCAGGCCGATCAGGAACTTGATCGACAGGAAGAAATTGAAGCTGTCGGGTGCCACGAAGGCGATGGCCGAGGCTGACAGCGCGCCGGCGATGCCGGTATAGGCGGCGCTGATGCCGAAGGTGACCGTCTTGTAGAGCGCCGTGTCGATGCCCATCGTGTCGGCTGCCATGTACTGGTCGCGGATCGCCATCATCGCGCGGCCGCTGCGGCTGTCCAGCATGTTCGCGGCAGCCCAGTACAGCACCACCATGACGATCAGGCAGTAGTAGTACAGCCACTGGTCTTCGCTGAGCGGCAGGCCGAACGGCACCGCCGGCTTGTCGAGCACGATGCCCTGGACGCCGCCGGTGAGGCCCTCCAGCCATTTATATTTCAGGATCTGCGGCACCGCGAGCGCCAGCGCGAAGGTGGCGAGGGCCAGATAGTGGCCTTCGAGCTTCAGCGCCGGCAGGCCGAACAGGTAGCCGACCATGAAGCACACGATCGCCGCCGCCGGAACAGTCGCCCAGTACGGCACGGCGAGGTGATCCATCAGCACAGCCGCCGTGTAGGCGCCGACGGCATAGAACGCACCGTGTCCCAGGGAAATCTGGCCGTTGAAGCCGGTGAGCAGGTTCAAGCCAAGAACCGCGATCGCCGCGATGATCATGGTGCTGACCAGGAACAGCCGGTAGTTGGAAATGACGTCGGGAAGCAGCGGGTGCAGCAGCGGCACCAGGAAGGCCAGTGCCAGCAGCACCCAAAGCAGCTTCTTCGGAAACGCCGGCATGTCAGACCCTCTTCACGACGACGCGGCCGAACAGACCGGCGGGCTTAACCGTCAGCACGAAGATGACGATGATCAACGCCACGGTGAGCTTCTCGCCGTTGCCGATGATGTAGACGCCGGTCGCCTTCTCGATCTGGTTGCCGGCGAAGGCCACCATGTTCTCGAGCACGCCGACGATGAAGCCGCCGACCACGGCGCCGCCGGGATTGGAGATGCCGCCGACCAGGGCGCTGGCGAAGGCATAGAGCAGGATGCCGCCCATCATGTTGGGATCGAGGTAGACGATGTGGGCGACCATGATGCCGGCGACTGCGCCGACCGAGGCGGCAAGCCCCCAGCCCAGCGCCAGCATCCAGTCGACCCGGACGCCGACCAGGCGGGCCATCTGCGGATTTTGCGCCGCCGCGCGCATGGCAAGGCCGAGCGGGGTATAGCGGAAGAAGACGAACAGCAGCCCCAGCACGATCAGCGTCACCATGACGACGCCGAGCTGATGCGGCCCGATGACGCCGGCGATGCCGAAGCTCGACTTGGGGAATGGCGAGGGGAATTCCTTGATTAGGTAGCTCCAGATCGCGCCCGCCATCGAGTTGCAGATCGCCAGCAGTCCGATGAAGACCACGATGATCGACAGCACCGGCGCGTTGTGCAGAGGTCTCAGGATCACCCGCTCGATGATCACGCCCAGCACGAAGGAGAAGGCCACGGCGGCGATGAAGGCGATCCAGAAGCTCAAGCCCCAGCTCATCAGCTGCCAGCTGATGTAGGTCGAGAACATCGCCATCTCGCCCTGGGCGAAATTGATGTGGTCGGTCGAGACGTAGATCATCACCAGTGCGAGCGCCACGCAGGCATAGATGGCGCCGTTGGCGAGGCCGGACGCGACTTGCTGGGTGAATTGTTCCATTTCCTGCCTCAGTACCCGAGATACGACTTGCGGACGTTCTCGTCGTCCTTGATGACCGCCGAGGGCCCCGACATGACGACCCGTCCGGTCTCCAGCACGTAGGCGTGCGTGGCGAGATCGAGCGCCAGCGCCGCATTCTGCTCGACCAGCAGGATGCTGACCTTCTCGTCCTCGTTGATGCGCCGCAGGATGCGGAAGATCTCGACCACGATCAGCGGCGCCAGGCCGAACGACGGTTCGTCGAGCAGCATCAGGCGCGGCTTCAGCATCAGGGCGCGGGCGATCGCCAGCATCTGCTGCTCGCCGCCCGACAGCGTCCCGGCCTGCTGCTGCAGGCGCTCCTTGAGTCGCGGGAAATAGCCGAACACACGCTCGAGCTCGTCCTTCACGCCCTGCTTGTCCCGGCGGGTGTAGGCGGCGACCCGCAGGTTCTCGTCGACGGTCAGCGTCGTGAAGGTGCCGCGGCCCTCCGGCACGTGGGCGACCCGGAGCCGCACGATTTCCTCGGTCGCCTGGCCCGCGATATCCTTGCCGTCGAAGCGGATCGTGCCTTCCGTCCGCACCATGTTGCAGATCGCCCGCAGCGTCGTCGTCTTGCCGGCGCCGTTGGCGCCCAGCAGGGTGGTGATGCCGCCATTCGGGATCTCGAAGCCGATATCGTAGAGCGACTGCGTCTGGCCGTAGAACGCCTTCAGCCCCTTCACTTCCAGCAACGCGGCCATTACGAGGTCCCCAGATAGGCGCGGATCACCTCGGGATCGCGCTGCACTTCCGCTGGCGTGCCGTCGGCGATCTTCTTGCCGAAGTCGATGGCGACGACTTGGTCGGACACCGACATCACGAGGCTCATGTGATGCTCGACCAGCAGCACGGTGACGTTCTGCGTGTCGCGCACCCGCCTGATCTGGACCTTCAGCACGTCGATCTCGTCGTGGTTCAGTCCGGCCGCCGGCTCGTCGAGCAGCAGCAGCTTGGGACTGGAGGCCAGCGCGCGGGCGAGCTCGACCCGCTTGCGGATCGGGAACGGCAGGCCGCCGGCACGCGCCGCCGCGAAGGGCTTGATGTCCATGAACTCGATCAGCTCGAGCGAGCGCCGGGTGATCTGCTCCTCTTCGCCGTGCACCTTGGGTAGACGCAGCGCATTGTCGAAAAAGCTGGTTGAACTCCGGCTGTGGCAGCCGACCTTGACGTTGTCGAGCACCGACATGTTGTCGAACAGCGCCACGTTCTGGAAGGTGCGGCCGATGCCGATCTGCGGGATGGCGTGGCGCGGCCGCCCTAGGATCGACTGGCCTTCGAACAGGATATCGCCGCCGCTGGGCGTATAGAGCCGGCTAAGGCAATTGAAGAGGGTCGTCTTGCCGGCGCCGTTGGGGCCGATCAGGCCCGCTATCTGGCCGGCGACAACGTCGAAGGTCACGCCGTCGAGCGCGACAATGCCGCCGAAGCGGACCGAGACGTCGCGCACGCTGAGCAGCGGCGATCCGCTGGATGAGAACTGTCCTGCCATAATTCCTGCTGGTTTCGCCGACCGCCGCGACCAGTGCGGCGATTCCGCGAAATTTCCCTTGCCTCCCAAGCACTTGCGACCCTTCTACGGGGCCAGCATATGTGGCAACGATGGCGTATCCGGCTGGAAGACGCAACTCAAATGGCGGCGCGCCATGCTTTGGGCGTGTTTATCGCACAGGGTGAAATGGCCGCGCGGACGTTGACAGATGGCCCATGGCAACCGATACGAATCACCCCTCCCAACGCGGGCCTACCGCCGATGAATCGTTTTCTCGTTCCGATCCTTCTTGCTGCTGCTGCGATGACGCTCCCGGCGTCGGCCCAGACACCGCCCCCTTCTCCGTCGGCGCCAAACTGG
>Ga0207952_1000414_pt1 | contig 36188 bp, 35 predicted proteins | sample SubbioR12Aug_8Ca_FD_184831 | JGI IMG/M metagenome (GOLD analysis project Ga0207952, IMG submission 184831) | Serpentinite rock and fluid subsurface biosphere microbial communities from McLaughlin Reserve, California, USA - CR12Aug_8Ca (SPAdes) | ecosystem: Environmental > Terrestrial > Deep... | reverse complement strand
AAGACTGCAGTGACGGTAGCAAGTTTGCCATGGTTGCGGTGAAAATTGATTGATGCAGTAATATCCACATCTGACACTCCATCACCATAGGTAAAACAAAACGCCTCTTCGTCCTGTATGTAAGGCGCGACCCTTTTGAGACGCCCACCAGTCATGGTTTCCTCACCCGTATCAACCAATGTGACTTTCCAGGGCTCAGCATGGCGCTCATGAACTTCCATGTGATTCTTTTGCATGTCTATGGTCACATCCGACATGTGCAGAAAATAGTTGGCAAAATACTCTTTAATCAGATATCCCTTATAGCCGCAACAAATCACAAAGTCATTTACTCCATGGGCTGAGTATGACTTCATGATATGCCAGAGTATGGGACGCCCGCCTATTTCTATCATGGGCTTGGGTTTGAGATGGGTTTCTTCAGAAATCCGCGTTCCCAGTCCACCAGCCAGAATTACCGCTTTCATGCGTATTGCTCCTTACTAAAAATTTCCGATATTTTACGACAGGTCTGCTCCAGACCCCGTAAGGACGCAAGAATCTCAATTTTTGACGTCAATTTCAGTCAACTTTACCCTATCAATTTTGCCATTCGCATTTTTTGGCAAGGCATCCAAAAAAAACAAATGCCTGGGCACCATGTAGGCAGGCACAATAGCGGCAACTCTGGAAAGTAAATCCGCTGACTCGCTCACTACATTGGTAGCAGCATAGGCAATGATTTGCCCCAGGCCGTTATCAAATTTTTTGTAAATTACGGCACACTCAGTCACTTCTTCCAGCGTGTTGATTGCAGCTTCGATCTCCTCAAGCTCTATGCGGTATCCCATATGCTTGATCTGGAAGTCCGCCCTGCCCTGGAAATGCAAATTACCTTCTGCATCGCGCATGACTATGTCACCGGTACGGTAACCCACATCGGTAAAGCGTGTATGCAAGGGATTTTGCACGAAGGCTAGCTTGCTGCGCTGGGCATCATTGTAATAAGCCAGACCAACCTGAGGCCCGCACAAGAACAATTCGCCTTTGTCTGGATTTTGCTCATCCAGCGCCAATATCTCGTAATCAAAATTTTGGGCCAACTTACCCAAAGGAGCGAGATTGTTCATGTCATCAAAATCTGTAGCCTGGACATGATAAGCAGAACAGATGCAGGTACATTCCGTCGGGCCATACACATTTTCCAGCTCGGCACGGTCGGCAAACAAATCAAATAATTGCTTCAGTTTGGGTTTCGGGAAACCCTCTCCACCGAAAATGATTTTTCGTATATTGGGTAAATCAGTTTTGCTTAAAGCACGTGTCGTTAGCAAATACACCAGCATGGATGGCACAGAAAACCAGATAGTACAGGCCGCCTGATTGAGCAAGCGCACCAGCGCACGGGTATCATGCACTTGCTTTACCGTGAATGGCAGCAAAGTTGCGCCGGAAAACAAAGCGGTATAAAAATCGAAAACGGAATTATCAAAATAACTGGGATTCACATTAGTCAGCACGTCGCGCTCAGTCACACTAAACCTGTCCCGCGCCCACTGTATGAACCACAACAGATTGGCATGAGACATCACCGCGCCTTTGGGCGAACCGGTGGAACCAGAGGTAAACATAATGTAGGCAGGTGAACTGCCAGACACTTCCCTGCGGTCTGGCAGCTCAACATCCCTGGCAGACGCCTGTAATTCAGCCAGGCTTATATGCCGGACGTTTACTTCCTCAAATTGCACATCAGTGAATGATAAATCCGAAAAACTGTTGACCAACAGTGCAGGTTCGCAGGTGTGCAGGATTTTGCGCAAACGTTCCCAGGGGCTGACGGGGTCAAGATTGGTATAAATCAAACCCAGTCGCAAGCAGGCCAGCATGCATGCAAATGCATAGACTGACTTGTCATTGAACAAGGCTACTACCTGCCCTTGCCGCAAACCTTGCGCATGCATAGCGCGCGCCAGTTGTTCTGCTTTGTCGTTCAGGCTGCGATAGCTGATGGTCTCGTCAGTGGCCGGATAATACAAGGCACGCCTGTCCGGAAAAAGACAGGCTATTTCATTAAAAGCCAGAGCCAGATTTGAGATATAAGTCATATGCCAAGCAAGGACAAATTAAAGCACCAGGCCACCATCTACTTCGAGTATGCTGCCTGTCAGGTAATCGTTTTCTATCGCGTAGTGAACCGCTTGAGAAACAGCTTGCATGCCGCCAAGACGCCGCAACGGCACTTGCTGTTGCAGTTTCGTCAGCATGGCCTCGCTTAATGCTGCACGGGTAGAGGGTGTATCGATAAATCCTGGAGCAATCGCGATAAAGCGCAAACCCATCGGCCCCAATTCCTTGGCCCAGGTATGCGTCAGTGCATTGACCCCTGCCTTGGCAGCAGAGTAAGCAGACTGACCTGCGTTGCCATTGGCAGCAATAGAGCTAATGGAAATCACAACGCCTTTTTTGCGTTTGGCCAGCATGTGGTCGACGACACGGCTAGTCACAAAAAATACAGAATCAAGGTCTGTCGCCATGACTTTGCGCCAATTATCACGTGAATGCGCCCGCTCGGTCCGGGACAGCATATTCACCAAAGGCTCGCTATGAATAATGCCTGCATTATTGATGAGAACATCAATATCAAAGCCAGCATCTATGACTGTCTGTATGGCGATATCCACGGCAACGGCATTTGCCACATCACATTGCACGGCACGAACACGGCCAGAAGCAAGCTGATTCAATTCCTCACATAAGTTTTCATCATATTCAAGCACAAATACATTGGCACCTGCCCCATCAAGCTGCTCGACCAGATGCCGGCCTATGCCGCGACCACCGCCTGTAACAAGGACATTGGTGTCCGTGACCTTCATATATTTGCACCTTGCGCCAGCAAGGCTTTACGCGCGTCACCAACTGATTTCATATCGGCAATCTGGTCACCGCTAAACTGGATTTGGTAAGTATCTTCAAGGCGAGTGATCAAGATCATGTGCGCCAGAGAGTCCCAACTGCCTATCTCGGTCAATATCAAGGTATCGATAATGCTGGATTCTGGCAAGCCAAAAACTTCAGAGAATATTTTTTCTATAGTCATATGTATTTCTTAAGGCTTTGCTACGAGTTTTAAGCTATGAATTTAATACTGCGGTGAGTATCAACTAAACTGTATAAATAAGGCTTTGCCACAAACGAAAGACAAAGCAATGTCCTTTGCCCTATCCACCAATAACTGGTTACCAATACGATATGGGCCATCTCCATGTGCCCAGATGTAATCATCAAGTATCAGCCATGCGCCAGGCTTTAATAAAGTTAGCCAGTGCGCGCAATCTTCTTGTACTCGCGCAAAGTCATGGTTACCGTCTATATGTATCAGTGAAATTTTCCCGGAAAAATTGACTGATGCATTGGATGGTGATGAAAAATCTCTCTTGTTTGCATATTCTGTAAAGGCGGCAACGGATGGCAATTGCAAATGCGCATGCTGCCCCCGGTTGAATGGCACCATGTTGACATAAAAGCCCTCACTCAAGACCTTGAAGTCCCAGTCATCTACCAGTGCCTGGAATGAAATAGTCGAGTCGGTTTGTATAGCCTGTTCCCGCCCCCAGGGGTCGACAGTCAAGAGTGGACCTACATTGTATTTCATTGCCAGATAAGACAAGACGAAAGCAGAGCGCCCCATCAGGGAACCTATCTCGATGACATCGCCGTCCACAACGGTAGAGGCAATACCCATCAGTGCCGCCAGCTTGTCGTCATTGGATTCGCCATAAATCAGACTCACCTGCCGCAACACCCCAGCCACTTCGATTAAAGATAAAGCCTGTTTTCCAGCAGCACACAATTCTACAAATTCCAATAAGCGACTGGCCCGTGCCATCAACTGGCGGTGCTGCTGCACCTGCTGCCGTATCGGTGATTGTCCGACCATTTCTATTTGCAGTTGATGCGTATTGATAAACCGCTGCATGAAGTCATAGACACTAGACACCGGGCTATACAATCGCCTCACAGGATAAGTATGCAGCAAATTCAGGAAGTGATGACTAAAGTCCTCGGCGTAAATTGAGGGCAAATGCAATACTTCAGCGCCATTGCTGGCCAGCAGATCACTCTTTACCGAGGCTGCACACAAGGTGCTTTCTGCACGGTGCTGTGCTGCTGTCAGATAATCCAGTGCCAACTGGTCTACTGCAGGGAATATCAGGGTCACGTTGCCTTGTTTAGCATTGTCCATGGCCGGTATCCGTTCAGTCTTTCTGACCTATGTCACGCTGAGCTGCTTCGCGCACTACTTCATCCAGCCATTGATGCATGCTTTTGCCAGTTTTTGCGCGTGCCTCATAGGCCATACGCTTGGCTTCTGCACTGACGCCTTCAAGTTGTCCATACAGACGGGTTCTGTGAGTGCCGCCACGCGCTCCGGGGATATCGAAATCAAGGTCAGCGCCTGGCTCCCCTTCTCCCACGACAAAGTCGATCAAATAGAAGACCCCGCCTATGATCCATTCGAGGCGGGTTTTGCGCGCTTCAACCGGTAACTTGTCCAGCGGCAGTGTGTAGACAAATTCAGGGTTTGAATTCATCAATATCTTGCCAAACTCGGTTTCTCTTAGCCACGGTGGCATGCTCTCATCGCCTACCACGACCTTGCCACCCGGTTTCGTGACCCTCGCCATTTCAGAAAAGGCACGCTTGATGTCACCAAATGCATTGATGCCGCCAAAATGGAAACAGGCATCAAAGCTGTTATCGGCAAACGGCAGATAGTAGCCATTGGCGAGAGCAGGTTCGACATGGCTATCCACGCCATGCATGCGCTCAAGATTCTTGTTCAAAAATGAAGGTGACAGGTCCTGGATATATAATTTACCATCCGGCCCCAACCTTTTAGCGATGATCTCAGAATCACGCCCCGTACCTGCTCCAGTTTCCAGCACGATACTGCCAGGAGTGAGATTGAGCTTGTCGACCATGGCATTGCGTACAACCTGCTCGTCCTCGCCGTAGGTACTGAAAGTCAAAGGCAAGAAGCGGTCATAGGCATCTGCCCTGTCTTCATATTGCTGTAGGGCTTTTTGATCTGCCACAGGCAATTCAAAAGGGTAAACAAAATTGGGGACGCCTTTGACGATCTCAAAACGATTGCCCGATGCGCTGCTCAGTGTGCCCGACACTATTCCAGTCTCATCCCTGACCTCATTTGACAAAACCAGGGGTTCCAGTGTGATGGGATCCACATAGAAATTCTCTTCGCCAAAACGCATGTTCGCTCCAGGTGTAATGTTAAATAGGCTTATGCCATAGTGTATGTGCATTTAAGCAATTTCTTAGCCCCGAATTCAAGGGGAAGGCCCACTTATTTCTCATAATGAAGCGCTGCAAGCCTATCCAGATGTTTTATAACAACGATTTTGAGGGAAATGACCAGCCTGAGCAGAAAATAGCGTAATTTAAAATCATTCTTTTATGCAATCAAAAGATAATAAAAAGCTTATACAGTATAGTGAGAAAATCTCTCGAAATCGACCTGAAGGCAAGCAAGCTCTCTTATGAAAAACATGAAACCCCTAGTGATTTTTGGTTTAGGCAAAATTTCTGATGTCGTCTATCAACATATAGTGCGTGATCAGAGCTTCCAGGTCGTGGCATTTACTTGTGACAGGCAGTGGCTGGACCAAGCGACCATAGACAAGGGCAGGCATCAGGCCTTGCCTGTTATCGCATTTGAAGACCTGGAAAAAACATATCCGCCAGAGTCAGTAGACCTGATTATCGCCATGGGCTATCAAAATCTGAATGCCAGCCGCCTGCAAAAGTGTGCTGAAGCTAAAACCCGTGGTTATCATCTGGTCAGTTATGTCAGCCCCAAAGCAGACCATGGACACTGGCTGACTATAGGTGAAAATTGCGTCATTCTTGACGGTGTCGGCATACAGCCTGGTGCCAGCATAGGTAATAATGTCTTTATCTGGAACAATTCACTGATTGGTCATCACTCCACCATCAAGGACGATTGCTGGATTGCCGCCGGTGTCACTATAGGTGGTAGCACGACTCTGGGAGAGCGCTGCTTCGTCGGCCTGAATGCAACTTTGGGCGGTGAAATCACGGTTGGTGCCGATAACCTGCTAGGTGGGGCTAGCCTGATACTAAAAAGCACAGCAGAAAAAAGTGTGTTCATCGCGGCAGGCACAGAAAAATTCAGGCTGGACAGCCCTACTTTCCTCAGGATGACGTCCTTGCCCGCCATGGGAAACGTGCAGAAAAAGGATTAATGGCATGCTGAAATGGAAAAAACTGGGTCAGATATTCAATCCCTGCGCCAGCCAGCCCCGTCCATGGATGCAGGAATATGCACAATGCCCGACCGCATTCATTTTAAATGAAAATACTGTCCGGGTTTTCATCGCATCCCGTCCCAAGCCTGATTCTGATCTGAAATATGTGTCCTATCCCGGTTATGTGGATCTGGACCGTCATGACTTGTCAAAAGTGGTGGCGATTGCAGAATCACCATTACTGGCTTTGGGCGGCTATGGCGCATTCGACGAATTTGGCATCATGCCCAGCAGTTTTATTGAGACGGGAAATAGCATTCATGCCTATTACACAGGCTGGACGCGCATGTCTTCTGTCCCTTACACTCTGGCTATCGGCCTGGCGACCAGTACCGATGGTGGCAGCAGCTTTGCCAAACTGGGCCAGGGGCCCGTCCTGGGATTAAGCTTAAAAGAAGCGTATTTTGTCACTGGCCCCAGCGTCTTGAAAGTTGGAGATGAGTGGTATATGTGGTATCTGAGTGGCAAGAAATGGTTATTTGCTGAAGGAAAGCATGAACCTGTCTACCAGGTAGCCCTGGCAACATCCTCAGATGGCATCAACTGGCAACATGATGGCCAGCCCGTGGTTCCACGCCTGAGTGACGATGAATGCCAGGATATTTTTTCACCCTTTTTCATGAATGGTAAATGGCATGCAGTTTTCGCCTGGCGTCATCCATCCACTTCGGGCGGTGCTTACCGCATGGGCTATGCCTCATCAAGCGATCTGAAAACCTGGGTAAGAGACGATGCACAAGCTGGCATATCCACCTCTGACAGCGGCTGGGATGCGCAAATGATTTGCTACCCGAATATCAAGGAAATCGATGGCCGCATTTTCATGTTCTATTGTGGCAATTCCTTCGGCAAGGAAGGTTTTGGTGTTGCAGAACTGATTTCGGAAGATGAACAATGACTATCATTGAGAAATTGCTGGATGAACCAAATCAGCAAAGAGTATTACTGGCGCAGCTAAAAGCCAGTAGCAAGCCCGTCGTGATCTATGGCGCGGGTGTCTATGCCTATGTACTGAAGCGTTTTCTTGAATTGAACGGCATCAAAATCCAGGCAGCAATGGTGGATGCAATATATCTTGCGCAACAGGCATTTGCCGATCTGCCCGTTGTCAGTACGGAGGATTACACAGGGCAATTAGAAAATTGCCACATCATCGTCGGCATTACCAATTACCCGCCCATACTTGAAAAACTCAAGCAACTCGGTGCCAGTGATGTCCATGTGGTTGATATCCCTGACTATTTGAACATGCCCTGCGCTTTCATGGACAGGCAATTTGTCATACAAAATAGCGGCAACTTTGATCAGGCATTTGGTTTACTCGAAGATGAATTATCCCGGCAAACCTATGTCGCAGCGATCAATACCAAGATTAGTGAAAATCTCGCCCACATTGCGCCTTGTGTCAGGTTGGACAATCTCTATTTCCCTAGTTCGGAATTCTCACCTGGCAATCATGAAAGCTTCCTCGATGTGGGCGGTTTTACTGGCGACACCATCAAGGAATTTCACCAGGTTAAACATGGTGCCTACAACAAAATCATATCGCTGGAACCAGGAGACAAGAATTTTTTGGAATTACAACGAACTGTAGCCGATCTGCATATACCCAGGGTAACAGCTATTAAAGTCGGTGCCTGGCATGAGAAATCCGTATTACGCTTCACTACCAAAGCCATGCACATCGACAATGAAGTCAGTGAGACTGGAGCTAGCGAAATCCAGGTGGACACGATAGATGCAATATTGCAGCAATTGAGCAGCGCTATCAGTCTCATCAAACTAGACATTAATGGCGCGGAGTACAATGCACTGAGCGGCGCACGCCAGAGCATTAACAAGTACAGGCCAAATATCGTCGTCCGGCTACACAAGAAAGAAGACTTTTACCGCTTGCCCATCTTGCTCAAGGAGATTGCACCTGACATGAAACTATATCTGCGGCAGCGCAATTACATGTCCATGATGTTGATCATGTATGGTGTTTTTGATCTACATCAGTAGTCTGGCCAATCCAAAGCCATGACGACCAAATTCATTGCCGTTATAGAGCATGCAAATCTGGCCCTGGCAGGCAAACACGTGTGGGTAGCAAGTCATGCCCGAATCCCAGCCAACATCAGATAAACCCAGACTCAATTCATTATCATCACGCTGCCAGTTCTGCAAATCGGTAGAACTGGCATGGCCTATGCGATAAGAGCGTTCGCGATTATGACGGAAATCACTGGCTTCACGATAACAAAAAAATATATGATAGGTGCCAGCTATTTCTATAACAGTCGGCAATGCCTGGCATTCGTCTGGGCCTAGCCTAGATGCAATAATCTCTTGCCCGTCGTTCTTTTTCCAGTCTATGCCATTTGCAGAAATCGCATGGCCTATCTTGTACACCCTGTCATGCTCGGCTTGCGCATCAAAATGCTGCCAGCCTTTGCCAAAGATATACCACATATGAAAATGCCCGCCATATACCCGCACAAAGGGATCGGCAATCAGGCAGGGTTCATGTAAAGAAGCTGACAAAACCGGACCATCCCCCAGTCGCTGGAAGGTCTTGCCCTCATCATGGCTGAGTGCCATGCCTATGGCACTATCTACCGGCACCGAACTGCGCCGGTTGACACCACCTATATAGCCATAGATCTGGCCTGCATGCCGCATGACATTCAAAGGAAAAATACCATGTTCGTCAAAACAGCCCGGTTTTCCCAACGAGATCACTTCATGCCTGGAAACTGCAAGAATGTCCTTGAAATTCAATGCCATATCCACGTAGGCTATATGGCTCAGGTATTTGCCATTGCTGGCATCCAGGCTGCGTGTAGAGAAATAAATGCGGGCAAAAGTGTCAAACAATAGCACTTGCGGTGCTTGCGCAAATGTCTGGCAGTCATTTGGCAATTGATGCCCGGTGGGATCAAAAATTTGCCCCAGTTTTTCCCATTTCATCATGCAATCGCAGCTTTCATAGCAAGGTGTAGCCGTTTTTCAGATAGTCACTGATGTCATCGGCAGAATTGAACATCATGAGATCGATGATGGAAAGCCAGGGTACAAATTCTGCTCCAAACTGTTTATATACACGCAATTCTGATTGAATAAAATGCAAGGCAATATTGCGGGATGAAAAATCTGCTTTGGAATACAAATCCTGACCACCGATCGCATTCACATACTGTGTAGCCCCTAGGCTTTGGCATATTGCCAGCACTTTTTCCTGGTTTTTTAAACTGTGATCAATACCCAGAATCGACGATTTTATTATTTTTGTTGATATTTGAAGATGACTACAAATTTTTATTACTGAATGATACAAAAACTCAAACAGATTACGTTCGGGATAATGGACTATCGATTCGAGCAAGGGATAAGTCTGCTTGAAATATGGTGCATGCAAATAAGCAGCCCTGATTTGATTGAGCAGTTTTTTTGCATCAAAATTATCCGCCAGCTCTCTGTCGACAACGTCCAGATGATCAGATGCCGTTTTCAATGGTAAAGAAATTAGTTTGTCTCTTCCATCCTGCAAGATACGGTTTCGGTTGATCCAGCCTTTTTTGGTGTATTTGATATTATCGTAAATAACAAATACATCGACTGCCGAGATCAGTTGAAAGTAAGCGATATACGGAAAAAAATAGGGCTGCATGATTGCAGCCTTCCTCTGATGCGGCTTAGCTACCGACTCAAGATCGCTGCTTAAACCCACTACGCTTTTTGCCAGCATGTCTTTTCCAAAAATGTCCTCAGCACATTAACCGCATATTTAAGAGCGATCAAACAAGCTCAATGTGAGATCAAATCAGCAATTCTGTCCACATCTGCCTCACTCAAATCTGGATAAATAGGCAGGCAAATCACTTTACTGGCAATCTCCCTTGCAACTGGCAGATTCTGCTGTGAAGCAGAAGCCAAGCCGCGATACATAGGGAAATCACTAATCAATGGATAGAAATAGCGACGTGCATAAATCTCATGCGCACGCAATTTCTGGAACAAGACATCACGTGACATGAGATAGTCAGCTTCCACCAGGATAGGGAAATAGGAGTGATTGGGCTTACTGTCTGCGATATCCTTCACGCAGGTAATGCCGGTGACATTCTCCAGTCTGGAGCGATACTGGGTAGCGATTTTTTGACGCGCATCCAGGACCGCATCTATCCCTTTCAGTTGCAGCAATCCCAAGGCAGCATTGAATTCACTCATCTTGCCATTGATGCCCGGAGCAACAACCGTGACTTCATCAACAAATCCAAAGTTCTTGAGATGATCTATGTGTTGTTTGGTTTTGGCATCTGGGCAAACAATTGCGCCCCCCTCAAAGGTATTGAAGACCTTGGTTGCATGAAAACTCAATATCGACAAGTCACCAAAATTGAGCAGGCTATTGCCATGATATTGCACACCGAAGGCATGAGCAGCATCGTAGATGAGCTTTAGTCCATAGTTGTCAGCAATTTTTTGTATGCGGTCCACATCGCAGGGCCGCCCATAGCAATGGACAGGCATGATGGCCGATGTTTGCGGCGTGATAGCCGCTTCGATTTTGTCTGCATCCAGATTGAAGGTAACGGGATCAATGTCAACAAACACTGGCTTGATACCATTCCATAAGAGCGAATGTGCAGTCGCGACAAAAGAATATGGCGTGGTAATCACCTCACCATTGATACGCAGGGATTGCAGGGCCGTGATCAAGGCGATGGTGGCATTGGCAAACAGGCAGAGATGTTTTACCCCCAGATAATCACAGAGTGCCTGCTCCAGTTCTTGATGAAATGGGCCACTATTGGTCAGAATCTTGTTCGCCCAAATCTTTTCCAGATAGGGCATGAACTCTTCCAGAGGTGGCAGCACTGGCTGAGTGACATAAATAGATGAATTGCCGTCCGCTTTTTTCATATTCTTTTCCAGATGGATGCATCAGAACCACATTACATTTTTATTTCATTTTCACGAATTTAAAACTTTAAGCTGGGGCTTATCTATGGAGAAAGCTTCAGACATTCTGCCATCACACCAGTTGCCCCACATTTTTCGCATGGCCTGATCCAATGCATCAGCAATTAACTCGGGCTTGCACTTAATGGAACTCTCACAAATTGACCTCAGTGACATCCTGACTTCAGACAATTTTTCCAGATTGTCACACCAGTATTTGCCCCTTACCACAAAATCATCAAGATCGCGTGCCAGAAAACCCTGCATGCCAACTTGGCCCAAAATTGCAGCGGCACTTCTGGATGCTAGCAAACTTCCATCTATAGATAAAGTCGGTACGCCCATCCACAGACCATGATGTGTCGTTGTACCGCCATTAAACGGGAATGAGTCCAGGCAAATATCTATCTTATTATAGAGAGCCAGATAGTCTTCTACATTGGTTCTTCCGTAATAACTGATGCGCTCGGGAGATACCCCGTTTGCGGTAAAGGCCGCAGCCAGCGTTGACTTATCAAAACCAGACGGCATGGCCCCCATCAAGATTCTTGAATCCTTGACCTCATTTAATAAACGCGACCACGCCTGTATTGTCACTGCATTGACTTTACTCAAGCGGTTGAAGCTGCCGAAACTGATATAGCCATTAGTCAATGCAGGCAAGGCACCTACCGTCGGTGCCAGTGGGCTAGGCAAAAATGGGGCTGCGCAAGGCAGACTGGCAATTTTTTCAGTAAATAAATGATCGAACTGCCGTTCCGGTAAATAAAATGGGTCGCCAATGAAATAATCCATGGCTTGCAAACCCGTTGTTCCCGGATAACCTATCCAGCTAAACTGTATGGGTGCGGGCTTATGGGCAAACACCATGAGCCGGTTTTTTGCGGTATGCCCCGACAAATCACAGAGAATGTCTACCTGGTCTGCCAAAATTTGCTGGACTACAGCGGCATCGTCGATCTTATTGATTTTTCGCCAATGCTTGAAATAGCCACGCATTTCAGCCGTGACTTCGTCTTCCACTTCATTGTTATCGTAGGCATACAATTCAAGCGTAGCGATACGGGACAAATAATCAAGGACAGGGATGGCAAACGTTGCCACTGCGTGATTATGAAAATCACCTGACACAAAGCCAACTCGCAAAACACGGTCTTTTACCTTGCTATTCTGATGTGTGGGCCAGTGCGGTTTTAAGGGCAATTCATATCTTGCGCTGTAATTCAAATGCTCTTGAAACAACTCCTGTGAATCCAGCTTGCCGGTTTCACTTAAACAAAACAGGAGGCAGGTATTTGCCTCGGTTTCATTTTTCCCAAATTGGATGGCACGGCGAAAATGTTGCTCGGCCATGTCTATATCTGAATCCAGAGATATGCAGATCTGCCCCAGGCAACGGTGAGCGTTGCTTAATTTCGGATCAATTTCCAGTGCTTTTTCAAAATAAGGCCGTGCTGTCGTAAAGTCTTTTTTATCCAGATAAATACTGCCAACATTGTTATAGGCATCTGCCAGTTTGGGGTTCAACTCTATGGCACGCTGCAAGTACGGCAAGGCTTCATCATCCCTGTCCATCAATGACAAGACTGAACCCAGCCCATGATGTGCCTCGGCCATGGCGGGGAATTTTGCCAGGGCTTGCTGCGCAAGCTCCAGAGCCTGCGGGAACATTTTTCGTTCCCGCAATATCCCCACCAAATTGAAACTCGCAACGGCAAAGTCTGGTGCCAGTGCCAATAGCTGACGCAGATAAGCTTCTGCCTCTGCCAATTTGCCGGTAGCCCGCAGCAGATTTGCCAGATTATTGTAAGCGGCCAGCATCTTTCCATCGAGTTCGATGGCTCTCCTGTAATGCGCCTCTGCAATGTCCAATTTCTTGTTTTTGACCGACACCAGAGCGTAATTAAAGTGGGCCACTGCATCATCTGGTAGTAATTGCAGCGACTTCCCCATGGCTTGTTCTGCCTCTTCCAAGCGAGCTGAATTCAAGAGAACCAGGCCTAAAAATCGCCAGGCTATGCCATCGCGGGCATTCTTCTGTATCAGTTTGCGTGCGAGCCGCTCTACTTCCTTGAAATTAGCCTGCTCATATAATAAAGATAATTTATTTAATTCTGCAGCGTTCCCTGCAATATGTTTTGGTGCACTGGCTTTAACAGGAACAGGGCTTTCGGTCACAGGCAAAGCAGGTTCTGGCTGCAAATTTTCAGCTTCTGCCGCTTGCGCGCCCTGAAATACCGAGGCACGCAAATCCATCGCCTGACGGACTATTTCAGCATCACCAAACAAATTCAGTACTTCTATATAGATATCCCAATACTCTGGTCGTTGTGGATCTCCCTGAATTGCGGTTTCAAGGTAGGTCAGCGATTCATCAACCGAACCTGAGGAAGCCAGCAACTTGCCCAATTCATGATTGGCATCGGGCCGATCCGGGACATTTTCCAAAATTAATTTGTAGTGTGCTATCGCATGTGGCAGGTTTCCGGCAGCAATTGCCGCTTGCGCCAGTTGCAATAACTGCTGGATGGCCTGCTCAAGCGCCTCCCCTGCTGTCATTTCAGCAATTTTTTCGTCCAGGCCGGCAGGAGAAACATGTTGACTCATAGCAAAACCTTAATAAAAAGGGCCAGGCGCTGCGCCCTGCTAATAATAATTGTCTTAAAAAAGAGGACTTTTCACGGTCGACAATAGCAAATAAATGTTAACTTCAAGCCGAAAATAAACGTATAAATGGTCTCAAGTATTTTGAAATGCTGCCGTTTAGCGGAATATTAAGAGCAACTTTACCCTCAAAATAAAATATTTACTTTGAGCAACCCATTAAACTTTTAAAATAAGCGTCCGATACCTGATTGCAACGGCGGTCCAACATATTGGTAGCACAGACCAAAGTTTAAGGCCACCGGCCATATTTACATAACTTGGGTAAGGAGAATTAACATGGCTTCATTTATTAATACCAATATCTCGTCATTGAATGCTCAACGCAATCTGACTACATCTCAGTCTTCGCTGAACACTTCTTTGCAACGTTTGTCTTCTGGTCTGCGTATCAATAGCGCAAAAGACGATGCTGCTGGTCTGGCGATTTCCGAACGTCTGTCTTCACAAATCGGTGGCTTGAACCAAGCTGTCCGTAATGCAAATGACGGTATCTCTCTTGCGCAAACCGCTGAGGGCGATTTGACACAAATCGGTTCTAACTTGCAACGTATCCGTGACCTGGCAGTTCAAGCAGCCAACGGCTCCAACAGTGCCAGTGACCGTGCCGCTCTGAATAACGAAGCATCACAACTGATCTCTGAGATCAACCGTGTTGCCAGCTCCTCCAACTTTAACGGCGTTAATCTGCTGGACGGTAGCTTCACAGCACAAACTTTCCAAGTTGGTGCAAATGCAACATCGAACGATCAAATTTCCATCTCTTCCATCGCCAGTGCTAAATCATCCAGCCTGGGTGTTGGTGCAAGCTCCAGCTACGCTACTAATGTTTCTGGTGGTGTGAATGGTGTCGGTGGTTTCCAATCTGGCGACCTGGTCATCAACGGTTTCAATATCGGCGCAACCTCTGGCGACGGCGTATCTTATGCTGACAGCAAAGGTAGTGCGATTGCAAAAGCTGCAGCCATCAATGCAGCAAATGGCTCTACTGGTGTTACAGCAACTGCTCAAGCTACAACTACCAGCGGTACAGCAGCAACTGGCTTCGCAACAGCTATCGCTTCTGGTGATGTTCTGATCAACGGTGTTGACATCGGTGCACTGGCTGCTGCTGGTACTGCCGCTGAACGTGGCGCTCAAGTTACTGCTGCGATCAATGCAAAATCTTCACAAACTGGTGTTACAGCAGCATTTGACACTACGACAGGTGCAGTAGCCCTGACAGCAGCTGACGGCAGAAACATCACTGTATCCAAAACCAATGCTTCTTCTGGTCTGGCTGCATCAGTTACTGGCCTTGGTAGCGCAACTACTGGTGCTGCAACAGCTATCGGTACAGCAGCTGCAACGACAACAACAGCCGGCACTGTCAAACTGACATCCACCAACTCTGCTGGTATCGTGTTGGCAAATGGTGGTGCTGGTGCTGCAACTGCAGGTACTACTATTACTGGTACTAACTCCAATATCGCAGCTGGCGACATCCAGATCAACGGTGTAGATATCGGCGCAATCACTGGTGGTGCAACTGCTACATTGCAAGGCGATGCAATTCGCGATGCAATCAACCAAAAAACCAAAGACACGGGTGTAACTGCAACTAACACTGCTGGCGTTATCACACTGACAAGCTCTCAAAATGCTGGCTATACCTTCACTTTGAAAGGTACAGCAACTCTGGCAAATTCTGGTCTGGCAGTTGGTAGTACAACAGTAGCAGGTGCTGGTGCAACAGCGGCTGGCCTGACAGCTGGCGCTACTGCAGCAACAGCAACGGTCGGTGCTGGTGTTTCGTCTCTTGACCTGACAACAGCTTCTGGCGCTACCGCAGCTCTGACAACCATTGATGCAGCCCTGGCTTCTGTCAATAGTTCACGTGCTTCTTTGGGTGCTTACCAAAACCGTTTCTCCTCAGCGGTCAACAGCTTGAACACAACTTCTGAGAACTTGACAGCTTCCCGTAGCCGTATCCGTGATGCTGACTTCGCTCAAGAAACAGCAACATTGACACGTGGTCAAGTATTGCAACAAGCTGGTACAGCAATCTTGGCTCAGGCGAACGCATTACCACAAGGCGTCTTGGCTCTGCTGCGTGGCTAATCAATGAAATAAAAGTCGTTTTTCATTGAAAATGAGTGGTCCCCTGGTCAATTTTATGATCAGGGGAATTTTACTTTAAGGAAACATCATGGACGTCCTATCGATTACCAGTTCATCGTCAGGAGCACCTGTTTCAGATCGGTTGAGCACCGCGACTCCCGCTCCACAGATCGCGCAAAGCGCCGCGCCACTACAGACTGCCAATCCGGTCAGATCCGCCAGCCAAAGCGCCAAAACTGCTTCTGCCGACGATATTAATAAGGCTGTTGCCGAGATTAATAAATCCATACAGGTGAGCTCTCAAAACCTGGAATTCAGTGTTGATAACGACGCCAAGGAAGTGGTGGTCAAGATTGTCGACCAGCAAACCAAGCAGGTCATCAGACAGATTCCTACCGAAGAAGCATTAGAGATTGCCAAGTCTCTGGATAAATTACAAGGCTTGCTGATAAAACAGACCGCCTAAGCTGAAATTTATGTCTATATTGAAAACAAGCAGGTAAATTCCCTTCTAAAGTCTGATTTACCCTTGCCGTTAATAAAGTAAAGTACCACTAACCAAAGGGGAATCACGTGGCAGGAATTCAATCAACAGGCATAGGTTCAAATCTTAATGTGAACGATATCGTCTCCAAGCTTATGCAGGTGGAGAGCCAGCCATTGACATCGCTTGCAAAAAAAGAAGCGAGCTTCCAGGCCAAGTTATCAGCGTATGGCACACTTAATGGTGCGGTCAGCGCCTTTCAAAATGCGTTGACATCACTCAACAATCCGTCCACTTTTCAATCCCTGAATGCAAGTGCAGGTGATTCCACCATCGCCTTTGCAACAGCCAATAGCGCAGCGACAGCCGGTAGCTACAGCGTTGCTGTCAGCAAACTGGCGCAAGCCCAGGGCTTGTCGAGCGCGGGTCAAGTAAGCTCAACCAATGCGATAGGTACGGGTACAGAAACCACCATCAGCTTTACTTTCGGCACTATTACCGGCACCGCGGTTAATGGCACTTATCCACCGGGCAGCACATTCCAGCAAGATGCGAATCAAACTGTTGGTACGGTAAAAATTAATAGCACGAATAATTCCCTGCAGGGTATTCGTGATGCGATCAATGCGTCCAATATCGGCGTTTCCGCATCCATAGTCGGTGATGGTAGTGCCACCCCATATCATCTGGTGCTAAATTCCAGCAAAACTGGTGCTGCATCCAGCCTCAAGATCACTTCTTCAGGTGAAGATGCTGCAGTGACATCTCTGCTGGCTTACGATCCGGCCAGTACGCAAAATTTTACAGAAGTCAGTACAGCTCAAAACGCCAGCTTGAGCGTGAATGGCATTGCAATTTCCAGCGCCTCCAATACTGTACTAGGTGCAATACAAGGGGTATCGCTGACGGTATCCAAAGTTGGCACGACCTCTATTTCAGTCTCTGCAAACACCACTGGCATCACGGCGGGCGTCAATAGTTTCGTCAAAGCCTACAATGATCTCAATACGACCATAAAAAGCCTGACATCTTATGATGCCAATACCAATAAAGCTGGCTTGTTATTAGGTGACTCGACGACACAAAGCATACAAAACCAGATCAGAAAGACTTTGTCTTCTTCTGTCAATGGCTTGGGTGGTGGTCTGACTACATTGTCACAAATTGGTGTCAGCTTCCAGAAAGATGGCTCCATTTCTCTGGACGCATCCAAATTATCCAGCGCCCTCGCGACCAAATTCAGTGACGTCGGTGGCTTGTTTGCTTCTTTAGGTTCTGCAACAGACAGCCTGGTTAGTTTGACTGGTTCGTCCACTGCCACCAAGGCTGGCAGTTATGAACTGGCGATCACGCAAATTGCCACCAAATCCAGCCTCACTGGTGATCTGACCCTGCCACCGTCAACTACCATAGACCCAAGTACCAAAATCAGCGTGACACTGGATGGTGTGGTTGCCGATGTGAGCCTTGCGGCAGGTAGCTACACAGCTACGGAACTCGCAACCCTGATCCAGTCCTCGATAAACAGTACTACCGCTTTTAGTGCTGTAGGTGCATCTGCAAAAGCCAGTGTTGTTGGCGGCGTTCTGGTTCTGGAATCCAATAAATATGGTTCCACTTCCGCCATTAATATTGCCAATAATACCGGAACTGGCGTCGCATCGCTGACAGGTACGGTGGTGGCTGGCACCACAGGCAAGGATGTTGCCGGCACCCTCAACGGCATCACAGGCACTGGCAATGGCCAGATACTGACGGGTGCGGCTGGCAGCCCTTCTGAAGGGCTCAAACTCCTGATCGCTGGCGGATCAACTGGCGCACGTGGCAATGTTAATTTCTCAGTTGGTTATGCAACACAGTTAAGCAGTTTGATAAGCGGCTTCACAGGCAGCTCAGGCACTATCACTAGTACCACCTCAGGCGTCACAGCCAGCATCAAGGAAATCGGCAAACAGCGTACGACCTTAAACAGCCGTTTATTTGATGTGGAAGCACGTTACAGGGCTCAATTTACTGCTCTCGACAGGATAGTAAGCGGGCTCAATAACACCAGCACTTTCTTAACACAGCAATTGGCAGCATTAACAGGCAGCAATAAATAATCCAATAATTTGTTAAGCACGCAAGAGAATATAAGGAAACGAGATTATGTTTGGCTCTTCACAAGCACGCGGCGCCAATGCCTATGCAAAGGTTGGCATTGAGACTGGCGTTGTCGCCGCCAGCCCACACAAATTGATAGTCATGCTGTTTGACGGGGCAATTGTTGCCATTTCAAATGCTGTGCACCACCTGGGCACTGGAGAAGTTGCGTCCAAAGGGCAAGCCATATCAAAAGCCATTGCCATCATAGAAAACGGCTTGCGTGCCAGCCTGGACAAAAAAGCCGGAGGTGAAATCGCCGTCAGTCTGGACTCATTATATGAGTACATGACTGCCAGATTACTGCAGGCAAATCTGGAAAATAGTGCAGTCATGCTCACCGAAGTTCAAAATTTATTACGGGATTTAAAAACTTCCTGGGAAGCGATCTCACCCACGAAAGAAGTCGTCAATGACATCCCCAAAGCGAATATTGACCCATTATCACCTCGCCCTGCCAACTTTGTTGAGGCTTGAATCAAGATGAATAGTCTGGAACTGATCTCATTGTACGAAAATGTTGCCACTATCACGAGCAACATGCTGGAAGCTGCACGCTCTGGCAACTGGGAGTTACTGGAACAACTGGAAAACGATTGTTCCAGTCGTGTACAAACCATACGTGAAAGCGAAATCCCTTTTGACCTGCCTGCGGAAATGCGGGACAAAAAAGTACGCATCATCAAAAAAATCCTGGCAGATGACAAGGAAATTCGCGACATCACCGAACCCTGGATGGCAGAACTATCTGATTTGATGAAAAGCTCCAGTACCAATAGAAAATTGTCCAATGCTTATGGTGCAGGTAATACGGCCTGATTTTTATGGCTACCCGGCTCGATATTCTGCCCAAACCAGTTGCCAATATCGAGGCTCCAGCTGCTGCCATTGGCATTAGCGAAACCAGACAGGACATTACCCCAAAACTTGCCCAGCTTGTCACCGGGCAATTGCTAAAAGGTGAGATCCTGTCCAAATTGATGGATGGCAGTTTCACCGTCAGGGTAGCAGGCATCACCGCTAAAATGATGTTACCAGAAGGCACTAAGACAGGGGATCAAATTCCCTTGCGCCTGATTGCTACCGAACCACGCCCCACTTTCTTGCTGGAACATGACGGAGACACTCACTATCCTGCCCCTTTGCCGCAAAATTATGCTGCGGGCGCAGACAGGCGTCAGTCACCCAACTTAAGCACTTATCTTGGCTCAGTATCCGAGGAAGTTGCCACCCCCACCCAAACCATGCCAGGCTCAGCCAGGCTATTGGTTGAAGGCAACAAGCAAGCCAATGCTTCAAGCATCGTCAATTTATCAACGCAGGACCCAAGCCAGCCAAATACTGACGAAGTAGGTCTGAACCCAGGCAAAACTGGCGCACAACAAATTGCTACCGCCCGGCCAACGGAAATCACTGCGAAAAATAATCTTGCCAATACCAATGCTGCCGACAACTTGCCGGATCGCCTGAGTAGCACCCCCACCTCCTTAAGCACTACAGGCAAGCTCATCACACAAATTTTGCAAGCTGCGCCAGCGCAGGCTGATAAAACCAATATCGCCAGTCCGACTCCTATCGTGGCTGCGCCCGTCGAATTAAAAGATACGGCAGGCACCGCTGTCAAACTACAACAACAGATCAGCACCAGTGGCCTGTTTTATGAATCACATGTTGCAGAATGGGCACAAGGCAAGCGCCCCATCGCTGACATCAAAGCAGAGCCACAGTCACAAATTGGAGCCAACCGTCAGACGGATAGCGCCTCAGGCATTCAAACTACGACACTCACCACCATCAACAAGGAAATGGGACAAATAATTCATCAGCAATTAAATGTTCTGGAACAAAATATTGTACGATGGCAAGGAGAGCTTTTTCCGGGACAAAAAATCGAATGGGAAATTAAAAAAGAAACCCAGAGCAAGCACAATCCACAAGAAATGGAAGACGCTACGAGCTGGCAATCGGTGGTACGTTTTGATTTGCCCAATTTAGGGCCGGTTACTGCCATCATCAATCTGCAATCGAATAATCTGGGCCTATCCCTGCGGGCTGAGCAAAGTAACACCGTATCCGCTCTGAAGGACCATGCCAGCGAACTGGCTGCAGCCATGCAAGTGGCCGGTTCGCCGCTAATGTCTTTTGCGGTGAATAAAAATGAGCGCAGTTGATCCTCCTGTCAAACCAGTACAAAATGCAGTTGCATTGGCCTATCAGACCGGAGACTCAGCGCCCAAGGTGGTTGCAAAAGGCAAAGGCCTGATTGCAGAAGAAATTATTGCCAGAGCCAAAGAACACGGAGTACATGTACATCAGTCCAAAGAACTGGTTTCATTGCTGATGAAAGTCGATCTTGACCGGGATATTCCTCCGGCCTTGTATAGGGCAGTTGCAGAACTACTCGCTTGGCTTTACCATATTGATACGGAAAAGTCTGGGACAATTTCGGAGACTCCGGGGCAAGAATAAATTAAACAGCCCTCATTTTTGAATGTGACTATAAAAATATGCCATCCTCACCTCCGAGTCTGGGTACAGAGAATCAAAGCCCTTTTCAAGTTGATTCCCGCAGGGAAATCATCGGGCTATTGCGCGGCCTGAAAGAGAGCAAGCAATTGATCAGCATGCTGATCAACAGCGGCTCAGAAGTCTTTATCACGTCCATACTTGACGTTGATGACAGCACTGATCTGGTCATTATTGACAGTGCGCCGGGCCAACTGGCCAACCAACGCATCATTGAAGCACCGAGAGTGTCATTTGAGGGCTTGCTGGATAAAATCAGCATACAGTTTTCTTCTTCGAATCTGGAACGTATCGTCTTTGAAGACCGTCCAGCTCTGCAGTTCGCGATACCGACAAATATGATACGTCTGCAAAGACGGGAATATTATCGTATCAATACACCGTTATCGAACCCCATACGGGCGATGATTCCAGTCCAGCTGGAAGACAGGCACGAGACCTTGAAACTGGCCCTGGTCGATATCAGTTGTGGCGGGATTGCCATTCTGGATGAAAGAAAAGTGCTCGACAGTACCATAGGTGTTATCTATGAGCATTGCAAAATGGAATTACCTACCATAGGCCTGGTGGATGTTGTCTTGCAGATCAGAAATTCTCAAGACCTGGTGTTATTGAATGGCAAGTCGAATCGCCGCCTTGGGTGCCAGTTCATCAATATGTCGAATAGTGTCCTCGCCAGCATACAACGCTACATCATGAAGCTGGAACGAGAGCGTAATGCCAAACTGACTGGCATACGATAAAAAACAAAAGCCCGATTCCAGATAATCGGGCTTTTGTTTTGATACAGTGTGTTTTTAACCCCAACCAAGGCTATCAGGGTCCAACAGCACGACTACCTATATCTGCATATTCATGATGTCATGATAGGCTGACACCAGCTTGTTTCTCACCTGTACCGCAGTCTGGAACGAGATACTGGATTTTTGCATGGAAATCATCACGTCAGATAAGCTGACCTTATCATCTCCCATGGCAAATTGCTGTCCTAGCTGCTGTGATTTCGTTTGCGCCTGATTCACACTATCCAGAGAAGCCTTCAGCGCTTCTGCAAAATCCAGCCTGCCAGGTGCCGGATTTTCTGTCTGGCTCACACCCAGGCCAGCACTTGCCTCCATTTTAGCCGCGGTCGCCTTTAACTGCGCAACCATGGCTTCGATGCGACTTGCGTCTATGCCTCCCATTTTCATCTGATCACCTTTTAATGTGGACTTTCACATTTGCTACATTAACAGTTGAGAAGCAAATGGGAGCCCCGAAAAGAGCAGTAAAAACATCGTTTTTCCCAAGTTTGATTTCGCCATTTCAGTGGACAATCGCTATAAGGAAAAAACCATATCTGGAATAGCAAGCATGCAATCCGCAGACACATTACTTCGTACAGGCTGAATTATGGCAACCGCAGAAACCGCAGCACTTGCCCCACCCGGACCAGCTCTCCCGAATTTATTCGGCTTGCAGCAAACCCCCGTCACCCGCAACATCATGTTGGCTGTTGGTGCAGCCCTCACCATTGCCATCATGGTCGGGGTGTGGTTATGGAGCCAGACACCTGATTACAAAGTCTTGTTCTCCAATTTCAATGACAGGGATGGCGGCGCCATTGTTGCATCATTGCAACAATTAAACATCCCTTACAAATATTCTGATGGCGGCAGCGCCATCCTGGTTCCAGGCAATCAGGTGCATGATGTACGTTTGAAACTGGCAGCCCAGGGCTTACCCAAAGGTGGCAACGTTGGTTTTGAACTCATGGAAAATCAAAAACTGGGTATTTCCCAGTTTTTGGAACAAGTCAACTTCCAGCGTGCGTTAGAAGGTGAACTGGCTCGCTCCATCCAGGCAGTGTCAGCCGTACAGACTGCACGCGTGCATCTGGCAATCCCCAAATCACAAGTCTTCATCCGTGATCAGCAAAAACCGACAGCCTCTGTTCTCTTGAATCTCTATCCCAGCCGTGTGCTGGATCAGCAACAGGTGAGCGCCATCATCCATCTGGTGGCCAGCAGCGTTCCTGAATTGTCGGCAAAAAATGTCACCATTGTTGATCAGAATGGTAATTTGCTGTCAGATCCGACCAAGCAAATGGCGAACAACACGCTTGATCCTTCACAACTTAAATACGTGCAGGAATATCAGCAAAACATCATCAAACGCATAGAGTCGATTATTTCACCTATTGTTGGCGCCAATAACGTCCGTGCTGAAGCTACTGCGGATATCGATTTTTCCCGCACTGAGCAGGCAGCAGAAACTTACAAGCCTAACTCACCGCCAGAAGCATCTGCCATCCGCAGCCAACAAACCAGCGAGTCTTACAACAAGGGTGCCAATCCATCCGGCGTGCCAGGTGCTTTAAGCAATCAACCCCCTGTGCCAGCCACTGCACCCATCGTTGCCAGTGGCGCGGCAAATTCACCAAGTGCTGCTTCAAGCGCTGGCCTGATGCAAAAAGATTCGACCATGAATTTTGAAGTCGACAAGACGATACGCTATACCCAGCAACCCATGGGCGGCGTCAAACGCCTGTCTGTTGCCGTCGTCATCAATTACAGAACAGAAACGGACAAAAACGGCAAAACCTCGACACGGCCATTAACCGACATAGAAAAAACCCAGATTACTGACCTGACGAGGGAAGCCATGGGCTTCAACAAGGACAGGGGTGATACACTAAACGTCGTCAACAGTCCCTTTGCCAGCCCTGAAAAAGAGCCTATAGTGGACTTACCACTGTGGAAACAGCCAGACGTATTGCAAATGGCTAAGGAAATCGCCAAATACATAGGCGTTGCCATCGTCCTGGCCTACTTGTTTTTTGGCTTCCTCAAACCCATGTTACTTAAAATGATGGGTAAAGACAAAGAAACCCTGGAAGCAATAGAAGCTGAAAAACGAGCCTTGGAAGAAGCAGAAAAAGAGGAAGAAGAAGCAGCCGTTGTTAATCTATCCAGAGAAGCGGAGTTGCAGAACACGCGTCACGGTTCAACCTATGAAACAAATCTGGAAATGGCGAAACAATTGGCAAAGGACGATCCACGTATCGTGGCTAACGTAGTGAAGGCATGGGTCAGCAATGAGTGAAGATGGAGTCCAAAAAGCCGCCACCCTGATGTTGGCACTGGGTGAAGATGGGGCTGCCGAGGTCATGAAATATCTTGGCCCGCGCGAAGTGCAAAAAATCGGTGCAGCCATGGCTGCTATCGGTGCCATCCCGCATGAGGCCATTGCCAAGGTTCTGGAAGAATTCAAGTCTGCGGCCGACCTCAGCTCATCGGTGGGTCTGGATTCAGACGAATACATCCGCAATGTGCTGACCAAAGCACTGGGCGATGATAAAGCTGCCTCACTATTGAACCGTATTCTGGGCGGCAAGGATGCCAGTGGCATAGAAAGTCTGAAATGGATGGACTCTCCCTCCGTTGCAGAACTGATCAAGAATGAACATCCACAAATTATTGCGACCATCCTGGTGCATCTGGAAAGTGACCAGGCTTGCGAAATTCTGAATCAATTTACTGAGCGCTTGCGCAATGACATCGTCTTGCGTATCGCCACGCTTGATGGTATCCAGCCTACCGCCCTGCGTGAATTGAATGATGTACTGACCAAGCTCCTGACCGGTAATGAAAGCCTGAAGAAAAAATCCATAGGTGGCGTGCGCGCCGCAGCAGAAATTCTGAACTTCATGAGTGGTGAAAATGAAGCCTCGGTCATGGATAACCTGCGCAAATATGATGGCGACATGGCCGAAAAAATCATGGATGAAATGTTCGTCTTCGACAACATCCTTGAGATTGATGACAAAGGCATACAGTTGCTACTGAGGGAAGTACAGTCAGATTCCCTGATCGTTGCGCTGAAAGGTGCGAATCAGGATATGCGTGAAAAAATCTTCAAGAATATGTCGCAACGCGCCGCAGAAATGATGCGCGAAGACCTCGAATCCAAAGGTCCGGTACGTTTGTCAGAAGTTGAAGCACAGCAAAAACAAATCCTGCTCATCGTCAGACGTCTGGCTGATGAAGGTCAGATCATGTTAGGTGCAAAAGGCGAGGACGCTTATGTCTAATCCTGTGCGCTCTGGTGATATGACAGCGTTCCAACGATGGGAAATGGCTTCCTTTGGCGACAATCGCCCCGCTCATGTAGAAGAAGTCAAGGTTGCCAACGCACAGGTCGCGACGCTGCAGCGCATCGAAGCGGAAAGAGCCAGGGAAGCAGCAAAGCAAGAAGGATTTGCTGCTGGCTACAAAGAAGCCTATGAGCGTGGCCTGAAAGATGGCCAGGAAACTGCCTATGCAGAAACCATGGAGCAAGTGCAGATTGAGATACAGTCCCTGCAACACATGGCACAGGCTTTTTCTGATCAATTGAACTCGGCATCCCAGCACATGGGCAATGAGTTAATGCAGCTCGCGCTGGATTTGGCACAAACCATGCTGAAAGCAAAGATTGACGCCGACCCAGCAGTGATCTTGCCGATAGTAGAAGACGCCATAGCGCAATTGGCCACCGTACAACAACCTGCGCACATACACCTCAACCCTGAGGATGCTGCAATCGTCAAGGAACAGTTGGGCGAGACCCTGAGTGAAGATGGCTGGCGCATCATTCCCGATGCCCATATGGAGCGTGGTGGTTGCAAGCTTGAGACTCTGCATAATCTGGTCGATGCCAGTTACTCCACACGCTGGCAAAAACTGCTGGACCACATGCAAATCAGCTCGCCTAAATAGGTAAAAACCATGCAGGACAGTTTCCTCAATGACTGGAAATCCAAGCTTAATCTAAGCCGCGAGCAAATTTCCCATGTTCAGACGACCACCATGTCTGGCCGTGTCACCAGAGTGACAGGCCTGGTCATGGAGGCAGTTGGCTTGCGCTTACCTGTAGGCAGTGCCTGCACCATTCATTTGCAAAGCGGCGCTAAAATTGAGGCTGAGGTCGTCGGTTTTGATGGCGACAGACTATTCCTCATGCCACATAGCGATCTGGATGGTGTGACACCGGGCGCTCCCGTCTTTCCGGCTGAACCTGAAGCCCATGAAATCGTCAATCATCCACGCCGCCGCCCCAGTGACAGAAGCCGCCATTTACCGGTAGGCTATGAATTACTGGGCCGTGTGCTGGATGGCAATGGCCGCCCTCTTGATACCCTGGGTCCATTGGGCACGCATGAATCAGCTCCCCTGGGTGCGCGCATCTACAACCCGCTTGAGCGTGCCCCTATCGTAGAAACGCTGGACGTCGGGGTGCGCGCTATCAACAGCATGTTGAGTGTGGGCAAAGGCCAGCGGCTGGGCCTGTTTGCCGGTTCAGGCGTGGGTAAAAGCGTATTGCTGGGCATGATGGCACGCTACACTGCAGCCGACATTATCGTGGTAGGCCTGATTGGTGAACGGGGCCGTGAGGTCAAGGAATTCATTGAGCAGATTTTGGGAGCGGAAGGCCTGGCGCGTTCTGTCGTAGTAGCGGCTCCCGCAGACGCCCCTCCCCTGATGCGCCTGCAGGGCGCTGCCTATGCAACAACGATTGCTGAATATTTCAGGGATCAGGGCCGTAGCGTGCTGCTCATCATGGATTCACTGACCCGCTACGCGATGGCACAAAGGGAAATTGCGCTGGCAATCGGTGAACCCCCAGCAACCAAGGGCTACCCTCCTTCTGTTTTTGCCAAGCTGCCTGTGTTGGTGGAGCGGGCTGGAAACGGGAAGTCCGGGGGTGGCTCGATTACTGCCTTTTATACCGTATTGACAGAAGGCGATGATCAACAAGACCCGATTGCAGATTCAGCCAGAGCCATTCTGGATGGCCATATCGTCTTGAACCGCACTTTGGCAGAGAGTGGTCACTACCCTGCCATCGACATAGAACAATCGATCAGCCGCGCCATGCACGGCATTACTACGCCAGAACACCAGGCGCTGGCCAGAAAGCTCAAGCAATTGTATTCCCGCTATGAACGTAGCCGTGACTTGATCAGTGTAGGCGCATATTCGCCGGGGTCCGACCCATTGCTGGATGAGGCGATTCGCTTACATGGAAGAATCATTGCATTCCTGCAACAGGATATCACTGAAAAATGCAGCATACCTGAAAGCTTGGGGCAACTTCAGGCTCTATTCAACGGATAGAAAAGCCTGGCAGCGACTATACTTAAATCATCATGGCGTTGAAATCACCAATTACTACACTGATAGAAATGACGGAGAAAGAAGTTGACGACGCCGCCAAACTTCTGGGTAAGGCCATACGTGCACACGAAGATACTGAAAAGAAACTACAGTTATTGCAACAATACCGCGACGATTATGCGCAAAGATTGCAGGATGGGGCTGCAAGAGGCCTGAGTGTCTCGCAGTACACGAATTTTTTGTCATTTCTGGGCAAGCTTGACTCTGCTATTGATGGACAAAAGCAAGTCGTCATGGATGCTGAACATCGTATTGTCATGGCAAGGACCGAATGGCAAGCCAGTGAAAAAAAACGCCTTTCCTATAATACTTTGCAAAACCGTGCACAAACGGCTCAGCTAAAGAAGGAAGCGAAGCGGGATCAAAAGCAAACTGATGAAATGGCTGCACGCGCCCTTTTCTATAAGCGCTAATTTATTGACAGGTACCTCAAATGCAAGCAAATAACATACTGACAGCGATAGACAAACCGGGCGCCGCTGCCAAGTCAGGTAAAAGCAATTCATCAGCTACCCCCGAAGTCAGCTTCAACCAAATGCTCAATAAAGAAATCTCCGGTGTGAAGAAACCGGAGATGGATACAACCCGCCCAGTCAATAAAGCGCCAGCTCCTGCAAAAAACAATAACAACGTCAATAACAACAATAGTAACAACGCAAACTCTAACAAAAAGCTGGCCAATAATGATAATACTGCGCCCGCACCTTCACAGGTAAAAACAGACAAAACCGATACTGCCAACACCGATGGCACTGCGGTCAAGGAAGAGGAAACAGATACCAGCAAGGAAGTTACTTTCAGTGAGCAAATCCTGGCCCTGGTAGGCAATCTTCCACCTCCTCCGGTCAATGCCGAAGCAGGCAAACCAGTTGTAACGACTGCCCTGGATACAAGTAAAACTGCCAGCCTCAACGGTATAGATGTCAATGCGAGCGCAGTCAGCAACCTGCCAGTTGATACTGCTCTTGCATCAGCAGCACAGGCTGATGCTGCAGCGTTGGACAAAGCAGCTGCGCAGGCAGCAAACCAGTTCAAACCAGAGGCGCAAGCAGTCAAATCTGAAGACACCAGCAAGAAGGATGTGGCAGCAATCGCTGCCCAGATCATGGGAAACCAGGCTGACGGCAAATCGACAGAGAAATTGCCAGAAAACGGTTTGAATACGGCGGCAGCTGCAATCAGCGCCAAACAGGCTGGCGAGAGCGATATCACCGCACCGCCTCCAGCCATGCTGGCACAATTCAGTCAAAGTCTGACAAAGGGTGCTACGGCAACCACAACTACCGGCACAGGCACGCCCAAAGCTGACACCACTGAAGAAGCAACAATTGGCGTCAAGCTTGGCAATATTGAGCCAGGCAAAACAGTCAGTGAAAAAGCCAGTGATAGCAAGCCTATAGCTGCGGCGTCTGACACGCCTAAAACATTTGCAAGCGATATTGCCCTGGCTAAAGATGGTATGGCAGAACGCATGGCTGAAATAAAAGCCACACCTGCAGGTAAAGATGGCCAGCAAGTCATTGCCCCTCCGGCAATCGCGGCAAATGCCGTCAACAGCACGCAATTTAATGCAGCAATACTTGCCTCTGAACAAATCGCACCACGTGTAGGTACGAATGGTTGGGACAAGGCTGTTGGCCAAAAAGTGGTATGGATGGTTGGCGAAGGTTTGCAATCCGCTGAGTTGACACTGAACCCACCCGATCTGGGGCCACTGCAAGTAGTGCTTAGCGTCACCAATGATCAAGCCAGTGCCCGTTTTAGTTCAGCCCAGCCAGAAGTCAGGGAGGCCCTGGAAGCGGCCTTGCCGCGCCTGAAGCAAATGCTCAGTGATGCTGGCGTTCAATTGTCAGGCTTTTCTGTGAACTCACAGGCTCCGGGCCAGGGGCAGAATTTCACTCAACAACAAGCGCGGGATGTTACCCCCTCCCGCAGCAGCAGGGATATCGCTGACAACAGCGTTGCACCAGTCACGACAAGTCCCGCAAGGATACAGACAAATAACGGACTGGTAGATACTTTCGCCTGAGGCGAATACCAATCCGGCTTGCATCATCAACCTTGCTAGAAAGCTGCAATTGCGACCATGCCACAGCATGGTCGCAATTGTCACATCAGTCGATTTCACTATCTGACACACAACATTTACCTATCGCAAGCATGATAGGACGCCACTCTCTGGAAAAAAGCCTGCACATGCATGTAGAATGATCACGAAAGGCTGATCCATACAGCAAAGCAAGATCATAGTGCTTAGCAAACAATAGAGATAAGCTGCAATACGCCCTCTTTTTCTTGGATATTAAAAGCCTGCGATCAAGGATAATACGTAAAAATCATGGCATTCAGTGCCTAAAGAGAGGAAACCATGGCGAAAGCACCAGCCAAAGCAGCGGAAGCAGGTGATGCACCACCTGCAGGAAAATCAAAGAAAAAACTCTTGATTATTATTGCCGTCGTCGTATTTTTACTGGTTGCTGCTGGCGGTGGCGCTGCATTCTTTTTGTCTAAAAAGAATGCAGCACCGAAAGATAAAGAACATAAAACTGAGCCTGCAAAAGCTCCCGTCTTCCTGGCACTTGAGCCATTTACGGTGAATCTGCAATCAGACAATGGCGACAAGTACCTGCAAATTGCCATGACTCTGCAAGTGCAGGATGAAGAGCAGGTCAATCTCATCAAGGCCAATATGCCCCAGGTGCGTAGTCGCTTGTTGTTGCTGTTGTCGAGCAAGGATTCGACTGAAATTTTATCATCAGAGGGCAAAGAAAAACTGGTGAATGACATCATAGAAAAAGTTGCACTGCCATTCACTGCCAAAGGTGAACCACAAAAGGTCAGTGGCGTTTTCTTTACCTCTTTTGTAGTTCAATAAGACCATGTCAGATAATTTTCTCTCCCAGGAAGAAGTTGATGCCCTTTTGAAGGGCGTCACGGGAGATCAGGACGACTCGCAATCACTGGAAGATACCTCCGGAGTCCGGCCATACAATCTTGCTACGCAAGAGCGTATCGTCCGTGGTCGCATGCCTACGCTGGAAATTATCAATGAGCGTTTTGCACGCCTGCTGCGCATAGGCTTATTCAATTTCTTGCGGCGCAGTGCCGAGGTATCGGTAGGCACTGTCAGGGTATCAAAATATAGCGAATTCATCCGCAACCTGGTGGTGCCGACGAATTTGAACCTGGTGCACATGAAGCCCTTGCGTGGTACCTCACTGATCGTGCTTGATCCGGGTCTGGTGTTCTTGCTGGTGGATAATCTGTTTGGTGGTGATGGCCGCTTCCACACCCGGGTTGAGGGGCGTGATTTCACCCAGACTGAGCAGCGTATCATCCACCGCATATTGGAAATTATTTTCGAGACTTACTCCAAATCATGGGAGCCGGTTTACCCCATAGAATTTGAATATATACGTTCAGAAATGAACACCCAGTTCGCCAATATTGCGACACCGAACGAAGTCGTGGTATCGACGACGTTCACGATAGAACTGGGACCAGTCAGTGGTGAAATGCATTTATGCATGCCCTATTCCACCATAGAACCCATACGCGATATTCTTACCAGTAGCTTGCAGGGTGAGACTCTGGAAGTGGATAAACGCTGGGTGCGTTTGATGACGCAACAGATACAGATAGCAGAAGTCGAAATCGTTGCCGACCTGGGGACTACACGTGTCACCCTTGGCGATATACTGAATATGAAAGAAGGCGATATCATTCCACTTTCGATACCAGAAATTATTTCTGCAAAAGTTGATGGCACTCCTGTCATGGAGTGCAAATACGGTGTATTTAACGGACAGTATGCCTTGCGCGTGGAGAAATTAATCAGCTCCAGCGTTCAGGAAGTAGCACAAGGAGAAAATCATGGATGACAACGGCGAATCCCCCATCAGCGAAGATGATTGGGGTGCTGCGATTGCAGAACAGGAAAGAGCTGAAGCTGCCGCAGCCGAAAAAGCTGAAGCGCCGCCAGCCAGTGCTGCCATTTTCAAGGAGTTCAGCGGCAAGGGTACAACGACTGAAACTCATAATGATATCGACTTCATTCTTGATATCCCGGTACAACTGACGGTAGAGCTGGGCAGAACCAAGATTGCCATTAAAAACCTGCTGCAACTGGCACAAGGTTCTGTGGTTGAACTGGATGGTCTGGCGGGTGAACCCATGGACGTATTGGTCAATGGCTGCCTGATTGCACAGGGTGAAGTGGTGGTGGTTAACGATAAGTTTGGTATTCGTTTGACCGATATCGTCACGCCTGCTGAACGCATACGCAAGCTCAACAAATGATGAAGCGAGTGCATCTTCTTGCATTGGTGACGACGGCACTGCTTAGTGAGGCAGTTTTCGCAGCGGAGCCAGCCTCAGTGTCATCCAGTGCCGGTTTTTTACAAATTACTACTGCACTGCTTTTCGTACTGGGACTGGTTTTCATGGCCGCCTGGCTCATGCGTCGCCTCGGCCCCATGACAGTCGGGAATAAAGTCCCCGTCAAAGTCATAGGGGGTGTCAATGTCGGCAATCGTGAACGGGTGATGGTGGTTGAAGTTGGTGACCAGTGGCTGATCCTGGGTGTAACAGCGAATAATATAAATAGCCTGGGCAGCATGCCAAAACAGGAAGAATTGCTGAATCAATCCGCTCAGACAGTCGCGAACGATCCGTTTTCCGCCTGGCTCAAGCGTACGCTGGACAAACGCGCACCGAACAAACAAAACTCGACCTCAGAGCAATCTGAAAACAGCTAAGACCTTGCATGAAAATTTTGCGCTCTCCTCTGCCAATGATCTGGCTTGCCCTTTTGCTGTGCGGACTGGCCCTGCCAGAAGCGGCCATGGCTCAAGCCAATGGTGGTTTGCAGGCCATCACCAGCACGCCAGCGCCTGGTGGCGGGCAAAATTACTCCCTCAGCATACAAACGCTGTTATTCCTGACTGCGCTAAGCTTCTTGCCAGCAGCTTTGCTGATGATGACCAGCTTTACCCGCATCATCATCGTCCTGTCCCTGCTCAGGCAAGCTCTGGGGACGCAATCTGCGCCACCAAATCAGGTGATGGTGGGTTTATCCCTGTTCTTGACACTGTTTGTCATGGGGCCGGTATTTGACAAGATTTATGTCGACGCCTACCAGCCATTTACTGAAAACAAGATCACCATGCAAGACGCCATGGACAAGGGCGCTACACCGCTGAAGCAGTTCATGATGAAGCAAACCAGGCAAACTGACCTGGCCTTGTATGTAAAATTATCCAATTCACCGCAATTGCAGGGGCCAGAAGAAGTGTCCCTGCGGATTTTGATACCGGCATTTATTACCAGTGAACTGAAAACTGCCTTTCAAATCAGTTTCGCTATTTTTATTCCTTTTCTCATCATCGATATGGTGGTCGCCAGTGTGCTGATGTCCATGGGTATGATGATGGTTTCGCCTGCGATTGTGTCGCTTCCCTTCAAGCTCATGCTCTTCGTGCTGGTAGATGGCTGGCAATTGATCATAGGCTCACTTGCACAAAGTTTTTACTAAGGTCTACCATGACACCCGATAGTGTAATGACATTGGGCCGCCAGGCCATGGAAGTCACCCTGATGGTATCAGCCCCATTGCTACTGGTGGCGCTGGGCATTGGTCTTGTTGTCAGTATTTTTCAGGCAGCGACGCAGATCAATGAAACAACCCTGTCCTTTATTCCCAAGCTGATAGGCATCTTTGTCACCCTCATCATTGCCGGGCCGTGGATGCTAAGCATCCTGATGGACTACATGCGTCAAATGTTTTCCAGCATCGCCACCATGGCAGCCTGATTTGCATGCCATCGTCCATCAATGATTTCCTTTTCCAGCAATGAGCTGATTGCACTGATCAATTCCTTCATCTGGCCTCTGACCAGGATTTTGGGATTGATTGCAGTAGCGCCGCCATTTGGAAATAATACCGTCCCGGTACAAATCAAAATCAGCCTGGGTGTGGTTCTGGCACTGATAGTGACCCCCACCCTGCCCGCCATCTCGAATCTCGACCCGGTTTCCCTGAACGGAATTCTGGTTCTGGCGCAGCAGCTCATCATAGGCCTGGGCATGGGCTTCGTGATGCGCGTGGTTTTTTCCAGTATAGAACTGGCGGGTGAGGTATCCGGGCTAACCATGGGCCTGGGTTTTGCCACTTTTTTTGACCCACAAACTCAAGGGCGTTCTTCTGCCATCGCACAATTCCTGGTACTGACTTCTACCTTGCTAATGCTGACGATGAATGTGCATCTCACGATGCTGGCGGCTTTGGTCGAAAGTTTTCATACCATCCCGATTGCCACTACCTATCAATCTGGACTTAATTACCAGAAACTGGCGATATGGGGAGAGCAAATTTTTAGTGTAGGTATGCATCTGTCACTGCCCATCGTTGCCGCCCTGCTGGTCACCAACGTCGCCCTGGGTATATTGACCCGCGCAGCACCTCAACTGAATTTGTTTGGTATTGGCTTCCCGATTACCATAGGGGTGGGATTTTTAATGCTGGCCCTGATCATGCCTTACCTGCTGCTGCCAATACAGAACCTGTTCCAGAGTGCCATAGAAATGATGCAGTCACTGGGGCAGACTGCGCCTTTGCCTTTACCAGTAAAGAGATAAATCATGTCGCACCATGCATTTACATATGAGGCCAGGCTGTATAGCGTGGAACAGATACGTGAAATAGAAAGCCGTGCCCTGGCTGCCCATCAGGGTGAAATGTCGCTCATGCAAAAAGCGGGTTTCGCCACAGCTGAACTGGCCATGAAGATACGTGAAAGTGCACAAGCACCAGTGCTGATACTGGCAGGCCCGGGCAATAATGGTGGGGATGCTTACGAGGCTGGATATCAGCTATCCAGGATGGGCTGTAAAGTTCTTTTTGTCATCTGCGGGAAAATTGACAGCTACTCTCTGGATGCGCAAACAGCGCTGCAAAAAGCCAGGGCTGCATGCCTGGAGTTTGCAGAACTGGATGAACTGTTCAATGCACCTCAACAGCACTGGAGTCTGATCATAGACGGCCTGTTTGGCATAGGCCTGAAACGGGCACCTGAAGCTGAAATTGCCAGGCTGATAAAGTTCGTCAATCAACTAAGCATTGAAAAATCCATCCCGGTATTGGCAATTGATGTCCCCAGTGGCTTGAATGCCGACACAGGGCAAGCCGCGAGCCAGGATGGTGCCGTTGTTCAGGCCAGCCATACCATCAGCTTTATTGCCAATAAAAGTGGCTTGCACACAGGATCAGGCAAAGACTACGCTGGCCAAGTCAGTATCAATACACTGGATATTGCTGAGGAATTTTTTCCTGAATGTCACAGTTATCTGAATGAACGCATTTCTCTCCTGCCGCTTCTCAAGCCTCGCAAACAAAACAGCCATAAAGGCAGTTTTGGCGACATCGTGGTACTGGGTGGCGCGAAAGGCATGGCAGGTGCTGCAATACTCGCCACCCGGGCGGCACAATTTGTCGGTGCGGGACGGATTTATTGCAGCATGCTGGCAGGAGCACCAGCTTACGACAGCCTGCATCCAGAAATCATGTTTCGCAAGGCTGGCGAAATAAGCCTCGCAGGAACAACTGTGGTCATAGGCCCTGGTCTGGGCATATCAAACCTTGCTCATGCCTTGCTCAGTAAGGTGATACTAACTGCACAGGCACTGGTCATTGATGCAGATGCCCTGAACCTGATCGCTGTAGATAGCAAATTGCGGTTCTTATTACACAATAGAAATACCCCATGCATACTCACACCGCATCCACTGGAAGCGGCGAGATTGCTGAACAAAAGCGTTTCCGAGATACAGAATAATCGCCTGTTTGCGGCACAAGAACTGGCACGGCAATTCAATGCAGTAGTGATACTCAAGGGTTCGGGTAGTATTATTTGCGACCCGGATGGAAAGCTGTATATCAATACAACGGGCAACCCGGCACTGGCCAGCGGTGGCACCGGTGATGTGCTGGCAGGTGTGGCAGGTGCGTTACTGACACAGCTTGGCAACAGCATGGATGCGGCAAGAATGGCAGCCTGGGTACATGGCCATGCTGCCGATGAACTGGTGATACGTGGGACTGGACCGATAGGCTTGACTGCCAGCGAGTTATTGCCAGAGATCAGACTTCATATCAATCAATTGGCCTATCATTCTAAAGCTACTGACTGACTCATGAATGTATTAATTATCAGTCAACCAGGCTATTAATCTGTTCAGGTATCAGTTTGCCGACTTCAGACCTTGCGTCACAGACGATGCCAGACTGCGTCAAAGCCGCAGACAATTTTTCTATCTGCTCTTGCTGTGCCGCAGCGTGATCAATCAGCTTGTGCAGGACTTTGGAAATCGGGTCATCACTGTTTTGTGTCACGCCGTAAGCCGTGAACAAATGCGCAGTTTCTGAATCTGCCGAGGCAACTTCTTTTTTGATGACGTGGGCAGGATTGCCAACTGCAGTACCGCCAGCAGGTACAGGTTTGAGCACCACAGAATTAGAACCTATCTTGGCACCCGCACCTATCGTAAAACCACCCAGCACCTTTGCACCGGCACCGACGATAACACCCGCCTCCAGGGTTGGATGGCGCTTGGCACCGCGAGACAAGGAAGTCCCGCCCAGCGTCACGCCCTGATAGATCGTGCAGTCATCACCGATTTCTGCCGTTTCACCAATGACCACACCAAATCCATGGTCTATGAATACCCTGCGGCCTATTGCTGCACCAGGGTGGATTTCTATACCTGTCAGTACGCGGGCAATGTGCGAGATAAAACGGCCCA
>Ga0207952_1000413_pt1 | contig 36260 bp, 34 predicted proteins | sample SubbioR12Aug_8Ca_FD_184831 | JGI IMG/M metagenome (GOLD analysis project Ga0207952, IMG submission 184831) | Serpentinite rock and fluid subsurface biosphere microbial communities from McLaughlin Reserve, California, USA - CR12Aug_8Ca (SPAdes) | ecosystem: Environmental > Terrestrial > Deep... | reverse complement strand
ATAGATCATCTTCCGGCATTCAAGAAAGGGTGCTAAATATGAATCGAGTTAGGAATCGGGTGCTTAACGTGCTTGGAAGCACGTTTGAAAAAATCTACTCAGCAGCCTAGAGGTTGCGGAATATGGGTTAGAGCTCTTCCGGAGCCTTAATTCTGGAAGAGGTCTAATGTGGCTAGGTAGGTTTTTTTAATTATCCGCAGCATGCCCGACAGGGTTGGATAGCTTTTGAATGAGAATTAAGGAAGGGGAAAGATGTCTATTTAACCAGCGATGCTGGCAAATATTGAATATCTGAGGATTTAGGCTGTTTAACCAAGTTTCTAAAGCTAGTTCTTCTCGTCCGCCTTCCTCGTGCCCTGGATAGCAGGTAATAGATACAACTCCTCCAGGCATAAGCAATTGGAGAGCTTTTTCCACACTAATTAATGTAGTTGCCGTCATGGTCGTCAGGCGTTTAGCTCCTAGAGGGCGATAACCTAAATTATATACAACGAGCCGGATAGGATCGTTTTGGCCATCCAATGGAAATACGGTATGAGATTGCTCTAGCAGTGTAATACGACGTATCCATGTGGTAGGTAGGTGGTTGCGTAGAAGCTCTTCAGTAGCCAAGAGAGCCTCTTTTTGAATGTCCAGGCCAATAACGTGCCCCTTGGTTTCCTCAAGGGCTAATTTAGCTAGGACAAGAGTATCTTTACCGTTGCCGCATGTCGCATCAATGACCGTATCCCCTTTTTGAATGACTTGAGCCCAATAATGATGAGCTAGGTCTATATGTGAATAGAAAAGAGGAAAAAAAGATCGCATGAGAAGTATCATGACGTAGGGGTTCTATTATGGGAAAGAGCTAATATATTTTTTGGAATACGGGGTTATAGCTGTTCTTGTCAAAATTGAGGAGGTAGAGTAGAATCGCGGCTCTTAACTTTACGGGGTATTAGCTCAGTTGGTTAGAGCGCCACGTTGACATCGTGGAGGTCAGCTGTTCGAGTCAGCTATATCCCATTTTCAGTGTAGTATTTTTTTGAAAAGCGAATTTCCTAAAACTTCTCAGCAATTAGCCCTCCTTTTAGGGGTAGCCCTGTGCGAGTGCTTTACGTCAGCTCAGCTCGTGCGCACTTGGGGATATCGTGAATATTTCTTTGTCGATGGCATCTTAGGAACGACGTGGAAGGATGCTTATCTTCCTTTAGTAGAGGGGAAAATAGGCGAATTTATAAAGAAAAATATAGCTTTTGAAGAGCTGGAGACAAGCGTAGCTAGTGCGGCCGGATTATTCTCTCTACATGGGCAAGAACTACTAAAACATCAATTACCTTCGCAAAAGAATGCTCTTGTTCAGCTTCTTCGTTGGGGGGATTGGGCAGTGCCACTAGATGTGCATTCAATTCTAGAAGAAGGATGCTATTGCGTTCTCCAAGAAGCCTTTTTTTTAGGAGAATGTGAGGGAAATCCGATAATTCGAATTGTGGGTGTGCTGACAGATAAGCAGAAAAAGATCAAAAAAATTCCATCGCTATCTTTAAAAGATCCCAACCGGTTACTGACAGAGTTAGAACTGCTTCAGTCGAGTGAGACGGGTTGGAGTTATTTGCCGAAAGGAGAGTTTGCCAGGGAAATTCTCAAAAAAACATGGCAAGAAAAAGCGCATGAAGAAAATATTTTATTTGTTTCGACTCCTTGTGGCCGCTCTTTGGAAGAAGCTTCTCAGGAGATGCAATGTTTGGGGGTTCCTTCCTCTGCGCAAGTAACCTATCTTTTACATGAAGAGCCATATTTTGATTATGGGGTGTTGACCCCACGAGAGGGTTTTCAGGATCTTTTTTGTTTAGAGGTTCCTGAACAAAAGCTCTTTGACACCCTCATTTCTTCCTTGCAAATGATGCGTCGAATCCCTAGAATCTTTTCCTTTGAAACTCGAGTGGTTTTGCGTGCTCCGCAATCCTCCTCCGATCTTTCTGTCTTGAAAAAGGTGCTAGAAAACGAATCCTACGACCTAGAGGTCGGGGCCGTTAAGCAAGCGGAAATCGAGATGAGATGGGTTGATGCGATGGGATGTACATGGGCTGGGCCAAAACTTGAGATTGCTAAGAAAATATCGCGCTCTGGACGGCGTGTTGTACTAGGCTCGATGTTCGGCTCTTGGGAACGGTTTTTTGCTTTGCTTGTGCAGAGAGAGCAGGGGATTCCTTTTGAGTTTGTCAAAGAGCAGATGAGGATTTTTACAGCTTGTCCTAGAGCTAAAGAGTATGCTGACGAAGTACAAAAGCAACTAGAACAAGCGGGTTTGAGGAGTTCTGTCGACCAGCAAGCGACTTTATTGAATGGGCGGATCCATCAAGCGTTAAAAGAAAGGGTGCCCTATCTTATCGTCGTGGGTTTGAAAGAACAAGCATCGCAGAGGATCACTTGGAGAACCTGCGGTAATGAAACGGAAACGACTGCAACTGTGGGCGAGTTTTTGAATATGGTGAAACTTTGAGAATCAATAGGGAAATACGCGCACCGCGAGTAAGGGTCATAGATAAAGAAGGTGGTCAGCTTGGTATTCTTCCTCTTATTGAGGCAATGTCGAGAGCAGAGCAAGAGGGGTTAGATCTAGTAGAGATAGCTCCAAGTGCTGACCCTCCAGTATGTAAAATTGTTGACTATGGCAAGTTTCGTTATCAACTAACGAAAAAAGAAAAAGAAAGTAAAAAGTCACAGCATCAAGTTAAGGTGAAAGAAGTCAAGCTCAAGCCAAATACGGACGAGCATGATATTCAAACAAAGCTTAAACATGCGCGTGAATTCATTGTGAAGGGTAATAAAGTACGGATTACTTGTGTCTTTCGAGGACGGGAAATGCTTCACCCGGAATTTGGCATGAGAATCGTGAATAAAATGTGTGAAGACCTTTCCGATGTAGCGACACCTGAAGCGTATCCTAAAATGCTCGGCAAAGCGCTCTCGGTGGTCTTGGCTCCTGGTGGAAAAAAGAAACCAGAAAAAATAGAAAAAAGCATCCCTATCGAAAAAAGTGCGGGATGAGGAGAGATCACGTGACCAAGATGAAAACCTGTAAATCGGTTACTAAGAAGTTCAAACTAACGGGCACTGGCAAGCTCATTCGTAAAAGCCCAGGCCGAAGCCACTTACTCGCTCATAAAAGCTCTAAGCGTAAACGCGCTATGAGCCGCGATAAATTGGTCGACAAAGGGCAACTAAAAACCTACAAGCTCATGATGGGCGTTAACTAACAAGTTTTGGAGAGATAACATGGCAAGAGTCACCAATGCCGTGGCCACGCACCGAAGAAAGAAGCGGCTGCTTAAAATGGCGAAAGGTTTTGTGGGAGACCGCAAGAATCACCTTCGTCTTACAGCAGATGCTGTGATGTCAGCGATGGCCTTTAATTATAAACACCGTAAGCTCAAGAAAAGAGATTTCCGACGTCTCTGGACTGTGCGTATTAGCGTAGCAGCCAAGATCAATGGTATTTCTTACAGCAAGTTCATTTGCGGGCTAAAAAAAGCTGGATGTTTGCTGAATCGTAAGATGCTTTCTGATATGGCAATCCGTGATCCGGATAGTTTTGCTGCCGTTGCAGGTACCGCTAAACAAGCCCTCGCTTAAGTTTTATGATTAGTTAACGCAGCTCAAGCAAAGGGGCTGCGTTGTTTATTTTTGGTTCTATGAAAGATCGTTTTGACCGACTTCGCGGTGATTTCGAACAAGATCTTAAAACTGCTAAAAATACCCGTGATATTGAGCAGTTACAGATAAAATTTCTTGGCCGTAAAGGCCCAGTGCAAGCTCTTATGCAAGACTTGCGTCAGATCTCAGCAGAAGAAAGACCTCTATTTGGCAAGTTGGTGAACGAGCTCAAGGTGGAGCTAGAGCATCTTTGCGAACAAGCCTTACAAGCATTTCAAGAAGCAGATCTCGCACAACGTATCGAATCTGAGCGGATCGATGTCACATTGCCAGGCAGGCAACGACCTGTAGGGCGAGTGCATCCGATCTCGCAAATCATGAGCGATGTTCTTTTTGTTTTACGTGGGATGGGTTTTTCTATTCAGATAGGCCCCGACATCGATTCCGATTACTATAATTTTGAAGGGCTTAATTTCGCTAAAGATCATCCAGCGCGAGATATGCAAGATACGTTTTATGTATCGCAGGAGTTTTTGCTGCGTACGCATACCTCAAATACACAACTTCGAGTGATGGAAGCTTATCGCCCCCCTATTCGGGTAGTTATGCCTGGAACGGTATATCGTAATGAGACCATTACAGCTAGATCTCATGTATTTTTCCACCAGTTAGAAGGAATGTATGTGGACAAAGGCGTGAGCATGGGCGATTTACTTGCAACAATGGAAGAATTTTTACGCAAAGTGTTCCAAATGCCTTTGCAAATACGGTTTCGACCCAGCTATTTCCCCTTTGTTGAGCCGGGAGTCGAGGTAGACTTGGAATGTATTTCCTGTAGAGGAAAAGGGTGTAGGCTTTGTAAATGCAGTGGATGGCTTGAAATCGCTGGTGCCGGTATGATCCACCCAGAAGTGTTGCGTAATGGTGGTATCGATCCTGAAGAGTACTCAGGGTATGCCTGGGGGATGGGTTTTGAGAGGTTAGCTTTGTTACGTTGGGGGATTCCAGATATCCGTATGTTTGCTGAAAACGATCTGCGGTTTTTGTCTCAATTCTAACTTTGCTGAAATTGCTCAATGCATTACAATTTTCTCGCCGTGCTTTGCAAAAAGTGCCTCAGGTTTTGAGATGTTATATGGAAGAGTGGCAGAGTGGCCTAATGCGGCTGTCTTGAAAACAGCAGTCCCTTCGCGGGGACCGTGGGTTCGAATCCTACCTCTTCCGAAACACTAAGAGGATCCCCTTAGGGGATCCTCTTTTTTTCCAAGAAGAAAGCTAAGCGGAATTTTTCTTGCAAAATTATACCAAACGCAATAAATAACTTCATATTTGAGCCGCGTCAAAGCGCCGAAAATCGGCGATCGTAAACGGCATTGTATTGCATTAATACCATGCTGTTTATGATCGTCAATTTGTCGACAGCTTTCACGCAGCTCAAATATGAAGTTATTTATTGCGTTTGGTATTACTCGTACGTTTTGATTCTAGCTAGCCATCCTTTTAACCAACGTTCCTCTTCGCGTTCTTTGGGAGCATTTTCTATGCGGCGTTTAAGGACCTTACGGGCTGCTTGTGCAAATTCAAGTTCTGGATGTTTGGTGTTGCCGGGCATTTCTTCTAAGACTTGTAATAGTCCCCATCCTTGCTCCTTATAGCGCTCAGTAGGCCAGGTACCATCTCCCTTAAAATTATAATAATCAAGCAAGAGATATGGCCCTTTTTTGGTGTTAAGAAGTCTCTGGAACTGAGTTTTTATATGAAGTTGATTGTACTCAGGGGTAATGGCGATCACTTTAAGGAGTACTTTATCGAGTCGCTCCGCCATAAATTGTATTTGAACAGATCGAGTGCGATAGAGGAATTGCCGTAATTCCAACATTTTAGCTGATTGGAAATCACGCATAAATTCTTTTTTAGAGTTCCAAGGGCAGGGGGGATGGTCATTGAGCCAGAGGGGTATTGGTAAACCTTGTTTTTGCATGAAGCCAATTAGAGAGGGAAAGGTTTCCTCAAAAGGGCCTCGTTTACCTGCAGGATACCAAATACAATGGTTGATCCCCATAGAGGCAAACTCCTCCCCGTCATTCCAAGAAGTGAGCCCTTCGAGCTTGCCGCGGCTCTCGTTCTCCCAAATCTGGGTGCCTAGTTTCTCGGCATCCGCAGCACTTAAACTAAAAAATGCAATGATAAGTTTTATAAGCATAGCAGGACAAAAATGAAGCCTCCCAATTATCATGGAGAGCGGTAAAACAGGGGATTATGACAGTTTTGAGAGATATCGCCAAGCGGGAGACGTTTCTTACACGCGTAGCACTCTTTGGTTCGAGCATATTTAGCGAGCCTTTGACAGTTCTTCTTTGTCTTTTACCATTTATTCTAGCTAAGGATCTAGAGGCTTCTGCCTGGCAGATCTCTTTGTTGATTTCTTTACGACCCATCATGTCACTTGTCTCATTTTATTGGAGTGCTCTACTTGGTAGAAAATCTGAATTGTTAAAACTCAATTTAATTGCTTCGGGGATTTTGGCTAGACTCCCCTTTATCTTCGTCTTTGCCTTTGAACAAGCAAGCTATCTCATCTTTGCAGCAGCAGTGTACATCCTCTTTTCTAGAGCGGGGATCCCAGCTTGGATGGAAATGCTTAAACGGAATTTACCTAAGGAACCTAGGGGGAAATTGTTTTCACTTGCCTACATGATAGGTTATGCGGAAGGTATAGGTATTGGATTTGCCATGGGTTTTTTGCTCGATCTAAATAGCGAATATTGGAAGTATCTCTTCCTTATAAGTTCTTTATTGGGGCTACTGGGTGTTTTCTTGCAATATCGCGTGCCATTACCGCCTTTAGAAAAAACGACTGTTGAAGAGCATTCATTGAGCTTATGGCAAACGGTAGTTCAGCCTTGGAAAGATGGTTTTACTTTAATGCGAACAAGGCCTGATTTTGCCAGATTTCAATGGGGGTTCATGTGGGGAGGTGCAGGTGTAATGCTTGTAACTGCGGTATTACCTCTATTCTTTGTTCATGTGCTTAAGCTTTCTCATACCAACTTTAGCACAGCACGGGCGGTGTGCATGGGAATTGGAGTCGTTCTCACATCGAGCATTTGGGGAAAAGCGCTTGGTAAGACGCGGTTAATTTTTCTTACAAGCATAGTCATCTTGCTCTTTGCCTTGTTTCCTGCTTGTTTGCTTTTGGCTCCCTATCACATTACTTGGTTCTATGTGGCGTATTTGATTTGGGGGATAGCTCAAGGGGGTAGTCATATCATATGGAACTTGTCAGGGCCTATGTTTGCAGGTAGCGCCGACAGCTCCCCTTATAGTAGCGTGAATGTTTTGATGGTGGGTCTCCGAGGGATGGTCTTCCCCTTTCTCGGAAGCTTGTTAGCTAGTTATTACGGACCCACCATTGTCTTGATTCTAGGTCTTGTAAGTTGTTTACTTGGGGCTTTTTTTATGCGCGCCTACTCAGAGTCTCAGGATCAAAAAACACTGGCATAGACCCTTCCTCATTGAGCATACGGTAGTTATTTTGATCTGTATACCATAATTTTTCGCACAGGTACTTGTGAACTTCTATATTCCCTTGTGTAAATGCATGTAAACATGCAAGAGCTGTTGGTCTGAAAAGAGCAGTTTTGCGGCTTGGATTGATAAAATTAAAGAGAACGAGCTCCCCATTCTTTCTAAGGCCAAGGTGAGTTGGTCGTAAATCGAATAGATCAAGAGTGGAATCGCGCCATGCAAAATCAAAGAAAGGTCGAATACTCTTTAGCAAATTCTTATGTTCATCGGAAAGCATTGAGATTGGGGTATGTTCATCTAAAAGAGGAAACTGGATCGGTTTTACTTTTTCGACGATAAAATATCCATCTGTAGTTGCTGTCTCTTTGTTATGAGTAATCATTATAGGAAGATTTGCGCCACGTAATTTTTCATGTAGAGCTAGTAAAGAAGAGACATAGTTTTGAATGTGCTCAGCACCTGCTTGAATAGTACCTCGGAAGAAAAGTTTAATCAGGATTTGATCATTTGGAATACTTGTAACTAATGGGATGGGGGATTCTATTTGATACATTTGCGTTCTTCCACCTTTCATTTTTGGGATCGCTTTAAGACCAAAGCTCTGATCATTATGTTGGATCTTAAGTGTAGTATGGATGGTTAGTGCGTTTGTAGCGAATGAGGAGGTGTTGAAGGAAATCTGTTGAGATGAAGACCTGGAGGAGGAAAGGAGTTTATATACAGGAGGGAGATCTAGTAGATCTAAGCTTGAGCGTTTGAAGGCTGCCCTGGGGCGTGTTGCTAGAGGATTTCGGGTATCAAATGGATTTTGTGTTGTAGAAGGGCTGCTAGAGTGAGGATTGGATTGTATTCCAATGGGAGTTGATGCAGAGGCTACACAAGAGGATGTTTTAGATGTAAGTGGAGCTGGAGGTGGTGAGATGCGAGCCTTTAAAGAGGGTGGCGGGGGTTCCTGATCGGTTTTTTGTATCAATTTAAAAGGAGAGAAAGCGCTGCCAGATGTTCTGATATCAGGAGGTATAAGTGTGGGAGTCTTTACATTTGTTCTATCAGTTATTCCATCAGTCGGGAGAACAGACATGAAAAACCTCTTTGGGATTTATGGATGAGAGCAAGGAGTATAATGAGAGCGTGCATTTTTTTGAATTTGTTTTGATTGAAAATGTAATTTTTTTTGATACCAGAGACTCCTGCATAATACCAAACGCAATAAATAATTTCATATTTGAGCTGCGTGAAAGCTGTCGACAAATTGACGATCATAAACAGCATAGTATTAATGCAATACAATGCCGTTTACGATCGCCGATTTTCGGCGCTTTGACGCGGCTCAAATGTGAAGTTATTTGTTGCGTTTGGTATAACTGTTTAAATAGAACGTCTACTAGATTTTTTCGATTTTAGAGATGATTTGCTATGTTCAAAAGAAGCCAGAAAAACGATAGAAACCTAGTTTCGGAAGTCTATTGGCTTTTCTCTTGGTAGAGAGAGGCCTCATCTTGGACGCTTTCAGAAAAACAGCCGGTCGATAGGAGATTTCGAACGATGTTTTTAATATTTGTTTGAAAATCAGGCAGGCAGAAAGGAGGGGAAGGAGGATCTTGCATTTTAAGCATATAGGGAATGAGAGCTCGAAGTTGTTTACTGCTTGAAAAGGCGCTGCCAAGCTTGTGTCGCTTAACAAACCAGATATTGAACTCTTCCCAGAAAATAAATCTAGCTGTGGATTGAGGGGTATTGTCCAGTAATAGTTTTTTGCCAAGATAAAGTGCTTCATTGACTGTGCAGGAACCTGTTTTAGAAATGACCAGATCACTACAGGCGAAAATAGAAATTAGCTCATTTGTAAAGCCACGGATGTGCAGCAGGACACCTTCTTTTGACATGGCAGTGGTAACATGTTCTTTTCTAGAAAGGATGGTGCCTCCTTGCTCGACAATCCAATCCAGTAGGCGCTCTTGGCTTTTTTTATTTTTTCCTACGCAAATATTGGCTTGAAGTTTTTTTCCATGAATGAGGGCACCAAGGCGAGAAATTTCTTTGGCATGTTCTACAATTGTCATTCCTCCAACGGCACCCATGACAAGGGTGATAGTGTGATGGTCAGTAACCATGCCATGCTGTTGTTTTAGCAAGGCAATGTCTTCAGATCCATAGCAAACCTGGCATGCGGGTCTGATGGGAAACCCTGAGTAAATCACATCATCAAGTTCTAGCTGACTTTCCTCAAAGATTTTGATCATCATTTCTGGACGTTCATAAGCTAAGGCCAGCTTGAATGTACCAAGATCTGCTCTTGAGATATTATTAAAACCATTGAGGAACATTTTAATATCGAGGTCTGTAGGCAGAAGTAGGTAAGGGATATTGCGTTGTTTAGCTGCAAGGAGTAACCCATGATTGATGAAGGGAATTGTCGAAATAATCAGTTGAGGAGGAGCTATCAAAGAGTCTAGGTAACGACAAAAAATGCGAGCAATTTTTTTCTTGCGCACATGCATGTGGCGTTTGCCACTGAAGATATAAAACTTAAGCAAAGCTCCAAGCTGGTTTCTAAGAAGCCAGTTATAACAACTTTCTCCAGTAATCTTACCAAAGGACAGTCGTTTGAACCAGTCTAGAGGTTCTAGGATGGTGTCTATGGCATTGACGATTTGAACTTCATGAAAGGGGCTTAAAATCTCTAGCAAGGAATCCCCGGCCGATTTATGTCCGCCACCGCCGTCGCAGGTCAATACAAGAATTTTTGCTTTCATAACTTGGTATTTATCTGAAATAGTAATTTTTAGTAAAACAAGTTCATTTTTTAATAAGAAATTGTCATGTTGAAATAAAACGAATTGTGCCCAATGGGAACATTCACCGCTTTACAAAGAGAGATTCCCCAATCGGCTCGGAGCATAAAATTTTGCCAAAGCATGAGTTCCGCTCCAAGGCCAGAGCCAATCATAGTTGCATTGGCTTCGATTGTTTGTACCTTATGATTATTGACCGCTCTCGCGGTGTCCAAGAAAGCGCGGACGATGAAATCCCAGTCAGCTCTACCGCCGATATATTCGGGAGCAGCTCGAAACAGGCGGCCAAACAGTTTTCTTGTTGGATGAGGATTAGGCTTAAAAAGAGGGGGGAGATGGAAAAGATATTCTGCTCTTCCTATAACGACATTGTCTCCAGAGTCAAGAGCCTGTGGATAACCGCGCACTGTGTTAAATCCCCCTACGACGAATTTAAGCTGAGGAATAAGACGGTAACTGAAAGCATATTGTCCTTGAAAGAGAAAAGCAAATTCGTGCGCAGGAATAGGTGGAGCTATATAAAAACTAGCAAAGAGATTGGCATTGAGAATACACCAACTCTTGCTCGGGTTGATACGGCCGAGGTCTTCTAGATTATCGCGATTAGAGGCTAAAAAGCCATTGGGACTACCTTGTGCTTCTGCTGTAGCCCAGATACGCCACAAGGATTGCAATTGTTCAAAATGTAAAGCAAGCGTAGGTTCAACAAATTGGGACTGCCCGTGACCCTGCAAGCTATTGAGTTCGTTATGAACATGGATATTGAAGTATCTAAACCCTTCGACTAAATCGATAAAAAAATCTCTTCTCTGAAAGATGTTTTGGTTAAAGGTCAACGCCAAAATTCCTTGGGTACCCGTAAAGGCTTTGCCTTGAAACCCCAATTCCGAAGCCGCATAGCGGTTGAACATAGAGAAGATCTTCCAACGCAGTTTACGTGCACTTAAAAAAGGACGGTCATAGGAAGCGGCTACAGTGAAGAAGGATTCGAAGGTATCCGTTGTCCAGTCCAGGCGTAAGATATCGTCAACACCAGTGAATTGTGTATGGACAAACCCCAATGTTTCTTCCCAGCGACCCGTTTCTTCTGTACCAGTATTGGTGACATCGAGATATAGACGCCAAGGTTTGTTTTCTGTGACAAGGAAATCTAACCCCACCTTATTTTCTTGATAAAGAGAGTACACTCGGGTGTCTATTCTTCGATTCGGGTGACGGTTAAGAAAGTACGTATATTCGTCGAGTTCATCTTTTGAAAAAAGGTCAGCTTCGGCGGCGTTGCCGCTTAGGGCAGGTTGGAGTGGAGATCCAGCTAATATATAATCCAGGTTACGATCCGCATTCCTTTCCCCTTCGATATTATCTCTATCCAAGCGAATTGTGCCCATTTCACCAACAACAGCCAAGCGAATGAGTAATGTGAGACTCTGAGTTCCTCTAGGGCGTAGGTCTTTGCCCTCTGCATCGATTTCATCCGGCATCACTTGGATGACAACTCCGCTCAGTCCATGGTGGTTTAGATAACGGACTAGAGTCAAACAGATGGTTTGCAAGGCGCTTCGATGAAAGCAAGCAGGTTTGTCATATTGAGCAACTTCTGAAAGAGTAACGACGGTAATGTCACTTCCAGGGAGGGGTGCGCGAAATCCACTGGGTCCAGAAGTGAGTTGAATAGGCACTTGTAATAATTTAGAAATAGGCACTTGGCGAGCATGTGGCGTATCATAGACGACGATAAAGTTGTCTATGGAATAGCAACCGCTTGCTTCCTCATAAAGAGCAATGCTCCCCGATGTCTCTAGTGCAAAAATGGACAAAGGGGTGAACGCAATTGCTGAAGTGAGAAAAAGCCTCACTGAGCCCAACTTATCACCTCATTAAAACTTGCATCATGCAACAAAATTTTCAAAAAGCAAGAATTTCCATCACTTGTTAAATAATTTCTCGTCATTTAAGAGGAAGATAAAGAGTAAGCTGTATGGAGCATTCCATATATTTTAAATACGGGTTACTCAAAAGGAATGCGATGATTGAGGGAAAGATCCGTTTTCTTCTCTTAAGTGGTGTGATGTATTGTGTTAGTTGGCCGCTGACGTTATTTGCATTGCCTTCAGGAGAGCAGCCCGTCCATGGTGAGGTGCATTTTGAGCGTCATGAGGGGCAATTAAAGATCCATGCCTCTGACGGCAGCATTGTCAATTATAAGAACTTTGATGTAGCTCGCCACGAAAGCATCGAATTTATCCAACCAAACGCATCGGCTCGTATTCTTAATCGTATTCAAGGTTCATCTCCCTCGCAGATTGATGGAAAACTACGAGCCAATGGCCGCGTTTATCTCATGAATCCAGCTGGCATTATCTTTGGACCCCACGCCATTGTCCAAGTAGGTGGATTATTTGCTGCTGCTGCACATGTAAAGGACGAAGATTTTCTGCTAAAGCGCGACCATATTTTCAACGTCAAAGGGGACGTGATCAATCAGGGAATGCTTAAAGCGGATGCGATCCATCTGATCGGAAACAAAGTAGATAATCAGGGTGTGATCGATGCGCCGCACGGATTAGTGACCTTATTGAGTGGCCATACTGTGATGATCGGAGAAGAGAATGGGCATTGTTTTGTAGCCGTTGATCGAGAGGCCTCTCCTTTGGGGGGAATCACTGCGACCGATCTCATCGGACTTGCCATCAACCATACAGGGAAAATCACGGCAAAAGAAGTGCATGTTGAAGGGGGAGACCAAAGCACCCTACATGTAAGTGGAGCGATAGATGTTCATGGTGAGCAAGGCGGAACTGTCCGTATTCTTGGGGACGCCATCACTTTACAGACACTTGATATCGATGCGACAGGTCAAATAGCCGGGGGTACAGTTCTTGTTGGAGGAGACTATCAAGGGGGAGGAGACCTTCGTAAAGCACAATTGACTTGGGCGGATGAAGATGTTCACATCGACGCGAGTGCATTGCGGTATGGAAACGGAGGGAAAGTCATTCTATGGTCCGAGGGTTCAACGCTCTTTGACGGGTATATTCGATCCCGTGGCGGGCTTGAAGGTGGCGATGGAGGCTTGATCGAAACCTCTGGAAAAATGGGTTTAGGATGCTTACAGGGAAGAGTAGATACTTTAGCACCTTTAGGGAGAGCTGGAGAGTGGTTGCTAGATCCTCTAACCATCACTATTGCGGCTGCAGGGGCTGGAACTCTTATTCAAGCAGCGAATTGTGCTGATGTAGCAACAAATCTCACGATTGCCAATGGCACCATTAACGCAGCCGCTGCTAATGTCACTTTATGCGCCTCTTCGACAATTACTCAGCAACTTGGAGCTCCGATTAATATTGCAACTGCGGGTGTTACACTGACATTCCAATCAAGTGGGGTAACGACATTAAATGACAATATCACAACGAATAATGCGGCCATTAACTTTACCTCGAGTCCTCAGACTAATGTGGTCTTGGGAGGTGATGTCGCTATCGCTTCTGGAGGAGGCGCAATCACTTTCGGAGGGTCGATTACTGGGGCTAGTCAAACTCTTTCTTTGAATTCCTCGGGCTCTGGAGCTATTGACATTCAAGGGGCGGTGACCCTAGGAACCCTATCTATGCCAACAGCAGGAGCTTATCAAATTGCTCTGGAAGGGGGTGGGACCATTACAACGGCTACGACGTTCAATGCTACAGGAGGAGGTGCTGGTGTAGCCTTTGGGAATTCTACTCTCCCCACTCTGACATTCACTGGAGGAGTGACAACGCCGGCACTTACAACGACGAATGTGACAGGAACTGTACAGACAGTGGGCACATCTACTATGACCTTAGGATCAGTTGCTGTACAAGCAAGTGGAGCCACTCTTCAAGTGGGAACAGGAGCTTTGACTGCAGGTGATATTACGTTAACGGGACCACTGAGTTTGGTATCTTCTGGGGGCCCCATCACTACTGTGGCAGTGCTAAGTAGTCCTGTGCTCACTTTCCCATTAACGATCAACGTTTCTCCCATTTCAACGGGGGTTGTACAGATTAATGGCGCTTGTAACGTAAGTACAATCAATCACACCAATAGTTACTCGACTCTGTTTGGAAATACAGTAACAGCTACAACTGTGAACTTGACTAACGCTGCTACTTTTGTGGAGTTTGGTGGTAGCGTAGCGATCACAACTTTGAATACATCTGTCCAGCCTTACCAGGTGATTTTTGAGACTGGTGGAACTGTGACAACAGCTACGACATTTGTCAATACAGGTGGTGTGCAATTTGGAAATACTTCTTTAGCTTCAATCACATTCACAGGTGGTGTGAATACCAATCAAACTAGTGTGACAACCAGTACCTTTGGAGTTGTTAGTACGACAGGAACTTCTATGACACTAGGGCCGGTCATCCTGCTTGGCAATACCACAATGAATACGTCAAGTGGGGCTTTAACTTTTAATAGTACCCTTACAGGAGCTCACAATCTGACAGTAAATACAGGGACAACCGCTCCTGTATTTACCGGAGCAGTAAGCATTGGGGACGTAGTGGGTAATACCTCTCTTATCATCAATACGACAGGAACGAATACTGTGTTTTCGAGTACCCTTACTACTGTAGGGGGAGTAACGTCCAATAATAACTTGGTGTTTAACAACAACGTCTCTGTCGGTGGAGCCATCAGTATTCCTTCTCTGACGACAAACGTAGTTCCAACCTCTGCGTATAACGTGGCCTTTTTAGGAGGAGGAACAATCACAGCCTTAACCAATTTTTATAATGTTGGGACTGTTACCTTTGGCAGCGCTACGCTCCCTACTCTGAACTTTACCAACGGAGTCAGCACCGTATCTGGGCCAACAATGACGTATGTTCAAGGTACAGTGAATGTTACAGTAGCAAGTGCTCCTTTGAGTTTTGGTGCTACAACGTTTAGTGCTGGAAATTCAACCCTGACGACAAATAATGGGGTGATGATTCTAGGAAATGTGACCTTGACGGGCAATGCTACGCTGCAGACACAAGGTGCCAATTTAACAATGGGGAACGTCAGTGGAGCTGGAAATCTTACGACAAATACCGGCACAACGGGCACCACGACAATAGCTTCGTTAAACTGTAATACCTTCACTCCGTCGAATAGTTTATCAGTAACTATTACAGGAACAACGACAGCCGCCACAGTAAACCTTGGAGCTATGGCTGCTGGACAGTCTGTTGTCTTTAATGGTCTTGTGAATATCTCTACAGCGTTGATTACTGCTCCAGTGGCATATTCTGTGACATTTAATGCTGGAGGAACGGTCACTCCATTCACAAATTTTTTCAATACGGGCGGTCTGAACTTAGGTAACAGCACATCGTCTTCCATAACATTTACCAACGGGGTGAACACATTCTTCCCAGGAGTTGTGACGAATACCGCAGGGGTGATTCGGACTGTATCTGGGAATATGACACTGGGTGTTCTCAACTTAGTCGATCGTACGATGTTACAAACGACAGGCAATAACATTACTTTCAATGGAGTTGTCAATGGCAACTACCAGCTATACGTCAGTGCACCAGGGGGAATTGTTACTTTTAATGCGGTGGTAGGAGGAACGACTCCAGTGAGTGTATTGGATGTATTGGCATCGAGTATTGTGATCAACGCCAATATGACAGCTCAAGGAGGGACGTTAATCTACAATGGACCTGTGACGTTAGGAGTGGATACAATTCTCACAGATACTGGAAATACAGGAATTTTCTTTTTAAGCACGATCAATGGAGCCTTTAAACTCACCTTAAATGCTCATGCAGATGTTTCCGTTACAGGAGTAGTTGGTGGGACAACGCCACTCGAAAGGCTAACTGTAACAGCTGGTGGATCGACAACTTTCTCTAGTAATGTAAGCACTTCTGGGGGGGCTGGATTAGATGCAGGAAATATTACGGTCACATCAGGGGGGGCTGTCACCTGTAGTGGAACTTTATTTGCTCGTGGAGGAACGGCTGTAGGCAATGGTTTTAATGGGGGAAATGTCACGATCACCTCATCTGGGAGTTCAGTCACAGTTACAAGCATTGATGTTTCTGGTAGTGATGGAGTCGGATTTTTCGGTGGAAATTCTGGAAATATCACTTTGCAGCCAGCTTCGGGATATAGTCAGACTGGACTCGGGAATTTACCCCAGGGGACATTAGGCATTTATGGAACACTGACTGCTCTTGGAGGTGGTGGCTCTTCAAGTGGAACTTCTGGAAACATTTCATTGTCCGCAGCTGGCCGATCGACAACCATGTCTGTGGCAACCATATTTGGCAATCCTGCAGGAAGTGATTTAACGATTCAAGGCGCTAATTTGACAATAGGGCAGAATGAGGCTATGACAGTGCTTGGGAATGCACTATTCAATATTGGACAAACAGCCACCGTAGGAGATATCGTTGCACTAAACAATCTTACGATCAATGCGGGCACGTTACAGCTCTTAAGACATGAACCTGGTCAGATCTTAAATTTTCAGGGTATTCTTTATACCAACCATCGAGTCCACTTAATTTCTCGAGGTACTCAGGTCAATGCCTCTATTGTCGATGTGGGTTCAGGTCCAAGTTCGGCTATCCTTACCTTAAACGGTCTATCTAGTTCATTCTTCCGTACATTATTGTTCTATGGAAGTACTGTCCTGAATTTTGATGGGGAAGTACCAGTATCTGGCATCATCGACTATGTATTACCAGCAGATACGACTTGGGACACCGTACCACTGCCTAGTGAGCAGATTTCCTGGAAACAGATTTTGGCCGAAAGGATCAACAGAACAGCTCGATGCATGCCGGATCTTAAAGAATTGTGGGCATGGGTAGAAGGAGCATCCGAAGATCTGCATCCCATGGATATAGCGATTGCGGATTATATCATGACAAAAGGGCATGAACAGCAGATCTTTAGCTTAGATGACTTTGCATACTTTCTAGGGACGTATCAAGGGAATGATCGTGCTCGACAATATCTTGCCAAAGTGAGGTATCTTTTAGATAAAGTGCGCAATGAACCAAAGCTCGGGCTGGCCTCTTCTTTTAGAGAAAAAATACAGAGATTCCTCCTCCTTAAAAAGGAAGAAAAAGCACAGACGTGCTCTAGAATTTCTCCTTCAGCAGCCTATTATTTTCAAGAAGATGTGACGGAATTTACACGTCCTAATGGACTAACTCAAGATCAGTGGGTTGAACTATTAGGATTTCAATAAAAAGTTCAATCACTCTGATCTTACGAAGGATTTGGGTATTGCGAGGCAAATGTTTGCAGGTCGCTTAAGGTTGTATGGACGTTTTCTGGATAACTTCCAAACATTTCCGAAATCATGGATTGCATAGAGGCATCTCCACCGGCGGCTGCGGAGGCAAGACTACCTGAACCCATGGGAGCTTGAAGATCTAACATAATATTTTGTACTTGACTGACCATAGCTTCATCGGATTGAGCTGTGCTCTGTTTTAATATAGGAAGATCAACGTTTTGTAATTGATTGATATATGTACAGAGATTATGGATAGCACTGGGATCTCCAGTAGGTCCACAGGTTTGAAGATCTTGTAGACTAGACTGTATCTGATAGATATCGCCTACCACATTAGCCTGCTCTGGATCGTAGGGTTGTGGAGAAGAAAAATTGGTTTGGCCAGTCGGAGAATAAGGGGGAATATTCATAAAATATCCTCAATATTGAATCAGAAATAAAAAACCCGGACCAATGTCCGGGTAAGTACTAGACTTTATGATTATCTAAAAGAAGAACCAGAAGCAGGATACTGCTGTGCGAAAGCATTCAGGTCAGTATTTAAGTCAGTGATGTTTGATAGGTTATATTTAGTATTGCAGAAGCTATTTACCGCATTTCCTAAATCAGTGGCGTTGGGAGGTGTTTGTGTACAAGCAGCAAGAAGGCTTGTTGAAGGATTGCTATTAGGGATCGTTGCGCTTAAGTCTTGCATGATTCCATTTTGTAATGCTGCACCCATAGCATTGTCGCTCTGAGAAGTAGAGTGGTTTAATTGGTTAGTCATTTTATTCAGGTCTGCAACCGCTGCCTGTAGCTTGCGCAAGTTAGCAGTATCTTCACTAGGGTTAGGATCATTTTGCAATTGTGACATCGCTGACTGAATGTTCTGTACATCCGTTATGGCTTGTTGTTGTGTAGCATCATAACTAGAAGCTGTTTGTTGTGCAGCGGCTAATTGAGCTGCCATATTCTGGTTATTTGTTGGGCCAATTGACATAATAATCTCCATTTTTTTTAAAAGAGGGTTTTTTGGCTAGACCCTGCTATCAACTAACAAGATCAACTCGCCTATAAAAGTAATATTATCTATATTATTTTATTAGTTCAATTGTTTTTGCTATAAAACTGTTTTTTTGCCACGTTTGTTTTTGCTGTAAACTGTTTTATATTTCATTGTATTTTAGTTGGTTATGAGAGTTTTTTATTAGTAGTGTTTTTTTTGATTTATTAAGATTGTGTTATTAAAAAACTACGTTTATTGTGTGTAATTTGATAAAACATTCAATTTTGTTAAAAAGATTCGTGAGAAACGTTATTTGGTTGTCTTGAAATGGTGCGTTTATTGTGTTTTGTAGTTCTGTGTTATTAAAGTAGTATAATGCAGACCTGATATGGCACATGTCATTAAGTGCATTAATTTGTATCTGAGTATGCTCGTCCTTAACGCATTGGATTGAGTTATCTGAAAAATTATTTAATCCCATAGGTTCATGTTTTTAATGTTGGATGTTTTTTATTCGTTTGTGTATTTATGCCATGCGTTTTGCTAATAATTCTGTTTTTTTGTTATTAAGCAAACGTTAGCATGTCGAGTGTTAATTCTTTGTTTTATTTATTGTTGTGTATTTTTTATTTTTTATCAAATGATTGGAAAAAAAAGGAGTCTGGTCTATATCAAAAAAAGAACTCCATAGATATTGGATATGGAGATGTTTAACTTATAACGTACGTGGGATTCCCAATGACAGGATTACAGCCGCTTCTCGAACCTAAATCTGTGGCTATCATTGGTGCTAGCGAGCGAGAGAATAGTCTTGGGCGCACCTTGGTTGCTAACATGGTAGGAGCAAAATTTCATGGGAAGATCTACCCGATCAATCCTAAATCTCCAACCATTTTAGGATTACCCGCGTATTCTAGTGTATTAGACATCCCAGGAGATGTCGATTTGGCAGTGATCGCGACACCGGCTGCCACTGTTCCTGCAATCATTCGAGAGTGTGCTCGCAAGAAGATCCCTTGCACCATCGTCATTTCATCGGGATTTAAAGAGGTAGGAGAAGAGGGGGAAAAACTCGAAGCAGAGGTGCTTTCGATTGCTAAAGAATCTGGGATGAGGATTTTAGGTCCCAATTGTTTGGGATGTATGAATCCACATATTGGATTGAATGCTACATTTGCAGCTGGGTGTGGACTCAAGGGGAATATTGCGTTTATTAGTCAGTCTGGTGCGCTATGCACGGCTGTACTTGATTGGAGTTTTGAGAGAGAACTGGGATTTAGTGCATTTGTCTCCTTAGGATCGATGAGCGATATCGAGTGGGGGGATCTCATCGAATATCTCGGAAATGATCCTAAGACGGATGCTGTGATCATGTATATGGAGACCATTGGTAATGCCGAGACCTTTCTTAAGGCTGTAGCCAAAGTTGCTATGCGTAAACCGCTTTGCGTGATCAAAGCTGGGCGTACGCAAGCTGCAGCTAAAGCGGCAGCTTCTCACACTGGCTCTCTGGCTGGTAGCGATGATGTCTTTAGTGCAGCCATGCGCCAGACGGGGGTTTTACGTGTAGCTACGATTGATGAACTTTCAGAAGTAGCTTTATGGTTGTCTAAACAGCCGATACCTAAGGGATCGCATCTTACAATTGTGACCAATGCTGGGGGCCCGGGAGTACTGGCTACAGATGCAGCAGCATTAGCTGGAGCGGAACTAACAGAGTTGTCTAAGGACGCTATTGCATCCTTAAGCAAGGTATTGCCAGCGGCATGGAGTCATGGCAACCCCATCGATGTTTTAGGGGATGCAGATGCTAAACGGTATGTTGAGGCCATTGCTAAGGCTCTTGAAGAGCCTTCGACGGATGGATTACTCGTGATTTTAACGCCACAGGATATGACAGATTCTACGGGTACGGCTCGAGCTCTTGTTGAGCGAGTCAAACAGTGCAAAAAACCTCTACTTGCCAGCTGGATGGGTGGAGCTACTGTAGCAGAGGGAAAAGAAATTCTTAAAAAAGCGGGTATTCCTCTATTTGATTATCCTGATAATGCGGCCCATGCATTTGCAATGCTTTCTGATCACCACAAACATCTTCAAGTGCTTGCTAAAAGTGAACAAGAGCACCATTCTCTACCTGAAAGCGTTAAAATTGAGCTTGAAAAACAGATACGAGTTGCAAGCCAGTCAGGTGCTAAAATTCTTTCGGAAAGCACTTCTAAAGAAATCTTGCATAGCGCAGGGATTCCTGTTGTTCGGAATCTTCTGGCAACATCTGCAAAAGAAGCTGCCGCGGTAGCGCAAAACATAGGATATCCGGTCGTATTGAAATTACACTCTTCTACGGTTACGCATAAAACAGACGTTGGTGGTGTAAAACTGCACTTAAAAGATGAAGCTGCCGTGTTGAAAGCTTACCAGGAAATTGAAGAATCTGTGACCAAAATGGTGGGTAAAAGCGCTTTTGAGGGTGTTGCCGTGCAACAGATGGTGTCTATGAAGGGGGTAGAAGTGATTCTAGGCTCTAGTGTAGATCCACAATGGGGGCCTGTGATTCTCTTTGGTGCAGGAGGAGAGCTTGTAGAAGTGTACAAAGATCGCTCCTTAGGGCTTCCTCCTTTAAATCGGGTGGTAGCTAGACAAATGATCGAAGACACTAAGATTGTTCAGGTACTTAAAGGGGCACGAGGAAGAAAGCCTGTTTCTATCGATGCATTAGTCGATTTACTGGTCAAATTTTCATTGTTTATCGATGCGTTACCGATGATTGCTGAGTGCGATATTAATCCGTTACTCGTTTCATCGGAGGGTTTTATTGCCCTAGATGCACGGATTGTCCTAAAAGACACCCCCCGCATTTAATGCGGAGGGTGTCTTTAGTTAAAGAGGTGGTTGCGAACCTTGAGTTTTATCTCTTAGAAGCTGTACTAAAACCTGGGTTCGTCGCTTTTGTGGATTATTTTGGCCGCTTTTCAACTCCAAAATTGGGGGCTATATACCTTTGTCGATATTGCCCCCCAATCATTTGGATCGAAAATCGACTGAACCAGGTTTTAGTACAGCTTCACAGTCCCTAAATAGAAAGGGCTGCTGCGGCAGGCTCAGTAGCAAGAGCTCCCGATTTTTGGAGTTCTCGGATATAACAGGGAAAGCAAGTGGGTAAATAACGTTCTTCAGCTCCGAGCTGTACAGTAGGTCCTTCAAGAGTAGCATGTCCATTGAGATGCTTCAGATTCATGATCGATTTCTTATTGCAAAAATGGCAAGTAGCCTTGATTTCTTCGATGGAATCTGCCAATTCCATGAGTCTCAGCGAGCCCTCGAAAAGTCTACCTTTAAAATCTGTACGTAGCCCGTAACAAATCACAGGGATATTTTTTAGTAGGGTAATTGCGCGTAGTTGATCGATAAGGTGTTTAGAGAGAAATTGCGCTTCATCGGCGAGTAAACAACTGATTCCTTCAAAATCGAGATAGAGGAGGTTAGAATCGGGTTGCACGAGGATGTCAGCTTGCATTTCAAGCCCAGCGCGAGATTTAATTTGGTCTTTGCCAAATCTGCTGTCGAGTTCAGGTTTCAATAGGAGGATTTTTTTCCCTTGCTGCCTATAATTGTGAGCTACAGCAACGAGGTTGAGTGTTTTAGCACTGCCTACAGTTCCATAACGAAAATAGAGCTTGGCCATACGGTGCCTCCGATGAAAGATTTGGATAGGCCGAATTCTTTCAGAAAGTGGGGCAAAAGATCAAGCTCGACTTTGTGCATATCAAGCCCGCGTCAAGGACTTGTATTTAAAATGGGCTGGAAAGAATTAATAAAGGCAAAACCAGTTTCTTCAGCCTGCGTATCTAAAGCTTGGCTAAACTCTACTTTGAAGAGCTTGCCATTACTTAATAGAATAAGGCGGCCTTTGATGTCTGTACCTCCATCTCGGATATGGAAGTTAATCGCGGGATGCTCCCCATGTTTACAGAGTTCTTTTGAAAGAAGTTTTGCGCCAAAAGGCATATTGCTATCTACGAGGACACTGAGGGCGCCTTTAAGAATGGTACTAGAAGCGAAGAACTGCCATTTTTTTGGCAATTCTAAGGAGCTGACAGAATAGGTGACTTTGTCTCTGTCATCACTCTTGACCTCTTGGTAATCTAGAGTGCGTCTGACTTGTGGAATCTCCAATTGCTTCTGCTCGATCATGGGTTTGTGTGGAAACTCGACGACAAAATCGTTTTCCGATGATGTATATTGTACCCACCCTGAGTTTGTGACTTGTTTTCCAAACTCTTGTGGAAATTGTAAGATGGCCTTTCCAAACATTGCTGCAATGACCACAATGCAGCTGATGGCAAAACGTGTGATGAGGTTGGGTAAGGTTTTTTTGCAGTGGGGCCACTCGGTTTTAAGTCCTTTATCTAAGAAAAAAGTGATACGCAGAGCTTCTATCCAAGAAATGGACCCTTGGTTTTTTTTAGGCGCAATACCGAATAACGCATAGCCAGGGGTTTTCCCCCAGGTTTTTAAAAGGATTACTTCTACAAAAAAAGAGGCTGCTAGAACGGTGAGATAGAATTCAGAGTTGTCGAGTTCTAGTGGTGTAAGAAGTGTTATTGATATTAATAGCAAAAAGCAAAAAGCAAAATCAAATAATTTAGAGAATATTCTCTTTAGTGTCATTGTTTTGTTTATCATAGTGGCTAGCATACTATCATCGTTTGGTGTTTTTTACAATTAAATGCGTTTCTTGTTATATATAATATTGTTTTTTATCTGGCTAAATTCAATTCATCTAAGAGCAGGTTGTTGTTTTTTTAAAAATAGTTGTTTGAATTATGACATGGCCGCATCTCTAAAAGAGGTGGGGAAAAACTAAAAAACATATTTAACAGTGGGCGGATCTCAAGAAAATAGGAAGGATTCAGAGTCGAATGATTATCGCGCAAGAAGGTGTCAGTTTTGGAGAGCGGAAGATTAAAATATCTTGTACTATAACAAAGGGTATCGGGCTCAACGCCTGGCTTCTATGGGGTGGTTTTTTTTTTATTCTTATTGGAAAATTTTGATGTTTTAAATACGGAATAGTGACGACGTTTTTTTGAAGCGGCTCTCGCTCTTTTTTTCCGTGCCTGAACTGCACCTTTTGCCATGGAACACTCCTTAAAAAAGATAGGTAAACTGGGAACTGTGGGATCGTGCAGGAGTGTAAGCTGTTTTTATTCCAAAATCCATGAAATTTTGTCTGAATCACCCATAATCTCAACGGATTAAAATATTGGTTTTTAATAAAAATAAACATCTTTAGTTTAATTATTTTTTTTGCTAATTTCTTTTGTCTAAGGTTTTTTAAAATAACTTGTATGAGTAAAAACAGAAGGTTGGTAGGGGCTATTTTACTAATAGCTGGAACGACTATAGGCGCTGGGATGTTGGCTTTACCAGTGATCACTGCTTCCGCAGGTTTTTTTCCATCGTTAGGTTTATTAGTGGTCACTTGGCTTGTGATGCTTTGCTCTGCATTTTTTTTCCTAGATGTCAATTTAGCTGTGAGAGGGGAGCCAAACCTCATTTCTATGGCGGGGCGTACTTTAGGAAAATTTGGAAAAGTGGTGACATGGGTTTTATATCTTCTTTTGCTCTATTCGCTCACTGCAGCTTATATAGCAGCCAGCGCCATGTTGTTTAAGCAAGCAATTTTTTTTGTGACAGGATGTGAGATTCCCAATGTATTGGCACAGTTTATTCTGCCTGTCGTATTTGCTGGGGTCATTTATTTAGGGATTGTTGGAATTGATTGGATCAACCGTGTTCTAATGCTTGGGTTAGTTGTAGCTTATGCATTGCTTGTAATTTTTGCTCCACCATATGTCCAACCGCATTTTTTTTCCCATGTAGACTTTTCCGCGCTTAAAATCGCCGTGACGGTAGTGTTTACTTCTTTTGGTTTTCATATCGTGATACCGAGCCTTACAACCTATTTAGAGCATGATAAAAAATATCTTAGAAAAGCCATTTGGATAGGGGCAAGTATTCCTCTTGGTGTCTATGTTTTATGGCAAGTGATTGTGCTTGGCTCTGTACCTTTAGAATCTTTAGAACTAGCTTGGTCAAGAGGAGAAGCAGCAACAGTACCGCTTGCAGCGATTCTTCAAAATCATGTCATAGCAATAGCAGCACAATTGTTTTCTTTTTTTGCCATAGTCACATCATTCATGGGAGTTTCTTTAAGCCTTTCTGATTTTCTTACCGACGGGCTTAAGCTTAAAAAAAGTTGGGAGGGGCGTTTGATTGCAATTGCATGTACCTTTGCCCCTCCACTTTTCTTTCTTTTTACCTATGAAAAGGGGTTTTATCTAGCTCTTAATCATGCAGGAGCTCTTGTGGCGCTGTTGCTCGGGGTCTTACCGGCTTCTATGGCATGGACGCTCAAAGAACATCGTTTTTATAAAACAGTTTGGGGAAGAACTGTTTTGATGAGCATCATGGGGATTTCATTATCTGTGTTGGTTTTTGATCTACTGAGTTAGCCATTGGAGAGAGTTCAAGAACTCATGGAAAGAGTTTTTAACGATGACCACCGCCTCCTTCCCCGTGGTCATGGTCGCCATGGTGACCATCATAATGATAGTGTTCATGGCCATCATAATAGTGATTCCTATGCCAGTCATCGAAGTCGTCCTCGTTATCAAACCAAATACCGTTATACAATCCAGGGCCAACCCAAATCACGGTGTTTTCTTCAACAGTGGTGTCGTCGTCTTGATCGTATTCTTGTGTGGTATTAGCAGAAAGCATCGAATTCCAACCCATTAGGCAAATAGCACTCACTACGATCTGTAAACGGCAACACATTGGGCTCCTTGAGGTTCCATTAACGGCCTCTATATTGGTGATATATAGTAGGTGCTATTTTCTTAAAACAGGGTAGTTTATGCTCTGTGATTTACCTTAAATGCGCCTGTAAGAGCCCCCTAATAGATAGGTTGCAAAGATCTTGGTTATGGTTGTGTTTTTATTAAATTTTTTTTTAAATTACTCAGGCAAAGCTGTTTCTGATAGAATAGTTTCTTTGGGAAAAAGGATGCCGCTCTAGACTAGGGGCGTGTGTAAAGACTACAAATTTCACTGCCCGAAAACATAGAATGAGGGGGAAGAGTTTCCTCTAATTCTTAAGGGTAGATATCCATCGAGTGATACGTGACGATAACACTACGGCAAATCCTTGCCATTCGTGAGCAAGAATATCTTCGAATTTCCAAGCAAGCTACAGTTCCGCAATCTCCTGAGCACGTATCTTTCCATTCAGTGCAGTCCTCCATTGGAACTCCAGGAACTGTAGAGGTCGCTGTTTCTTCGAAAGAAAAATTCTGGCAGAGCACGCTACTTCATGCGGAAACTGAACTCAGAATTGTGCGTGTCATATCCCATCTTTTGCCTTCATCAAAACAATTAGAGGAAAACAAAGCACAATTATCTAGGTTGCAGCTAGTCCATAAACAGAGCGGACTGTTTCTTCTTAAAAAAAACAAGCAAATCTCACAGTCTGAAGAAGGGGCTTTGGAAGGTGCGCGATATCAACGACTCGATGAGATTTTACGAGAGCATTATATATTATTGCAGGGAGAATCTCAGATAAAAATCGCGGAAATATTGAAAAATCCCACATGGGGTCCTTCTTGGAAACGAAAAATAGCAGCTGAGGAAAGGTGGTCTGCCTGTGTAGAGGATGCTAAAAAGCAATTAGCTAAAATTCAAAAAAATGAAGGCTGTGCACGGGGAGAATGTGTAGATCGGTCGTCAATGACATCAACGGACTTTAAATACCTCGAAGATTTGCAGCTCGGTATCAAGGAGTTTTTGGGATCATTTCAAGAAACGTTTCGGTCGATAGAAAAGACACGCTTGGAAACAAGGGAAGTTCTAGAAAAAAAAGCCACAACCCTAGAAGGCTTAAATGCTGACCGTACGAAATATGCCCCTGAGACGATGTTTTTTCGAGCTCTAACTACTAGAGTAAGGAAAGTAACAGCTGAAATAGAATCACTAAAACTAGAACTCATTAAATTAGAAGAAGAACGTGTGAACTCTACAGAGGACTTGCACTTACTAGAGGAGTTTTTTCAACAATTACTCTTGGATCAGGGTTTCTTGGTTTGAATAGAATGGGTGCATTTCTAGCATAGGTCTAAGGAGTCGATATGCGAGCTGTTTTCGTAGATGCAGGGACTTTCGGAGAAGGGTGCTCTTTTGACATCCTAGAAAAACTACCACTAGAATGGCGTTTTTTTGATAAGAGTGCTCCAGAAGAGATTGTTGAACATACGAAAGATGCAGAGATTGCCCTGACAAATAAGGCTGTATTTAGCAAAGAGATCATACGAGCTTTACCGCGACTAAAAATGATTTGTGTTACGGCCACTGGAGTAGATTGTGTCGATCTTGCTGCAGCCAGGGAAGCTGATATTGTTGTTTGTAATGTAACGGACTATTCTAAAGGAACTGTTACTCAGCTGACCATTCTTTTTTTATTGGCACTTGCGAACAGTTTTTATTCCTATATTGAAGATGTGAAAAAGGGCTGTTGGCAAAAACAATCCCAATTTTGCTTTCTCAATTACCCAATCAAAGAGGTCAGAGGTAAAACATTGGGTATCCTAGGATATGGAAACTTGGGGCAAGAGGTGGAACGGGTAGCAGTTGCCTTAGGGATGCAAGTGTTGGTCGTGGAACGTAAATCTGGTAAACACCCAATTCCAGGGGCTCTCTCTCTTCAAGAGGTGCTTAAGCGTTCTGACTTTTTTACAATTCATACACCCCTTACTCCTGAAACAAAGAATCTCATCGGTAAGGAAGAACTTGGTCTGATGAAAAAAACAGCATATGTCATCAATGTCTCTCGAGGTGGAATTATCGACGAAGAGGCTTTAGTCGAGGCTTTGAGAAATCATGAGATTGCTGGAGCTGCTCTTGACGTACTCACAAAAGAACCACCTTTACCTAATCATCCCCTACTAGACCCCTCTATTCCAAACCTTCTTCTTACGCCTCATATAGGTTGGGCAAGCTCTGAGGCTCGGCTGACCATTCTGGAAATCACCAGGGATAATGTCCAAGCGTATCTAGAGGGTACGCCTAAAAACCAAGTGACAGTCAAAAGATAATTTCTGAATTAATTTATATCTATTTTTGTAAAATAAATTGTTTATTTACAGTGGATTATTTTGTTTTTATTAATCAGTTTTGTTTGTATAATAAATAGATTGTAAATATGGTATAACATTATGTCTATTAATTATAATAATGAAGTTGCGATTTGTGGTATTACAAGAGAAGAAATTAACACTGCTGGATACCTCCATTGCGGGCATGTATTTGAAAGGGAAGCCATTAAACAGTGGTTGCAAGTAGCTGGGCGCTGTCCATTTTGTCAAAGTTTTTCTTATCCCAATGAAGTTGCTGATTCTAAGGATAGGGCGATACAAAATGTAGCACTTATCCAAACAGGTGCGCTACCAGGAGACTCTCGCATAATTCCCCGGATCATGGCATATATAGCGAGCTTTTTTCCGAAGGAAACAGATGCTGAAAGAGAAGAAAGAGAAGCCGAAGAAGAAATCATAAGAGTAAAATTTTTAGAAGAGCTTGTGAAGGACGAGGAAAGGTACCATCGTAGTAGAGGGGTGGTGGGCCGTTAGAGCTCAAGGGGCTATAGTAAACAGTTTTTTTGACTGCAAGGGTATACTATATTTTACAGAAGATGGGATCGTTCCCATAGTACTCATCCATGGGTTATACCAAACGCAACAAATAACTTCACATTTGAGCTGCGTGAAAGCTGTCGACAAATTGACGATCATAAACAGCATAGTATTAATGCAATACAATGCCGTTTACGATCGCCGATTTTCGGCGCTTTGACGCGGCTCAAATGTGAAGTTATTTGTTGCGTTTGGTATTACATCCATAGCGTTTGCGATAGCATAGAAGTCTGCTTTGGAGATCTCTAAGAGTCCTTTTCGCAATTGCATGCCCCAGTTTTTTCCCTGGGTTAGTTCTAATAGATTGAATAACTCATGGAGAGGGGCATCTTTGGAGGGGGCATATTTCACATCAATTCGAAAGGGATGGAACTCTGGCGTCATCTCGACTTGATAGACTTTTCCTGTTGTGATGGTTCCTAGTGCTGTAAAGCATTGACAAGGCTTATTGCAATACATCGCTATTTTTGGGGAGTAGTAAATAAAACCATCCCCCGCAGATAGGTGTAAAAGAGGAGCTTTCTTACCGTGACAAACTTGAGCAAAGCCGCCTTGTACGCCCCTTTGCACATGTTCTTTTGAAACAATACCTAACCAATAATGCATAACTCCTCCTTGTATCTAGGATGGCGAAACCAGCTTTTGCAAGAGTTCAACGTAGACTTGTATGTCTTGTTTCAATGTTTTAAAAAATTCTCGGTCAACGGTTTCGACAAGTGGTAATGCTCGTTCGATGAGTTTGGCCCCATTGGTGGTTAAGCTCGGAAATTTTGATCGTTCATTATTTTTATGTTGATGTCTTCGAATATACCCCTTTTTCTCAAGAGTCCGTAACACCTGCGATGTCATCGTGATATCAGTTTTACAATGACGAGCTAGTTCTACTTGGGTAATATTATGATCATTACGTGTAAGCCAGCCAACACTAGCCAAAAGGACGAACTGGGAGTGAGTTAGGCCTACAGTTGCAAGGGCGGATTCAATATGCCTTCGCCACTGTGTACTGACTTGCCAAAGTAGAAATCCTGGACTTTGTTCAGGCCCCTCAAAATGGCTAATTGTTTTCCATGCGACTTGTTTCATTAGGAACCAAGTGTATGTAGATGTTCAGCTTGTTTGACCATTGCCAACATTTCTTGTGGAAGATTTTTTTTCATATCTCGACCGATCAGGAAGGCGAATAGATATGCTAGGAGGCCTTTCATCTCTATGCGATGAGTAACATAGGTTTTTCCTTTTGACTCCGTTAAAGAGTGGGTAACGATAATGCGTGTACAAGGAAGTTTTGCCTCATCGACAAATTTTTTCATCGGCTCAACACAGGTCAGCTGAATGTGCACTAATGGTCCGCCTTTAGGCTTTAGAGTCCCGGTTGTTCCTACGACAAAGGGGCCATCGCTTGTGCTGAATTCAATGCCATGATCCCAAGTATTCCAGTGCTTAACATCTTGCCAAATATGCCATATTGCACTAGCTGGGGCTGTTGTTTCAACGGTATGTGTGATGATTAACATGGGTTCTTCTCAGGCTGTTTGTTTGCATATAATATGCATGCATATTAATTGAGTCAAGGCAAGAAATTCGTTGATTAGGGAGATCAAAGTATTTTGGTAAAATAGATCGCTCCACCCCATTCATCAGGATGGACTCCGTGACCATCTGACATGTAGCCTAAAGAAAGCAGGGTAAGGAGAATCCCAGACAAGAGTGATGTATCCGATGATACTCCCCTGTAAAATAGATAAATACACCTCGCGATGTCCCTGTTGTTGTTCGTGGAAATATTGTTCAAAGAGGGCCAGCGGCTTATTATAAGGTGAACCTGAAAAGGCTTGGAATAGTTTGTGGAGGGTTTCTTTGGTTAGCAGTTGAATCATAGACTTCTCCTTTGGTCTATGGCGGTTATTTGTTGAAAAAGAATAGGAGTGCCAGACATTCGGCGTCCTTTATCTTGAAAGAGACGTTTAAGCGGAACGTCTATAGTCAGAAACTCCTCTTTTCCTTCGTGACTGCGAGCTATTTCTTGCCCATCTGGATCATAAATACTGCTATGTCCTGGGCAGACCTTTTCTCCATCATCAGCCCATACCCAATCAGCAGCAACTAACCAGCAACGATTTTCATGAGTACGGGCAACGAATTGACTATAGTAAGGTGGACGTTTGGCATACGAGTGCTGCAACGGAACTGTGTTACACATAGGACAGAAGAGTATTGTAGCTCCCTGCATCGCAAGAAGGCGCGCAGGTTCGAAGTAATTAGAATCTAAGCAGACGAGGATGCCGAACAAAACGCCTTTACTCGATAGGCATGAAAAGGTAGTTCCAGGTGTAAAGTAATTATGATAGAGGTAGTGTTTTCTTTGAATGCCTAGAAGAGTTCCTTTTTCAATGGTAGCTACCGAATCGAAGAGATTGCTTCCAGAGAGCTCATTAAAACCTAGGATGACAGTAACGCGATACTGACTGATTTCGGAAAGAAATGTTTTAAAGATATCGCTGTGTACTTCCAAGCTTGTTTTTCTAGCCATCGATTCTTGAGCATAGTAACCAGTCAAAAAGCCTTCAGGAAAACAGATGAAATCGATGTTCTCTGTATCTGCTTTTTGCAGCGCACGATGTATTTGTTCTTTTCTAGGCTCAAAGGTGGTTTTTGGGGTTCCCTGATAAGCTGCAACTCGAATCATAGCGCTCCTAAGCAGTTCTTTTGAGGTGGTTCTCAAGGCTCAATGATAATATCGAGATAATCTAATAAAGCCAGTACGTCAGGTCTTGAAAATTTTGCTTTTGTGAGCTTATTTGTTAGGGGATTGATGGAATAGTTGATTGCGCTCACAAAATTAGCCTTACTGAGGTTTGTGTTGTGAAAAGAGCTCCTGAGCAGATCGGCCCCCGCAAAATCAGCAGCTGTGAGATTGGTTTCTGTGAAATGCGTATCTCGAATAGTACAATCACGGAACAGTGTGTTTTTTAAGTCGAGGTCTGAAAAATTAGAGGTATCAATTAAGCATTTTTTGAATGTTACCTTTAGAAACGTCTTATCACATTTTGAGAAATTGACACCAACGAGTTTACACTGTTCAAATTCCACGTCTTGCAGCCGACAACCGGTGAGTTTAGTGAGACTCAAATTGCATCCAATCAGCTTGCACTCTAGAAATCGTGAGCTGGTACAGTCACTGTGACTAAAATCACATTGCTCAAATAGTACATGTGAGAACAGTTTGTGTTTGAGATCAAGTCCAGAGCACGATTCTTTTTTAAAGGTAGAATGCTCAAACTCTGTTTTCGATGAGAAAGCGGTCACAGTTTAATCCAAGATTTTCATTAGTTTGAGACATATCGTCTCATGTGGGGGGCTATTCGTTAGTCAACAACGTGGGAACAAAGTGTGCTACCATAATCGACTATAATCTGAATCTTAGATTTCTTTCCTCTCAATCTGAGCGCAAAGGTGCATAGTCATTGGGCTGAGTACGTATCGTTTTTGTAGCAAGAAATGGTATTCGTAGGAGCATTTGCTCGACAAATGGAGAAATAGTTGTTGTGCATAGCTGTTTAGGATCGATCCAGAAGTAATCCATTTCTGGTGTTGCACGCTGCAGAGGTGAAAGGTCATTGATCAGATATATCAAACCTATTTGATGAAGAACGAAGGGATTGCCATTCTCGTGCAATCCTTCCGTAGTGGCTGTTAGGTTGTCTAATAATTGCATTGAATCAAATGTCATCCCCACTTCTTCTAGAAATTCTCTACGTAGCGCTTCTTCGACAGTTTCTTTAGCTTCGATACCTCCACCAGGGAGATCAAATTTTCCTACATGCAAACCTGTTCGTTGTTTGACTAGGAGTAATTTTTCTTCTTGTAAGGCGATGCCATAGACGCCAGTTCGAATCACAGTGGATTGTAGAACAGGGGGAGAATCCATCTTGGCTAAGAGAAGGTCATCAGGAGCTTTTAGCACACAGGATTCATGGATTTGAGTGAGTACACGTTTTTGCTCTGCCCAAACAAGTCGCTGTTTAGCCTCTTCAAAAGATAGCCATACAAAAGCATCATGCTCACTTGGAGCAAGCCGGACATCCATGGTGTCTACAAAAGCGATGAATACAGGGACGAAGGTGATTTTGTCTTGGGATTGCATATAAAAAGTTTCGACAGCATCTGCACAGTAGAGTTTGGTAGGTGTAAGAGAAGTTTCTTCTTGAATTTCTCTCAGAGCTGCTTGTGCAGCGGTTTCCCCGTCCAGGATGCCGCCGGTCACCATTTGCCATGTTCCAGGTAAATAGCTCCCACAGCGTCTGATGAGTAGATACAGAGGACCGTCGGAGGTTTGGCGGATCACATATGCAGAAATACAATGCGGAGCAATAAAAGAGGTCATGAGTGGTTTGTTCCATCTTGTGTAATGGGAAGAGTACTTTGAGACAGCGTTTGAGTGTTTTTTTTCCAGTAGTTTGGAGACAGTAATGCACCTATGGCATTAGCTCCTAGCGTTCCTACATAATGGACTTGGGAGATATTTAGAGCTTCCATGACTCCATAAGCTAGGATGAGATTGGAAACAATATGAGGAAAAGCTTCTTTTCGATCTGCAGGAATGGCATCCAGGGTTCTGATGGCGAGATCATCGAGATTCAATCGGCAATGGATCTCTTTTAAGACTCTGGTTTTATCAAAATGAGTGCTTTGTGGCATTCCCCACAAAGGATTGATTCCAATTCCCAATACAATCACATGAGGGTCATTCAATTTTTGACGAAGTTCGGCAGGTACGTCTTTCATGGTTTCTTTGACGTATTGTATGGCTTGAGTAGCTTGTATCTGTGAAATAGGGTTAGGGCTAAGTGTCTGGGTAATATCCTTGCCCTGGATAGTCAGTAGAGCATTTTTCATGGGGGTTTTCCCGAGCTTTTTTTGATATACAAAGTAGCGGTCACCATGCTTGGTGGTGATTTGAAAACTTCCTCCCCCAAGATCCCAGGAAACTACTTGACTAAGATCGACATCAGTTTCGCTAACAGCACTGATAAATCCCAAGATCCCCTCTTCTTCCTGAGAAACAATTGTCACAGGGACGCCTGTTTCGTTTTTGATCCGTTCTACTAGTATGTTGGCGTTGCTTGCAAGACGAAGTGGTTCCGTGGCAATAGCATGATAAGCCTCTGGATGGAAGAGAGCTGCTTTTTTCATCAATTCTGAGATAGCTGCAACAGTTTTATTTTGAATCTCTGCACTCAATCTCCCATCGAGACTATTCACTAGATCCTCTCGCAATCCAACATAAGCTGTATCCGTGAGCAAAATATTGACAAGTTTATTCGCAGTAAGATCGACATCAGACACTTGCATCTTGATTTGTCCAGAACCGATATCAAAGGCAGCTCTTCGTACGATGGTATGCTGTTGCGTCTCTTCAAGAAGGCCTCTTTTTTTTAGCTCTTCTCTTGTTTGTTCCGCGGACTCAAAGAGGATGGCATCGATGCCAGCTTGAGTAGCTGCTGTGATATTTTCGGGAAGGTCATCGATAAAGACGATATCAGCTGGGGAAAGATGCAATGTCTGCAGCAAGATTTGGTAGGCTTTTGGATCGGGTTTTTCAACGCCTATGTCACAAGAAAGAAGGCAGGGATCAAAGGATTGGTAGAGGCCGAATTCACGAATGAGTTTTGATAGACGTTTATCAATATTGGAAAGAAGTGCTACCTGTATCTGTTTTTCTTTTAGCGTATCCACCAAAGCATACATTTCAGGGTTCACACCGATTGCCTCTTTCAAGACGGCCTTGAATTTTTGGGACCAATCGTTGCTTAAATGCACCTGGTGTCGTTTTGCAAACTCAATCCAGAATTCTTCATCGGTTTTCCCGAGTTTCACAGCTTTTCTTTTTTCAAGATTAGCTTGCTCAAAAGCTGTTTTGGAAAGTTGTAAGGATTCACATAAGAAGTGGACTACAGCTTCTCGGTTGACTTCTTTTGTCATGACCCCGCCAAAATCAAAGACAACAGCTTGGGGTGCAGCAAAGAGCGTTGTGGTTGCCATAAAATATAGTAAAAATTTCTTCATAAGGACTCTCTATCGAAAGTTTCGTGGAAAAAAACCACCAGCTTTGTCCAAGAATCTAAGCTAGCTTGGGCATCAGCGGCTCGGGTTCCCCCCATGGAAAACCAGCGTTTACCTACGGGGTGGTAGTAGATTGGCTCAGGAATGGGTAGATTGGGGATGTTAATCCCATGCCCTGCATGAGGATAATGTAGATGCTGGCAAGGAATGGAAGAATGATTTTTTTCAAGACGATCCAAAATCTGTTCTGCATGGAGATCAGATGGCCACATTTGATCATCTCCGCCCGAGATTAAGAGGATTGGGCAACGGATGTTTTCAACGGGAATCGCAGCTGCTGTGAAGGCATCTATTTGCTGCATCCCGTCGATGAAATACTGGCGAAGTGTCGCTGGGTGCATGGAATCTTGACCCTTTCCATCACTGAAATCAGCTTGTGGGACAGGAGCAAAAGGTAGGATGGGTTTTCCATGGTATACCCAAGTATTCACGGGAGTTTCTCCTAAACCACTGTAGACAACGCTACTAGGGACTACAGCGACAATGGCCTGTACCGAGTCAGGAAAAAAAGATCCTAGAATGCATGCGAGTTCAGCTCCTCTTGAAACTCCATACAAGCCGATACGAGAAGCGTCGACAAGAGATTGTTGTTTAAGCCAGGTGAATGCCGTTTTAAAATACTCCAGAGGAATATCGGCCAAGTTGGAAGGAAGCCCTTCGACTCCAAAATAGCCAAGGGCTAATACGGCGAACCCATTGGAGGCTAGAAGTTTTGCTCGATTTTCTCCAAGACCACCGTTGGATCCACTGAGGGTAATGATGACTGGAAGAGGGTGTTCTGATGGTGGAATCAATAAGGTACCGATGATACCGTTTTCTCGAACGTCGATTCTTTGTACATGGGGAGCTTTGAGGTAGTAAGTGAGGGTCTCTTTACCGATGCATTGATCTTCTTGGCGTATCGTGAATTCAACGATGAATTGCTCATCTTTGCATTTAAAGCTGGATAAGGAGTCGTTTGAAATAGGTAGCATAGACCAAAACAACCCCATTGCATCTGTTCCGTTGTAGGAAGATTCAGGAAGAGGAGGTTGTGCTGCAACATCGACTAAGCCATCTACATTTGCTTGAAAGAACGCATGAGAGGCCCACAGTTCTCCTTTTTGATCAATAGCGGTAGCTTGTACTTCGATGATTTGAAGGGGTTTTAGTTGTTCAACTTGGATATGCACTTCTCGATCTATTGTGTTCCCAGAAGGTTGGGTGATCGACACATGGGGTGTTGCTGCTACTAGACAGCAGGCGGTAAATGCGGATTGGATCGCAAACATACTAACCTCACTAAGAGGGGCCCGCTATCATGCCAAGCTTAGAGTTCTCAGTCAATTTTAAGTAATTTATTCTGTTTCTAGAAATGCTATAAAAGGAGACCGGTGATAATATTTTTTGATAAATTCATTTTTTAGAGAAATATATATGCAGATCGACTTGGTTAAGGCTACAAACAAAGACAAAGAAGTGATCCAAAATTTAGGTCGATTTTATGTCTACGACATGTCCAAGTATTGCGGTTTTTTGCCGGGTTGGACAACCCCTGCAAGTGGTTTGTATGAATGCATCGATCTAAGCCGGTATTGGGAGGAGGCTGATCGATATCCTTTTTTGATCAAAGTGGATGGAGAAGTTGGAGGTTTTGCCCTGATAAATAAAGTGGGGAGCACTCCTGATGTGGATTGGAACATGGGAGAATTTTTCATTGTATCTAAATTTCAAGGAAAAGGAATAGGGCGTGAGGTAGCAGAGCGCATATTCAATCAATTTCATGGCACTTGGGAGGTAATGCAAATACCTGAAAATAGAGCGGCGATAGAGTTTTGGAATAACGTCATAGATAATTATACAAACGGCAACTTTCAGAAAACGAATAAGACAGTGATGGAACCTAAACCACATCCCATGAGTGTCCTAAAATTTAAAGCACCGCAAGAAGGGGTTCGCAAATCGGATATCAAACGGATTAGAAAATAGAGTTTTTGCAAAGAATGCAGATATTTGGATCCAATGCATTGCTGCTTGAGGCGACATGCATAGATTCAATGCATCTGCCTTTTGACTTAATACCAAACGCAACAAATAACTTCACATTTGAGCCGCGTCAAAGCGCCGAAAATCGGCGATCGTAAACGGCATTGTATTGCATTAATACTATGCTGTTTATGATCGTCAATTTGTCG
>Ga0207952_1000411_pt1 | contig 36320 bp, 49 predicted proteins | sample SubbioR12Aug_8Ca_FD_184831 | JGI IMG/M metagenome (GOLD analysis project Ga0207952, IMG submission 184831) | Serpentinite rock and fluid subsurface biosphere microbial communities from McLaughlin Reserve, California, USA - CR12Aug_8Ca (SPAdes) | ecosystem: Environmental > Terrestrial > Deep... | reverse complement strand
GGGTTGCTTACTTAGCAACCCCCTTTTCTGATACCAGCATTGCGATCACACCAGCGACCGCAGCGATAGCACCTCCAACTTGCATCCATTGGTCTTCGGTAAGTCCGAAGAGTCCAACGCCAGCCATCACGCCGGCGATACCGGCCCATGTGCTAGGTTCCTTCAGTCTGTTCAGGATTGCGTTCATTTGATCCTCCTAAGAATCTAAAACACCATATTTGAGATTCTGAGCGACTCTTCTTACCCAACCTCGACCATGATCTGGCCAAGTCGGAGCAGATGTCAGAAACTCCAATCTCGTGGCCAACAATAGCATAATCATGTCTGCCTCGGTATAGGACAAGATTGCTTTCAATGTGACCGGACCTATCACGCCATCTGGCTTCACGTTAACTGCTTTCTGAATTCCTTTCTTGGCGGCGGCCACACCAGAGTTAATGGCGAAATCCAAAAGCTGGAATGCGACACCATCTTCAAAAGAATCAGCTTGAAGTGGGTCTAGATAATCTCTTTTGTATATATCAGCCGCGTCTTGAACACTCAGATTTCGAATGTTCAAGTGTGGATAAGCTGCGGCAGAAACTCCCCATTTCGTGCCTTTCAGCTCGCCTTTTCCGACATGGCCGAGAGTCCAATTTCCTTTGTCTTTGGGATCTAAAGAGAATCCGCCCTCATGGCCAACGATTCTTTTGATCCACATTTCAATCTTGAGCATCGGGTGTTTCATTTTAAAAAGGCAAGTTAAGCCATCCTTTCTCTGTCGCGTATACGGCTGCGGCGAATATCGATGTGATCCCGTACAACAATTTCTTGTTTTCGGTTGCCAAAGCAAGAGCAGTCTTCGCGTCTTTGCGAGCTTCTCTTAGGGCACTTGCGAAAACAATCATCAACACATCTGGAGGTACTTCTTCTCCCGCAATGATTTTATTGATGACTTGATCTAATTCAGACTGATCTCCATTGCTCATTCGCGGCCCCTATAAGATCCATAGGGATACAAAATCCACCGACTTTGTTTCCATTGATGGGATATTTCACCACAAAATACGTCTTTCCATTTAGTGTTTCTGTAAAACAAATACTACGTTTCTGTGATCTTACGTGGCGGCTCTCGATAGCAAAACGGTCACTTACTTCCTGAGGCCAAGATCCTTTCCCGTTATTTCCTACGAAAGATGAGTATGTCTTATTGAACTCTTTTTCGTATGCGGCGTTGATGTAAATAACTGTGTCATCTTCTGCTGTTACCCAAACAGGTATCGGACATTCTTCCGACCATTGTAGAGTGAATCTAGATAATTGATCTTTCGTTTTGAGTGCGAGTTGTCCTATTGCTTCTAGGGCGATATCCAGGCGGTCATATTGTTCTATTTTAGCGGTTCCAAAAAAGCTCATTTCGATGTCCTCAATAGATCAGAGCTGATATGACACAGCCAAAAAAACCACCGACGAAGAAGAAAGCAAGATCTAGTGCGCTGCCAAAACCTAAATCGAATCCCTCGTGTTGGATAATCTCTCTGGCAATCGCCAGAGCCATCATGACGCCCATCGATACCAATATAGGAGCGATAATGCTCATGACCACAACGAAACCAAGACCAACAGCGAAATGAGCAGTTTGATCTATGAGTTGTTTGTTTCTATCGTAGAATGTGTTCATGTGTTTACAGTATACATCTCTGCGTAATCTAGCAATTCTTTCGGCGCACCCCTTTTCTTTGATAGAGCAATAAGTGCTCTTCGAATCATCGTCATCTCATCCGTTACGAGAACATAATCATCGCCGCTTTGCCATAGGTATTCTATTAGCTCCTCTTCTATAGGAGCCGGAACTCCTACAGTCATAGAGTGTTCTTTTTTGGCTCGTGCGAATGCTTCTACCCTATCTCGAAGCTCTTCTATGGTTCCGCGCCAAGCATCTGTACTTATCTTAATCATATATACCTCAAGTCTTGATGAAATATCCAACGACAGCAGAAGGCTGCATAACGCTGAACGTCACTGTACTAGCTCCGCCTGTCGTGCCACTTATAAGAACGGGGTGTGTATGAGTAGACGAACCAACAGGTGCCGGACTTCCAGCACTATCATCTACAGGAAGAGTAGAACTTGGTGTACCAGTAGAAGCAGAGCCACTGAACGTGTGTGTATGAGAATGATTGACAGTCTCGGCTCCACCTGTATTACCTACAGCATTCCCTAATGTTCCGGTTCCACTGCCCCCTTTTCCTACTAGGGTTCTCCGCTGGAAGTTCGGGACACCGAAAGTTGTGGATCCGTCTCCTGATCCCCAAGTCGTGGATACTGCTGTAAACAAATCTGCATAAGTGGTACGTGATACATTCTGGCCATTACACTCTAGATAACCTGTTGGAGTTCCTGTTCCTCCATACGCGATGATTGTCCCAGGCAAAACTTGACTGATGTCAGCGACAATACCAGTCTCATCGAAACTAACCATCTCGGTTAGAGTTCCATTTACCATGATAGAGAGGACCAATTCTCCATCTTCTGTTGTATTCGATACATCTGTAGCTTTCGCGTGAATTCGCGCGTAAATAGTGTCATTGCCGGCATCATCTTTTCCGATGAAATCGATATGACCCAACAAATCGTCGTCTGCCGGAGACTCAGATCGCCGAATGAGATTCAACGTCGGACCAAGAGCAGAACCACTGTCGTTGTTGAACAGACGCATAGAGGGGATATATCCATCTGCGGGAAATACGCAAGCAATGTCTTTTGTGGCTCCTCCAGCCCAGTTCACCAGATTGTTACTGTTACTTGAATAAAGGACTGTTGTTCTCGTTATGGTATCCGGTGTTCCATCTGTGATAGTACCAATACCGATTTCCCAATCCGTGTTATCGGTTATGAGGTAGAGAGTTGTGTTCCCGGTTCCTATCGCCCCAACAAAAGACTGGAATCCAGTAGAAGCGCCATCTAAATCTAGGTTTCCAGTTCCATTAGTGGTCGATGTTTCTTTGACCCGATCTGCTACTACGAACATTAGAGGCGCTCCTCGATACGGTACCGTTGTCTATATATCTGGTATGTCTGATGATTCAAAGGAAGAGATCCGATAACCAACCCGTAGATAGACATTTCTGGATTGAAAGAACCGTTCTCGTCCGGTATAATCAGAACATCTTCGGTTAATCCATTGGCTCTGTCTATCTCGAAAGAGTTGTTGAACATCTCTGCTTGATCCATAAAGGCCAGAGTGAAATCAAGAGAGCGGAATCGAAACGATTGATCTGCGTAAACCTGTCCGCCTTTCGATCTGGTAGTACGTGAGGCATCGTGATAAGTAACACCCCATCCAAACAACATCGCTTTCGATGGTGTCCAAGCTGGACCAAGAAACACGCGCCCCGCACTGATTTTGTCTAACGTTGCATCTGTTAGATCGATGCGCCAGTAGCGTGCTGTGTATTCTGCCGCCAACACACGATAGATATGACGATATCCCGTCTTTAGAATGCTTGACAGAGTTCCAGTATCAACAATCTCTCCGGTAACAGCAGTGTTATCTGAGTTACTTCCTCTTATTCTGATTGTTCCCGCAGGGGTGAGATTCGTACCAAGAACAGCTACACACTCGATTGGATAAGCAGATCCGAGGTCAGCTAGTATGTATGTCGTTGTTATTCCGCCGGCTGATTGCCATTTCACAGCCAATTGAGGGTTTTTCAGATTCGATACAGGAAGTGTAGATACTGCCGATCCGGCTTCGATTATTGCATCGTCGAATCGATTGATCCACGCTAATTTCATATGAATATCACCAATCTGTTTTCATTGAGGTCGTTATCAACATCAATTCCAACTACGCGACCTAGCTTACCATTTTTCAATTCCCATCGCGGATATGTAAGAGACACTACGCTGTTCAATTTGATATCTTGCACAGATTCTTTGGTGATGATTTCATATATGTAGTGCATATCTCCTGTAATCTCTTGAATACGCACAGCTTCGGCGAGCGCATCCACTTGATTATCAAAATAAGATGCTATAGGTTCTGGCTCGTTTGTTATGGCGAATCTGTTCAATACAGCAGAGTCAGAAGCGGTAGCTAATCTGTAGGGTTGCGTAGCGAATTCTCGACGAGCAGAATCGACAGAACCCGCCAAATCAGTTTGAACTGTATAGTTTCTTTGATATCCAACTCTGGTACGCCATACAGGAGGATTACCAACTGTAGAAATATTGCTCCGCACAATTGATATTATCTTGTCTTGATCGAGTGATAATATTGCTGGGTTGATTGGTAGATCGAATCTACCAACCGAGAACACAGCTAGATTACTGAAATATCCAAAAGCTCCGATTCCTTTCAGCAATTCATCCACTACTTCTCGAACTGAGGTGATATTGGTTCCAACCCAGATTCCGACAGCAGCCGTACTCAGCGTGTTCAGTTTATCGAAGGATGTAGATTCCAGCTCTGTAGCCGAATAAGAGCCTTTTGTGAGCATCACTCTTTTCACTATATCGGCCGTCTTCGTGACGTAACCACTCGAGTTGTCGCCTTCTACGTCTGCTGTAACCTCGCCTGATGGAGATCCACCTAACTTGAACATTCCGACAGAGCTATTGTTCTGGTACTCACCGAGACCAGGGGCTACAGAACTCGCTACAGCCGTTAAAAGAACACCTCTGTCATACACGGCTGGAATATCGTTAACGGACCCATCGTGAACTTGATAGATCAAGTTTGCGGCATCTACGAGTATCGCGGGGACATTACGAACAACTCCATAAGCGAGAGGTTTTGGTTTGTCCTCGAGGTTTGTACTTCCCTCGTTTCCTCCTGTTCCATCATAGAGATTCGTCTGGACAGGGGCATCGAGGTTGAATGTTTTGCATCTAACAGTGATGCGGATAACATCTTCTGTGTTATCCACAACATCCATCAACCCGTTGAAAATAGTACCGAATTCAGATGTAGCAAAATCAGTAGCTCCGAGCTTTACAGTAACGCTTCGTCCAATAAAAGAGTTACCAATGAGCATACTATCGAGACCGCCATCTGTGTTATCGAGAAGTATTTCTCCATCAACATCAGTGATGCCGGACATGTATCCTCCGTTCAGAATCGTTCTCACGAATCTCAGAGGCTGGATCACTCGTGGATCATAAAGTGTGTGTTCTGGCGCAATACCGCTACTGCTGATGAAACCGAATTTGCTGAAGTAGAAATTCCCGACCGCCTCTACACCCGAGTCAGATGATCTGAGGGTCGCAAATGGTAACTCGGCGTAGGGAGTATATCCGCGCATTATGAGTCGAGTTTAAACGGACGTAGATGAATCAAAAACTCTCTCTTGGATGTGGGTTGTGTGAGTAGTTGTTGGAATCTTGTTAACCCAGAATCCTCTGCGAAGCCAATCACTGGCTCGAGTGATTGAGATATTGTCATGTCTGATGGCGACAGAACATACACACTCGCCATAGTTGGACTATCTAATGACAGCGACTGGAGCAAATAATCGATATCAATAACTTCATCAATAGTTATCGATAATGCCAAATCAGCGGGAGACAGAATATGATCGTAAACGATCGTAACTGCATCTAGATTAAGTTCTATCTCTAAATCTTTGGCTGTGTTGCTATCTACAATTACTGATTCTAGCGATTGATCTAGAGATAAACTCTGAACAGAAGTGAATTCATGTGCGACAAATATCACAGTTTCAAGAGATTGATTTATCATCAAGTCTTGAACAGACGTGAAAACGTGAACGGCTTTTTCAAATGCTCCGATTGTTGGAGTAGTTGAGCTTCTAGAGGCCCCGATTATGTCTGTAGTTGGAACATTTGCATCTGTTCCACTTCCAATACCAGCAGCAACTAAGACGCTCGCGCCTTTTGGACGAAGATCTCCATTTAGATAATCGACAAAACAATCGTCCCAATCATCAGCTTCTGTAGCTCCTGGAGATATATCTACAGCATTTGTTCCATCCAGATCATCGGATGCGTTGTAATCGATTGTAGGAGATCCAATACCAGGGAATATATCATCGATGTTATCGAACAACACATTGTTTTTGATATCATCTGATTGAGAGCTAGAATTAGTTATACCTCTATTCCAACCATAAATGGTGTTGTTATATATTCTTCCACTCGTTATGTCGTTGTTTACAGAAAGACCATGATAAACGCCAGGAGAGCCTGTACAATATATAATGTTGTTTTCTACAATGGATCCATCTGCGTTAATCTGCACAGCCGCATTAGAAGAAATTAATCCAGTAGTAGCACTAAGAAGTATATTATTTCTCAGAGCAAAAGTAGTGTTCGATGAACTTACACTTACTATGCCTGTATCGCTCGATCCTCTTATGGCTATTTGAACCCCATCCAGTGTCACATAATTATCTAAACATTGGAAAGGCAGAGTTGTACTAGATCCCTCAATAGCATAGAACGAATTACTATAAACTCCAGATGTGTTAAATCCAGTTGGATCTGATCGATTCCCTCGAATTGTGATATTTCTTGTTGCATCTGTTGTAAACCCATTTATAAGCACCGTAGTATCTGGGGTGGAACCACAACACTCAATAATTAACGCCTCGTCGGCTGATACTAAATCTTTTTGTTCTGCTGTTTCTGCTTCCGACAAAGAAGCATAAGCCCGATTCGCTCCCGCTGTTGCGTTTGTAGTTCCGTCTCCACCAGCCGTAGAGGCAGTGTTAACGTATCGAGTGACTGTAGTAGGCATTATCGAGCTCTGTTTCGATCTATAGCTCTACGGACATCCTGGAGGTCCTTACTGAGCTGCGTTTGAAGTTCTTTCAGGGCCGCAAGCTGAAGTTGGGTGGTTTCTCTGATTGTGAAATCTAAATCAACGCCAGATTCATCCGCCAGATTCTGTTGGTTAGATAACACCTGATCAAATGTAGATGTAACGGTACGGAAGAACTCTGCAAACGCAGGGCCGCTTGCGAACACGTCTCGGCCTTGAGCAAGCGCCTCGCTAGCTATGCCCGGTAGTTTAGCGATAGCCGACTGATCGCCACTGAGGGCAGCCTGAGCTATTTGATCAAAGCTAGCTCTTACCGCCGCGAACTTATCCACTGGCGATCCGGGTGACAAAGAACCAAAGTTCGTTGAATCTCTGAATGCTTGTAAAGCATCTATGCTCAATAACGATCGGGCTTGATCTGGAATTGAGTTAATAGCACCTATAATATCGAGTTGCAGACTATTCAGATGGAACAACTCTGCTTTGTTGATATCAGCCAGAGTCAATCCGAGTAAACTTGCATTTGTTCTGAGCGATTGGAAATTAGTGGTCAGCTCTTTGATCTGTTGTCCGAACGGAGTAATGTTCAGAAGCGTATCTGCTAATCCATTAAGGGCCTCTGTCACTGATTTGATTTCTTGAGCCATTTTCAAGAACTGATCAAGAGTAGTTGCTTGGCTGAGCGCTTGTCGAAATTCTTTCGGTACGTTCTGAACGAATTTTGGATCACGCAAGAGCGCCAAAACGCCCTTCTGGAGTAAATCTTGCTCTGACGAGAAGTTGCCGATTACTCTATTGTTGAAACCCTCTCCGAAAAGAGTGAATGGAGATTGCCCATTGAATCTGTCTGAGTTAGCGAATGTTCTGACAGCGAGCAAATTCTGCGCCAAATCGGCTCCAATTAAATCAGCGGCACTAGATAAAGCGTCTTGAAGACCAGATGCTAATTGTCTGGCAAAATCACCACTATCGCCTTTACCGCCTTGGCTCGTCACAGCTCCCGTGCGCGAGTTGACTGTAGCGCCGCCAGTTTGACGAGAGATGCCTCCGCCAAAGAGGCCACCAATTGCAGATCCTAAGAATCCACCGATCGCAGAGCCAACAGGACCACCGAATGCACTGCCGATTAGCGTTCCGGCCGTGCCTCCGATACCACCACCTAATCCACCACCTAGACCAAACAGACTGGCTCCTAATGAGCCAATCGCCCCAAAACCAAGATGACTGAAAGCGTTCCCAATGATCATCTGTCCTGTGTTCCCGAATCCGAGACTGGATGCGATATTGGTGGCGAACAGACCTGCACCTCCAGTATTCAGTCCGTTCAAAAGTCCAGATAAGGAAAAGAGGCTTCCCATACTACCGGACCCTCCTGGGCTGCCCGCTCCTCCTATTCCTCCTACACCAGAACCTGCCGCTCCGCCTCCAGCGGCACTTAAAGCCATGTTCAGTGAGCCCAATGTGGCGGATTGTGTTCCACCGAATCCACCAGTAAAGGCGTTCTTGATTGGGTTAACAATCGCTAATTGAATGAAGAATTGAAGGATTTCACTACCAATAGCTTTCATCACGTTTTTGAAGCTAATGGCCTCATCTTTCCCTCTCAAGAACATCTCGGTGATTGCGCTACCTATTCTATCGAACGAGCGCTCCATCAAGCTACTGAGTTCTTGCATCGCCGATTTCATTTGTTTGATGCGTTCTTTCTGATCAAACGAGCCCTCGGCAGCAACACGAACTCTCTCAAGTTCTGCCGCGAGAGCCGCGCCTTTGATGCCCATTTCCTCTAACCCAGCTACATCAACTTTCAAGAGCTCGTTTATGACGAATAGCTCTTTCTCACTTTTCTCGAGTGCTTTTGCCTGAGCATTTAGGGTTTTAACTTGATCATCTAGGGCTGTTTGAGGTTTACGGATCAAAGCCTCAGCCTTCTTACCATTATTCGCAATCGCTTCGAGTCCTTGAGCAAGCTTCTCATCGCCGATGCCGATTTGAGCTGCTAATTCTATCCACGAAGTAGTTAATTCTCTCGTGGATTTGCTTGCTTCTTCTAGCGCACTTGCTTTTGGCAAGTCCTTTTCAATCATTTTACTGACTTCGGCGAAGACCGCTTTTCCTTTAACACGCTCGTTGTACACAGCCAGATGATTGTTGACGATCTCAATACCATCCGCTGTGATATTGAATGCCTTTGAGATGCCCTGCACGGAAGCTGCTAATTTGATCGTAGAGTCATCTACTCCTTTCGTGGCAAGGTCCATCGATTGGAGTTCTAGTGCCGCTTTCTGAATAGCATCTGTGTATTGAATAAAATCAAACGTTACCGGATCCCTTTCTAGTTGACCGCTAACAGAGGTTCCACCAATAGCATCATCTGTGATTTTTTTCGCATCAACAGCAGCTTTCTGAGCAGCAACGGCGGATGCTACAGATTTAGAAATGTTATCAGTGATTAGATTCATCCCACTTATTGTATCTTGAATCCACTTATTGTCTCCGAACGCCTCCTTTACATTTTTACCGAAGGCTACTCCCGCTTCTCCAACAACTCCGGTAAGATTAGATAAGCCTTCTGCCATCCTCTTCAACATGCCGTCGAATGGAGTGTTTTCCAATTGCCTAGCCCAATAGTTGAAAGTATTCGTAAGAAGTTCTCTCACGCCGGCAATAATCTTCTCTCCGGACATTGTTTTCCAAAGCTCTTCGATACTAATCTTGATTGACTCGATTGTGCCTTTTATGGCATTCCACAAATCATCAACTAAGCCGAGTTTTACCAACAATCCTACTATTAATCCGATAACCGCAGCTAAAGCTACTGGCCAACTCAAAAGCGCTCGTAAGCCGCCGGCCTTTGCTACAGCAGCATCTGCGGCAATGGTAGCCGTTGTGAGCTTTTTAATGCCTGATACTATTGAGGTAATTGCACTCACACCTAAAGCACTGGCCAAGGAAACACCAATAACATCGATGTGTTCTACAAAAGATGCGAATATTTCGATTGTATTTCCAAGGACAGATGAAACGAGCGATCCAAATTTCCTGATAATATCACTGTTCTCAGATAAATGTATAATTGCATCTGTGATTCGATTAACGGCGGCAGCTAAGCGATCAAGAACTCCACCGCTTTTCGCAGCGTTTTCTGCCATCTCATTGAAACGTTCTCTCAGAGTATCGATGGCTCCAGCATATCCTTTCGCAGCAGCAACTGCGTTGCCACCTACTCGTTTATTAAGTTCCCCGAGTATGATGGCTTGTGCTTCTGCGCTTCGTCCTGTGGCGTCGAGTGTTTGGATAACAGCTTTCTGTTCTTGTGTGAATATGATTCCGATATCACGGAGACGCTCCATTCCTTCCGCCGGTTCACCAAGAATCTGCGCCAATCTACGAGATTGTGAAATCAAATCTCCGAATCCAGTAGCTGATAGATCTTGAGCTGTTACCAGAGCAGCTTTGAAATTTGCACCAGAAAGACTTGTAGCAGTCGTCAAATTAACAATCGCCATTCTAGCTTCGTTAGCGTTGGTAAGAGTATCCCTACCGAGCTTCTTGGCCATTTGATCTAATTGATCTGACGTAAACCCAATCGAGCCCCCGAGTGATTTAACTCGGTTCTCGATGATTTTCATCTCTGATTCATACATCTGTCCTTTCTGTATAGTCGATGTAGCAGCGTGACCAAACGCGATAAGAGCAGCAACAGTTCCAGCAATCGCGGCAGTATTCCTGTTGGCCAACGAGGCGATAGCGGTGATACGAGAGGCAACACCAGAAAGAGGTCCCAACGCAATCTGGACCGACTTCGCTAAATCGGTCATGCGTTGATTCATCGCTTTTAGATCTGTATCTGTTCCTTTCGTAGACTTAGAAAGTGTGTCTAATCCGCGTCCAACAGCAGCCGTCTGCCGCTTGAACAGATCCATTTCTGTGTTGAGTTTAGTTTGCGTGATAATCCCGCGCTCGAGTTGCGAGCGCAGGCGCCCATACGCGCGATCCATCTGCGCTGTAATAACAGTTGTATCAGCTCCGGCTTTATTGAGCTCTTCTATCTTCTGGCGAAGCTTGATGATAGTATCGCGCGCGCCCTGGAACGCTTTGACCTGCCGAAGTGTGGCAGATTCAACTTGTTTCCCTACATTCGAGAAATCGGAGTTAGCTCCAGCCGCCCTCTTCAGCGATTCCTTAAGCTGATCGACATCAGCCTGGGCACGCTTCAGAGAGGCGGTTTGAGCACTGATGATGAATTGCAGATCACCAATTGTTGTTGCCATTAACCGCGCCTCCGACTCCGGCCAATGGGTCTCGCAGAACTCTTATTCCGCTGTTCCTGTCTGGCTTTGTCGAGTTCTCGTTTCTGAGTCTCCTGCTTGAGTTTAAACCATGCAATCCAGCTATCAAACTCCTCTAAGGGCATTTGGTCTTCTATTTCCCAGACCATACACCCTATCGCTTCTGCTATGGCGTGGAGGGCTTGTCTGGTTGGGTCTCTTTCAAGTTCTTTGACTTTTTTTCCGGTGAACCGAGGGTAAGCAACTCGATTGCTTCACCACCGAACTGATCAACGAAGTCTCCCGCAGGCTGACTAATCAACGTAGCGTAGTCCTTCTCATCATAGATTTGCTCACCGGATTCTGGGTCGTAAACAAAACGGATGGCACACTGCAAGATGAATTCCATCTCATCGAGTGTTCCATCGTTACGTCTGCATTTTGTTAGAAGATCGTTACGCTGCTTGATGGTAGGTTGACGTACCTCTACATCAATTCCTTGTTCCTCGAAGCCGATGTGCTCTAGACCAATCACTTGTCCGTCCTGATTGACCACATTTTGATACTTCGGTGGGAAGTATGTGATCATCTTTCTACGGAATTGAGGAGAGCGGCCGAGTGTAGCTGCACGGATTTGATCGCGACGTGATGACATTTTAGGTTGTTCCTTTGTCAGTTTGATTAAATAGAATCGAAGCCGAAGTTACCCTCGCTGGTAGAATCGATTTGTAACACGACATCACCTGTTTCCAGGCCGCCAACATCGCCGGCCCGTGATTCAGATTCGACGATGAAGAAGCCACGAGCAACCAAGCTAGTGCTTCCTCCTGGTCTTACTTCTGCGACTAAGCTCTGACCACTCACAAGTCTATTATGAAGAGATAAATCAACATTATCAAATCGACCGATAGTGAGAGATACATCGGTGAAAGTCTGTTGACGTGTTCTCCACCCACTTGTGCTGTAATCAGTATCATCTAACATCTCTCGCGAGATGCTAAGCTGATAGCTGTTGCCACCGGCAACAGCAGTTAGAGGCAGGTATTGTCCAGATACGCTAACAGGTTCGATCTGCGTGGCGTTAAACGTCACTTTCCCAAAGAGATAATTGATTGACGCTATTTGAGAAGCAGGAATAGCTGCTACCGCAGACGATCCACTGTTTTCATAGAACGTTAGATTAGCATCTCTGTTCCACACTCTACGTGCAGTTGAATTGATGCGATAGGTATTAGCGACAGTGCTGTGGGTAGACATCGCTTGAGATGTCATAGCCGTAGCAGTGCCGGTAATGTTTACCTTCGTTAGAAAGCCTGGAGTGCCTGACATGGCTCGCTCCTATTAAACGGTCGAGAGGCCGGTGCCAGTAGGCTGGAGCGCCACATCAACTGTTTCTAGACCACCAACATCACCCGACATATTGAACGATTCGACTTTCACTTTTCCGCCAAAGCCGTTAGTTCCGTCAGGCAGATACTTGAATTGAAGATCAACACCACTAAAGAGCGCGGCACGAATGATCGCAAGTCCGGCATGAGTACTCGAGTAAACACAGGTGACGGATAGATTATAGTCTCGCAATCCACGGACTCTGCTACGCCAACCACTTGTTTCATACGTGGTGTCATCGAGCATTTCGCCCTGGAAAGTCAGAGACGCATTACTTCCCGGCAGTTCCGTGTAGACCGAGGCTCCTGTAGTCTTCACTGAGACTACTTTGTTAAATGCGGCTAAACCTGGCATAGCATCAACCTCTTACGTTTGTAGAAGGAGAGTATTTCTGACTCTCCGAACCAGAAGGAGGCTTGAGAGTCTCCTCCTTTCTCAGAAGGACAATACTTCCTTCTTTAATCTCGATGATAATCTTGCCATAGAAACGAGCGCGTCGCAAGCTATCGAGGTACTCTATGAGCCAATCTTTTTCCTGCGAACTCATAATGCTGTCCTGTTATCGCTCTCAGATGGCTCACATTCTGATCGGAAACTCATCACAAATATTGGCCTGCGACTATCATCATATCGCAAGAACAAGATATTTGTCGTCATCCATATTCCGATATAGTTAGTTAAATTGAGTGTTATTGGTCCTAGACCAAGAAGTTGATTCTTGATGGCTTCTGCTTTCGAGTATGCGGCCGTATAGCCATTCTCGGCGCCTCGAACGCGTATCTGAAAGCTTCTTGACTCCAACCTCCATTTTGGATTGGGTTCATCAACTCCACCCGTATTATAGATAGTGATCACGGTATCTGGGCTAATGGGTTCAGATGATATGTAGATACCCCAACCAGATGTTGCAGCGAACGTACCAATCGATTGTGTTACCAATCGATCTGCTATGTCTTTTGCTACATCACTCACGAGCTAAATCTCTCAATTCTGCAACCATTTCTGCGACAATTCTCGGCTTCGCTTTTTCAGCGCCCTTCTCGAGGAATTTGGCCTCTCCACCGTTAGGATGAAACATCTCTAGATCTTCGTGGACTCTGACGGCATAGTGAACTATTCCACCGCGAGCGTTTCTTGTCTCTCCTATTCTGGATATGCCTCCGTAAGCTACGATAGCTTTGTACCCACCTCGCTGAGTTTCTTCTACTTCAACTTGCCAACTTTCGGCTAATGCTTGAGTATCACGAGGAACTAATGGATCAGTTTCACTAACTATCATCATTCCAGCACGTTGAACTACATCCTTCGTTAGCTCTTCTACGTCGTCAAAGAAGGAGGTTAGACCTTCCATCGTTGCATTAATAGTCTCGACGCCGCCGTAGCCCTCTCCGATAGACATTTTCTTTCTAAGGCGTGGATTCTTACGCTTTGCTTTAGCCATTATAAGAATGCCTTTCTTTCATTGTACTGTGCGTTGAGTGTTGGTGTTTTATCTACCCGAATGATCTTTTTCGCTCCATCAACAGATAACGGACTAGATGCTGTTGAGCTACCTTCGTATAGATATCCTCTAACGACGACATCCTGAGTCAAATAAGCAACAGCCTGACTTACTGTTTCCTCGCCAAAACTATCACGGATCAATTCCACTCTATCTTCCCATCGGCCCTTCATTGTGACAGGAGCAGAGAATGAAAGACCACCATAGCCATCTGGAGCTCCAGGAGCCCAATAGGTTACAGTTTGACGTAGATTACGATGTAGCCAGACCACGTTGATCTATTTCCAGAATGATTGACTCTCTTGTTTCGCCAACATCATACAACCAAGAGTTAATAATGTTCAAATGTTTCCAGTTTTCTGGATTATATCTCCAAAGAATAGGTTTACTTATGTCCTTCCTCTTCTGTCCTATGAAATCGACAATCGCTCTGCCTTTAAGTAATTTCTTTGCATCTATTTCTTCTACATATGGAAGAGATCCTTCGGCGATGATTAGATCCGCTCCTAGATCATGAACTTTCTCTACTTTTGATATATCGAGAGCTACCATATGGTAACGAGGAAGTGGAGGAGCATACGCTTTTAGGAATTTGCATTTCAAATCGAGTACTGGTTGAAAATCAACATCGACCCACGTAATCTGTGTGGTAGATGCTAATCTGAAATAACGGGTACAGAAGCCACATCCGAGATTTACGATTGTTGCAGTTGGATTATCCAATATAAAACTGGAAACTGCTTCATCATATATTTTCGTCCTAGCTATAACAGGAGAATGTACATATTCTATGGGGAATCCACTAAGAGATCTTTGTTCTTTCAAAAAAGATGACACAGCAAAAGCCATGATATCATTTCTGTTCGACCGAGTAAGAAGCGGTCCTATGCTTGTTTTCTGTACATCCTCTAGGTCGGGCATTTAGATCTGCTCCATCACGTTAGTAAGTACGGCTAGAGTATGTTGTTTCCGCTCTTCTACGATTCTATATTGATGTTCCTTCTTTTGGTATGTTCTGTTCTCTAGTACGTTTATCATCGAGTTAGCTAAACCAGCATCGAACAGACTTGCTTGTATCGTTCCGGGGAATTCGATGGACGCGGCTTTGTTTTTGAACGTCGCTCCGTAGCTAACACACGGAACGCCTTGTCCGTACGGGATAACACACGAGTGCCAGCGGGTACCAAGCACTATGCTCATCTTAGAGTAACATTTGGTCAGATACGGAACTCCCCACAGTCGCTCAGGGAAAAGACCGGGGAGTGTGTCTGCGATGTTTATGAATCTAGAACTCCCGATGAGTTGGGAGAACAGACTCGCGTCTTCTAAATCGTATTCGCTGATGTGAGGGAAATAGAAGAGCCATCCATTTGTTTGCTCTAATACATCGATTAACTGGTCGCACAAGTAATCGATGATTGATCGAACTGGTGCTCCTCCGTATCGACTGTGGATCCGATCTCCGGCCCAGTTCAATCCGATGTTCGTTGTAGTGAGCTCTAGTCCGTCAATGACGCTCGATGCGTCAAGGAATAAGGCCGGGTCGCTAACTCGATGATGATTTTTGATGCCCCAAGATACTAAACAACGAGAACTGAGTTCGTCTCTAACAGACACAGATATAGATTTCTTGCAAAGATATGTGAAATGCTCTATCGCTTCTTTCGTCAAGACATGTTCGTTCTTTGGGAATGTGTTCACTCCAACGCCGAACACACAAATAGGTATCTTGATTCTGTCGATATCCAATCTGCTGATGTTTACTTGATAACCAGAAACACTTTCATCTGGTGTTCTGGGCATTAATTGGCCTCCCGCCCCAATCATCAATAGATGACCGTTCTTGTTCATCTCCTCTATGAGCTCTGCGCCAATTCGTGGCGCCGAGAGTCCATCTGGTGAGAGATCTGAGTTGATCATTACCAGATTCAAGGGCTCTTTTGAGGCCTCGATCATCATTTTTGTTTGGGCTTCCCATATCGCAAGATCTCCAAAATTCCGTGACCAGCCGCCCCAGATGTAGATTGTTTTCAAGGCATCATGTCCCGATGTGGATACAGTATTCTAGCCAAATCTAAGTCTTCGTAGCAATCGATATCGATAGCACGTCCATAATGAATGAATTGATGAACTACAAAGCTGTGAAATGTTTTGTGCTTTCGAAGAGAAGCAGCACGTCTGCAAAATATCATCCCGTTCACTTTGAACACTGGATCTGCTTCTTGACGAGATGCATGTTTCTGTGAGTCTGGATCTAACGGAGTTAAGCTCAGTCCGTACACTTTCCGTAATGAATTGATACGCGAGACCTGAGAAACACCAACAACAGATGCTTCTGGATCATTAGCAGTCTTTAGAAGTCTCTCTGCTTCTATGATATCATCCACTCGTCTCAGTGGGCAGGTTGGCAACAACATGAATACTATTTCATCGCCAGGAAGCTCCAGATGATCGATCGCGTGCAATGTTGGATGTACGGAATGTATGTGGCCCAGAGCAAGCTCTTTTGGTCGTTTGATGACAAAAGCTCCGGCATCTGCTGCTACATCTGCGAACTCTTTCGAGTCTGTAGTAACAAACGTGTCGAGGCCCGCATCGATTGCGACTCCTATTGTCACTTCTAACAAGCTAAGGTCACCATAGACTTTAGCGATGGCCTTACGAGGCAAGCCCACGGACCCGGCTCGTGCGGGGATAATTGCGGTAGCCATTACAGTGTCATCTTGCGACGCAGTTTCTGCATAACTGCGGCTTGTTTCGAGTTAACTTCGATCGTTCCATCCCCGCGAGCGAGCTCCCACGCTCGTATACCCTGTATCAATCTTCGCATACCTACAGGTTCTAGAGACGCAGCTTGATCAGAGCCAAACATAGCTCTGTTGAGCGTAATGTGCCGCTCTATTGCGTAAGTACCAAGAACTGCTGCCATGATGGTTGTTTCTACTCCTGCCTCGTGCCCACTATAGCCGATTCGATATTCTGGGAACACTCGATTCAATGTTTGTATTCCTAGCAAGTTTAGTTCTTCTGTTGGACAAGGATATGTGCTATTGCAATAGAACAAGATATCAACTATCCCATCTTTGGACTCTATAACATCGATGGCTCGTTGAATAGTCAGAATATCACATCCACCAGTGGATACCCAGAGCGGTATCTTTGTCCTAGCCATGTGAACCAGAAGATCTTTATCTGTGATTGATGCGCTGGCTATCTTGAGGACAGGCAAATCGAACTGCATCAAGAAATCAACAGATCCCTCATCCCACGGAGAGGCGGTCCATTTGATGCCGACTTTAGAGCAGTAATGATCGAGCTCTTTGTACTCGCCGTAAGAGAATTCCAGATGGCGCTTGAGGTCTCCATTTGTTGTTCCAAACGGATGCTCTCTTGGCTTGTCTAATTCCTCTTTCGTATAAACAACGTCAATCGTTCGTTTCTGGAACTTGACGAAATCAAATCCAGCATCTTTAGCAGTACGAATGAGTTGTTTTGCTGTATCGATATCACCGTTATGATTGATACCGATCTCGGCGATGGTTAGACACCTTCCGTAATCTTGCAGCATTAGGTTCTTCCTCTAGCTGTGGGTTAGATGGCTATATCAACATCTCGCCATCGCGATAGAACGGTTTGGGCTACCGGAGGCATTCCAAACATTCCTGTTTCTGTAAACTTTGTTTCTGAAGAATCGCCAACCCGCTGACTCTTGATGTTGGGGTTGTCAGTCCTGGCCAGATACCAAGCCTTGACGATCTCTGCTGTCGCGAACTCAATGTCGGCAGGAAGATTCGACTCTCCCTCCGTAGAGCCGGGGGTGATGTATCCGGCAACATATTTAATCTCCCAATCTCTTTGGTTGTAGCCTGATGGCCGAGTCGTGATAAAACTTGATGTGATGTGAGATGGTGACCAGCCTTCGTTCTTCCACAATATACCGCCATCAGCATCATCGATGGCGTAGGAAGTAGACGATTGTGTGCTTCCGTCGAGTTTGACGTACGTGACCGATACTATAGGACGACGAGACAGAAGAAGTCTGGGTGTTCCACTGCCTGCCAACGTCTCTGTAACAGTCTCGCGTGCGAAGCGTCTACCAGTGTAGGATTCTACCATCGCAGATGCGCGCTTGATGTAGTTGGCAATTAATCCGTCTTGCTCTGAACCAGTAATGCCCAACTCGTCTTTGATGGTATTCAGCAATACTAGCTCTTTCCTAGAGGCGGCTGTATTGACAGTGATGCTCATCGTGTTCCCCAGATTAAGACGTAGACAAATCTATGATCTGTGCGGCTTTCAGAGGTGGTTATGGTGTTCTTCAGCAGATACTCGATGCTATGGCGACCACCAGAAATAGTAGCAGTTGCGGTAGTTGTAGAGTTTGTATCGCTGTCAATCTCAACCCCTCCGGTCACATCCGGAATAACAGCCCATACGCTCGTAGAGATTGTCTCTCCTGATTCTAGATACCCATCATTCCAGTCGATTGTGTAGTCTAGAATCGCTCCTGGTGTCTTGACGAACATTAGTGTTTCGTAACCAGTTGAACGACATTATCTGGTTTTAAGATGGTGTTTTCTACAAAGCCGATCGCTTTCGCTTCGATTTTGTGACCATATACTCGCTTTCCCTGTAGAGTTGGCATAGCAGCACGAGTAATCTTCTCGGCTTCTTCCGCAGACTCAGCTTCTACTTGGATCACTCCATATACAGTGACCTCTACTCTGTACAGCATATGAGTTCCTCTTAGGTTGTTCCTTTAGAATCACTATTACGACGGATCAGACACTTCGAGATCGAAGGCGTTGATTGTCGCTGTATTACCAGAAGTCACGTCCTGCGGAGCACTGATTGTAGTGACCAGCAGAAGTTCATTTCCGATAACAGACGAATGAGTAGTTGTACAGACAAGAGCAACGTGGTTAGCTCCTGTACTGGTGACAGAGATCGATAGACCAGTAACCTGATTCTTGGTTACTTTCCGTCCATTGGTATCGCCGTTCGCTGGACCTGTGAACAAAGATGATCCGAGTCCTTCGACTTCGCCTAATCTTCGAGCTGTTCCACCGCCAGCAACAGTAGTTCCTTTGTTGGTCTGAGCCTCGTTGAAGTTGGCCGGCTGACCATTACAAAGGACGATCTTTGCACTGTTGTTCTTGATGCGATTTAACAACTCATCCATGTTGTTATCGTTAACGTATTTCGCCATTGTATGTTCCTCTGAGAAACCGAGAGCTCTAGTTCTCGATATTGTAAATGGATTAATCTATTCTACAAACTCTTGATGTATTATAAATCTCTAGCAGATACACCATCATGCCCGATGGACAAGGTATTCAGAAGAAGAGCTCCTAGCTTTCTGGCATATCCGGATTTTCCTGGTCTAACTTCATATCCGCCCATACTTGGTTTATCGAAGAATCTGAGTTGATCTTTCCCTGTTGGAGGTGTTCCAGACCACCATTTCGTTCCAACGGCGATGCAAGGAGAGTCTCCTTCTAATCTATAATCTGTATCACTAATAAACTTAGGATCTGTGTTTATTCCATTGGTATCGTGACCATTCGCTTGCCAAGCAGCGAAAGAAGCTTTTGTAGCTCCGTCGAACCAGTCTCCATTGGCATAGCAATTATAATCAATGTCATCTACTACAGCAGTTCCAGCTATGTGGATGTTCCTTGTACAATCTTTAAAGATGCTGTTAATGCATCTTAATGTCATCGCACTCGTACTCGCGGCGTCATAGATACCTCGAGTTCCTACGCCTTCAAACACGGTTTGATATACATTGGTGATGTTGTTCGTATTACAGATTACTGCATATCGCCCACCAGTCAGAATAGAGCTAACTATTTCAAACGTAGATGGATTCCCGACTGTACCTAAATCTTGTTGTATTAAATCGCCGCTAGTAGCTCCGAAATTACTGAAATAATTTCTATGTATCTTGACAGTACCTATGAAACTAGCAGTCTCTGCTCGTATCCCGTAACCATTAGAGTTTCCACGGTCGATGATATTATCTTCGATCAATATGGTTCCGCTGCCCGCTTTCATCGTGATCGCAGATTTATCTCCTGTTCCTTTTCTGATTCTGTTACCGAGGATATGCAAAAGCACTAAATCAGTTCCGCTGATATCGATCACATCAGCATTGTTAGCATCGATCGACCATAGATCGCTATTTCTTATAACTCCGGATATCCCATCCGCAGCCACATTGATAACATCTAAAAGGATTGTATTATCTGTTACGATCAGTTCATCGATTAAGAAATCTGTACCAGTAATTCCAACCCCGAGACGGCCACCACTGGTTTTGCATCTGATCAATCTGTGTGCACTGCCGCTAATATTGAAGTTTCCTCCAGTGCTAAGAGGATCGCTATTGACCGCCTCAACACCAAGAAAAGTGATATTGTCTCGACCGCTTACTGCTCGGATTGCATTCCCTCGTGTATCTTCTCCGTCGATGATGCCGCCTTGAATAAGGATTGGTGCATCAGCAGTACCAGATGCACCGATCGTGAGTTGTTCTAAGAATGTACCTGTGAGATCAATTATATCTCCGGCTGCGACTCCGGCCCAATTGATATCTGCAAAACCATCGAACGCGGCCTCATAACTGGTGCCATCCTCGGCACCGTACTCACCAGATACAGGTCGGCAATACCAAGTCGTCATTAAGTGGCTACTCTGACCTGAGCTGTTCCGCTGCCAGAAGTCGGATTCGCTCTGATGTACGGAATCGGCTCTGCCGTAGAGAATGCCGCACTGGCCGTTATCGCAGATTTAATCTTAGTCGGAAGTGCAGTAACTCCATCGAGACTCCCCTCGATATCCACACTCTTCGTTCCAGTAATCACCACCTCGTACACGCGATCTTTTGGAACTACTTTGTACCAATCGCCGGCAGAATTAGTAGCAGTGGTCTCTAAGATCGTGGTTACAGTTTCTGATTTGATTTGTCCTTCAGCAATCGCCATGTGATCTTCCTTTTAACTTTCCGAGCCTACGTTGATTGTACGACCATCGCTATCGATTGCAACTTGAGCTCCTCGTGCCCCGATAAGGATGGTTTGTCCCCTAGCTCCAATAAAGATTGTTCTACCTCTTGGAGCGGCATCAGACACAATGGCTATCGTTGTAGCATCTAATGTGACTCCGTGTAATAGATCAGCAGGCGAGATTAGATGAAGTTGTGTAACTCCAGTTCCATCTAACAATTGAGCAATCGTTAGATCTCCCGGCAAGATCACGTGAACCTGAGCTATGTTCGACGCATCTAGAGTTTGTGATTGTGTGAGATCCGCCGGAGACAAGATGAACGTCATCGATATGACGGTTGCATCCAATGTCACACTCTGAAGCAAATCAGCAGCGCTTAGTGCATGATTTTGGGCTATCGTAGTCGCATCTAATGTCAATCCCTGAAGCAAATCAGCGGGACTGAGCAATTGAAGCTGAGACATCGTGGCGGCGTCGAGAGTAATCGACATGCCAAGGTCATTTGCGCTGAATATAAGACTCCCACCTACGATAATCGTAGTAGCATCTAGCAGTTGGGCTAATGTCAGGTCTCCAGGTGAGAAAATCTGGAGTTGGGTTATCGTAGCCGCATCTAGTGTTTGCGTCTGTGTCAAATCAGCCGCAGACAGAATATGAGCTTGAGCTATTGTCGAAGCATCAAGTGTTTGATTTTGGGTAAGATCAGCCCCAGATAGGGCATGATTCTGTGCCAATGTCACAGCATCTAGAGTTATAGTCTGTGCAAGATCCGTGCCAACTAGAACGTGGTTTTGGGCTATCGCTACGTTATCTAATGTTTGATTCTGAGTCAGATCATTTGGGGACAAGAGTAGTCCCAATACAATCACTGTAGAATCTAAAATTAGAGATTGTGATAGGTCACTCCCCGATAAAACGTGATTTTGACTCGATACAATCGAATCTAGAATAATGGATTGCGTCAGATCGGCACCGACAATTACATGATTTTGAGAAAGAGAAGTGGAATCTAATGTCTGATTTTGAGTTAAATCGTTAGGCGACATCGTGAAGACTAACGAACTCGTTGTACTATCAAGCGAAAGCGAAAGTGTTAAATCAGATCCGGATATGATTTGATTTTGATTTAACCCAGCCGAATCTAGTAATTGACTTTGAACAAGATCGTTGAGAGGAAAAACGTGATGTTGTGTTATCGTTATTCCATCGAGTGTCTGTGCTTGAAGCAAATCTGTAGGAGATAAAACAAGGCCGGAAGCTACGGGAGAGATTACATATATAGGGCTCTCTATTCTTACCGGAGGGCTTTCCACATAACCAACAGTTCCTGATTCTGTAAGTAATCTTCCTGATATCCAGTCTATTTCATTTCCGGCAGAATCATTGACGCTGAAAAACAGAGCCACCAAACTTGCTGGCTGAATAGATAATGGGTGAGCTCCATCTGCTAATGCAGCAAATGCTTCGTCGCCTATATCGACATTCCAGATGCCAACATATTGGATTTGACCATCCCATGATCTAACTCCACTTGGATTGGCACCAGCTCCACTAGCAGAGGTTGGGATTGCGTCTGTTACTGTAGGAGTAGCCTGTACATATGTTGAGGATCCAAAAGTCACACTCGTATTGAAATCTTCTGTTCCGTCTATATATCCTCTTATAGCATCCCCAGAAAAATCGCACACAGCTCCAATATAAGTCCATACGCCCGTTGTCATGAGCGTTGAACCGAGTCCAACTTGAATAGAATCAGATGACTGTGATTTAGCTTCTATTCTGACCGCCGCATTACTGGAATCTCCTCCAGTAACTCCAGTATCCATATTCAATCTAACGCCGGATATTCCAGGAGAAGATTGTCTGACGTTCAGAAGTTGATTATTGTTAGTGTTGCCGGTGCTGTAAGTATCTGCTTTAGCAAGAACGGCAATGGAACAAGCAGACGCTCCAGAAAGAAGAGTTCCGATTATATTGGCGCCGTAATCTAAACGATCGCCGTTCTGGACTTTTGGAAAATCTCGAGCCATCGTATTGGATTACGATGCTGTATAAACAAAACTCAGCGCCCAAAGCCAAGCATCTTCTGTTAAATCATCTGATCCGTTATCAGCGTCGCGCCTGAATCTTAAAGAGATGTAGTCTCCAGCAGCCATGCTATCATTATTGGTAAGAGTGATTTCACATTCTTGTGGGCGCTTAGCTGTAGTTCCGAGTATATCATCTGATACTGTGTTGATAGTGTCGTAGCTGTCAGAATCTGTTGCAACAGAATCTGTTTCTGGTGTCAGCGCCATTATCTCCGCTCCCCATACAGCGGTATGAGAAGTTGTTGTACTCGTACTCCCAGACCATTGGACTTTTAATGCAGCGGCAGAACTGTAATCATCTGGAAGCCGGAAAGTAAAGACAACATACTCATCAGTACTGGCGTCAAACGCGAGACGAGGACGAGCATTAACAAAGGTTAATTGAGGCGGAACGGCTCCCGGAGCCGCCGCCAATAAAGGCAGAATGATAGTAGACATTACAATTTACCTCGAACCGCTGTTTTTAACTGTTCGAGTGTCCGAGAGGCGAGACTAGCTCTAGATCTCAATATGTTGATTTCATCGAGAATTACTTCAGCGAATGCTCTCATAATCGTATTGGGATGAACTAATTCGTCTGCAATAGCGTTCTTTGTTGCATTGGCTTCTGCTGTATCAATAGAATCACGAGTAGCCTGATCCACTAGAGATACAATGTCTCCAGATATAGACCAATATTTTTTCGGCCATCCGTTTACGTTCCTTAGATCTGGGTCTTTAATCCAATCTAATTCAGAAAATAATGGATCGTTACCTGATCTGACGAATTCGAGTGTTTGTCTGTTCAGGAAATCACTCATCTTTTTTCCTTAAACCAATCCGTGACTCTGAAGTAAAGCCAGCGCGTGATTCTTATCCGTTGGTTCCTCGTCGGTTATCGACTTGACCACTGCCCGGAGTTTGAACCACGGCATACCGCGATAGTTTACGTCTTTCTTGCCTGTCTCTGTTACTGGTTTCGCATATCCAGTGCTGATTAAGATGTGAGCAGCATGGATCGGGAATCCAGCTCTATCGCCAATGTTGTATGGTGACTTCGATTTCAGAAACTCGACAAGCTGTATTCCATTAGTCTCCATTGATTTTCGAACCTCTTGTATGATGTTTGAGGACCGACATGAGCGCGGTTGCCTCTTGGATGGCTCCATCACAAGTATGGGCTTCTGCCATCGCTTTCTCCATCCGTTGCTTGTATTGAGCTATCCGGCCTTCGAGCATCGATTTATTGATGATGCCTATCTCAACATCTGTCTCGTATCCATATCTGTACGTGAATTTTGTAAGAGCGGAAGCTTTCGGGATGTACACTTTATGTCCCAATCCACGAGCAAGACCAATTAGATATTCCGTGTTTGGTCGCTGGATAGCGTACTCATCGTCATCAATCAAATCGATACCGTATAGATGGATTTCTTCGTATTTCTCAAACATCGCGAGCGCGAACATATAAGAAATAGAAGAAGCGAAGTAATCTCCACTGGCGTTCAGTGGATCAAATTTCGATAAGAACTCGATGACTTCTTCTATAGGGTAGCGAACCCCATTGGGTATATCTGGGCGAGCTTCTGTTAGGTAAACAGGATGTCCTTTCTTAGATAAGACTTCTGGATAATTAGGCGGTACTTTCTTACGCATCTCGTTAATCGGATGCATGTCGAATGATCTAGTGCACCGTGGAGCATCTGTTCTCCATGCTAGGCACCAAATATCGAATTCTAAATCACCGAAAGGAGCTTGGTCTTTTGTACTGGATGCACTACCAACAAGAGCAACTTTCTTGTTCGTTTTGATAGTTTCGTCTTCTGGCCTCATAGGTTCTTCCTTTTAGGCTGATAGCAGAGGGGGCCTTTCGGCCCCCTCTAGTTAGGCGAGTTAAGCAGCCGGAGTGTGATCGGGTCCGCCCATAATCAAGACGCCGCCGACATCTGCATCGTTTGTGCTCGTTCCGGTAAACGTAACTTTCAGTCGGATTCTGACATATTGACGACACTTCGCCAAATTCACATCCGTAGCCAGGATGACGTTTCCGGTTTGAGCCGCAGTAGATGCGGTTGAGCCAAGTATGAGAGACGCAGCGGTAGATCCGTCCTTATCAGTCACAACAGCCCATGTTGAGCCAGCAGCACTGTCCTGAAGTTGGACTTTAGCTGTAGCTGTTTCAGCGGCAGCAAGCGAGTAGCTAATCGGTACGGCAATCTTACCTGATAGATAGAGTGTCGTATCTGGTGTAGTATTCGCTCGGTTAACTGATACACCATTCTGCCAGATACCGTTTTCGGCTGTCGAGCTTTCATTCAGTGTGACAGGGTTTAAGGCGTTCTTGCAGAGCAAGTAAGCACCGATATCTCTTTGCAGTGTAACCATTTCTCAATTTCCTCTTCATTTTGGGCGGTCCTTCGCCCGACGTTTATCCTATTTGGATATCAGTTGCTATTAGGCACCCCAAGTGACGCCAGTCTTGATCGCAATCGATTCCGCATGAGTAACCGCAAAGTCATGATGCGTAATCGCCCGGACCAGAGTTTCATCACGCTGGAAGGCCGACACCAGAGTTCCATTGTCTGTGTAGGAAGCGGAGGCATCCACTTCAATCATCAGACCACTCGACTCACCGATGATAACATCGTCCATATTGACGAAGTAGATTTCCGTTTCTGTACCACCACCAAGATTCCGAGGAATGTTGTTTGTGGTAAAGATCGGGTAATCGTAAATGCGAGGCGAGGCACCACGGATCTCAGGGAAGATCAGGTTGCCGTTAGCATCGCGCAGGTTGAGCAAGAAGTTCTTCGGACGCGGGTTCATGAAGATCGCGACACGATCCAGAGCAATGTTATTCAACTCCAGTCCGTTGATCAGATCTTCGATGTCATCTTCGACGTTAGTCGCAGATGTACCAGCCGAGGCCGTAACGTTCGCAGCAGCCGCCCAATAACGGAGGCCTTTCGGCTTGTTTTGGGTTCCATCATCACGGATGAAGGCCGCATCTTCGCGGACGGCGATTCTGCGCACCAGATCATCACGCACCCAACGATCAGCCGCATCACCAGCATCGAAGCGCAGAAGGTCGTTCGAGATCGGGACCATAGCGGTGAGTTTCTTCGCCGTCATGATGATCTGGCCGCCTGTTGGCTCAGACTTGGTGATATCTTCCGATTCGCCGATGTAGGTGGCAGTCGCGCTACCTGTTTGCTTCGGCAGAGTCAGTGATCCACTGTTCATCGGAAGGATGATCGGACTCGCGCGCCGCACAACAGCTCTGTTGTACAGGAAGGCGATAATGCCAGCAGCAAATTCTGGTTCAACCAAAAATCCACCAGCAGTTAGATCACCAGATTGGAGTGATTTAACAACGGCCGAGCCGAGGTCATCACGCCAGAATTTATCATTGGCCCGTTGAGCAAACTTGACAGCTTCCTCACGATTGCCTTTGCAAGCGGCAAGAGCACGGACAGCACGAGCGCAACCGAGGCCGCGTTCTTTCTCGCCTTCCAGCTCGCGAATATCACTCGCTCTAGAAGCACGAAGATCTTCCATCCACTTGGTTTGCTGAGCCGCCATCGGAGCAATAGCTTTTTCTACCGCTTCTCCGGTCTGCTTAGCAATCATCTCTTGCAGTTGTTCTTGCGTCAGTTTCATCTAATCTTTCCTCTGACTAATCCTAATATCCGTTATTGGAGATCAAGATCTATTAATCAACCTTTCCCATCAGCTTCGCCTTGTGGGCGGCGAGTATCTCTGGCAAAGCGGCTTCCACCATCAGTGCGAGTTCCTCTTCGCTGACTTCGATAAGACCATCATCTGATGTTTCTGTATCGGTGGCCAACTCTAAAACAAAATCATCTTCGGATGCAATAGCTTCTTCTTGCTTATCCAAAGATTTTATTAAGTTAGCCAGCTCGATGCAGTTTTCTTGCACCGAGCGAAGCATCCGTTTCCCTTCACGGGTATTACGAATTTGGTCGAATTCACCTCTAACCACGCTATCTCCAACAGATAGAATGGTATCTGTAGCGGACAACAGAGCTTCGAGGACGGCATCTATTGTGTAATCTTTGTCCTCGTCATCGTCTTCCTCTTCGTCGTCCTCTTCTTCTTCATCATCGTCTTCGTCAGACTCGGCTTTATCGCAATCGCAATCTTCTTGTCCGGCGCAATCACATTCCTCATCTTCGTCAGCTTTGTCTTCGATATCTGTAGAATCGGCCTGATTTTCGGCAAAAATCACGTCAGAATGGCTTGATTCTGTCACTGTTTCTACCTGTTTTTCTGCGTTTTCTTCGATTTGAACGATATCGGTAACGACAGTATCATCTTCTTCGTCGATATCGATTGTTTCTTCGATTTCTTTCTGTTCTGCAATGCGAGCTAAATTCTCTTTAAGAATGCGAGCTTGATCTTCCGCTGTAACAGAAATCGATGTTCTTTGAACAGGATCGGCGTGCTTTCTAAGCTGCTCAATGCGCTTTTTCGGTATGATTAGGCCACTTTCTTGGTGGTTTTCGTAGTCATCCAGAACCGATTCCGCCCATTCTTTCATGGGGGCAGTGTCGATACCTTTGCTACGTGCATCTACCAAAGCTTCCGGATTAGCTGGCACAGGAACGGCACTGTATTCGATAAGTTCCTGTGAAACGAAGTCAATTCCGTATGGACGGTCTTTTTCCTCTGAGAATTTGTATTCAAGAGGTATAAAGCCGACAGATGTGGCCTTCATGTACCCTTGAACGTACATCTGGAAGATAGAAAACGCAAAAGGACTGATCTCGGCTGGCATAAACTCAGCTCGAGACACCAAAGCATTCTTGTTTTTCTTGATTTCCTCTACTTTGACACTCAAAGAGCGGGCAATAGGAGGAGAGCTATGATCGTGGCCAAACAAGATAACAGGATTCTTCTTGTACGCCTTGAGATTCCATCCATCGACGGATACAATATCGCCCATTCTATCAACAGCGTCGGTGCTGATAACAAAATCAACGATACGTTTATCAACGTCGATAGAGCGGACTTCACTACAAGTCCATCCCTTGCGGACACCTACATCTTGAGTTTGATTGCTTTTAGCGAGAGTCTTAAAATCCTCTGCGCTAACAAATTTAATCTTGTTCGGCATCCTAAGCTCCTCGGATGGAGATGTTCGATATAGATTACAGTGTAATAGCAATATCATCCACAATGCAACCTCAACAATTACAATTTGGCTATCATTGTCAATGTGCTATAGTTAATGTCTAGTCACAGTAGGGGAGCATCATGAACAAGAACTTGATCGAGATGTGGGACGAGACCGAGGCTACTGGCGAGAGGATCTGCATCGGCAATATCGTCGTATGCGACTTCTGCAACGATGATTATACCGACTCGGACAAGTCTGGTGGCTTCGTTTTCAGCAGCTACGGGACTTGTCCGAAATGCGCGGAACGTATGGAGGCGGAAATCTCCAAGTGCGGCGAATCTCGGTACATCGTTGCCCGATGCAAAGAAGGCCAGTCGTTTGCCGACTTCATCCGTGAGTACAGAGGTGACAACAATTACATCCAGGTTAGCCGGGTATAGCTCAGCTTGGTAGAGCTCTAGCTTTGGGAGTTAGTGGTCGGGGGTTCGAATCCCTCTACCCGGACCATCTTCGGAGGAAGTAATGACGAAAATCCACAAATGCACTTGTGTCCACAAGCAACAAGATGCTCTGCATGGCGCAGGGATGCGGGTTCACAACAAGATGTTCAAGGGCGAGAAAGGTTCTCAGAAGTGGAGATGCACTGTTTGTAAAACCGAACGCGAAATCGGGGAAGGCGGTAAGTAGACATGGGTACTAATTTCTATTATCACTCAGAACTCGATGTTTGCCCTTCGTGTGGCCACATACGAGGGAAGAAACAACATATCGGGAAATCTTCCGGTGGTTGGTGCTTCGCGTTACATGTCGATGAAGAGGCGGGGGTAACTACCTTAGCCCAACTCCAGAACATCCTCATTCGTCCTGACATCACTATCGAAGATGAGTATGGACATGTAGTCTCGTATACGAGAATGATGCAGATCATCATGGATCGTTCACATCCAGTGCGGGAATTCGTTCCAGATAGATGGTACTCATCGAAAGAGGAGTTCCTCCGGAAGAATAACGCGGTGGATGGCCCTAACGGACTCTTTCGACACGCAATTGATGGAGTTCATTGCGTCGGGCACGGAGAAGGAACGTGGGATTACATCACAGGAGAATTTTCATAGGAGCGTAGCTCAGCGGTCAGTAGCAGTCGCCTTATATGCGAACGGTCGTAGGTTCAATTCCTACCGCTCCTACCAATTATCGACTACGCTGTAATCATGAAGAAATTACTCATGATTGCAGCACTAACATCATCTATCGCTCATGCGGAGGATCTGGGTTCGATTGATCTTAGTGTGATACCAGAACATCGATGTGGTGTTTGGGCTGTAAATGTCGCTGGAGTTGTTAACTCGAATAATCCCATGCGCGCGCTCGAGCTATGGAGCATCACGTACCCACAAGACGGCCGTATAATTCAATTGACCTATGATTACATCCACGGCAGCGATGTGATGACGGACCCGAATCCGTTTGGAAAAGCAAACTCGGATTGCCTGAGAGCAGAACGGAAAAAGAATTACGGTACATAGCCGGTTTAGCTCAGACGGAAGAGCGCTATCTTTGTAAGTTAGATGTCGGGGGTTCGAATCCCTCAACCGGCTCCATATTGAGGAAAAAAAACATGGAATGGGATCTGACAGAATTCGTTCGTGAATCAAACAAGATTGAGAACATCAATCGTGATCCGCTGGCTAGCGAGATAAATGCACATCACGCTTTGCTCGAAAAAGCCAGATATCTTACTGTCCAAGATATTTGTGACTTTGTTGATGTAGTTCAGCCAGGAGCTAAATTACGAACGCTCCCGCACATGAATGTTCGCGTGGGGAACCACATTCCTCCTCGAGGTGGTGAGCATGTCAGGTTCATATTAGAAGGAATTCTACTCAAAGTGAACAAACGAGATGGAACTCCTCATGCCGTACATTTAGACTACGAGAAGTTACATCCGTTCATGGATGGTAACGGACGTAGTGGAAGAGCTATCTGGCTCTACATGATGTTCAAAGAGAACAGGATGCGAGAGGCTTTAGGATTTGGCTTCTTGCGTGCTTTCTATTACCAAACCTTAGCAGAACACGAGAGTAAAACAGGATATGAAAAGTAAGATAACTGATATTTTGGTGGTGCTGGATCGATCAGGGTCGATGGCCAGCATTACCAAGGATGTGATCGGTGGATTCAACACGTTCATCGAGAAACAGAAGAAAGAGAAGGGTAAGGCGTTTCTTACCTTGACTCAATTCGACCACGAATACGAGGTTGTTTACGATCGAGTTGCGATTGGTGATGTCAAGGCACTTGATAGCAAGACCTACATTCCGCGTGGATCTACCGCACTGAACGACGCTATCGGTCGTGCCACGAAGACGATGTTGGAATCTATCGAGAAGCGAGCCAAGAAAGACAAGCCGGATAACGTCTTGTGTCTCATTGTTACGGACGGACAAGAGAACGCTTCGAAGGAGTACACGAAAGATATGATCGTGAAGCTCATCAAAGAGCAAGAGGCAGGTAATTGGGTATTCTCGTTCATCGGTACGGCAGATGCGAATGCATTCGCCGCTGGCATGAGTTACGGGATCATGGCGTCGAATATCGCTGCTGTAGAGAAAACCTCTGGAGGCATCTTAGCGACGTTCGAAGCCTCTGCTCTCTTGTCAACCAACGTCAGAGCGATGGGACATAATCATCGGAAATCAGAGGAGGCGGAGTCGGTTCAGTCATATTACGATCACTCGCACCAAGGTTCGTAATCGTCCACTCGTAATTACAAAGATATCTGGATTTCTCATGCGACGCCTTAGCCTGTAAGGCGTCGCGCTCTTTTTCGTACCGCATCGTCCACGGCTTGTGATGCCAAGGACGGGCATTATCTCCTTTCCAAATACCTGTAAGGAGCCAGACTTTCCGCACTTTCTTGCGGTGGTGCTTGGGTGGTACCAGTACGTCAATGCGACGTAAATCTTGTGGCCTCAAGGCCCGAGAGTCACTGACTCCATTGGCCTTGTGCGGCTTGCACATTAGGCAGCCGGCTCTTCTATTCTTCGGTCTGTGTCTCTTGTGATGCATATCTGTACTCTAAATTGGCGCGCCAAGAGGGATTCGAACCCCCAACATGCGGATTAGAACTCCGCTGCTCTATCCAGTTGAGCTATTGGCGCTGTTAGGAACATTGAACGCACCTTCGATGTGGTAGGGGTGGTGAGATTCGAACTCACACTTGTATGGATTTTAAATCCAATTCCTCTTCCAATTGGGATACACCCCCATAATCAAATAAGATGGAGCGGGCAGTGAGACTCGAACTCACGACATTCGACTTGGAAGGACGATGCTCTACCAACTGAGCTATACCCGCTATATTTGGCTGGAGGGGTGGGGCTCGAACCCACCTCATTCTCGGTTAACAGCCGAGCGCAATCACCCGGATTGCTACCCTCCAATTGTTTGGTGAACCTGCCGGGAATTGAACCCGAATCGACAGATTGAAAGTCTGTTGCACTGACCATTATGCTACAGGTTCTCTATCTTTGGCGCGACGTATGGGATTCGAACCCATGACTTCCTACTAGACAGGCAGGCACTCTAGCCACTGAGTTAACGTCGCGTGAAATTGGCCCGGAGACAAGGAATCGAACCTCGGTACGTTGTTTTGGAGGCAACCGTTCTACCACTGAACTATCTCCGGAGTAAATCAATCCTTTGTTGGAGGTACGTTCTCGACCTCAACTTCGTTAATCGTTCTTTTCACAGAGCCGTTCAGCCATGATTCGATTTCCTCTTTCATGCGTTCTTCCTCGCCCCACCAACATTGGCAACCCCATACATATCTTCCATTGTCCAGAAGAATGCAGGGATTTATAGATGCGATACTGATGCTACAACGCAAGTCTCCGATGTACACTCCGTAGCCAAGCAGGTTCACGTGTTTATCGTCTACCGATAACACTGCTCCAACTCTGCTATTGATTTTCACAGCAATTCCTCTTATGTGGGGTGATGGACGGGATTCGAACCCGTGAATCAGTTTCCTGAATTGGGGTCACAGCCCAATCGCTTTGACCGCTTGCATACCATCTCCATCTTGGTTGAGGTGGGAGGATTTGAACCTCCGGCCAATACCGTATCAGGATACTGCTCTACCACTGAGCTACACCTCAATTCTGGTGGGTCGTGAGAGGTTCGAACTCTCGACCAATAAGTTAAAAGCCTACTGCTCTACCGACTGAGCTAACGACCCAAATCTTGGAGGAGAGTGTGGGATTCGAACCCACGGACCCTTACGAGCCGCTAGTTTTCAAGACTAGAGCCTTCATCCGCTCGGCCAACTCTCCATCAATGGTAGCGAGGGCGGGAATCGAACCCGCGTCGAACGGCGCATGAAGCCGTGCTGGAGCCATTCCAGTCCACCTCGCATTTGTCCCTGAAGCGGCGGCAGGAGTCGAACCTGCCTACTCTGGGTCAAAGCCAGATACCTGAACCGCTCGGTTACGCCGCTGTGTTCTCTTTCTCCTTCACCGGGTTCCATCCGATGTACTTCTCGATCAAATCCCACGATCCGGTCTCGACATCATTTCCGGGGCGTTTCTTTTTCCGGAGAGCGCATTCCCGCGCACTCAACGCATTTCCGTCTTTGTGCATGATGTCGTAGACAAGTCCGTTTTTATCATCGATTCTTTTTGCGATGATTTCAACGTCCTCGCCGATGTATTTCCGCAATCGCGGATGCACTTCATCGGGAGGTATGTCTTCTCTCACGACAACGATTTCGTGGATTTCGAACATGTATTACGCCCCTCGTCCGCTGTTGCATTGTCTGGCAATAGTATATATAAAGGACGTTACAACATGCAACGCCACATGACGAACGTGAATTTTACCAAAAAAGACTTCGTTGTTGATTGGTTCTCTGGCACGGGGAAGGGTGGCCAGCATCGCAACAAGCATCAGAATTGTTGCCGCATCCATCATCCCGCCTCCGGACTTCGCGCTCAATGTACACGTCATCGAGAGCGTCAATCAAACCTCAAAGAAGCTTTCCATCGTTTAGTCGCTAAGCTACTTGTACATTATAGCTTGACGCCGGACGATGTACCGAGGAATGATGGGAACATCGTTGTGCGAACTGTCCATTGGGAAAGATGGACAGCCACGGATGGTGTAATCGAAAAAAGCCCGGACATTGTACTTGATGGAGACATAGACGATTTCATCAAGAACGGATTGCTTGGAGTACGACCAATAATCAGGACCGGGAGAGTGTGATGGAACTTACAATCAAATTAGCAGCGGATCAAGGCGGATGTATCGTGGTTCTCACGAACATCAGATCTTATAATTTCACTAAAGGTGTTGGCATACCGTCTCTTCTCGTTTATGGACATTGTAGCGATTTTCCAGATTGCTACCGTTTCCCAGGTGCCAATATCGTACACGTCAAGGAAACGTCGCCGGCACAACAGCTCCGGTTCGGCTTGCTGGCCGACGAGTACAATCGAAAAGAACAAGAATCGGACCTGAAGGCACTCATCAAAGAGGTCCGCCAACTCCGTGGGGTCATGGCAAAGATTCTGGAGCGCACATGAACAACGTCCTACCAATGATGTCGAATCGCGAGCGTCAGCTCATCGATCGGCATCATGTTCATTTCACGATGAACGGGCGGATATTATTCCGCCATGTCACCAAAGAAGACGTGACAATCGGTCACACGATAACGATAGTGAACGAGTTCGGGGACAGATTCCGATGTAGAGTACTCGCTGTCGATGGTGAGTACGTTGTTGGAGTATTAACAGTATAATTCAACGGAGGGCTAGAAGATGTTTATCACGTTGATTTCGAATTTGGTCGTCCTGTACTTCTGTATCGGACTCGCCATCTTCTGTTTCATGTTGGTGATGCATATCCTCGACCACGCCAAAGGCACGGCCAAGATAGGCGTAACCTTCCTGGAATGGGTCACGGTCATCATCTTGTGGCCGTTCTTCATCAAACCGCTCTTTGATTGGTTCAAGAGCAAAACCACGTAGGAGATTCACATGGATCACGAACGACTTGTTCACCTCAGGGTGAAGCGAAAGACTTTGGCTGCTGAGGTACGAGCCATTCGGCTCGAAGAGCTCAGGGCCAAGAAACACTACCGCCGCGCTGCCGAGAAGCAGAGCGACACCAAGACCGAGTTTCTGGCGACGCGCGAGAGTCTGTACCATCATCGAAAGAACGTGGTGTGCAAGGAAGCTCGTATCGCACATCTCGCGAACGGCTACCTCCGTGGGATGGCCTATTTGCGGATGGAGCAGACCACGCACAACTTCCCGATACTATTGCCGGCTGCGGTGCTTACCACGGTGAAGCGATTCGGCGAGCCGAGCGCCACAACGGATGACATCTATGCGTGGTTCGGTGATGCAGCCAAGCCGAAAGCTCCAGAGGCGTGACTTGCGAATTGCTATAGCTTTGCTATACTAGCAAGACACAACACGGGAGAACCCATATGTTCCGGCAAGGCGATGTACTCATAATCCCAATCGACGAGCTCCCGAAGCATTCGCTTCAGGAAGTCGAGAAGGACAACGGCCGAGTGGTCCTCGCTTACGGCGAGGTCACCGGCCACGCACATGCACTCGAACCTCATTTCCACGCCAGCCTGTTTGAGCCGGCCGGAGCTGTGTATCCCATCGGTATGCGGCCCGTGGGTTGGCTTGTCGTCGATGACGACGAGGCGCAGCTTACTCACGAGGAGCACGCACCAATCACGTTGGCGCGCGGCGCTTACAAGGTGGTACGGCAGCGTACAGCCGAGTTTGACGGCCAGCTCGTCGATACGAGGCTCGTCGCAGACTAACCCCGCCAAGGATATGCGCTATCGTAACGAAGAAGTCGAAGAGCATATCCTAAAACTCTACTCTAAACATATCAGAGCAGAGCCAACAATCCTGTGGTTTGATTCACTTGACCAGCTCGATGCAGCGGCCAAGTCAATCAAATTCCATGATTGGGATTTCCGTGGTAAGGTAATTCGAGATGATTATCTGCGCGGATTTCCACAAGAATCCGTCACAGCTTTAGGAATTGTTATAGCTCGTTCTATTCGTTTATATCCTTATCTTCCCGTTCTCAATCCTCAAATAGTGTGGTTGGATCATCGAACGGAAATAAGAAGAGAAGCGTGCTTGATCTGCATGAGTCCTACGTTGGTTTGTCTCGTGCGACAGCCGAAGATTACGCGCCAAACTCCTTTACCTCCGCGTCCTTGGGATCGCACAGAAGCATTGATGTTCGATCAACAGAACATGGATGAGCCAGTTATCGTGTTCCATGACGACACTGAGATCTACGCGGTCAGGAACAATCCAATAAGAAAAGAAGATATAAAAAGAATCAAAAACCCAACCATCAACAGCATCCTCCAAGAACGCAACATGGAGATCAAATCTCTGATGTTGAGGGTGTTTGGCGTCGAGCGCTACATGAAAGAAGGACCACTCGAGTTGGTTGCCGCAGACAGATATGGTGAACTCTACGATGTACGGGTAGAGCCGAAAATTAATATTGTTCGGCGTAGTTGGGAACGCAATAGTGATTATCTGCCCATACGGGTGATCAAAGTCATCAACTCTAGTCCGGAACCGGACGGCACATTCAAGCCGTACTTCCTCAACGTACCTCGCGAGATCACAACTCCGCACGAGGGAGTCGCATGGACGTTCAATCTATCTACACAGCAATACAATCCGATTAAGGAAACGTGACGCCATGATGTACAGAGTGCGGGCGAGTATGACCACCATCTACGCCGGCATCGGGTCGAGGGAAACACCCGAATTGATCCTCGATTACATGGAGTATAGAGCGAAGGTGTATGGATCCAGAGGTTACAGATTGAGGAGCGGAGGAGCGAAGGGAGCAGATACAGCGTACGAGAAAGGACATCGTAAGTACAGCAAAGACATCGAGATCTACAAACCATCTGATGATATCCCAGAAGCAGCGTACGAGATGGCAGCAAAGTATCATCCAGCGTGGGACAAATGTAACGGATTCGCACAGAGCGCCCATGCAAGGAATTGCATGATTGTGTTGGGGAAGAACCTCGATACGCCAGTAGACTTCATCGATTGTTGGACCAAGGACGGGAAGATAATCGGCGGTACAGGCCAAGCGTTGAGGATGGCCA